>Ga0209909_100040_pt1 | contig 328340 bp, 325 predicted proteins | sample FECB22metaG_FD_188302 | JGI IMG/M metagenome (GOLD analysis project Ga0209909, IMG submission 188302) | Cyanobacterial communities from the Joint Genome Institute, California, USA - FECB-22 (SPAdes) (version 3) | ecosystem: Environmental > Aquatic > Thermal springs > Hot (42-90C) > Microbial...
CCGCCCGAAACCCGCCGGCAGGAACGCCTCCGCAAACCCCCGCTGCTCCATCTCACCCACTCCCTCACACCAGAGACAGCGAATCAGACCACATCACCACTGTCAGCTGATTTCGCAGAGGCCTCGCAAATGCGGGGGAGGGAGCAGTGGGTGCGGGGGAGGGAGCTGTGGGCGCGGGGGAGGTGGCGGCGACCGGCGGGGCGTAGTCGCTCTCGCTCCAGGCGGACACGGCGGCGAACTCGACGGGGTCGTGGGTGCAGAAGACCGCGACGTCGGCGTCGGGAGCCTCCAGCATCAGGCGGAGCGCGGCAAGGCTCTGGCGCCCGGCGTGGATGTTGTCGGCCATGAGGTGCTCGTAGGCCGCGACGAGCGGGGGCGCGGTGCCGTCGCCATGCGCCTCGGCGCGGTTGAAGTAGGTGTCGCCGGCGTGGAGCATCCAGCCGCGTGGGCCCTTCACGGCGACGCCGGCATGGCCGGGCGTGTGGCCCGGGAGCGGGACGAAGAGGATGTCCTCCGGCAGGCCCTCGATCGTGCGGACGTTGCGCAGGCCGAAGAAGGTGTCACCGCCGCCGCGGGTGCCCAGGCGCGTCTCCACGGTGTGCCAGCGGCCGGTGTCGCCCCATTGGGCCGGGCGCCAGCGGGTGCGGTCAATGAAGCTGCGTCGGTTGGTCGCGGCCTCGGCCTCGGCGGCGGTCAGGTGGACGGTGGCGTGCGGGAAATCCACCAAGCCGCCGGCGTGGTCGAAGTCGAGATGCGTCATCACGATGTGGCGCACGTCCGTCGGCGCGAAGCCGAGCTTCTTGAGCCGGCGGATCGCCGTGCGTTCAGGGTGCAGGCGCGGGCGGAGCAGGGCGAGGTTCCAGCCGGGCAGGCGCGGCGTCGGGCGCAGCGCGTCGCGCAGGCCGAAGCCGGTGTCCACGAGGATGACGCCGTGGGTGCTGGTCTCGATGGCGAGGCAGTGGCAGGTCAGGCGGGCGAGCAGGCCGGGGCTGACGCCGTCCATGAGGCGGCCGCCGAAGGGGCGCGCCGGTCCGAGGTCGAGGTGGTGGATCTTCATGGGTGGGCTCCGCGTGCGTCCGGGGGAGAACGGCGCGCGGGCGGGGGCGTTCGCTTGACGGCGTCGGCGCGTGTCGCGCCTTCACCCCGGCCCTCTGCCGCGGGGAACGAGGGCGAAGATCGCATCGAGGCGCAGTTCGCCCTTGGCGCCCCAGCCGGGGACGCCTTCGGGGATTTCGGGGCGGAACGCTTCGTAGAGGCGGAAGGCGATGCGGTTCAGCTCGTCGGGCGGGAAGCAAGCGGCGAGGGCGTGGAGGGCGGCGCGCACCTCGTCCAAGCGCTGGCCGAAGGCGCGGGCCACGTAGCGGCGCACGGGGTCGGCGGAGGCGGGGCGGCCTTCGGGGTCGGCGGCGCGCAGCGTGCCGTCCTCGGCGGGCGTGACCGCGATGTCGCGGCCGAGCAGGGATACGGTGCGGGAGGGGGTCGCTGCGGCGTGGCCTGCACGGTCCTCGGCGAGGCCGAGGCGGCGGGCCTTCGCGCGGGCGGCGGTGCCGGCGACGGCGCTGGCGAGGCTGAGCGCAGTGGGTTCGGGGTGACCGAGCCGTTCCGCGACGACCGCGGCCCAGAGCGTGAGCACCGGGGCGCGGTTGACGCGGACGGGCTGGCTCACCGGCGCATCATGCCCTTGCGGATCTCGCGCTCGACCGCCGAGCGTTCGTGGGAGCCGATGCGGCGGATGATCTCCCGCACGATGGCGGGCGAGACGCGGTGGCGCTTGGCGAGGTAGGCGACCTCCTCCTCGATGTCGGTGCTGCCGGTGGGTGGCGCGGTGTCTGTCTTTGTCTGTGCCATGATGTTCCGCTGCGGCGCGCGCCGGGGCACGGGCCGTCCTTGTTCGATGCGATGGGAACAGCGCGATGGGCCCGACGGGCGTTGCGTGCCGACGCACTCGGATCTGAATATGGGCGTTCCTGTCAGGCGCGCAAAGGGATGGCGCGGGCGGGCAGGTCGAAGGAGACCTCGTCCACGGCGTGGACGGCGCCGAAGGGCTTGGTGACGTGGTGCAAGTGCGTGGCGGGTTCGCCGCGCGCGACCGGCTCCCTCTCCCGCATGCGGGGGAGGGTTGGGGTGGGGGTTTGCGTTCATTCCCGGCCCTCGCCTTCACCGGCCGCCCCCTCTCCCCTGCCCTCTCCCGCGAGGGGAGAGGGGGATGGCTATGCCGGGGGGGGCGCGTCAGCCGTCCAGCAATGCCATCAGCCGCGGGCCGAGAGCGGGCGCGGCGAAGAGGATGGGGTTGCCGTCGGTGAGCCAGGCGCCGCTGTCGAACGCGTTGGTCCAGCAGCCGGCCTCGCGCGCGATGGCGAGCGCGGCGCAGGCGTCCCAGGCGTTCATGTGGAGCTCGGCATAGGCGTCGAGGCGGCCCATCGCGGTCTCGACCAGGCCGAGCGTGCCGGAGCCGGAGGAGCGCACGCCGGCGCCGGCTTCCATGACCCGGGCGGCGAGCGCGATGAAGCCAGACGCGGGGCGGCGGAGGGACCACCCGACCTCGACGATGGCGCGGGCCATGTCGGTGGTGGGCGCGGCGCTTATAGGCTGGCCGTTGAGGCTAGCGCTGCAGCCCTTCGCGCCGAGGACCAGCTGCGCGGGGGCGTGGCGGGCGACGGCGCCGATGGTCGCGCGGCCGTCGAGCGCCATGCCGACCGAGACGCACCAGCGGTCGGCGTTCCGCGCGAAGTTCGCCGTGCCGTCAATCGGATCGAGGATCCAGAGCGGGCCGGATTCGGGCGGGGTGCCGCCGCCTTCCTCGCCGAGGATCGGCTCGCCGGGGAAGTGGCGTTCCAGCTCCCCGCGGATGAAGTGCTCGGTGGCGCCGTCGGCTTCGGTGAGGAAGTCCTGCGCGCCCTTCATCGTGGCGGCCTTCATGCCGCCGGCGCGGATGCGGGCGGCGAGTGCGGCGGCATCCCCAGCGATGCGGCCTGCGATGTCGCGGCGCGAAGCGAGTTCGGTCGTGTTCACGCGTAGGCACCCATGACGTTCTGGTCGAAGTCTATCAGCGCGCCGGTCATCATCTCGGCGGCGTCGGAGAGGAGGTAGGTGGCGAGGCCGGCCACGTCGCGCGGGCGGATCAGGCGGCCGAAGGGCTGGCTGGGCGCGGCGCGGTCGAGCCAGTCGGGCGGGTTGCCGTCCTGCTGCTGGACGACGTGCTCGCCGGGCGTGTCGGCCCAGCCGAGGTTGATGCCGTTGACGCGGATGCGGAGCGGGCGGAGGCCGAGGGCGGTGTTCTTCGTCAGCGTGGCGAGCGCGCCCTTCGAGGCGGAGTAGGCGGTGAGGAAGGGCTGGCCGCCATGGCTGGACATGGTGATGACGTTGACGACCGCGCCGGGCTTGCCGAGTGCCTGCAGGCGTCGCGCCATCGCCTGGGTCAGGATGAAGGGCGCGCGGGCGTTGACGGCGAAGAGGCGGTCCCAGAGGGCGTGCGGCGTCTCCAGGATCGTGCCGCGATCAGTCAGGCCGGCGGCGTTGACCAGGGCGTCCACGGGGCCGAGCGCGGCTTCGGCCCCACCGACGATCGCGGCGGTGGCGTCGGCGTCGGCGAGGTCGGCGGCGACGAAGTGGGCGCGGGTGCCGAGGGCGCGGAGCGCGGCGACGACCTGGGCGCCCCGGTCGGCGTTGCGGCCCGTGATGCAGACGGAAGCGGCGCCGGCCTCGGCGGCGGCGAGCGCGCATCCCTCGCCGATGCCCTGCGTACCGCCGGTGACGAGGACGACGCGGCCGGCGAGCGAGACCTTCGGAAGCGCGCTCATGCGGCGAGACTGACCGGTCGGCCCTCCTGCATGGAACGGAGCGCGGCGTCGGCGAGGACGAGCGCCTGGCGGCCGTCCTCGGCGCCGACGGGCACCGGCCTGCCGTGCTGCACCGCGTCGAGGAAGGCGGCGAGTTCCAGCCTGTAGGCGTCGGCGTAGCGTTCAAGGAAGAAGTGCAGCGGCTTGTCGGCGCTGACGGCATTCGCATCCGCCAGCTCCACCGTGGTGGGCGTGCGGTTGCCGGCGATCAGGCGGCCGGAGCTGCCATGCACCTCCACGCGCTGGTCGTAGCCGTAGCTCGCGCGGCGGCTGTTGTTGATGTGGGCCAGGCGGCCGGAGGCGGTGCGGAGCAGGACCATCGCGCTGTCCACGTCTCCCGCGGCGCCGATCGCGGGGTCCACGAGCGTGCTGCCGTAGGCGAAGACCTCGACCGGCTCCTCGCCGAGCAGCCAGCGGGCGGTGTCGAAATCGTGGATGGTCATGTCGCGGAACAGGCCGCCGGAGACCCCGATGTAGGAGAGCGGCGGCGGGCCGGGGTCGCGGGAGGTGATGACGACCTGCTCGACGGCGCCGATCGCGCCGGCGGCGATGCGGCGGTGCAGTTCCGCGAAGGAGGGGTCGAAGCGGCGGTTGAAGCCGACGAGCATCGGCACCCCGGCCTCGCGGACTTCGGCGAGGCAGGCCTCCACGCGGGGGAGCGAGAGGTCTATCGGCTTCTCGCAGAAGATCGCGACCCCCGCGCGCGCGGCGGCGATGACGAGGTCGGCGTGGGTGTCGGTGGAGGAGGCGATGATAACGGCGCCGAGTCCGGGGTGGGCGAGCGCGGCGGCGGCATCGGAGACGGCGGCGCCATGCTTAGCGGCGAGCGATGCGGCGGCCGCGGCGTTCACATCCACCACGTGGCGCAGCCGCGCCCGGCCGCTCGCGGCGAGGTTGGCCGCGTGGATGGCGCCGATGCGGCCGGCGCCGAACAATGCGAAGTCGAGCATGGTGTTTTCCAGGGGCGCGCCGCTTGCGGGCGCTGTCATCAGAACGTAACGCAAAGGGAGGTCCCGGCAATCCCGGGACAATGGAGGAAGGGTGGCCATTCTACGCCTGACCGCGGCGGATGCCACAGTCCGCTTCCTGGCGGCGCAGCACACGGAGATCGGCGGTCGCGCGGTGCCGGTGTTCGGCGGCGCCTGGGCGATCTTCGGGCACGGCAACGTGGCAGGGCTGGGACCGGCGCTGCACGCGCATCGCGACGTCCTGCCGACCTTCCGCGCGCATAACGAGCAGGCGATGGCGCATGCGGCGATCGCCTACGCCAAGACGTATGCGCGGCGGCGGATGATGGCGTGCACCAGCTCGGTCGGGCCAGGTGCGACGAACATGGTGACGGCGGCGGCGGTGGCGCATGTGAACCGGCTGCCGGTGCTGTTCCTGCCGGGCGACGTCTTCGCGAGCCGCCGGCCTGATCCCGTTCTTCAGCAGGTCGAGGCGTTCGGGGACGCGACGGTTTCGGCGAATGACTGCTTCCGGCCGGTCTCGCGGCTGTTCGACCGGATCATGCGCGCGGAGCAGCTGCTGGCGGCGCTGCCGGCGGCGATGCGCGTGCTGACCGACCCGGTGGAGTGCGGGCCGGTGACGCTGGCGTTTCCGCAGGACGTGCAGACCGAGGCGCTGGACTGGCCGGAGGCGTTCTTCCGGGTGCGGATGTGGCGGCCGCGCGCGCCGGAGCCGGATGCGGCGGAGCTGCGCGAGGCGGCGGGGGCGATCCGGGCGGCGCAGAGGCCGGTGCTGATCGCGGGCGGGGGCGTGAAGTATGCGGGCGCGGAGGCAGCGCTGCGCCTCTTCGCGGAAACGCACGGCGTGCCGGTGGCGGAGACGCAGGCGGGCAAGGGATCGCTGCGCTGGGACGATCCGGCGAATGCGGGGGCGATCGGGGTCACCGGCTCGGCGGCGGCGAACGGGTTGGCGGCGGAGGCCGACCTGGTGATCGCGGTCGGGACGCGGCTGCAGGATTTCACGACGGGATCGCGGGCACTGTTCGGCGGCGCGCGGCTGGTCGGGCTGAACGTCGCGGCTTTCGACGCGCACAAGCACGGCGCGCTGCCGCTGGTGGCGGATGCGGGGCGCGGGCTGGCGGCGCTGTCGGGCGCGCTGGCGGGCTGGGCGGCGCCGGATGCGTGGCGGCAGCAGGCGCGGGATGCGGCGGCGGAGTGGCGTCGCGTGGTGGACCGCGTGACCGCGGCGCCGCGCGCCGACGCGCTGCCGACGGATGCGCAGGTGCTGGGCGCGGTGAACCGCGCGATGCCGGAGCGGGGGATCGTGGTCTGCGCGGCGGGGGGGCTGCCGGGGGAGCTGCACAAGCTCTGGCGCGCGACGGACGCAACCTCCTACCACCTGGAATACGGCTATTCCTGCATGGGCTACGAGATCGCGGGCGGCCTGGGCGCGAAGCTGGCGGCGCCGGATCGCGAGGTGGTCGTGCTGGTCGGCGACGGCAGCTACCTGATGATGAACAGCGAGCTCGCGACATCGGTCGCGCTGGGCGCGAAGCTGGTGATCGTGGTGCTGGACAACCGCGGCTTCGGCTGCATCAGCCGGTTGCAGCGCGCGACGGGCGGGGAGGCGTTCAACAACCTGCTGGAGGATGCGGCGGCGCCGCAGGTGGATTTCGCGGCGCATGCGCGCGCGCTGGGAGCCGAGGCGATGGAGGTGGACGGGATCGCGGCGCTGGAAGCCGCGCTGCCGGGCGCCTTCGCGGCGAAGCGGACGCAGGTGATCGTGGTGGAGACCGATCCCGCGTCCGGGACGGCCGAGGGCGGGGCGTGGTGGGAGGTGCCGGTGAGCGCCGCGCCGGCGACGCCGGCGCAGGAGGCTGCGCGACGGGAGTACGAGAAGGAGCGGGCGCGGCGGGAAGTGCTACCGGCGCTGCGCGCTGCCCCCTCACCCCATCCCTCTCCCGCGAGGGGAGAGGGCGAAAAGGTGCGGCTCGGGATCAACCCGCTCAGCTGGACCAACGACGACATGCCGGAACTCGGCGCGGAGACGCCGCTCGAGACCTGCTTGGCGGAGGCGAAGCTGGCCGGGTTCGCCGGCGTGGAATTGGGGAACAAGTTCCCGCGGGAGGCCGGGGCGCTGCGGCCGGTGCTGGCGCGGCATGGGCTGGATCTCGTCTCCGGGTGGTACGGGTCGCGGCTGCTGGACCGCGACGTGGAGGCCGAGATGGCGGCGGCGGAGCCGCACATCGCGCTGCTCGCCGCACTCGGCTGCACGGTGATGGTGCATGCGGAGGTGTCGCGCGCGGTGCATGGGGACCGCACGACGAAGCTCTCGCGGCGGCCGGTGCTGTCGGAGGCGGATTGGCCGGTGCTCGCGCCGCGGATGACGGAATTCGGCACGCGGCTGCGCGCGCGAGGGCTGCGCCTGGCCTACCACCACCACATGGGCACGGTCATCGAGGCGGAGGCGGAGGTGGACCGGCTGATGGCGGAGACCGGGCCGGAGGTCGGGCTGCTGCTGGATACCGGGCACCTGACCTTCGCCGGCGGTAATCCCGTGCGGGCGGCAGGGCGGCATGCGGCGCGCGTGGTGCACGTGCATTGCAAGGATGTGCGTGCCGAGGCGATGCGGGATGCGAAGGCGCGCGACCTGCCGTTCCTGTCGGCCGTGCTGGACGGCGTGTTCACCGTGCCGGGCGATGGCTGCGTGGACTATCCCCGCGTGCTGAAGCCGCTCGCCGAGGCAGGGTATGCCGGCTGGCTGGTGGTGGAGGCGGAGCAGGATCCGGCGAAGGCGCATCCGCTGACCTATGCCCGCATGGGGCACGACAACCTCGCACGCTACGCGCGGGACGCCTTCGGATGACGGAGCTGCGCGTGGTGGTGCAGAGCGGTGTGGAGTGCGCGGCGACGGGTTCGTGCTGGACGCGATCCGAGACCTGCGGTGCATCGGTGCGCATGCGGCAATCGCCACGCATCCGCTGCTGACATGGCGGGGGGGAGCTGCTGGCGAGCAGGTTGGTGCCGAAGGGGTAGGGTGCGCTTCTGGGAAGCGCGCCCCCCTCCCCAGTGTTACGTCTTGGCGAGGACGGCGTCGAGGAGGGTGGGAAGGTCCGTCGTGGCGAGGATGTCGGGCGGCAGTTGCGCGCCGATGTCGGCGGCCCAGTCGTGGCGGGCGGCGGTGGCTGGGCTCTGCATGGGGGTGAGGCCGGCTTCCTCGACGGTGCGGGCGACCTCGCGGACCTCCTCCGCGCGGCGGCGGCCGTGGACCAGGGCGCGGGTCAGCATGTAGCGGGAGAGCGCGGTCCAGTCGGCGGGGATGGTCTCGGCGAGGCTGGCCAGCACCTCGCGCTCGACGCCGTAGCGGCGGGCGGTGAGGGTGCATTCGGTGACCAGCGCCTCCAGGCCCTTCACCATAATGCTGCGGCACATCTTGACGGAGGAGGCGCCGCCGACGGTGTCGGAGAACACCTCCGCGCGCAGGCCGAGATCGCGCGCGAGGGGCAGGAAGGCGGCGGCGTGCGGGCCGCCGAGCAGCATGGGCGCGCGGATGCCGTGCGGCGGCACGCTCGTCATCACCGCGGCTTCGACGTAGCGGCCGCCGGCGGCCTCGATGGCGGCGGCGGCGTCGCGCTTGGTGCCGGGGGAGACGGAGTTCACGTCGAGGAAGAAGGGCGCGTGCGGCAGGCTGCCGACGGCGCGCGCGGCGGCGAGGGCGGAGCCGGCGGTAACGGCGGAGATGACGAGGTCCGCGCCGCGCACGGCTTCGGCGGCGTTGGGCGCGACCGCGACCTGCCGTTCGCGCGCATTGCGGGTGGCCTTGCTGCCAAGGTCGGCGAAGGCGATGTCGAAGGCCTCGATGTCGCCGTGGCCCGCCGCGCGCAGGTCGCGCGCGAAGTGGCCTGCGACCTCGCCGAAGCCGATGAAGGCGATGCGCATCGGTCAGTCCCCCCAGTAGAGGCGCGTCGGGTTGTCCACGAGGATGCGGCGGCGGATCGGCTCGTCCGGCACGGCCTCCGTCAGCAGGTCCACCAGGTCGCCGTCGTTCGGCATGTCGCCGGCGATGTTGGGATGCGGCCAGTCGGTGCCCCACAGCACGCGGTCCGGGGCGAGGTCCACCAGCGCGCGGGCGAAGGGGACCGCATCGCGGAAGGGCGCGCCGGCGCTGCTCACGCGCTCCGCGCCGCAGATCTTCACCCAGGCGAGCGGGTTGCGCAGGAGGTCGAGGAGCTGCCGGAAGGCCGGCTGCTGCAGGCCGTCCCGCGCGCGCACGCGGCCCATGTGGTCCATCACGAAGGGGATGCGGATCGCGGCGATTGTGGGGGCGAGGGGCACGATGTCGGCGGCGTCGAGGTGCAGCACGACGTGCCAGCCGAGGGGTTCGACCTGCGAGAGCACGCGCTGGAAGAACGCCATGTCCGGCATGCCGCCGAGGTGGCGCACGAAGTTGAAGCGCACGCCGCGGATGCCGCCCGCGTGCAGGCGCGCGAGTTCTGCGTCGGTCACGCCGGGGTCCACGACGCAGACGCCGCGCATGGTGCCGCCGGACCGCGCGATGCCGTCGAGCGTCACGCGCATGTCGGAGCCGTGGCAGGAGGCGTGGACGATGACGGCGCGCGAGATGCCGAGGGTGCGGTGCAGCGCGACGAGCGCTTCGAAGGGCGCGTCGGGCGGCGTGTAGGCGCGGTCCGGCGCGTAGGGGAAGACGGCGTCGGGGCCGAAGACGTGGCAATGCGCGTCGCAGGCGCCGGGCGGCAGGCGGAGGCGCGGCGTGCGGGTGGCCGGGTCGGGGGCCTTGCAGGTCGGGATCATGTCAGCCCTGGCGCTCGATGCCGGCCTTCTCGATCACCTCCGCCCAGCGGGCCGTGTCGGCGGCGAGCAGCGCGCCCATCGCCTCCACGGTGCCGCCGCGGGGTTCGACGCCGACCGCGGTCAGCGCCTCGCGGAGGTCGGGCGTGGCCAGCGCCTCGTTGACGGCGCGGTTGATGGCGGCGATGGCCTCGGGCGGCGTGCCGGTGCGGGCGACGAGGGCGTTCCAGGAGGCGACGTCGTAATCGGGCACGCCGGCTTCGGCGAGCGTGGGCACGTCCGGCAGGTTGTGGGCGCGCGCGGCGGAGGTGACGGCGAGGACGCGCAGCGCGCCCGACTGGATCTGGCCGAAGATCGGGCCGGTGATCTCGAAGGCGGCGTCCAGATCGCCGCGCAGCAGCGCGGTGGTGAGCTGCGGGGTGGCGGGGAAGACGACGGTTTCCGCGCGCGTGTCGGTGCGGATCCTGAACAGCTCGGCGGAGAGGTTCTGCGTGCTGCCGACGCTGATGGTGCCGATGTTCAGGCGGCCGGGCTGCGCCTTCATGCGTGCGACGAGATCGCGCACGTCGCGGATGGGGGAGTTGGGCGCGACGATCACGGCGATCGGGAAGGCGCCCATGGTGACGATCGGCGCGAAGTCGCGCAGCGGGTCGAAGGGCAGGTTCCGGAACAGGCTGCGGCTGATCGCCGTGCCGTTGCTGGCGACGAGCAGGGTGTGGCCGTCGGCGGGCGCGGCCATCAGCTGCTGCCCCGCGACGATGCCGCCGGCGCCCGGGCGGTTGTCCACCACCACGGGCTGGCCGAGCAGCGACGGCAGGCGCCCGGCGACGGCGCGCGCGGTGAGGTCCGCGACGCCGCCGGCGGCGAAGGGGACGATCACGCGGATCGGGCGGGTGAAGGGCTGCGCGCGGGCGCGGAGCGCGGGGAGCAGCAGCGTGGCGGCAAGGGCGTGGCGTCGGGTGATCATGGCTGGATCAATCCGGGCGGAGGTTGGCGGTGCGGATCAGCTCGCCCCAGCGCGCGCGCTCGGCGACGATCAGGTCGCGGAAGGCTTCGGGCGTGCCGGGGGCGGGATCGGCGCCTTCGGCTTCCAGGCGCGGGCGCAACCTGTCGCCGCGCAGGATGCGCGCGCTCTCGGCGTTCAGGCGGTCCACGATCGGGCGCGGCGTGCCGGCGGGCGCGACCAGGCCGTACCATTGCGTCGCGTCGAAGCCGGGGACGCCGGATTCGGCGATGGTCGGGAGCCCCGGCGCGCTGGAGAGCCGGGTGAGGGAGGAGACGCCGAGCGCACGCAGCTGGCCGGCGCGCACCGGCGGCAGGGCGGGCGGGCCGCCGGTGAGGGTCAGGTCTATCGTGCCGGCGATCAGGTCGGTCATCATCGGCCCGGTGCCGCGATAGGGCACGTGCTCCATCCGGATGCCGGTGGCGACGCTGAAGGCGACGGCCGCGATATGCGCCGCCGATCCGTTGCCGCCGGAGCCGTAGGTGAGGGCGCCGGGCTGGCGGCGCGCGATGTCCAGGAACTCCTGCACGGTGTTCGCGGGCACCTTGCGCGGGTTCACGACGAGGAGGTTCGGCACGATCGCGACGAGGGTGATCGGCTGGAAGGACGTGACCGTGTCGTAGGAGAGGTTGCGGTAGAGCGATGGGTTCACGGCGAGCGTGCCGATATGGCCCATCATCAGCGTGTAGCCGTCCGGCGCGGAGCGCGCGACCGCCTCCGACCCCAGCGTGCCGCCGGCGCCGCCGCGGTTCTCGATGACGAAGGGCTGGCCGAGAGCGTCCTGCAATTCGGCGGAGAGGGCGCGGGCGAGGATGTCGGTGCTGCCGCCGGGGGTGAAGGGCACGATCACCCGCACGGGGCGAGTGGGCCACTCGGCCTGTGCCAGCGCGGGCGTGGCGAGGGTGAGTGCGAGGGGGGCGAGGTTGCGGCGCGTGAGGGTCATGCGCCCGATTCCTTCCCGGCTCATGCGATGCCCGCCGGCAGCCCGTCCCACGCCTCGTCCGGGTCGAGCGGGCGGGGCAGCAGGCCTTGGTCCGTGCACCAGCGGATGGCGAGGGCGATGGCGGGACGCAGCGCGGCGCGGCCGCGGGGAAGCGCGGTGCCGGCGAGTGCGGTATCGAACATGCGCGTCAGCGCCGCGACGGCGTCGGGGTGGCGCTCGGCCAGGTCGCGCGTGACGACGACGAGGTGGTTGACGGGGATGAAGCCGTGCTTCGCCCCGAACGCCGCGCCGGCCGCGGCGGCGTCGGGGAAGACGGGGCGGAGCGCGGGGTCATCGGGCGTCTCGTTGCCGAAGACCGCGGCGTCGAGCTCGCCGGCCTTCAGCATGGCGAGCATGTCGGCACCCGCCGGCGCGCGCCCGGCGAAGGAGGGATTGCGGTGTTCGGGAACGTGCGCGTCCTCGAACGTGGTCCAGCGCACGGACTCCGGCGCGACGCCGTGATCCTCTGCCATCACGCCGCGCAGCCACATGCCGGTGGTCTGGCTGTAGGCGCGCACGCCGACGCGGCGGCCGACCAGGTCGCGCGGGCCCTGCACGGGGCCGCCCGCGCGGCAGAGCAGCGCGCCTTCCTGGAAGCGCGCGGCGAGGGCGACGGGAAGCAGGACGAGCGGCTTGCCGTACGCCTTCGCCATGAGGAAGGTGGCGATCGCCATCTCGCTGACGTCGTAGCGGGCGTCCCGCACCATCGGCGCGAAGGCGCGGCTGATGACGGGCAAATCCGCGAGGTCGAGGCGCAGGCCATCCGGCGCGAGCGTGCCCGCGTGGATCGCCGTGGTGTGCGGGTAGCGGCCGATGGCGGCGCGCAGCGCGGTCACGCGCCGGCCTCCTCGAAGAACGCCTCGACGATCGCGTTGAAAGCGGCGGCACGCTCGAAATGGCCGGAATGGCCGGCGGCGCGGAGCGTGACGGCGCGCGCGCCGGGGATCGCGGCGGCCATGGCGGCGCCGTCATGGCGCAGGACCACATCCTCCTCGCCCGGCACGAGGAGCACGGGGGTGCGCGCGGCGGCGAAGTCGGCGGGCGGGCGGGCGCGGGCGGCGTAGAGCTTCGCGCGCACCGCTTCGCGGTCGAGGCCGGAGGTCAGGCCGTGGATGTGGTTGTAGAGGTGGTGCAGCGCCGGCTGCTCCTCCGCCATGCGGGCGCCGGCGGCGGGGTTGATGCCGCGCGCGAGGAGTGCTGCGCGCGCGGCCGCATCGTCCGGCAGCGCGGCGCCGGGCACCTGGCGCGGGTCGAGCGTGCCGGTGGTCGCGCCGAGTACGAGCGCCTTCACGCGGCCCGGCCGCAGCAGCGCGTAGTCCACGCCGGTCCAGCCGCCCATGGATTGGCAGACGACCCGGATGTCGCCGAGCTGCAACTCATCCACGAGCGCGGCGAGGTCGGCCGCGTATTCGGCCGGGTCCGGCCCGCCCGCCGGCGCGGTGGAGGGGAAGAAGCCGCGGTGGGAGAAGGCGACGCAGGTGTAGTGCCGCGCGAAATGCGCGACCTGCTGCCACCAGGACATCAGGTTGCCGCCGAGGCCATGCGCGAAGACGATCGCCGGCCCCTGCCCCGTCACCTCATACGCGATGCCGCAATCCGGGCGTTCGATCCAGCCCGCGCGGCGCGGCGGCGCGGTGAAGCTCATGCCAGCGTCTCCACCACATGCGGGAACACCGCCTGGTAGCCCTCGCCGTGTTTGATCGCCTTGTCGGAATTGCGCGCGGCCTGGGCGCCGCGTTGCAGGGCGACGCGGGTGTAGTACTCCCACAGGTGCTCCTGGCCTTCCATGCACTCGATGGCCGCGCGCTTCTTCTCCCACACGGCGCCGATGTCGAGCAGCACGTCCGGCTTCCAGCCGCATTGCTCGGGCTGGTGCGGCTCGAACAGGAAGACGGGGGGCGCGCCGAGCACCTTCTGGTGCGGGTTGTGGCCGTGCGCCTGGGCGGTGATGCGGGCGTGCTGGGCGAAGTCCGTCACGGCCGGGTGGTCGTGGTTGTAGATGTCGCGCTCGGAATGCGTCAGCACGAATTTCGGGTGGATCGCGCGATAGACGTCCACCAGGCGGAACAGCGCGTCCTGCGTCAGGCTGATCGGGTAGTCGCCGAGATCCCAGAACTGGATGTCGTGCACGCCGAGCGCCTCCGCCGCACGGCGTGCCTCGGCCTCCCGCGCCCCCTTCACGCGGTCGAGCGCCATGCCGGGCTGGCGCCAGAGCTTCGCGCTCTCGCCGCGCTCGCCGTAGCTGAGGCAGACGACGGTCACCTGCCAGCCGCGCGCGGCGTGCAGCGCGATGGCGCCGCCGGCACGCCACACGAAATCTGCGGAGTGGGCGCTGACGACGAGGGCGGTGCTCGTGCTCATTCGCCGGTGTTCCTTTCGAGCGGCGGCGTGCCGCGGGTGTGGAAGCTCTCGACGGTCCGCAGGCCCCAGGCCTGGCCCTTGCGACGCTCCGCCTCGGTCCAGGTGATCGTCTTCCAGTCGGGCGCGAGGATCAGCCGCGCGCCGGCATGCGCGACCTCCACGCGGTTGCCGCCGGGCTCATGGACGTAGAGGAAGAAGGTCTGCTGCACCGCGTGCTTGTGCGGCCCCGTCTCGATCGGCACGCCGGCTTCGAGGAAGGCGTCGGCGGCCTGCAGCACGGCTTCCCGGCTGTCGAGCGCGAAGGTCAGGTGGTGGAAGCGGCCGGGCACGCCGTGCGCCTCCTTCGTGAAGGCGAAGTCGTAGGATTTGTTGGTGGCGGTCAGCCACATCCCGGCCTCCTCGCCGCTGTCGAGCTCGATGCGCTCGGTGCAGCGCAGGCCGAGGTTGCGCTCGAAGAACTCGCGGTTGGCGCGGACATCCACGGCGAGGCAGTTGAAATGGTCGAGGCGGCGGACGTTGACGCCGCGCGCCGGGTAGCGCTCGGGCTGGTTCTTCAGCGAGGGGCGGAGGGCGGGCGGGGCCTCGTACCACTCGGTCTCCCAGTAGAGCTCGAAGACGTGGCCGTCGGGGTCGCGGAAGCGGAAGGCGGGGCCGTGGCCGAAGCTGTCCGCCACGGGCCAGGCCTCGCAACCATCGGCGCGGAGCGCGGCGAGGCGGCGGTCGAGCGCGGCGGCGCTGCGCGTGCGGAAGGCGGCGTGGCCCATGCCGGAGGTGTGCGAGGCGGTGAGCTGGAGCGAGTAGCGCTCATAGTCGTCCCAGCCGCGCAGGAACACGCTGGCGCCGCGCTCTCCGGCCACCGTCATGCCCATGACGTCGCGGAAGAAGCGCAGGCTCTCCTCCGGCTTCGGCGTCAGCAGCTCGACATGCCCGAGATGGGCGATGTCCATGACCGGCTCGTCGCCTGGCATCGCGCATCCTCCCTCGGCGGGACGTTAGCCGCGGCGGCGGGCGCGTGTCCTATCGCTTCCGGCGGAGGAGGTATCAGGCCCGGGCATGGCGGCGAAGCCGCGCGCGGCGATCTCGGCCAGGTGCTCGCGCAGGCAGGCGAGGAAGGCGGCGGCGGCGGGCGAGGGCGCGGCGCGGGCGGGCAGGATCAGGCCGGCCGGGCGCGGCGGCGCGGGGACCGGCAGCGGCACGACGCCGAGGCTGCCGCGCAGCAGGTCGCCGGCCATCATCAGCCGCGGCATGACGGCGACCGCGTCGGTGGCGAGCAGCATCTCACGGATCAGGCCGAAGGAGGAGGAGCGCAGCGGCGCCGCGGGCGAGAGGCCGAGCCGTGCGAGGAGCTGCTCGATCTCCTGCCCGACGCGCTGGCTGACGGTCGGCAGCAGCAGGTCGAAGCGCGAGAGCTCCTCCGCCGCCACCGGCCGTCCGGCGGCGATCGTCGGGTGGCCGGCGCGGGCGAGGACCGAGATCGGCTCCTCCCACAGCGGCTCGCGCGTGAAGCCATCTGGCACGGCCGGCGCGTAGAGGCGGCCGAGCACCATCTCCACCTCGCGCGCGGCGAGCAGCGGGAGCAGATCCTCCGTGCGGCCCTGTTCGAGGCGGACCCGGATCGCGGGGTGGCGCGCCTTCAGGCGGGTCAGCGCGCCGGGCAGCACGCCGACGGCCGCGACCGGCAGAACGCCGATCGCGACGACGCCGCCATCGGGGTTGCCGACCAGGTCCAGCTCCTCGTCGGCGCGGCGCAGCTCCGCCAGCACGCGGCGGGCCAGGCGGATCACCGCGCGGCCGGATTCGGTCGGACGCACGCCGCGGGCGTGCCGCTCGAACAGGCGGGCGCCGGCGATCTCCTCCAGCTCCTGCAGGCTGCGGGTGAGCGCGGGCTGGCCGACGCCGAGCGCGGCGGAGGCCTTGAGCAGGCTGCCATGCGCGTCGAGCGCGTCCGCGACGCGCAGCAGGGGAAGCTTCAGCCGCTGATCGAGGTAGCGGCGGGGCATGGTGCGGCGCTTGCGCGGCTGGTGGGGAAGCCGCTCTCCGCATCGCTGGGGGGAGCGAGTGGGGTCAGGCGGGCTGGGCGCGTCGTGAACGCGTTCGACATCCTGGACGTCCCCCTCACCCAACCCTCTCCCCCATGAGTGGGGGAGAGGGCTTCATCACCGCATTCTCACGCGGCCGTTTCCGTGAGCCACGCCATCGCCTGCTCCACGCCGCCGGGCACGTGCGGGACGCCTTGCAGGCGCAGGCCGATCTCGGTGGCCGCCAGCGTGCCGAGGACCATCGGCTCGTTCAGGTCGCCGAGATGGCCGATGCGGAACACGCGGCCGGCGAGGCGGCCGAGGCCGGTGCCGAGGGCGACGTTCATCGTGACGACGCGCGTGCGCAAGGCCTCGGCGTCATGGCCTTCGGGCATGAGGATGGAGGTGACGCTGTCGGAGACGCGCTCGGGCGAGAGGCAGAAGAGCTGCACGCCGTCATTGCCGGACCAGTGGCGCACGCAGCGGCGTACGGCTTCGGCCAGGCGGTGGTGGCGCGCGAGAACGTTGTCCAGCCCTTCCTCCTCGATTAGGCGGAGGGATTCGCGCAGGCCGTAGAACAGCGCGATGGGGACGGTGCCGATGAAGCTGCGGTGGCGGCGGTCCAGCATCGTGGTCCAGTTGAAGTAGTGCTTCGGCAGCTTCGAGGAGGCGTGCGCCGCGAGCGCCTTGTCGGACACGCCGGTGAAGCTGAAGCCGACGGGCAGCATCAGGCCCTTCTGGCTGCCGCCGACCGCCGCATCCACGCCCCATTCGTCCATGCGGAAATCGAGCGAGCCGAGGGAGGAGATGGTGTCGGCGAGCAGCAGCGCGGGGTGGCGTGCCTCGTCCAGCAGGCCGCGCAGCCGCGCGAGGTCGAGCGTCATGCCCGTGGAGGTCTCGTTGTGCACGGCGCAGAGCGCCTTGATGCGGTGCGTGCCGTCGTCGCGCAGTGCCGCGGCGATCGCGCCGTAATCGGCGCCGCGGCGCCAGTCGGCGGGGAGGACCTGCACCTCGATGCCGAGGTCGGTGGCCATGCGGCCCCAGGCTTCGGAAAAGTGGCCGGTCTCGATGATCAGGACCTGGTCGCCGGCGGAGAGGAGGTTGACGAGCGTCGCCTCCCACGCCGCATGGCCGGAGCCGGTGTACATGAACAGGTGCTGTCCGGTGCGCAGCACGCGCTTCAGGCCGGCGATGCAGTGGTCGTAGGTGTCCAGGAAGGCGGGGCCGTGGAAGTCCACGGTGCCGTGCGCCACCGCCTGCATGACGGTGTCCGGGATGTTGGTCGGGCCTGGGTTGGCGAAGAAGTGGCGGCCGCGTGGTGGCATGTGTGTGGTTTCCCCCTTGATTGGGGAGGGATTTCCCCCACCCCTGCCCTCCCCCGCAAGTGCGGGGGAGGGAGTCAGACGGCTGTGCCGCCGATGGTGAGGCCGGTCATCTTCAGCGTGGGCTGGCCGACGCCGACGGGGACGCCCTGGCCCTGTTTGCCGCAGGTGCCGATGCCCGGATCGAGGCCCATGTCGTTGCCGACCATCGCGACCTTCGTCAGCGCATCCGGGCCGTTGCCGATCAGCGTGGCACCCTTCACCGGCGCGCCGAGCTTGCCGTCCTCGATCAGATACGCCTCCGATGCGCTGAACACGAACTTGCCGGAGGTGATGTCCACCTGGCCACCGCCGAAATTCACGGCGTAGAGGCCGCGCTTGACGCCGGCGATGATCTCGCCCGGCTCATGCGCGCCGCCGAGCATCACCGTGTTGGTCATGCGCGGCATCGGGATGTGCGCGTGGCTCTGCCGGCGGCCGTTGCCGGTGGGGGCGACGCCCATCAGGCGGGCATTCTGCCGGTCCTGCAGGAAGCCCACGAGGATGCCGTCCTCGATCAGCACGGTGCGGCCGGAGGGCGTGCCCTCGTCGTCCACGGTCAGGCTGCCGCGGCGGTCGGGGAGGGTGCCGTCATCCACCACGGTCACGCCGGGGGCTGCGATGCGCTGGCCGAGCAGGCCGGCGAAGGCGCTGGTCTTCTTCCGGTTGAAGTCGCCTTCCAGCCCGTGGCCGATCGCCTCGTGCAGCAGGATGCCGGGCCAGCCCGGGCCGAGCACGACTTCCATCTCGCCGGCGGGGGCGGCGATCGCGTCGAGGTTCACCAGCGCCTGGCGCAGCGCCTCGTCCACCGCGGCCTTCCAGCTCGCTTCGTTCAGCACGCGGTCATAGGCGAAGCGGCCGCCGGCGCCGAAGCTGCCGGTCTCCCGCCGCCCGTTCGCCTCCACGACGACGCTGACGTTCATGCGGACGAGCGGGCGCAGATCGGCCACGCGGCGACCATCGGCGCGCAGGATCTGCACGGCCTGCCACTCGCCGGTGATGCTCGCCATCACCTGCTTCACGCGGCTGTCCTTCGCGCGGGCATAGGCGTCCACCTCGGCCAGCAGCGCGGTCTTGGCGGCGAAGTCCATGGCGGAGAGCGGGTTGAGGTCGGAGTAGAGCCGCGCATTGGTCGCGCGCGGCGCCAGATCCAGCGTGCCGGAGCCGCCGGACGCGACCGCCTTCACCGTCTCCGCCGCGCGGGCGAGCGCGGCTTCGGAGATCTCGGCGGCGTGCGCGTAGCCGGCCGCCTCCCCCGCCACGGCGCGCAGGCCGAAGCCGCGCGTGGCATCGAAGGAGGCGGAGCGGATGCGGCCGTCCTCGAGCGAGATCGCCTCGCTCTCCCGGTGTTCGAGGAACAGCTCGCCATCCTCCGCGCCGCGCGCGGCCTCGGCGGTCAGGCGTTCGGCGGCGGCACGGTCGAGATCGGCGAAGAACAGCGTGTCGGTGGTGGCGAGGGCGTCGGTCATGCGCGGGGATCCTCGGCTGGAATGGGGGCTGGAATGGGGGCTGGAATGGGTCAGGCGGGCAACGCGCCGGCGACGGGTTCGTCGGCGGGCACGACGCGCGCGGGCGGGAAGCGGAGCACGGCGGTCAGGCCCGGTCCGTCCGGGCCTTCGAGGTTGAGCGTGGCGCCGAGCGCCTCGGCCACCGCGCGGGCCAGGTGCAGGCCGAGGCCGGAGCCCTGGAAACGGCGCGCGAGGGAGCTGTCGAGCTGGGTGAAGGGTTCGAACATGCGTTCCCGCTCGGCGGTCGGGATACCGATTCCGGTGTCGGCGACGCGGATGACGAAGCCCTCCGGCCCGGCTTCCGCCGAGACGGTGACGCGCCCGCCGGCGGGCGTGAACTTCACGGCGTTGGAGAGCAGCTTGTCCAGCACCTGGCGCAGCCGGCGCGCATCGGCGCGCAGCAGCGGCAGGCGGTCCGGCAGCGCCGTGCCGAGCGCGATGCCGCCCGCTTCCGCTGCCGGCGCCGCGGCGGCGAGTGCGGCGGCGACGGCCTGCGCGGAGCAGATCAGCTCGTCGGCCACCGGCATCGCGCCGGTCTGGCTGCGGGCCACGTCGAGGATGTCGTCCACCAGGCCGAGCAGGTGACGGCCGGCCTCGTTGACGAGCGCCGCGTATTCCTCGGTGCGGCTGCGGTCGGGATCCATGGCGATCGCGTCCGACAGGCCGATCACCGCGTTGAGCGGCGTACGCAGCTCGTGGCTCATCGTCGCCAGGAAGCGCGACTTGGCTTCCGATGCGGCCTCCGCAGCGGCGCGCGCGCGTTCCAGCTCGGCGCGGGTCGCCCGCTCTTCCGTCACGTCGGTGTAGGTGATGACGTAGCCGCCATCGGCGGCGGGCTCCGACACGGTGTCGAGCATGCGGCCATCGGCGACGCGCCGGCCGTAGCGGTGGGAGCGGGTGCGGTCGAGCGCCTTCAGCTCCTCGGCGAGCGCGGGCGGGATCTGGCCGCGCGCGACCTGCTCGTTGATCAGGTCGTCCATCAGGCGGCCCGGCACCACGGAGTCGGGTGGCATGCCGGTGAGCTCGGCCGTCTTCGCGTTGGTCGCCAGCACGCGGCGGTCCGGGCCGTAGAGCACGATGCCGTGGCGGATGGTGCCGAGCATCGCGGCCTGCATCGCGGCGCGCTGGCGCAGCTCCGCCTCCGCGCGGTTGAGCGCGGTCACGTCTGTGAAGGTGACGACGAAGCCGCCATCGGGGGTCGGGTCGGACAGCACCTCCACCACGCGGCCACCGGCGTGGCGCGTGTAGCGGTGCGGGCGGGAGCGGTCCACGGATTTGGCTTTCGCGCCGCGCTCCGGCGCGATCACGCCGCGCGCGACCTGCTCGTCCACCAGCTCGTCGAAGCTGCGGCCGGGCGTGAGTGCGCTCTTCGGGAGGCCGGTCAGCTCCGGCGTGCGGAGGTTGGCGACCCGCAGGCCGCGGTCCGGGCCGAAGATCGCCAGGCCGTGGCGCATCGCGGCGAAGCTGGTCTCCAGCATCGCGGCGCGGCGCTGCGATTCCTGCTCGGCCTGGTGCAGCGCGGTAACGTCGGTCACGACGGCGATGTGGCCGCCATCGGGCAGGCGCCCCGCGCGCGTGACGACGGCGGTGCCGTTCGGACGCAGGCGGCGGATCGGGACGGCGCCGTCCGCGGCCGGTCCGAAGTTGCGGCGCAGCAGCGCGGCCGCCATCTCCGGCGTGAACTCGCCGGAGGCGACGCGGCGCAACGCCACCTCCTGCAGGCTCTCGCCGATGCGCACGCCGGCCTCGCCCATGATGGCGTCGTAGGCAGGGTTGGCGATGCGCGCCCGCGCATCCGGGCCATAGACGCAGACGCCGTCCGGCAGCGCGTGCAGCACGGCGTCGAGCAGCGCCGCGCGTTCGCGCGCCGCGCCTTCGGCACGGTGCAGCGCGGTCACGTCGGTGACGACGGAGATGTGGCCGCCATCCGGCAGCCGCGCCGCGCGCACCGCGATGACGGTGCCGTTCGGCCGCACCCGCACCGACTGGCGCGAGGCGCCCGGCTCGGACAGGCGCGCGAGGCTTTCCTTCAGGTAGGCCTCGTCGAACTCGCCGGCCGCGACGCGGCGCGCGGCGATGTCGTCCAGGTGCTCGCCGACCGCGACCTCGGCGCCGGCCATGATGCGCGCATAGGCCTCGTTGAACATCGCGACGCGGCGGTCCGCGCCGAAGACGAGGACGCCGTGCGGCAGCACGTCCAGCACGCCGTCCAGAAGGGCCGCGCGGGCGCGGGCGGCTTCCTCGGCGGAATGCAGGGCGGTCACGTCGGTGAAGACGGAGATGACGCCGCCATCCGGCAGGCGCGCCATGTTGTTCTCGAGCACGGTGCCGTCCGGGCGCACCCGCCGCATCAGCGGGAAATCGTCGCTGCCCGGCGTGACGCGGGTGAGCACGCGGCGCGCGGTCTCCGCGTCGTAGTCGCCGCGGGCGGCGCGGCGCGCGACGATCTCGTCCAGCGTCTCGCCGACCCGGACGGCCGGATCGGCCATCTGGCGGCGATAGGCGGCGTTGAACATGCGGAGCCGCCGGTCCGGGCCGTAGAGGCACACGCCGTGCGGCAGCGCGGCGAGCACGATGTCCAGCAGCGCGGCGCGGCGCGTCGCCTCGTCCTCCGCGCGCTTGAGCGCGGTGATGTCGGTGACCTCCAGCAGGAAGCCGCCGTCGCCGGTGGGATGGCTGTCGAAGCGGAGCACCTCGCCGGAGGGGCGCTGGCGCTGGCCGGTCGAAGCGCGGGCGCGGTCGCGCTCCATCTTCTCCGCCAGTTCGTGCGGGTCGCCGGAGGCGAATTCGCCTTCGCCGCCGGAGGCGGCGAACTCGCCACGCCCGTCCAGCAGGCGCAGCAGCTCGCGGTGCGGCATGCCGGTGTGCAGCGTGCCGCCGGGCAGGCCGATCAGCGCCTCGTAGGCGCGGTTGAACAGGCCGAGGCGCATGTCGGACTCGAACCGCGCGACGCCGCCGGTCAGCGCGGCCAGCGTGCCTTCGAGCAGCCGGGCGCGGGCCGCCACCTCCTCCCGCGCGCGGAGGAGGGCGGTGATCTCGTGCGCAACGTTGACGAAGCCGCCCTCCGGCAGCGGCACCGAGGCTGTCTCGAAGACGCGGGAGCCGTCGGCGAGGGCGAGCTGCCGGCGGATCGGGCGGCTGCGGTCCAGCGCCATCACCGCCTCGACCTGCGCTTCCGGGTCGCCGGCGCCGTAGAGGCCGCGATAGGCGAGCAGGCGGACGAGGTCGCGCAGCGGCGTGCCGATCGGGCAGTTCCCGGACGAGACGCCGGCGTTGTGCCAGAAGGCGGCGTTGGCATAGGCGAGCCGCCCCGCCGCATCCACCACGCTGATCGCCTGGGGCAGCGCATCCAGCGCATCCGGCACGGGAGTGAAGGCCCGCATCAGGGCCGCGCGGGCCGGAGCGCATGGAGCGCGACGAGCGCCGCCGTCAGGACCAGCACCGCCACAGCCTGATGCAGCGTGCCGAGCGGCACGGGGACGACGTGCAGCAGCGTCGCGATGCCGATCGCGTATTGCACGGCGACCGCGGCACCGAGGCCGAAGACGGCGCGGCGCGCGCGGCCGGAGCAAAGGCGGCGCCAGGCGGCCCAGCAGGCGCCGGCGGCGGCGAGCGCGGCGACGGTGGCGAGCAGGCGGTGGTTGAACTGCACGGCGGCGATGTTGCCTGTCAGGTTGCGCCACCAGGGTACGAGGTCGGCGTAGCCTTCGGGCACCAGGCGGCCATCCATCAGCGGGAAGGTGTTGTAGCTGAAGCCGGCGCGGAGACCGGCGACGAAGCCGCCGGCGAGCATCGCCGCCACCAGCGCCCAGGCGGCGGCCTTCACCATGCGGCGCACCGGGCGGGCGGTGGCGGGCGCATCCGGCTCCGGCCGCAGCAGGCCGAGCGCGGTCCAGACCAGCGCGGCGTAGATCGCGAGCGCCAGGCCGAGATGGATGACCAGGCGATAGGGCGAGACGGCGGTGCGGTCCGCCTCGAAGCCGGAGGCGACCATGTACCAGCCGACCGCCCCTTGCAGGCCGCCGAGCGCGAGGAGGGCGAGCAGGCGCGGCTTCCAGCCGGGGGGGATGCCGCCGCGCACCCAGAACCAGGCGAGGCCGGCGAGGTAGGCGAGGCCGATCAGCCGGCCCCATTGCCGGTGGATCCATTCCAGCCAGAAGATGCCCTTGAACCCCTCCAGCCCGAAGCCCTGGTTCACCAGCGCGTATTGCGGGATCGTGCGGTAGAGGTCGTACAGGCGCTGCCACTCCGCTTCCGACAGCGGCGGCAGGGCGCCCGAGAGCGGTGCCCATTCCATGATGGAGAGGCCGGAGCCGGTGAGGCGCGTGGCGCCCCCGATCGCGACCATGATCCAGACGAGGCCGGCGACGCCGAGCAGCCAGGCCGCGACCGCGCGCGCGTCGCGGCGCGCCGGGCGTTCCGCCACGGGCAGGGTGAGGGGCCGGAGGTCAAAGGGCATCGGGGTATAATAGGCATCCTGTCGGCGGCTGCCACAGCCCTGCGGACCCGCGCTGGCCTGCTTGCCGCGGGGTCGCCCCGCTGCTACCCCGCCGGTCATGGCCCCCGACCTCGTCCCGGGGCCGGACCGGCACCCCGGCGCCGACCCGGAACCGGCCGCATCCCCTGGCGCCGATCCGGCGCCGGCGACTTTCCCCGGCGCCGATCCCGCACCGGCGACTTTCCCTGGCGCCGATCCGGCGCCGGCAGCTTTCGCCAGCGCCGCATCCGGCGCCGCCCCGCTGATCTCCGTGGTCATTCCCATGCGCAACGAGGGGCCGAACGTGATCCCGCTGCTGGAGGAGATCGCGGCGGCGCTGCGCGGGACGCCGCATGAGGTGGTGTGCGTGGACGACGGCTCCTCCGACGACACGTCCGGCCGGCTGGCGCAGGCGCTGGACGGGCACCCGCTGCTGGCGTTGCGGCATGCGAAATCCTGCGGGCAGTCGGCGGCGGTGGTGAGCGGGGTGCGCGCGGCGCGGGCGCCCTGGATCGCGACGCTCGACGGCGACGGGCAGAACGACCCGGCGGACATCCCGCGGCTCTGGGCGCGCGCGCGGGTGGAAGGCGGGGTGGTGCTGGTCGCCGGCCATCGCGTGACGCGGAGGGACAGCGGCGTGAAGCGGGTGACGAGCCGGCTGGCCAACACGGTCCGCGCGCGGCTGCTGGGCGACGCGACGCCGGATACGGGCTGCGGGTTGAAGGTGTTCCCGCGCGCGGTGTTCCTGGACCTGCCGCGCTTCGACCACATGCACCGCTACCTGCCGGCCCTGGTGATCCGGGCGGGCGGCCGGGTGGTGAGCGAGGCGGTGAACCACCGGCCGCGGCTGCGGGGGCGGTCGAACTACGGCACGCTGGACCGGCTGGCGGTGAGCATCGCGGACATGCTGGGCGTGATCTGGCTGCAGCGGCGGTGGAAGCGGCCGGTGGCGGTGCCCGTTTCTCCCTACCCCGCTTCGCGGGGGAGGGTCGGGGTGGGGGAGCCGCGGGAGCTTCCGTCGACGACGCTGCCGTGACCGGCGGCTGGAAGGCGCTCATACCGGCCGGCGGCTTCCCTGAGCGCTTCACTCTGTTGTTCCCGCGAAAGCGGGAACCCACCGCGCCGCGTGTCGGGACGGCGCGAAGGTGGGCCCCCGCTTTCGCGGGGGCGACAGGGTACGGATCAGGACTTGCGCCGGCACGTATTGGTCAACCCTCTCCTCCCTGGGGGGGGAGAGGGCTTTTTCCTGTGGCTGGCTGAGCGCCGGAGATGGCCGGGCGCTGGCGCGCGCTCTCGAAGCTGCTGCTGCTCGCGGCCGGGCTGCTGGCGGCTGGCGCGGTGCTGCGCGGATTCGGCGGCGTGCCCGGCACCGCCTGGGTGGACGCGTCCATCCGGGACGAGGGTGTCTGGGGAGAGGTCGTCTTCGTCGTCGTCGGCGCGGCGGTCACCGCGGCGGGCGTCCCGCGGCAGGGCGTGGCGTTCCTGGGCGGCTACGCCTTCGGCGCATTGCTGGGCACGGCGCTCGGGCTGGCGGCGCAGGTCGTGGGATGCGCGGCGGCCTACGGCTTCGCGCGGCTGCTCGGGCGCCGATGGGCGGAGCGGCGGCTGCACGGGCGCTTCGGCCACCGGCTGCGGCCGCTGCGCGACGTGCTGGCCGGCGCGCCCTTCGAGGCGACGCTCGCGCTGCGGCTGCTGCCGGTCGGCAACAACCTGGCGCTGAACCTGCTGGCGGGGATGGCGGGGCTGCGGGCGGTGCCGTTCCTGCTGGGCTCGGCGGTGGGCTACCTGCCGCAGACCGTCGTCTTCGCGCTGCTGGGCAAGGGCATCCGGGTGGAGGGCGCGTGGCAGCTCGGGCTGGCGGGGGTGCTGCTGGCGGTGTCGGTCGGGATCGGGCTGTGGCTGCTGCGCCGCCACCGGGCGGCGCGGGCGCTGGAGGGCGCTTCGGACTGACGGCGCCGCGTCAGCCGCGCCGCGCCGCCTCGATCGCGGCGACGTCAATCTTCCGCATGGTCATCATGGCCTCGAAGGCGCGCCTCGCCTCCTCCCCGCCGGCCGCCATCGCCTCGGTCAGGACGCGCGGCGTGATCTGCCAGGAGATGCCCCACCGGTCCTTGCACCAGCCGCAGACGCTCTCCTGCCCGCCGTTGCCGACGACCGCGTTCCAGTAGCGGTCGGTCTCCGCCTGGTCGTCAGTGGCGATCTGGAAGGAGAAGGCCTCGCCGTGCCGGAAGTTGGGGCCGCCGTTCACGCCGACGCAGGGGATGCCCGCCACCGTGAACTCCACGATCAGCACGTCGCCCTTCCTGCCGGACGGGTAGTCGGCCGGCGCGCGATGCACCGCGCCCACCGCGCTGTCGGGGAAGGTCTCGGCGTAGAAGCGTGCGGCGGCCTCGGCTTCCCCGTCGTACATGAGGCAGATCGTGTTCTTCGGCATCGCGCGCCCTCCCGCAGCCGTTCAGTGCAAGCGGAACTCTCCGCCGGCATACAGCAGTTCCGCCGGCTTGATCAGCGCGGCCGAGGCAACGCGGACGGAATGCAGCGGCGCCTCGATCTCGCGGCGCCAGAAATCGAGGAAGCGGCCGAGCTCGGGGAAGCGCGGCGCCATGTCGTGCTTCTGCCAGATGAAGGCCTGCAGGACGCCGGGGTGGTCGGGCATGTGGTAGAGGAGTTCGGCGGTGGTCAGCCGCCAGTCCGGGAGGGAGCGGTGGCGGGCGAGGCGCTCGAGTTCGCTGAGGTCCATGCGGGCTCCTGCAATGGCGGCGTGGTGCCGTGCCGTTCCTTCCCTGTTCCCGGATCATCCATCCCTTGGCTGCCGGGAGGCATGATGACGGGACGCCGATCATGCCATGACGGTTTCGGGACGATGCAAGAAAAACATTGTGCATCAAGGGCTTGGCACTCATACATTCCGAGTGCTGCCGACGCTTGACGCGCGCGGGGCGGTGCCCTAGATCGCTGGCACTCCTCTGGGGGGAGTGCTAGCGGGCGCCGGAACGGGCCCACTGGCGGCCGGTTCGCGATACTCGTCGCGCCCCGGCGTATCTCCGGAAGAGCTTGCCACTCATACGGAAGCAGTCAGGAGAGGACCACACATGAAGTTCCGCCCCCTGCACGACCGCGTTCTCGTCCGCCGCGTCACGGCCGAAGAGAAGACCGCGGGAGGCATCATCATCCCCGACACCGCCAAGGAGAAGCCGCAGGAAGGCGAGGTCATCGCCGTCGGCTCCGGCACGCTGAACGACAAGGGCGAGCTCCGCGCGCTCGACGTCAAGGCGGGCGACCGCATCCTGTTCGGCAAGTGGTCGGGCACCGAGGTGAAGCTCGATGGCGAGGAGCTCCTGATCATGAAGGAGTCCGACATCATGGGGATCCTCGACACCCCTTCCGTCGCGAAGGCCGCCTGAGGGTTTCGTACCTGAGGCTGGTCACCACCGACACACAGACATAGGGAACGGAAGAACATGGCTGCGAAGGACGTGAAGTTCGGCGCCGGCGCGCGGGAGCGGATGCTCCGCGGCGTTGATATCCTGGCGGACGCCGTGAAGGTGACGCTCGGCCCGAAGGGCCGCAACGTCGTGCTCGACAAGAGCTTCGGCGCGCCGCGGATCACCAAGGACGGCGTGACCGTCGCGAAGGAGATCGAGCTGGCCGACAAGTTCGAGAACATGGGCGCCCAGATGGTGCGCGAAGTGGCCTCGAAGACCAACGACATCGCCGGCGACGGCACCACGACGGCCACCGTGCTCGCCCAGGCGATCGTCCGCGAGGGCGCGAAGGCCGTGGCGGCGGGCATGAACCCGATGGACCTGAAGCGCGGCATCGACAAGGCCGTCGCCGAGGTCGTGAAGGAGCTCGAGGCCAAGACCAAGAAGATCTCCACCTCCGCCGAGGTCGCGCAGGTCGGCTCCATCTCCGCCAACGGCGAGACCGAGATCGGCGAGATGATCGCCAAGGCGATGGAGAAGGTCGGCAACGAGGGCGTCATCACGGTCGAGGAAGCGAAGAGCATCCAGACCGAGCTCGACGTCGTCGAGGGCATGCAGTTCGACCGCGGCTACGTCTCTCCGTACTTCATCACCAATGCGGAGAAGATGATCGCGGAGATGGACAACCCCTACATCCTGATCCACGAGAAGAAGCTGTCCGGCCTGCAGCCGATGCTGCCGCTGCTGGAGAGCGTCGTGCAGTCCGGCCGTCCGCTGGTGATCGTGGCCGAGGACGTCGAGGGCGAGGCGCTGGCGACGCTCGTGGTCAACAAGCTGCGCGGCGGCCTGAAGGTTGCGGCCGTGAAGGCGCCGGGCTTCGGCGATCGCCGCAAGGCGATGCTCGAGGACATCGCGATCCTCACCGGCGGTCAGGTGATCTCCGAGGATCTCGGCATCAAGCTCGAGAACGTCACCCTCAACATGCTGGGCAAGGCCAAGACCGTCCGCATCGAGAAGGAGAACACCACGATCGTTGACGGCGCCGGCGAGAAGTCGGAGATCCAGGGCCGCTGCGAGCAGATCAAGGCGCAGATCGAGGAGACCACCTCGGACTACGACCGCGAGAAGCTGCAGGAGCGCCTGGCGAAGCTCGCGGGCGGCGTCGCGGTGATCCGCGTCGGCGGCAGCACCGAGGTCGAGGTGAAGGAGCGCAAGGACCGCGTTGACGACGCGCTCCATGCGACCCGCGCCGCGGTCGAGGAAGGCATCGTGCCGGGCGGCGGCGTGGCGCTGCTGCGCGCCTCGACGAACCTCGGCGGCTTGAAGGGCGGCAACGGCGACGAGCAGGTCGGCATCGAGATCGTGCGCCGCGCGATCCAGTCGCCGCTGAAGCAGATCGCCGAGAACGCCGGCAAGGACGGCGCGGTCGTGGCGGGCGAGGTGCTGCGCACCGACACCTACGTGCACGGCTACGACGCCCAGAAGGACGAGTACAAGGACCTCGTCGCGGCCGGCATCATTGACCCGACGAAGGTCGTGCGCACGGCGCTGCAGGATGCGGCCTCGGTCGCGTCGCTGCTGATCACGACGGAGGCGATGGTCGCCGAGCGTCCGGAGAAGAAGGCTGCGGCCGGCGGTCCTCCGGGCGGCGGCATGGGCGATATGGACTTCTGATCCTTCTTCGGATCGAAGTGCCGGAACGGGGGCGGGCCGCAGGGTCCGCCCCTTTTTCGTTTCGCGCTACGTGGCGTGCGCGTGGCAAAAGGTGCCGGCATCGAAACTGCGGATGACGGGGTGCTTCATGAATCTTTGGTCCGGCCTCCTGCCGATGGCCACTGTGCTGTTCGGATCGGCGGTCGCGCTGCAAGCGCAGCCGATTGCGTCGCACATGCCGCTTGATCACCGGTGGGCGTTCGTGATGATGGCGCCCGACACGGGCTTGGGCTGCACCATCGTGTCGCAGCCGGCCGAGGGTGGGCCTGCCGTCGTCAGCATCGGTGCCGCGCGTGAATCCGGCGAACAGCTGGTGGTCATCGTGGCTGGAACCCGTCGAGGCATCTCGGGGCACGTCCCTCTACCATTCCGTTGGACGAATGGGGCAATTTCGCTCGAAGGCGTCGCGCAACGCTACGCCGTGGACGGAGCCCGCTTCGTCCTCTCGCCCGCCACCGATCCGGAGTTCAGGAGCGCGGCTCTGCTGCGCAGCGGCCCATCGCGCCTGGCAATCCTCAACTCCTCGGGGCAGACGGAGCTCGACGTGGTGCTGAGCGCCCTGGACCCTATCATATACGGCGTATTCGCAATGTGCATGAGGCAGCCCGATCGCTTTCCGGCGGGAGTCTCGGTCGGCCCGGGCGATCCGGTCACTCGCTGAAGCAAATCCCGCCGACTGCTCCGTTCGCACCCGATGATCACGCATGTGCCTTCTTTTTCTGTTCGACCTTTCCCACTCTCGCGACACGCAACGCCTGGCCTTTGACAAACGCGTGACCCCTGCGGCGCGGCTTTGACTCGGCCTCGCGCGCACGCGCATCGTGAAACGGTCCTCGCGTTCCGGTGTGCCGTGCCCTCCGAATCCCTTCCCGATTCGCTGCGTGTCCCGCCGCCGCGAGGCGCCCACCACCCGGGCGATCGGCGCCCGGGCCAGAGAGGTCGAGGAGCCCGGGTCGCATGGCGATGGGTACGGTGAAGTGGTTCAACGCGACGAAGGGCTTCGGCTTCATCGTCCCCCAGGACGGCGGCAAGGACGTGTTCGTGCACATCACCGCGGTCCAGAAGGCCGGCCTGCAGGGCCTGAACGAGGGGCAGAAGCTGTCCTATGAGGTGGTGATGGAGCGCGGGAAGGCGGCGGCGACCAATCTGCGGCCGATGTGAGTGTTTTTCCTCACCCGGGCTTGCGGAAAGGGGGGAGGCGTCCGGCGTGCGCTGATCCTCGTCCCTCCACCCCAGCCAGCCTGCGTAGGCGGCGTGCCGCCGCAACTCCGGCGTCCGACGCCTTTGGCGTCAGACCCCCCGTGAACGGGGGAGGGAGTAGCGGTCACCCGGCCCGGGTTTCCTGGACGAAGACGCGCTGGGCTCCGGCTTCGTGGAGCAGGCGTTCGGCGCGCTCGCGGGTCTCGGGATCCGGCGCGTGCAGGCCGATGACCGGGCCGTCGGCGAGCGGTGCGGGCAATGCGTCGCCGCCTTCGCCGCCTTGCGACGCCGCGTTGCCGACCGCCTCGCCGATCGCAGCCGCACCGGCGCCCGCTGCGGCTGCGGCGGCCACGGCCGGCAGGGCCGCGCCGCCGGTGGCGATCACGATCCCGGCCGCGGCGACCGCACTTCCATAGGTCGCGATGCCGACCGCGTTCTGCCGCAGGCTGCGGCGGCTCGCCTGGTCCGGGTGCTCGTCCGGCGCGTCCACCTGGCCTTCGTTCGCGGCCTCCACCGGCGGGGCCACGCCACCGCTCGCGGTCTCCGGCGTGCCGTGGTCGCGCGCGCCGGCCTCGCGCAGCCGAGTCAGGGCCGCCTCGCGCGCAGCCTCGTCCGCGAACTCGCCCCACACGACGGGAACCGCCAGCGGCGTGTCGTCCGTCTGACCCGTCCACTGGCCGCTGTCCACCACGATGGCCATGATGCCGCCCTCCGCCTAAGCTCCGTTGCGGCGTGAACGCCCGTCGCGGCGCGCTGTTTCCCTCCCCGAGGTGACCCGTGTTCGACCTTCCCGCGCTTGAAGCCGCCGCGCGGCTGATCCACGGCGTCTTCCCGCCCACGCCGCAATATGCCTGGCCGCTGCTCGCCGCCCGCACCGGCGCTGAGGTCTGGGTGAAGCACGAGAACCACACGCCGACCGGCGCCTTCAAGGTGCGCGGCGGCCTGACCTATTTCGACCGGCTGCGGCGTGAGCGGCCGGGCGTGCGTGGCGTGGTCTCCGCGACGCGCGGCAACCACGGCCAGAGCCTGGCCTTCGCCGGTGCCCGCGCGGGCGTGCCGGTGACGATCGTCGTCCCGCACGGCAACAGCACGGAGAAGAACGCGGCGATGCGCGCCTTCGGCGCGACGCTGGTCGAGCACGGCGCGGATTTCGATGCGGCGCGCGTCGAGGCCATGCGGCTCGCGGATGTAGAGGGTCTGGAATTCGCGCCCTCCTTCGCGCCGGAGCTGGTGCTGGGCGTCGCGACCTACGCGCTGGAATTGCTGCGGGGGGCGCCGCCGCTCGATGCGCTCTACGTCCCGATCGGCCTGGGGTCGGGCATCTGCGGCTGCATCCTGGCGCGCGACCTGCTGGGCCTGCGCACGGAGATCATCGGCGTGCAGAGCACGGAGGCCGATTCCTACGCCCGCAGCGTCGCGGCCGGTCGCGTCGTGACGACGGAGACGGCGAACACGCGGGCCGACGGCATGGCGACCCGCATCCCCGATCCAGGCGCGCTTGAGATCATCCGCCGCGGCGCCGCGCGGATCGTGACCGTCACCGACGAGGAGGTCGCCGCCGCGATCCGCGCCTATTGGCAGGACACGCACAACCTGGCCGAGGGCGCCGGCGCGGCGCCCCTGGCCGCGCTGATGCAGGAACGCGGGCGGATGGCCGGGCGGCGGGTCGCGACGATCCTCTGCGGCGGGAACATCGACCTCGCGCTGTTCCGGGACTGGGTCGCGCCATGACGGGCCTGCTCATCCGCGGCTGCCGCATCGCCGGCGCGGCGGCCGACATCCTGATCGAGGGCGGGCGCATCGCCGCGATCGGCCCCGGACTGACGGCGCCGCCGGGCGCGGCGGTGGAGGAGGCGGCGGGCCTGCTCGCGCTGCCCGCCTTCGTCGAAGGCCACACCCATCTCGACAAGTCGCTCTGGGGCATGCCGTGGTACCGCAACGAGGTCGGGCCGCGGCTGATTGACCGGATCGAGAACGAGCGCGCGCAGCGCCGGCGGCTCGGCCTGGCCCCGGCGCGGCAGGCGGAGCGGCTGGCGCGGGAGTTCCTGCGGCTCGGCACCACGCGCATCCGCAGCCATGCCGACGTGGATACGGAAGTCGGCACCGCGCATTGCGACGCGCTGGTCGCGCTGCGGGAGCGGATGCGCGGGACGATGGACATCCAGGTCGTCGCCTTCCCGCAATCCGGGCTGCTGGTCCGCCCCGGCACGGCCGAGTTGATGGAGGCGGCGCTGCGCGGCGGCGCGGATATCGTCGGCGGGCTCGATCCGTCCGGCATTGACCGCGACCCGAAGGGGCATCTGGACCTGGTGTTCGGGCTGTGCGGGCGGCACGGCAAGCCGCTCGACATCCACCTGCACGAAGCGGGGGAGCTGGGCGCCTTCGCGATCGAGCTGATCGTGGAACGCACGCGCGCGCTGGGCATGGCGGGACAGGTCGTCGTCAGCCACGCCTTCTGCCTCGGCGAGGTGGCGCGTGCCGCGGCGCTGCTGGAGGCGATGGCCGGGGCGGGCATCGCGATCGCGACGACCGCACCGCCGTCGCGGCCGGTGCCGTCGGTGAAGGCAGCGCGCGCGGCGGGGGTGGCGATCTTCGCGGGTAATGACGGCATCCGCGACACCTGGACGCCTTACAACACGCCGGACATGCTCCAGCGCGCGATGCTGGTCGGGCTGAAGAACGACTTCCGGCGCGACGACGAAGCGGAGGTCGCGTTCGACATGGTGACCGAAGCGGCGGCGAAGGCCTGCGGCTTCGAGGCGTGCGCGCTGGCGCCGGGGCAGCGGGCGGATCTCGTGCTGGTGGATGCGCAGACGGTGACGGAAGCGGTGGTGGCGCAGCCGGCGCGGCGGCTGGTGGTGAGCCACGGGCGCGTGGTGGCGCGCGACGGCGTGCTCGTGGGGTGAGGGCAGCGCGTTCCCCCCTTCCCGGCCCTCCCCCGCGAGGGGGGAGGGAGTGGCGCGTCAGCCCGTCGCCGCCTGCCTGGCGCGGTCGGCGGGCATGGAGAGGCGGACCTCGTTGTCGTTCACGCCGGCGACTGCGCTCAGCGGCACGTAGTGGTGATGCTGGCCGGAGCCGTCGGGGTCGTCGGCCTTGGTGAGCTTGATGCGGTCGCCCTCGACCTTGTCCACGGTGCCGACATGGCCGCCGTCGCTGCCGACGATGGGCATGTGTTCCTTGATCTGCATCGCGTGCGCGCTCATGCGTTCCTCCTCGGGCGGGTGACAGCGCAGGCAACGGCGGCGGGGCGCTCCGGTTGCCGTGACGGTTCAGGACGCCTTCGCGATGTTCTCCGGCGTGAAGGGCCAGTGGCGAAGGCGCACGCCGAGCGCGTCGGCGATCGCATTGGCGATGGCGGCGACCGTCGGCCCGAGGCTCGCCTCGCCGGCGCCGAGCGGGGGTGCCTCCGGCCGCGCGATGATCTCCACCGCCACCTCCGGCACCTCGGAGAAGCGCAGGATCGGGTAGCTCTCCCAGCTGTCGGAGGTGATCGCGCGCGTGTCGTGCCGCACGGCTTCGAGCAGGCACATGGAGGCCACCTGGATCGCACCGCCCTCGACCTGGTTGGCGATGCCGTCGGGGTTGATCGCCTCGCCCACATCGGCGGCGAGCCAGAGGCGGCGGCAGAACACGCGCTCGCGCGCCTCGATCTCGGCGACGGCGGCGCACCAGGCGCCGCTGCCCTTGTAGCGCGAGACGGCGAGGCCGAAGCCGTGGCCTTCGCGGCGTTCGCGCGTGCTCCATCCGGCCATCGCCGCGGCGCGCGTCAGCACGTCGCGCGCGCGGGCGTCGTCGAGGTGGCGCAGCCTGTGCGATAGCGGATCCTCGCCGGCGGCCGCGGCCAGCTCGCCCATCACGCTCTCGATCGCCCAGACATTCACCAGCGCGCCGAGGCCGCGCAGCGCGCTGGAACGGATCGGCATCTCCGTCAGCGTGTGCAGCCCGACATGCAGCGCCGGCACGCGGTAGGGCGGCACGGCGTTGCGCTGCGCGCCGCCGCCGCCGGCCAGCGGCGGGTTGATGGAGAGCGGCACGGGGAACGGGTCCGCGGTCATGGAGGCGGCGAGCAGCGTCGGCACCGCGCCGCGGCCGGGGCGGCCGGAATGGCCGTTCGACGTGACCCCTTGGCGCCAGGAGGTCAGCGTGCCGGCCGCGTCGGCGGTGGCTTCGACGTCCACGAGCATGGCGGGGGAGAGCGGGCTCCAGCCGAGTTCCTCCGCGCGGCTCCAGAGCAGGCGCACGGGACGGCCGGGGTTCGCGCGGGCGACGAGCGCGGCGTCGAGCGCCACGTCGTCGGCGCCGTTGTGGCCGTAGCAGCCCGCACCTTCGACGTGGCGGACGGTGATGGCCTCGGGCGGCAGGCGCAGCGCCTTCGCGAGGTCGGTGCGGAGGTTGTAGATGCCCTGGGAATGCGACCAGACCTCCAGCGCCGCACCGTCCCAGCGCGCGACGGCGCAGCTCGTGCCGATGGAGGCGTGGGCGAGGAACGGGCGGAAGAAGCTGCCCGAGACGGTGTGCGCGGGCGTCGCCGTCTCGGCGCTGCGTTCGGCGACGGTGCTGCTGTCGCGGGGCGCCGTACGGAGCCAGCCCTCCAAGGCGGTTTCGTCGGGCAGCGTGTCGTGCTGATCCCAGGTCGCACGGCGCGCGACGCGTTCGGCGGCGGCTTCGGCCTGGTGCTCCCCGGACGCGACGACGGCGAGGAAATTTCCGTCCCGCACGAGCCGCACGTCGTTGGGGAGCGGCGCGTCGCCGATCGCGCGGAGCGCCGCACCGCGCGAGGGCGGGCGGACCACGCGTGCATGCAGCATCCCCGGCAGGCGCAAATCGTGCAGGAAGCGCGGCGCGCCGAACACCTTGTCGGCCAGGTCGAGACGCGGGGCGGAGGTGCCGGCGACGCGGCGCTCGCCGGCCGGCTTCGGCGCCGCGTCGGGCGAGGCTTCGGTCGCCAGCAATCCGGCCCCGGCCATCGCCCAGTAGGAGCCGAGCACGCGGCCGTCGGGGGCGACGAAGTCGCCGTCGCGCACCGCGATGGCGTCCCGCGTCACGCCGGTGCGTTGCGCGGCCACGCTGACGAAGATGCGGCGGGCGTCGGCACAGGCGTGGCGCAGCGCCATGCCGCTCTCCTGCACGGAGAGCGAGCCGGAGGTCACAGCCTCGTCCGGGCTGTCGGGCGTGGCGGCGGGTTGCACGCGGATGCGGTGGAGCGCGACGTCCAGCTCCTCCGCCGCGATCTGCGCGAGGGCCGTAAGGATTCCCTGCCCGAGTTCGACCTTGCCGGGCCGGATGGTGACGCTGCCCTCGGCGTGAATCGCCAGCCAGCGGTCGAGGCGGCGGGTGACGTGCAGGCTGCCGGGGAGCTTCGGCCTGCCGTCTTCCGGTACACCCTTGAAGGCGAGGTTCATGCTGGCGCCATCTCCTCGGCGGCGCGCAGCACCGCGCGGATGATGCGGTTGTGGCTGCCGCAGCGGCAGAGATGCGGGTCGAGCGCGTGCCTTACCTGCGCGGGTGTCGGGCGCGGGACGCGGCGCAGCAGCGCGGCGGCGGCCATCAGGATGCCGGAGAGGCACCAGCCGCATTGCCCGGCCTGTTCCGCCAGGAAGGCGCGTTGCAGCGGGTGGGGCGCCGCGGGAGTGCCGAGACCTTCAACTGTCTCGACGGCGCGGCCCGCGACGGCGGCGGCGGGGGTCGTGCAGGCATAGGCCGGCGCGCCGTCGAGCAGCACGACGCAGGCGCCGCACGCCTCCGCACCGCAGCCGAAGCGCGGGCCGGAGAGGCCGAGCGGGCCGCGGAGGGCGTGCAGGAGGGACATGTCCTCGGGCGGCAGCTCGGCGGGTGCGCCGTTCAGGGTGAAATGCAAGCGGCGGTCCTTTGCCCGACGGGCGATGCTGGTCGTGGTTGAACCCTTGCACGCACGAGTCTCGAGAGGACTTCCCCCACCCCTGCCCTCCCCCGCGAGTGCGGGGGAGGGAGATGTCAAGCGGGCGTCATCCGCGCCAGGCGCACCCATTCGGCCTGGCGCGCGATGTCCTGGCGGAGGAAGGCGTCGAACTCCGCGATCGTCATGGGCATGGGCTGCGCGCCGGCCCTCGCCTGGCCCTCGCGGGTCGCGGGCAGGGCGAGGATGCGGTTGACCTCGGCGTTCAGGCGCTCGCGGATCGGCGGCGGCGTGGCGGCGGGGGCCATCAGGCCGAGCCAGATCGAGGCCTCGTAGCCCGGCAGCGCCTCGGCGACGGTCGGCAGGTCGGGCATCAAGGGGCTGCGGGATGGGCCGGTGGTGGCCAGGCCGCGCACGCGCCCGGCTGCGATCTGCTCGCGCATCGTCGGGATGGCGTCGAACATGATCGGCACCTGGCCGGCGATGAGCGCCGTGCGCGCCTCGTTGGAGCCGCGGAAGGGCACATGCGTCGCGGTCGCGCCCGCCATCGCCAGGAACACCTCGCCCGCGACGTGATAGGGCGTGCCGGGGCCGGAGGAGGCGTAGTCGTAGCGGCCGGGATTGGCGCGCAGCGCGGCGATCAGCTCCGGCAGGCTCCCCGCGGGGATCGAGGGATGCACCGCGAGGACGTGGTGCGCGACGTTGATGGCGGCGACCGGGGCGAGGTCGGTCATCAGGCGATAGGGGCGATTGGGCAGCAGCGTCTCGTTCGCGGTGTGCGTGTTCGACATCAGCAGGGTCGTGTAGCCGTCGGGCGCGGCCTTCGCGACGATGTCCGTGCCGATGACCGCGCCGGCGCCGGGCCGGTTCTCCACGACGAAGGGCTGGCCGAGCGCGGCCTGCAACGGCTCCGCCAGGAAGCGGGCGGCGACGTCGGCGGAGCCGCCGAGGCCGAAGGGGACGATGATTCGCACGGGGCGCGCGGGCCAGGCGGCCTGGGCGCGCGCGACGGAAGGCAGGGCGAGCGCGGCGGCGAGGAGGGTGCGGCGTGCGGGCATCGGTCTCTCCTGGACGTGTTTGCGTTCGAGGATCGGGCGCCTGTGCGGCGGCGGCAATCCCCGATGCGACGCTTGGTGCGACGCTTCGCCGCCTGCCGCGTTGGCGGCCCGACCCGCGACACAGGAGGCAGGCATGGGCGAGACGACGACAGGCGCGGTCACCGGGCCGGCAGCACGCTTCCCCGCGATCCGCACGCTCGCGCGGAGCTGGCGGCTGTTCCTGCTGCGCGGCGTGGTCGGCATCCTGTTCGGCGTGCTGGTGTGGCTGGCGCCCGGGGCGGGACTGGCCTTCGTCCTCGCTTTCCTCGCGGCCTGGCTGTTGGTGGATGGGGTGGTCGGGCTGGTGCAGGCGGCGCGCGGCGGGCCGGACCTGACCGGGCGGCACCGGTCGCGCACCTGGCTGACGATTGACGGGGTGATCTCGATCGTGATGGCGGCGGTGGTGCTGCTGATGCCCGGGCTGTCCGCGGTGGCGCTGGTGCTGCTGGTGGGGGCCTGGGCGATCGCGGTGGGCTTCGTCCGCGTCGTGCTGGCCTGGCGGGCGGGCGATTGGTGGCTGGGGGCGCTGGGCGTGCTCTCGGTGCTGGTGGGGATCTGGCTGGTGATCGCGCCGGGGCCGGGGCTGCTGGCGCTGATCTGGCTGGTGGGGTTCCAGGCGGTGGCGATGGGGTTCCTGTTCCTGGCGTTCGGATGGAGGTTGCGGCGGGTGGCCAACGACCCGCACGCGGCGGATGTGGTGGCGGGGTAGAGGCATTCGGCGAGCGGGTTCCCCCCACCCCGCCAGCCTTCTTCGCGACGGCGTCAACGCCCTTCGGCGTTGACGCACCGCAAGTGCGGGGGAGGGAGAAGGAGTCAGCCGAAGATCAGGTCGTCCGCCGTCAGGCCCGTTGCGCCGGCGAGCCAGATTTCGCCGATGGTGCCGTCGGGGGCGGCGACGGTCACCAGCACGCCGGTGGCGCGGACCGCCCAGGTGACGGCGTCGGGCGAGACGGACTCGAAGCGCAGGTGATCCTCGCCGGGCGTGAAGTCGAGCACGACGTCTCGGCCGGCCCCGCTGCCCGCCTCGAAGCCGAAGGCGGCGGGGGCGGCCAGCATGGCGAAGGTGAAGGTGTCCGCGCCCTCGCCGCCCGTCAGCCGGTCGGCTCCGAGGCCGCCGCGGAGGGTGTCGTCGCCGGCGCCGCCGCGCAGGCGGTCGTTCCCCCAGTCGCCGGCGAGGCTGTCGTTGCCGGTGCCGCCGAGCAGCGTGTCGTCGCCGCCGCCGCCGACGATCAGGTCGTCGCCGGCGCCGCCATCCAGACGGTCCGCCGCGTCGTCACGGGCGAGGAAGGCGGCCGAGCCGCCCGGGGCCTCTGTGGTGCCGACGCCGAGGATCGTGTCGCGCCCTGCGCCGCCGACGACGGTATCGCTGCCGTAGCCGGCGAAGACCAGGTCATCGCCGCCGCCGGTGAAGATCAGGTTTCCCGGGCCGGGAACGATGTCGGCCGGATCGCCGAAGATGAGTTCGGAGTCCGCCGTACCCCGAAGGATATCGGACGCGCTGGTGCCGGTGAGCGTAGGCATGATCCATCCCCTGGAAGACGGATGGCATACTATCTACCAATGATATGGGTGGCGTCTCACGAAACGCGGAGAAGTTGCACAACAAGACGCGAGGATCACGTGGCGAGTTCGATCAGCACCGGGACGTGATCAGATGCTTTCTCCCAGTCCCGTGCATCCTTGAGCACGGCATGGGACTGCAATCCGTTGGCGAGATCGGGCGAGACCCAGGCATGGTCCAGCCGCCGGCCGCGGTCGGAGGCTCGCCAGTCGGAGGCGCGGTAGGACCACCAAGTGTAGAGCTTCTCGTCGGCCGGCACGAAGTGGCGGAGCGCGTCGTGCCACCCGCCGGCGCGCTGCATGGCGATGAGCGCCGCAGTCTCGACGGGGGTGTGGGAGACGACGTCGAGGAGCTGCTTGTGGCTCCAGACGTCGTGCTCCAGGGGAGCGATGTTCAGGTCGCCGACGAGGACCGCGCGGCGGAAGCCGCCGGCGGCGTGGCGGGCGGCGGACCAGGCGGTGGCCTCGGCGACGAAGTCGAGCTTGTGGGCGAATTTCGGATTGGCGTCGCGGTCGGGCACGTCGCCGCCGGCGGGGATGTAGAAATCGTGCAGCTCGACCGGGCCGCCGGGGGCGTCGAGATCCACCGCCAGGTGCCGGCAATCGCCCTTGCCGCACCAGTCCGGGTCCTGCCCGTCGCGCGTCCGGAAGGGCAGCTTCGAGAGAATGGCGACGCCGTTGTAGCCCTTCATGCCCCGCACCGCGCGATGCGCGAAGCCGAGGGAAGCGGCGCCTTCGTGCGGGAAGTGCTCGTCCGGGCACTTCGTCTCCTGCAGGCAGATCACGTCGGGCGAGAGAGCGGCGGCGAGGTCCTTCAGCAGCGGCAGGCGGAGGCGGACGGAGTTGATGTTCCAGGTGACGATGCGGAGCGGCTTGCGGCGGGGCATGCGGCTTCGTAGGGCAGAACGGGACGGGGCGGAATGAGTGCCACGCGCTAATCGGCGTCGCGACCCCGTTCCAGGATGGCGCGCACGGCGTCCTGCACCTCGGCGTCGTGGCCGTCCCACAATCCGCGCACGGAGGGTTGCCGCCCGCGTTCGCGCGCGGCGTCCAATACGCCGTCGGCGGACTGGATGCGTCGCGCCGATTCGAGCTGTCGCAGGTAGTCCCAGGTCGTCAGCAGGATGACCCGCGTGGGGTCGGTGGCGACAAGCCGTTCCACGTCCCGGTCATCGGTGAGGACGAGGGCGCGGTCGCCGGGGTCGGACAGGAAGCGGCTTTCCCGGACGACTTCCAGGGCGGCGCGTTCGCCGAGGTCCCGGGGCAGCCGTGGCTGGCCGAGTGCGGCCTGGAAGATCTCGGTCGGCTCGATGCGGACCTGCGGCGTGTTGGCGCGGTACCACGCGATGATCTGCTGCGCGCCGAGCTTGTCGGAGGCGGCTGTCGCCTCGTGGAAGACCGCATCGGGGATCAGCACGGGCACCCGCGGGTGCAGGAGCAGGTGAAGGGACTCGGCAGCGGCCAGCGTGATCAGCGGCGCCGCATCGGTGACGATGATCCGAACGTCAAGCGCCATGCATCAGCAACGGCATAAGGATGGCGCGCGCGGCCTCGCGGTGCGCGGCGAGCGCGGGCGTGTCGGGCGGCTTCGGAAACGGGAGATCGGCCTGGGCGAGGGCGACGAGGAGGTCGCCGTAGTCGGCCATGCCGAGCGCCTCGATCGTGGCGCGCGTGCCGCGGCGGCCGGCGGAGTAGTCCTCGAGCACGCGGCGGTCGGCTTCGGTCATGCCGCCGAGAATAGGGACCCGGCGATGCCGGTTCCAGCGCCGTGCCGCCAGCGTCCGCGACATGGCGCGCCGGGTCAGACGATCTTCGTCCGCACCTCGCCGACGCCCTCGACGAAGCCTTCCAGCACGTCGCCCTTCACGACCGCGGCGACGTTCTCCGGCGTGCCGGTCATGATGAGGTCGCCGGGTTCCAGACGGACGAGGCCGGAGAGGTTCGCGATGACCTCGGGGACGGACCAGATGAGCTTGGAGAGGTCGGAGGCCTGGCGGACGGCGCCGTTGACCTTCAGCTCGATGCGGCCCTGCGAGCCGTCGAAGCGGCCCTCATGCTTCACCAGCAAGCCCATAGGGGCGGAGTGGTCGAAGCCCTTGCCCATATCCCAGGGGCGGCCGCCCTTCTTCGCCTCGTTCTGCAGGTCGCGGCGCGTCATGTCGAGGCCGGCGCACCAGCCCCAGACGTGCCGCAGCGCGTCGGACTGGGCGATGTCGGAGCCGGCGGCGCCGATGGCGACGACCAGCTCCATCTCGTGGTGGAGGTTCTTCGTGGCGACCGGGTAGGGCATGTCGGCGCCGGCGATGACCACGGCGTCGGCGGGCTTGGCGAAATAGAAGGGCGGCTCGCGAGTCGGGTCGCTGCCCATCTCGATCGCATGCTCGGCATAGTTGCGGCCGACGCAGTAGATGCGGCGGACGGGAAAGCGGCCGCCGCCCTGCACGGGAAGGTAGGGGGTCGCGGGGGGTGCGACGACGAATTCGGACATATCGGTCGGGGTTCCCAAGGGCGCCTCGCCCTCATACCCCGCCCCTTCCGCCATGCAAGAGCGCGCAAAGAAAATGCGCCCGGTCAGGGGGGTGACCGGGCGCAACGCTATTCTTCTTTCCGATCGGATATGGTCGGGCGAGCCGGCAGGGGAACCGGTCCGCTCACCGGCCTAGTGTGGCCGGCCTGTGGACAATAGCGCGTTCACAGCTGCCCATGCAAAAGGCGAATCTGCATGGCAGCCCCCAAATCACGGAAAAAGGGGCCTGTTCGCAAGTTGTTGACCGGCGCCCGGCTACTACCGGGCGACGAGTCTCAGGCCGCGACGAGTCGTGGCACGGCTGTGGACGGTCTGATCCCGGAAGCCCATTCCGCCGCGGCCGTGCCGAAGGCCTCGAACAGGGCGCGGCTGAGCGGATCGGTCTCCCAGTCGTATTCGGGATGCCATTGCACGCCGAGCGCGAAGCCCGGCGCGTCCGGCACGCGCACGGCCTCGATCGTGCCGTCGGGGGCCCAGCCCTCCGCGACCAGGCGGGGGGCGAGGCGCTTGATGCCCTGGTTGTGGAGCGAGTTCACCGGCACGCCGTCCGGCCGCCATGGCAGGCCGGCGCCGTCCCAGATGCGGGCGAGCACCCCGTCCGGCGCCACGCGTACGCCATGCGCCTTGCCGATGCGGACGGGGCCGAGCTTCTGGTCGGAGGGTGTGGAGTGGTCGAGCCGGCCGGGCAGGTCCTGGATGCGCTGGTCGAGCGAGCCGCCGAGGGCGACGTTCAGCTCCTGGAAGCCGCGGCAGATCGCCAGCACGGGCAGGCCGATGGCCAGCGCTTCCCGGATCAGCGGCAGCGTGGTCGCGTCGCGCAGCCGGTCTTCCGGCGTGCCCTCCGCATGGGCGGGCCCTTCGTACCAATCGGGGCACACGTTGGAGCGGCTGCCGGTGAGGATCAGGCCGTCCAGCCGGGGCAGGATGTCCGGCACCAGGGCCTCGCCAGCCGCGGGGAGCAGCACCGGCACGGCCGCGGCGGGGCCGAGGGTGCAGCGGACGTAGCTGTCGGAGGCGGCGTGGTTCGGCGTGCCGAACAGCCCGAAGGCCTTGTTGCAGCAGGAGATGCCGACCATCGCGCGCATGGCGTCCAATCTCATGCAGCGATGTGGCAGGATCAAGACATCCTTTCGCCCGCGGTTCCACGCGAAACGCATGGCTGGCGCGCCGGCCGCACCCGTCGCATCCTGGGTGGAGAACGAGGAGGCAACGATGATCAAGCGTCGGGAGGTGCTGGGCGGCGCCGTTGCCGTGGCGGGGCTGGCGGGGGCGGGGCTGGCGGGGGCGGGGCTGGGCGGGACGGCGCGGGCGCAGGGCACTTGGCCGGACCGGACGATGCGCTGGATCGTCGGCTATCCGCCGGGCGGCGCCTCCGACACCTTCGCGCGGCTGATCGCCGGGCAGATGGGGCCGCGGCTCGGGCAGAACGTGGTGGTGGAGAACCGGCCGGGGGGCGGGGCGGTGGTGGCCTCCGAGGCGGTCTCGCGGGCGCCGGCGGATGGCAATACCTGGATGCACGTGGACAACGGGATCCTGACGTACAACCCGGCGCTGTACTCGCGCCTTCCCTACGACCCGGACCGGGACTTTACGGGGATCGGGTTCATCGGGCTGTTCCCGCTGTACGTGGTGGTGCGGAACGAGAGCCCCTGGGGGGATTTCGCGGCGCTGCTCGCCGCGTCGCGGGCGCGGGCGCCGACCTACGGGACGCCGGCCGTCGCCTCTCCGCATCACCTGGCGATGGAGTTGCTGAAGCGGCGCAGCGGGCTGGCGGCGGAGCACGTGCCGTATCGCGGCGGGCCGGCGGCGATGCAGGACCTGCTGGCGGGCAACGTGGAGGTGGTGGTGATTGATACCGCGACCGGCACGCCCTTCATCCGCGACAACCGCGTGCGCACGCTGGTCGCGCTGACCGAGAACCGCACGCGCCTGGCGCCGGGCGTGCCGACGGCGCGGGAGCTGGGCCATGACGCGGTGGCGTATGGCTGGCAGGGCATGAGCGTGCCCTCGGGCACGCCGGCGCCGGTGGTCAACCGGCTGTCGGAGGAGATGATCCGGGCGATGCAGTCGGACGCGATCGCGCCGCGGCTGCGGGACCTGGACATTGACTACCGGCCGTGGTCGCCGAGCGAGTTCCAGGCCTTCGTGGGACGGGAGAACGCGCTGTGGCGGCCGCTCATCCGGGAGCTGGGGATCAGGCTGGACAGCTGAGGGCGCCAGAGGTCGCGCTCCTGATGCCCCCACCCCGGCCCTCCCCCGTGAAACGGGGGAGGGAGAAGGGGGTGGTGCGCCGGGTGGCGGCTTGGCTGAAGGGGCGGGATACCGCGCTGGAGACCAAGCAGGCCGGGGCGGCGCTGGCGCGGGCGCGCTACGCGGCGGGCGTCGCGGGGCCAGGGGTGGCGGGGCCGGAGCATCCGGTGCTCCTGCGGATCGGCGGGCGGCTCTGCACGCAGGCCGATATCGAGTCGCCCTGGCTGCACCACTGGTGCGCGCGGATGCACATGGCGCCGCTCTATCACCGCAAGGTGTGGGAGGAGTGCTTCGTCGCGCAGGCGCTGTGGGAGGCGGGGATGCTCGCGCCGCGGCGGCGAGGCCTCGGCTTCGCGGTGGGGCGGGAGCTGCTGCCGGCGTTCCTGGCGGCGCAGGGTGCCGCGGTGCTGGCGACCGACCTGATGCGCGACGACGCCCGTGCGCGCATGTGGCACGAGACCGGGCAGCATGCGGAAGACGTGGACCCGCTGTTCCACCCGCACCTCGTCGCGCGTGAGGAGTTCGACGCGCTGGTGCGCTTCCGCGCGGTGGACATGGCCGCGATCCCCGACGAGCTGCGGGCGGGCGGCTTCGATTTCCTCTGGTCGGTCTGCTCGCTGGAGCACCTCGGCTCGATCGAGGCGGGGATGCGCTTCGTGCTGGACGCGATGGCGTGCCTGCGGCCGGGCGGCGTCGCGGTGCATACGACGGAGTTCGACCTGTCGGAGGGCGGGCGGGCGATCACGACCGGCTCCACGGTGCTGTTCCGGCGCCGGCACATCGAGGCGCTGGCCGGGCGCATCGCGGCGGCGGGGCACCGGATGCTGCCGGTCGAGTTCGCGCCCGCGGAGGGCGTGCTGGACGGCTGCGTGGACCTGCCGCCCTTCATCGGTGCGGACGGCGCGCCGCCGGTCGCGGACGCGCCGCATCTGCGGCTGGAATATGCGCGGCGGGTCGTCACCTCGATCGGGTTGGTGATCCGCGCGGGGGCGTGATCGCCCGCCCCGGAATCGCCGCCTTCGCGTCAAGCTCGCGTCAATGGAATCGGCGGAGATTGGAACCGGCGCGGCGGCCGTTGCGCTGCCGTGCTGCCAGGAGGGCCGCTGGATCCTGCTTCGGATGGTTCGGACGATGAGCGAGACGCTGCGACGATTGATGGCCGAGCTGCGCCGGTGGGTCAGGTATCGGCCGGAGAGGACGTATATGCGGGGGCGTTGAGGCGCGGGGGCGTTTCCACGGGTTGTGGCGCGCCCCCCTCCCCGGCCCTCCCCCGCAAGGGGGGAGGGAGAAGGTCACCGCGGGATGGCGGCGTGGGCGGCCAGGCAGGCCATGTCGAGGATCTGGTTCACGCCGGCGTCCATGCCGACGATCTGGACCGGCGCCGACAAACCCATCAGCAGGGGGCCGATGGTCTGCGCGCTGGTGAGGCGCGGCGTCGCCTTGGTCAGGATGTGGGCGGCGTGCAGGCCGGGCATGACCAGCACGTTCGCGGCACCGGTCAGGCGGCTGAAGGGGTAGAGCTGGGCGCGCAGGCCGGGGTCGAGCGCCACGTCGGCGGCCATCTCGCCGTCGTATTCGAAGTCCACCTCGCGTCCGTCCAGCAGCTTCACGGCTTCGCGGATCGAGGTCGGGATGCTGCCCTTCGGGTCGCCGAAGGTGGAGAAGGAGAGGAAGGCGACGCGCGGCTCGTGCCCCAGGCGGCGAGCGGCGCCGGCGGCGCGGATCGCGATCTCGGCGAGCGTCGCGGCATCCGGGCGTTCGTGGATCGCGGTGTCGGCGACGAGCACCGTGCCGGATCGGCGGGCGAGCATGAGCGTCAGCCCGAACAGCACGGTGTCCGGCGCGGGATCAATGACGCTGCGCACGCCTTCCAGCGTCGCGGCGTAGCTGCGCGTGACGCCGGTGACCATCGCATCCGCGTCGCCCCGTGCCACCATGCAGGCGCCGAACACCACGCGGTCCTGGTTGACCAGGCGCTGGCAGTCGCGGAGGAGGAAGCCTTCGCGCTGGCGCTTGCCGTAGAGGTAGTCGGCATAGGCCGCGTTGCTGCCGGACAGGCGGGCGTTGTGGATCTCGATGCCGTCGGGCAGCGGGATCCCGAGCGCGCGGACGGTCTCGTGGATGCGGTCCTCGCGGCCGACGAGGACGGGCGTGCCGTAGCCGGCCTGGCGGAAGGCGATGGCGGCGCGGATCACCTTTTCCTCCTCGCCTTCCGCGAAGACCACGCGGCGCGGGTTGGCGGCGACGCGCTCGGCGATCGCCTCCATCGCGCCGGCGGTGGAATCGAGGCGTCCGGCGAGGTCGCGGGCGTAGCGGTGCAGGTCGGCGATCGGCTTGCGTGCCACGGCGCTGTCCATCGCGGCCTTGGCGACGGCGGGCGGGATGCGGCTGATCAGGCGGGGGTCGAAGGCGTTGGGGATGATGTAGTCCGGGCCGAAGCGCAGCGAGCGTCCCGCGCCGGCGCCGGCGACCTCCTCGGGCACGTCCTCGCGCGCCAGCATCGCGAGCGCCTCGGCAGCGGCGACCTTCATCGCGTCGTTGATCGTGCTGGCGCGGACGTCGAGCGCGCCGCGGAAGATGAAGGGGAAGCCGAGGACGTTGTTCACCTGGTTCGGGTAGTCGGACCGGCCCGTTGCGATGATGCAGTCCGGGCGGACGGCGCGCGCCTCGTCGGGCGTGATCTCCGGGTCGGGGTTGGCCATGGCGAAGATGACGGGGTGGGCGGCCATGCTGCGGACCATCTCCGGCGTGACGGCGCCCTTGACGGAGAGGCCCATGAAGCAGTCGGCTCCCTCCATCGCCTGCGCCAGCGTGCGCGCCGGCGTCTCGACGGCGTGCGCCGATTTCCACTGGTTCATGCCCTCGGTCCGGCCGCGCCAGATCACGCCCTTGGTGTCCGCGAGGATCACGTTCTGCGGGCGGATGCCCATGGCCTTCACGAGTTCGGCGCAGGCCACCGCGGCGGCGCCGGCGCCGTTGATGACGAGCTTCACCGCCTTCAGGTCGCGGCCCGTCAGGTGACAGGCGTTGATGAGGCCGGCGGCGGCGACGATGGCGGTGCCGTGCTGGTCGTCGTGGAAGACCGGGATGTCCATCAGCTCGCGCAGGCGGCTCTCGATGACGAAGCACTCGGGCGCCTTGATGTCCTCGAGGTTGATGCCGCCGAAGCTCGGGCCGAGGTAGCGGACGGCGTTGACGAATGCGTCCACGTCCTCGGTCGCGACGCAGAGGTCCATGCTGTCCACGTCGGCGAAGCGCTTGAACAGCGCGGCCTTGCCCTCCATCACCGGCTTCGACGCCAGCGCGCCGAGGTTGCCGAGGCCGAGCACGGCGGTGCCGTTGCTGATGACGGCCACGAAGTTGCCCTTGGAGGTGTAGTCGTAGGCCAGCGACGGGTCGCGGTGGATGTGCAGGCAGGGCTCGGCGACGCCGGGAGAGTAGGCGAGGCTGAGGTCGCGCGCGGTGATGAGCGGCTTGGTGAGGCGGATCTCCAGCTTGCCGGGGCGGCCTTCGGCGTGGAGTGCCAGCGCTTCCTCGGCGGTGACGCGGGCGGTCCTCGTGTCGCCGATCGCCTCGGGCATCTTGCGCGTGTCGTCCATGGTGCCGTTTCCCCAACCGGTTCTTGTCGTTATGCGGCGCGGCGGCGATCCGCGGAAGCCGCGCGCGGCGCGGATGCGGGGACGGATCAGTCCGTGTCGAAGGTGAGCTCCACCGTCGAGCCGGTCGGGTCTTCCAGGAAGAACTGCAGCAGGGGCAGGCCGGGGACCGGGGCTTCGTGCCAGGCGACGCCCTCGGCGCGGAGGCGGGCGCGGGTGCCGTCCATGTCCTCGGCGCGGAGCGCGACGTGGCCGAAGACGCCGGGCGGGGGAAGCGGCGCGCCTTCCGGCAGGCGGGCGGCGATGTGCATCACGGCGCGGTCGCCGCTCCAGAACCAGATGCCCGGGAAGTCGAAGGCGGGGCGGAAGCCTTCCTTCAGGCCGATCACCTCGCCCCAGAAGCGGCGCATCGCCGGCAGGTCCGATTCGCGGCAGCGCAGGTTCACGTGGTCCAGGCCGGTGACGGGCATGGCGGGCGTTCCTTCCGTTCGCGTCAGCGTGTCACGCGGGTGGCGGGGGTGTCCACACGGCCTCGTAGATGAGGCCGAGGCGGGCTTCGAGGTCGCGCTTGTCGAGGTCGGGGCCGGAGGCCTCGTTGCCGACGCGCCGGGCGAGGTCGCGCATCGTGTCGCGGCGGGTGAGGATCAGCAGGTCGGTGTCGAGTTCGAGGGCGAGCGGGACCTCGTGCCAGGTGTTGCGGTGGAGGGCGACGGCGGCGGTTCCGTCGAAGCGCAGCGCGGCCATGGCGGCGGGGGCGGGCAGCTCCTCGCCGGGCGGGCCGAGAATCATGACGAAGGGTCTGGCGCCCAGCGGGATGAAGGCCTGGCCGTGGAGCGGATGGCGTTCGAGCCAGGCGGCGCGGAGCGGGCGGGGCTGGAGGCGGACGGGCCAGGCTTCGAGGGTGGAGTCCACATCGAGCGGGAAGGCGGGATAGGGGGCGACGGCGGCGCCGTAGTAGGCGCTGGGGTTGGGGCGCGCGAGGCCGGGGGCGAGGAGGCGGCCGAAGGGGGCGAGGGTTTCGCGGGTGGCGGGGTGGAGCGGGAGGGGGTGGGTGAGGGGCATGGGGTGCGCTCGGGATCGTAGCGACTTCCCCAACCCCTGCCCTCCCCCGCAAATGCGGGGGGAGGGAGAAGATCGGATTGACGGCGAGAGCGCCCATTACGCACGCTGCCGGCATGATCGCCCGACGCGCGCTGCTTGCCAGCACCCTTGCCATGCCCGCGCTCGCCCAGGCGCCCTGGGCGCCGTCGAGGCCGGTGCGGATGGTGGTGCCCTATCCGCCGGGGGGCACGACCGATGCGCTCGCGCGGCCGCTGGCGGCGCGGCTGACGGAGGTGTGGGGCGTGGCGGTGCAGGTGGACAACCGCGGGGGAGCTTCCGGCGTCCTCGGGGCGGACATCGTGGCGCGGGCGGCGCCGGACGGGCACACGCTGCTGATGACGACGCAGCAGACGCAGACCTCGAACGGCCTGCTCATCCGCAACCTGCCGCACGACGTCGAACGCTCCTTCACGCCGATCACCGTCGTCGCCGATGCGCCGCAGGTGATCGTGGTGCCGGGAGGCTCTGCGGTGCGGGACGTGGCGGGGCTGGTGGCGCTGTCGCGGACGAAGCCGCTGTCCTACGCCTCGCCGTCCTCCGGGGCGGCGGCGCATCTGCTGGGGGAGATGCTGAACCGGGCGGCGGGGCTGAACGCGCAGCACGTGCCGTATCGCGGCGTCGCGCCGGCGGTGACGGACCTGGTCGCGGGGGTGACCGACTTCATGTTCGCGAGCCTCTCGGGCGTGACGGCGCTGGCACGCGACGGGCGGCTGCGGATCATCGCTGTGGGCGGCGACAACCGGCTGCCGGAGATGCCGGGCGTGCCCTCGACCACCGAAGCCGGCTTCCCCGGGCTGGATGCGGAGAGCTGGTTCGGGCTGTTCGGGCCGGCGGGGCTGCCGAGGGCGGTGGCGGCACGGGTGAATGCGGATGCGGTGGCGGCCTTCGCCGATCCGGCGATCCGCGGGCCGCTGGAGGCGGCTGGGTTCCGGGTGCGGACGATGGGGCTGGACGAGTTCGCGGCGTATCACGCGGCGGAGGTGCGGCGGTGGTTCGCGCTGGTGCGGCAGACGGGGGTGCGGATCGAGGATTGAGGGAGGTTGCGGGGGGAGGCGCGCGGCTTCGGTGTTGCGCGCGTGGTGCCCCCACCCCGACCCTCCCCCGCAGGCGGGGGAGGGAGTAGGTAGCGCGCGGTGAACGATGGCATCCCTCTCGCCGATGGCGCGACCCCAGCATTGGCGCAGTGGTTCGCGGCGAAGGCGGCGCATCCGGACGCGCTCGTCTTCTTCCGCATGGGCGACTTCTTCGAGCTGTTCTTCGACGACGCGCACCGCGCGGCCTCGGTGCTGGACATCGCGGTCAGCCATCGCGGGGAGCATCGCGGGCAGCCCGTGCCGATGGCCGGCGTGCCGGCGCATGCGGTGGATGCCTATCTCGCGCGGCTGATCCGCGCAGGCTACCGCGTCGCGCTCTGCGACCAGCTCGAGACGCCGGAGGAGGCGAAGCGGCGCAAGGCGCCGACCATCCGGCGCGAAGTCGTGCGCGTCGTCACGCCGGCCACCGTGATCGAGGACGGGCTGCTGGAAGCGGGGCGGCCGGCCTGGCTGCTCGCGGTGACGGAGGCCGGCGAGGAGCTGGGGACGGCGTGGCTCGACATCTCCACGGGCGCCTTCCACACGGCGGCGATCGCGCGCGCGGAGCTGGGGGCGGCGCTGGCGCGGCTGGAGCCGGCGGAGGCGGTGGTCGCGCCGGAGCTCGCGGAGGATGCCGAACTCGCCCGCCGCCTGGCCGGGCGGATCGCGGCGCGGCTGGTGCCGCGCGACGCGGCGCGCGCGGTGCGGGAGGCGTATGGCGTCGCGACGCTCGACGGCTTCGGACGGTTCGCCGAGGCGGAGCTCGCCGCCGCGGCGCTGGCGCTGTCCTACGTGCGGGAGACGCAGGCGGGCGCGACCCCGCGCCTCGATCCGCCGAAGCCGGGCGAGGCGGCATCGGGCGTGCTCGCGCTGGATGCGGCGACGCGGCGCAGCCTGGAATTGCTGCGCGACGGGCGCGGCGGGACGGAGGCGACGCTGCTCTCGGCGGTGGACCGCACGCTGACAGCGGCGGGCGCGCGGGAGCTGGCCTCCAGGCTGGCCTGCCCGCTGGCAAGCCTCGCCCCGATCGCGGCGCGGCACGATGCGGTCGCCTTCCTGCTGGGCGAGGAGGGCGCGCGCGGGGCGATCCGGGCGGCGCTGAAGGGCGCGCCGGACATGGCGCGGGCGCTGGCGCGGCTGGCGCTCGACCGCTTCGCGCCGCGCGACCTCGGCGCGATCCGGCTGGGGCTGGATCTGTCGGCGAGGCTGGCCGCGGCGGTGGACGCGGCGGCGCTGCCGGTGCCGGCGGTCGTCGCGGGCGCGGCGGGGGCGCTGCGGCTCGATCCGGCGCTGGCCGGTGAACTCGCCCGCGCGCTGGCGGAGCGGCTGCCGGCGCGGATCGAGGATGGCGGCGTCATCGCGGGCGGCTACGACGGGGAGCTGGATGCGCTGCGGCGCCTGCGCGAAGGCGGGCGGGAGGCGATGGCGGCGCTGCAGCTCGACCTCGCCCAGGCCTGGGGGGTGGCGAGCCTGAAGATACGGCACCACCAGCAATTCGGCTTCCTCGCGGAACTGCCCGCAGCCCCTGCCGAGAAGCTGTTGCGGGAGCCGCCGAAGGGCCTGGCGCCGGAACACGCGCCGATCCACCGGCAGACCATGGCGAACGCCGTCCGCTTCACCTGCAAGGCGCTGGCGGAGCTGGACCGCAAGGTGGCGGAGGCCGGCGACCGCGCGGCGGCGCGGGAACGCGCCTGCGTCGCGCATCTGCGGCGGATGATCCTCGACGCCGGCACGGCGCTGGCGGCAGCGGCGACCGCCATCGCCGAGCTGGACCTGCACGCCGCCGCCGCGACGCTCGCGGCGGAGGGCGGCTGGTGCCGGCCGGAGATGACGGAGCGGGCGGAGTTCTGCGTCATCGGCGGACGGCATCCCGTGGTGGAGGCCGCGCTGCGCCGGGCGAAAGGGCCGGCCTTCGTACCGAACGACTGCGACCTGTCGCCGGGACGGCGGCTCTGCCTGCTGACCGGGCCGAACATGGCGGGCAAATCCACCTGGCTCCGTCAGAACGCGCTGGTCGCGGTGCTGGCGCAGTCCGGGCTGTTCGTGCCGGCCGCCTCGGCGCGGATCGGGATCGTGGACCGGCTGTTCAGCCGCGTCGGCGGCGGCGACGACATCGCCGGCGGGCGGTCCACCTTCATGGTCGAGATGGCCGAGACCGCCGCCATCCTCAACGGCGCGACGGCGCGCAGCCTGGTGGTGCTGGACGAGGTCGGGCGCGGGACGGCGACCTGGGACGGCCTCGCCATCGCCTGGGCGGTGACGGAGGCGCTGCACGACCGCATCCGCTGCCGCGCGGTCTTCGCCACGCATTTCCACGAGCTGACCGCGCTGGCCAGGCGGCTGCCGGAGCTGCGCCTGGCCTCCATGAAGGTGCGGGAATGGCGGGGCGAGGTGGTGTTCCAACACCTGGTCGGCGAGGGCGCGGCGGAACGGTCCTGGGGCGTGCACGTCGCGAAGCTCGCCGGCGTGCCGCGCGGCGTGCTGGCGCGGGCGACGCAGGTGCTGGCCGCGCTGGAAGCCCGCGCGCGGTCGGGCGGGCCGGACGCGCTGGCGCAGGAACTGCCGCTGTTCGCCGAACGGATCGTGCCGCGGGAGGCGACCGATACATCCGCCCTGCACGCGGCGCTGGCGGCGATCGAGCCCGATACCCTGTCCCCGCGTGACGCGCAGGAGGTGCTCTACCGCTTGAAATCGTTGCTCCCCACAAATACTGCGTTGCAGCACGACGACACTGTTGCTGCCCTACGCGAGACGTTATCGTGACGGTGATGAGGATCAGCCTCGCGCACGCGCCGGACGCGGCCGGCTCCCCGATAGGGGATGCTCCGGACGTGGTCCCCGACCTGATCGCGGCCTTGCTGGATGGCGGCCGGCCGTTGCCGCGCGACCTGGCACTCGGGCAGTTGCGACGCCATCTCGGCCGCATCCAGGGCCGCGTGCAGCGCGCCTTCGAGGCGCATGAGCTTTCCGGTTTAGCGGCCGCGCGCTGGCTGGCCGCGCTGACGGACGGGCTGGTGGCGGCGATCCACGACTACACCGTCGCGATGGTGCCGACCGGGCCGGAGAACGGCACCTCCGTCGAGCCGCCTTTCGCGCTGATCGCCACCGGCGGCTACGGCCGCGGCGTGCTGGCACCCTATTCCGACATTGACCTGCTGTTCCTGTCGGACCGTCCGCTCGGGCCGCAGGGCCGGCGCGCGGTGGAGTTCATGCTCTACCTGCTCTGGGATCTCGGGCTGAAGGTCGGGCACGCGACACGCACCGTCGCCGAATGCATCGAGGATGCGCGCGGCGACGTGACGATCCAGACCGCGCTGATTGATGCGCGCTGGCTGGCGGGCGAACGCGGCGTATCCGGGCAATTCGACGCGGCCTTCGCGGCGTTCCGCAAGCAATCCGGCCTCGCTGCCTTCCTCGCGGCGAAGCGGGCGGAGCGCGCGGCGCGCCACGCCCGCTACGGCGACAGCCCCTTCCTGGTGGAGCCGCATGTGAAGGAGGGGCGCGGCGGGCTGCGCGACCTCCAGACGCTCTACTGGCTCGCCCGCCACGCCTTCGGCGTGCAGCGCATGCCGGAGCTGGTGGGCACGGACAGCCCGGGGGGCGGGCTGCTGACGCCGCAGGAGGCGCGGGCGATCCGACGCGCCTGGAACTTCCTGTGGACCGTCCGCTTCCACCTTCACTACGTCACGGGGCGCGCCGAGGAGCGGCTGACCTTCGACTTGCAGCCGGTGGTCGGCGCGCGCATGGGCTACACGCGGCACGGCGTGCAGGACGGCGTCGAGCGCTTCATGAAGCACCTTTTCCTGACGGCGCGGGACGTGGTGCGGCTGACCCGCCTGCTGGAACCGGCGATCGAGCGCGCGGCGCTCGGCCCGCCCGCCGTGCTGCCATCCGGCGACGCGGCGCTGACGGCGGCGGGCATCGCGCTGGCGGACGGCAAGGTGCTGTTCGCGCCGGACCGCGCGGTGGCCGACGACCCCGCGATCATGCTGCGCCTAGTGCGCGCGGCGCGGGACCGCGGGCTGGATATCCACCCCCTCGCGCATCGCGCGCTGGTGCGCAACGCGCGCTACGCCGTGCGGCTGCGCGACGACGTCGCGGCGAACGGGCTGTTCCTGGACATCCTGACGGGCCGCGACCCCGCGCGCTGGCTGCGCACGCTGAACGAGACGGGCGTGCTCTCCCGCCTGGTTCCCGACTGGGCGCGGATCGTCGGGCTGATGCAGTTCGACACCTACCACGTCTTCACCGTGGAGGAGCACACGATCGAGGCGATCGGCGTGCTGGCGGGGCTGGAGCGCGGCGAGCTGAACGAGATCGCGCCGGTAGCATCGGAGCTGATCGGGCAGGTGCAGTCGCGGCGCGCGCTGTATGTGGCCGTGCTGCTGCACGACATCGCGAAGGGCCGCGGCGGCGACCATTCGGAGCTGGGCGCTGAGGTCGCGCTGGATCTCTGTCCGCGGCTCGGCCTGACGCCGGAGGAGACCGAGACGGTCTCCTGGCTCGTGCTGAACCACCTGCTGATCAGCCAGACCGCGTTCAAGCGCGACATTGACGACCCCAAGACGATCCTCGACATCGCGGAGACCGTGCAATCGCCGGAACGGCTGCGGCTGCTCCTGGTGCTGACGGTGGCCGACATGCGCGCCGTGGGGCCGAAGGTCTGGAACGGCTGGAAGGCGACGCTGCTGCGGGAGCTGTACTGGCGCGTGGCGGAGGTGCTGGCCGGCGGCTTGAGCGTGCCGGAGCGCGACACGCGCGTGGCGCGCGCACGGAGTGCGGCCGCGGCGCTGCTGGAGGACATGGCGAAGGAGGAGGTCGCGGGCTTCCTCGCGCTCGGCTATCCCGGCTACTGGCTCTCCTTCGATCCCGAGACGCATGCCCGTCACGCCCGCATGATCCGCGACGCGGAGCGGGACGGTGCGCCGCTGACCGTGCGAACGCGCGTGATCGAGGCCCGCGCGGTGACCGAGGTGACGGTCTATGTCACCGATCACCCCGGGTTGTTCAGCCGCATCGCGGGCGCGCTGGCGGTGGCGGGGGCGAGCATCGTGGATGCGCGCATCCACACCATGACGAACGGCATGGCGCTCGACACCTTCTGGGTGCAGGACGCGGCGGGCGGGGCGTTCGACGCGCCGCATCGCCTCGCGCGGCTGGCGGTGCTGATCGAGCAGTCGCTGTCCGGGCGCCTGCGGCTGGACGCCGAGATCGGCAAGCTGCGCCGCGAGCCCGCCCGCCTGCGCGCGGTGCAGATCCCGCCGCGGGTGGTGGTGGACAACCACGCCTCCAACACCCACACCGTCATCGAGGTGAACGGCCGCGACCGCCCCGGCCTGCTGCACGACGTGACGGCGGCGATCAGCGAGGGCGGGCTGCAGATCGCCTCTGCCCACATCACCACCTACGGCGTGCGGGCGGTGGACGTGTTCTACGTGAAGGACGTGTTCGGGCTGAAGGTGGAGAACGAGCGGAAGCTGACTGCGCTGCGGGCCGCGCTGCTGGCGGCGCTGGGCGGGGCGGAGGCGGTGAGCGAGGAGCCGCTGGCGCGGGCGGTGTAGAGGGCGCGAGCGCTACCGCGTCCGGTTCTCGCCCGGGAAGGTGACGGCAAGGATCGTGACGTCGCCCGTGTCGGAGATGATGCAGGCCGGCGCTGATCCTGAGCGCTTACCTCTGTCGTTCCCGCGAAAGCGGGAACCCACCTCGCCGCGTGTCAGGACGGCGGGAAGGTGGACCCCCGCTTTCGCGGGGGCGACAGGGTTCGGGTCAAGACCTGCGTCGGCTGGTAGGCCGTACGAAGGACGGGCCGGCGGCGAGGCCGTTGTCATTCGGCCGGCGCCGCGTTCGCCTCCGCCGGCGGGGCGCCGCGGCGCGACAGAAGCGTGCCCAGGCGGTCGAAGGCGAGGTAGAGAACCGGCGTGACGAAGAGGGTCAGCGCCTGGCTCGCCGCCAACCCGCCGACCACCGCGAGGCCGAGGGGCTGGCGAAGTTCCGCCGCGGCGCCGAGGCCGAGCGCGATCGGCACGGCGCCGGCACCGGCGGCCAGCGTCGTCATCAGGATCGGGCGGAAGCGGACAAGGCACGCTTCCCGCACGGCGGCGAGCGGGGGCGCGCCGTCCCGCTGCCGGGCGAGCGCCACGTCCACGATCATGATCGCGTTCTTCTTCACGAGACCGATCAGCAGCAGCACGCCGATCACCGCGATCACGCTGAGGTCCAGGCCGAACAGCCAGAGCGTCGCCAGCGCGCCGGCCGCCGCGGAGGGCAGGCCGGAGAGGATCGTCAGCGGGTGGACGAGGCTCTCGTAGAGCACGCCGAGCACGACGTACATGACGACGAGCGCCGCGATCAGCAGCAGCCCCTGGCCGGCCAGCGCCTGCTGGAAGATCTGCGCCGTGCCGGTGAAGCCGGTGACGATGGAGGGGGGCAGCCCCGCCTCCGTCTCGGCCGCGGCGATCGCGGCGGTGGCGTCGCCGAGCGAAACGCCGGGCGCGGCGTTGAAGCCGATCGTCACCGCCGGCAGCTGGCCCTGATGCGCGATGGTGACGGGGCCGGTGCGGCGGCTCAGCGTCGCCAGCCCCGACAGCGGCACGAGCTGCCCGCCCGAGCTGCGCAGCCAGATCCGCGAGAGGTCCGCCTCGTCCCGCTGGTCGGCGGCGGGCACGTCGAGGATCACGGCGTAGGACGCGGCCGCGGCGTAGATCGTGCTGATCTGGCGGGAGCCGAAGGCGGAGTAGAGCGCCTGGCGCACCTGGTCCACGGTGACGCCCAGCGCCGCCGCGCGGTCGCGGTTCACCTCCACCTGCAGGATCGGCTGCGCGAGCTGAAGGTCGTTGTTCACGTCCTGCAGCTGCGGCAGCGCGCGGAGTCGGTCCGTCATGCGCTCGGCCCAGTCGTAGAGCTCGTCCTGGCGCAGGCCCTGCATCGTGTAGTTGTAGAGCGTGCGCGACCGCCGCGCGCCGAAGGAGAGGTTCTGGATCGGGTTCAGGAACACCCGCATGCCCGGCACGGTCGAGGCCTCCTGCCGCAGCTGCTGCACGACCTCCGCGACCGGCGGGCGTTCGCCGCGCGGCTTCAGCTCCACGAACATGCGGCCCTGGTTGAGCGCCTCGCCGCCGCCGCCGACGCCGATGCTGTGCACCACGCGGGCGACGTGCGGGTTCGCCGCGACCAGCTCCGCGACCCGGCCCTGGCGTGCGCCCATGTCGTCGAAGGAGATGTCCTGCGGGCCCTCGGTGGAAATCGAGAGCAGGCCGGTATCCTCGACCGGGAAGAACCCCTTCGGGATGGCCACCGCCAGCCAACCGGCCAGCGCGAGCGAGGCCGCGAAGGCCAGCCACACCACGGGCCGGAAGCGGAGCGCGAGGTCGAGCGTCCAGGCATAGCCGCGCTCGATGCGGGCGAAGCCGCGGTCGAGCGCGCGGGCGACCGGCCCCTCCGTCCCGCGCGGCCGCAGGCGGGAGGCCATCAGCGGGGTGAGCGTCAGCGAGACGAGGCAGGAAGCGAGCACGGCGAGCGAGACGGTGGCGGCGAAGGCGTTGAAGACGCGCCCGACCACGCCGCCCATCAGCAGGATCGGCAGGAACACCGCGACGAGCGAGAGGGTGATCGAGAGGACGGTGAAGGCGATCTCCCGCGCGCCGCGGATCGCCGCCTGGAAGGGCGGCACGCCCTCCTCCATGTGGCGCATCGCGTTCTCGAGCACGACGATCGCGTCGTCCACGACGAGGCCGACGGCGAGCGTCAGGCCGAGCAGCGTCACGTTGTCGAGGCCGTAGCCGAACACCCACATCAACGCGAGCGTGACGGCGAGGCTGACCGGCACGGCGACCGCGGGGATGACCGTCGCGGAGACGCGGCGGAGGAACAGGAACACCACCAGCACGACGAGGCCGATCGCGATGACGAGCGATTCCTGCACGTCGTGCACGGAATCGCGGATCGAGACGGAGCGGTCGAGCATCACGCCGAGCACGGCACCGGGCGGCAGCGCGGCCTGGAGCGCGGGAAGCGCCGCGCGCACGCCGTCCACCACGTCCACCGTGTTCGCATCGGGCTGGCGCTGCACCGCGAGGATCAGCGCGCGGTCCCGCCCAGCCCAGGCGGCGACGCGGTTGTTGGCGACGCTGTCCTCCACCGTCGCGATGTCGGAGAGACGGATCGGCGCGGTGCCGCGGCCGCCGACGACGAGGTCCGAGAAGGCCTCGGCGGAGGCGAGCTGGTCGTTGGCGCGCAACGTGAGCTGCTGCCGCTCCCCGCTCAGCAGGCCGACCGGCGTGTTGGAGTTGGCCGAGGCGATCGCGCGCTGCGCCTCGTCGAAGCTCAGGCCGAGGGCGGCGGCCCGGTCGGGGTCGAGGCGGATGCGCACGGCGTATTGCTGCTCGCCATAGGTCTGCACCTGCGCGACGCCGGGCACCCGCGACAGCGCCGGGGAGACCACGAGCGCGGCGGTGTCGTTCAGGCGGGAGAGCGGCACCTCGCCGCCCTGCAGCGTCATCAGCAGCACCGGCGCGTCCGCCGGGTTGACCTTCCGGAAGGAGGGCGGCTCCGTCATCTCCGCCGGCATCTGCCGCTGCGCGCGGCTGATCGCGGACTGCACGTCGAGCGCGGCGGCATCTATGTCGCGGTCCAGCACGAATTGCAGCGTGATCTGCGTCCGCCCCTGGCCGGAGGTGGAGGACAGCTGCTCCAGCCCCGCGATGGCCGAGAATTGCCGCTCCAGCGGCAGCGCGACGGAGTTCGCCATCGTCTCCGGGCTGGCGCCGGAGAGGTCGGCGCTGACCTGGATGACTGGGAAGTCCACCCGCGGCACGGCCGCGACCGGCATCTGGAGGTAGGCGACGATGCCGGCGAGGACCGCGGCGATCGAGAGCAGCCCGGTCATCACCGGGCGGCGGATGCAGCATTCGGGCAGGTTCACGACCGGCCCCCCGCCGCGCGGGCCGGGCGCTCCGTGATGTGGGCGCCGTCGGTCAGCAGGTTGGCGCCCTCCACCACCACGCGGTCACCTTCCCTCACCTCTCCCGTCAGCACGGCGCGGCCTTCCACCACGCGCTCGACCTCCACCTGGCGGCGCCGCGCGATGCCGCCCTCCTCCACCACGAAGACCTGCGGGCCGCGCTGGCCGCGCTGCACGGCCTGCACCGGCAGGGTCAGCGAGGGGTCCTCGCGCAGCGTGACCTCCAGGTTCAGCCACTGGCCGGGCCAGAGCTGCTGCGCCGCGTTCGGGAAGCGCGCGGTGAGCGCGATGGTGCCGGTGGTCGGGTCCACCTGGCTGTCCATGAAGACGAGCCGGCCCTGGACGGCAGGCGCCGGGTCGTTCGGGATCGCCGCATGCACCACCGGCGGCTCCTCGCCCGCCAAAGCCTCGCGCAGGGCAGGCACCCAGCGCTCCGGGGCGGAGAAGCGGACCACCAGCGGGTCCATCGGCGTGATCGTGGCGAGGACCGTGTTCTCCGCGGCGCGCACGATGTTGCCCTCGCGCAGCGGCAGCTGGCCGAGGCGGCCGGCGACCTCGGCGACGATCGTCGCGTAGCCGAGCTGCGTGCGGGTGTAGGCGACCTGCGCCTCGCTCGCGCGGACATTGGCGGCGGCGACCGCGGCCTCGGCCTGCGCCTGCTCGGACCGCTGCTGGGCGGCGAATCCCTCGCTCCGCAGCGCGGCGTAGCGTGCCTGGTCGGCGGCGGTGCGCGTGGCCGTCGCGCGGTCGCGCGCGAGCTGCGCCTCGAGCTGGGCGAGCGTCGCCTCCAGCAGGCGGCGGTCGAGGGTGAAGAGCACGTCGCCGCGCTCAACCATCTGGCCCTCGGCGACGTGGACGCGCTCGATCTGGCCGTCCACGCGGGTGCGGACGCTGACCACGGCCGGCGACGCGGCGGTGCCATTGGCGGTGAAGCCGACGGGCACGGCGCGGCGCTCGATCCGCGCGGTCTCGACCGGCACGGCCGGGCCGGTCTGCGCGGAGGCCGGCAGCGCGACCGCGAGCAGGAGAAGGGCGAGGAGGGGTCGCATGCGCTCCATCTCGTGCGCCGCGTCCGGGCTGCCAGCGACGTTTCGCGGGGATCATCACGGCGCGTAACCCGACGGCGGGCCGCAACACCGCGTCACGCTTCGCAATGCGCCGCCGTCCTGAACGCGCCCGGCCCGCCGGCGTTGCGGGGGTGATCACCGAGAGGACACGGCCATGTCGGATGACGAGAGCGGGCGCAGGGGCGGCAAGTCCTGGACCGGCGAATACGATACCGAGACCAAGAGCGCGCGGCCGAAGAGCGTCGGACCGCACGACGTGAAGCGCGAGCAGGAGGACCCGGGCGACGGCGGCATCGAGCCGGAGGAGGGCTACGGCGCCGAGATCGCGCGGAACAACGCGGCGAAGGAGGCGGGGCCGGAAGGCTCCGCGAAGGGTCCGGTCGTCGCGCCGCAGCCGAAGGCCGAGACAGGCGACGAGAGCGGCGGCACGGAGGAGATGCTGAGAAAGTCGGGCCCGGCGCGGGATGCGCCGCCGTTGACCGGGACGGCGCAGGAATAGCGCGCCCGCCGGTCGGCACGTTATGCAGCCTCAATAGTTTCATCGAAGGGTCACGCCGCCACCCATCCCGAGCGCCATAGTCCGCCCGCCAGGAGTGGGTGGGAGAGATGGGTCGGGTTGCGTCGCCGGCGCCGGGCCAGCAGGCCGGCGGTCGCGTGTGGTCGCGCAGGTCGGTGCTGCCCGCGATAGCGGTCGGCCTTGCCGCCGGCCGGGCCGCGGCGCAGGGCTTCGAGGGCGGCTTCGCCGGCGCCGGTTCCACCTTCGTCCATCCGCTGATCGCGCGCTGGGGCCAGGTGTTCACCTCTCTCCAGGGCGAGGGCGGCGGCGGGGTTTCGGTGGATGGCGGGCTCGACTACGAACCGGTCGGCTCGCTCGGCGGCGTGTTGCGCGTCGCGTCGGGCGCGGTGGAGTTCGGCGCCACGGACGTGCCGCTGACGCCGGCCGAGCTCGCGCGGCTCGACCTCATCCAGTTCCCGATCGTGTCGGGCGGCATCGCGGTGATCGTGAATGCCGGCGTGTCGCGCATCCCGCTGCGGCTGACGGGCGAGGCCGTGGCGCAGATCTTCCTCGGCGGGATCGCGCGCTGGACGCATCCGGCGCTGCGCGAGGCGAACCCGGATGCCGGCCTGCCGGACACACCGATCGCCGTGATCCATCGCGAGGACGGGTCCGGCAGCACCTGGAACTTCGCCGCCTTCCTGGCGCGGGCGAGCGCCGATTGGCGGCAGCAGGTGGGCGTTGACCAGCAGTTGCGCTGGCCGGTCGGCACCGGCGCGCGCGGCAGCCGGGAGCTGGCGGAGCGCGTGCGCGCGACACCGGGCGCGATCGGCTTCGTGGAGGCCGGGCAGGCCGCGCGCTCCGGCCTGAATGCCGTGCTGATCCGCAACGCCGCCGGCGCCTTCGTCGCGCCGACCGCGGCCAATCTGCAGCACGCGCTGGCGGGCACTGCATGGGAGCCGGCGCGCCACTTCCACGCGGCCGGGGCGGAGCCGCAGGGCGCCGAGGCCTATCCGGTCACCGCGACGGCCTTCGCCCTGATGCAGCGCCGCCCGGCATCGCGCACGCGCGCCCGCCGCGCGACCGAGTTCTTCCGCATGGCGCTGACCGAACGCGCGGAGGACGCAACCGCACTCGGCTACGTGCCGCTGCCCGCGCCGACGGTGCAGCAGGTGCTGGCCTATTGGCGCAACCCGCCGCGCTGACGACCGCGCTTCAGGAAAGAGCCTCGCGATGCAGGTGGACATCTTCACGCAGATCATCGTGCCGGTGATCGGCGGCCTGGGCATTTTCATGCTCGGCCTGGAATTCATGTCGAATGGCATCCAGGCGCTGGCCGTGAACCGGATGCGCGACCTGCTCGGCCGCTTCGCCGGCACGCCGATCAAGGGCGTGCTCGCCGGCACGCTCATCACCGGCATCATCCAGTCCTCCACCGCGATGTCGGTGATGGTGGTCGGCATGGTGAATGCCGGCGTAGTCGGGTTGCGGCCGGCGATCAGCGTCATCATGGGCGCGAACATCGGCACGACGCTCGGCAACGGGCTGATCGCGCTGCCGCTCGGGCCGCTCGGCCTGCTGTTCGGCGGGATCTTCGCGCTGGTGTACATCTTCGCGAAATCCGACCGGTTGAAGAACATCGCGCTCGCCTGCATGGGCTTCGCGCTGATCTTCTACGGGCTGAACCTGATGACCGGCGGCCTGCGGCCGCTGCGCGGCATGCCGGAGGTGATGAGCACGATCAGCGCGCTGCGCGCCGACAGCTTCGGCGGCCTGCTGATCTGCGTCGGCACCGCGGCGCTGGTCACCGCGCTGATCCATTCCTCCTCCGCCACCATCGGCATCGTCATGGGGCTGGGCGCGGCCGGCGTGCTCGACTGGCAGACGGCGGTGGCCTTCTCGCTGGGGGCCGACCTCGGCACGACGATCACCTCCTGGATGGCGTCGCTGAACCTGTCGCGGAACGCGAAGCGAGCGGCCTACGCCCATATCAGCTTCAACATCATCGGCGTGCTGATCACCATCCCGCTGTTCTTCGTCTCGATGGACGTGCTGCGCTGGGCGATGGGGTGGTTCGGCGGCGATCCCGGCGTGCCGGTGCTGGTCAACGGGCGGGAGACCTTCCCGCTGGTCCCCGTGGCGGTCGGCCTCTACTCGACCGTGTTCAACATCTTCAACACCGCGCTGCTGTTCCCCTTCACCGGCGTGTTCGAGCGGGTGCTGTCGCGCATCGGCCGCACCGCCGCCGAGGACGAGGAGGACTACTCCGTCCCGAAATACCTGACCGCCGACCTGCTGACCGACCTGCCGCGCGCCGTTCCCGCCTTGCAGAAGGAGATCGAGCGGCACCTGCAGGGCAGCGCGCTGTACCTGGCGGCTGCGCGCGGCGCGGCGGGCGCGCCGAAGGACCTGGCGGCGCATCACGCGGCGCTCGACGTGCTCGGGCGCGACACGCGCAGCTTTGCCGCGCGGCTCTTCACGCCGGGACTGCCGGCGGGACATGCCGACCTGGTGGCGAGCCTCGTGGAGGAGGACGACTTCGCGGCGAGCCTCGGCGAGACGCTGCACCAGATCGCCCGGCGCGTGGGGCGCGAGACCTTCTCGCCGGACGCGCGGGCGCTGGTGGATGCGATGCTGGACCACGTCGCCGCGATGCTCGCGCCGGTGCTGCCGGGCGCGGCACCGGGCAACGGGCGCGCGGCGGACCGCGATGCGGTGCTGCTGGACCTGCGGGCGCGCTGCCTGCGGCTTGGCGACGGCGCGAAGCCGGCGGAGCGCGGCGCGATCCTCGCGCTGCTCGGCAGCGCGGAGCGCGCGGGGCTGCTGATCGCGCGGCTGGAGGCGGAGCGGCGGTCGGTGCCGCGCGTGGTGCGGCCGGCGGTGGCCGAGGAGACGCCGCGCGAGGTGCCGTATGGCGGGGCGATGCCGGCGCCGGCGGAGTAGGTCCGCTCCGCGACAGAGGAGCGCCGTCGCCTCAGCGAGCCTGTTGGCCGGGCGGCACGCGTGCGGGCGGCGTGTTCGGCGAGGGCGCGATCATCGGCGCGCCGCGCGGTGTCGTCGCCAAGCCCCGGTTCAGCGGCCCGTCATTGGCGCCGCCCGGGCCAAAGATCACCAGGCATTCGGGCATCGGCTGGCAGGGGCGCGGCCCGCTCGGCAGCGGTGCTGGCGGATTGGTGGCCTGGGCCAGCCAGAGCACGCCGGCAGAGGCCGCCGAGAACGCGTGGGGGGTGCGCATTATCGATCTCCCAAACCGGGGAAGGGCGTCATGGCGATGCTCCGGTAGCCGATGGCAACCGGGCGGGCGAAGGTCTGCTGCACGGAGACATTGCGATGGTCGGTCTGCGTCACGCGGATGGCGGCGCCATCGCCGGCCGGACGCGTGTCGGTTGCGGCAGGAGTATCCGGTTCCGGCGCGTCACCAAGGCCACCGCCGCTGCCGACCGCGCCTTCCAGCACGCGGCGCGTTTCAATGCGCCGTGCGAGGAAGACGTAGTTGATCATCAGTAGCTTCACAGTGCCCGGTGCGCCGCCTTCCCGCGCCGGCGCAAGCGCGTTCGCGCCTAGCCCATAACCCACGAGGTTCTCGAGGTATCTCTGGCTGCATCGCAGGCGGTGCTCATTGCACCACAGCAGCAGCGCCTCCGTCGCCTCGCCGGCCGCGATGCCGTAGCCCAGCGCCTGCGGTACGCTGATCTCCTCGACGAGAGTCGCTTTGCGCGTGCCGCGGAAGGCGCCGAGCCAGGAGCCGCCATCGGCCGCGACCTCGGTGGTGCGCCGCACCTGAGAGGTCGGGAACATCACGAGCGCGAGGGCGATGCGCTCCACCGGCTCGCCCGCCGAGATCTCGAGGCGCAGGCGGTCGCTCTCGCGCCGCACGGTCTCGTCGGGCGAGAACTCCGCAAAGAGCGGGCGGCGGGACGCAGCGTCCAGGATCTGTCGGCGCAGCGGCAGGTGACCGATGCGGACGGAGCGGCCGAGCAGGCCCGGGGACGGCTGGCCGTCGAAATCCGGCGGCGGGATGACTACCGCCCAGAGGTCGCCGACATGCATGTCCTCTGTCGGTGGGTAGAGCGCGCGGATGCCGAGGCGCCCCATGCTGTCAAACCACTCGTCGGCGACGCTGCGGCCATCGGCCTCCGGCAATGCGCCCTGATCAGGCCGGATGGCGATGAAGACGAGCAGGCCGCCGGCGATCGCGCAGAGAGCCGGCCAGAGGAAGCGGCGGGCGCGGTGCAGCACCGGCTCGTGTCGCGGGCCGGTTGCAGCTTCGGGAAGCGGGTGCGCGCTGCCGTCCATCTCCTCCTCCTGCCCTGCGGCGTCGGAAGAAGGTTAGCACGTGTCCGCGCGCGAACTCACTAAACTGCGCCGAAACCCTGTTTCGCCCGCTATCCCAGCAGGCGCCCGATCACCCGCGCGGTGTAGTCCACCACCGGGACGATGCGGCCGTAGTTGATCCGCGTCGGGCCGACCACGCCGATCGCGCCGACGATGCGTTCCTGGCCGTTGCGGAAGGGCGCGACCACCATGGACAGGCCGGCGCTGTCGAACAGGCCGCTCTCCGCGCCGATGAAAATCTGCACGCCCTCGCCGCGCTGCGCGAGGTCGAGCAGGCGGAGCATCGTCTCCTGGGCTTCGAGCCGGTCGAACAGCGACTGGATCTCCTGCACGCGCTGCACCTGGTCCAGGTTCTGCAAGAGCTTCGCCTGGCCGCGCAGGATCAGCGTGCCCCCCACCCCGCCCGACCAGGTGGCGAGGCCGGCCTCGATCACCTGCTGCGTCAGCGCATCGAGCGCGGTGCGGTTGGCGGCGATCTCCGCCTGCACGGCGCCGCGCGCCTCGTCCATGGTGCGGCCGGAGAGGCGGGCGTTGAGGTAGTTGCCGGCCTGGACGAGGGCCGAGGGCGGCAGGCCGGGCGGCACCTCGATGACGCGGTTCTCCACCTGCCCGTCGGCGGTGACCAGCACCACCAGGGCGCGGCCCGGGCCGAGGGCGACGAATTCGATGTGGCGCAGCGGCGCCTCGCTCTTCGGCGCGACGACGAGGCCGGCCGCACCCGCGAGGCCCGAGAGCATCTGGCCGGCCTCGGCCAGCGTGTCCTGCAACGAGCGTCCGCCGGCGGCGCAGCGCGCGGCGATGGCGTCGCGCTCCTCCTCCGGCAGGGCGCCGAATTGCAGCAGGCCGTCCACGAACAGGCGCAGGCCGCGATCGGTGGGCAGGCGGCCGGCGGAGGTGTGGGGCGCATAGAGCAGCCCGGCTTCCTCCAAATCCGCCATCACGTTGCGGATGGTGGCGGGCGAGAGCGCCTGGGGCAGGCGGCGGGAGAGGGTGCGGCTGCCGACCGGCTCTCCGGTGGCGACGTAGAGCTCGACCAACTCGCGCAGGATGGCCGAGCCGCGGTCGTCGAGGCCGGGCGGCAGGGTGGGCGCGGAGAGGTTCACGGCCCCTGCGAGGCGCGGGGGACGCGGCATCGGACCCATGGTCGTACGTGTTCCGGACCGTGTTGGTGCTGGGCGGAGATTGGGAAGCGCGCGCGCGGCGGTCAACCGCCTGGACCGCCTCCGCGGCGTGGCACAGGGTGCGGCGCGATGCGCGTGGCCCTGCTGTTCCTGCTGCTGACCCTTGCCGCGACGGCGCGGGCGGAGCCGTGGGCCGCCTGCGCCGGGGCGATCGCGGCGGCGGAGCGCGGGGCGGGGCTGCCGGCCGGGCTGCTCGGCGCCATCGCGCGGGTGGAGAGCGGGCGGCCGCGGCCGGGCGGCGGCGTCGCACCCTGGCCCTTCGCGATCAATGCCGGCGGCGCCGGGCGCTTCCCGGAGACGAAGGCCGCGGCGATCGCGCAGGTGGAGGCGCTGCGGGCGGCCGGGACGCGATCCGTTGATGTCGGCTGCATGCAGGTGAACCTGCTGCACCATCCGGCGGCCTTCCCGGACCTGGACGCGGCGTTCGATCCGGCGACGAACGTGGCCTATGCCGTGCGTTTCCTGCGGGAGTTGCACGGGCGCACGGGAAACTGGGCGGAAGCGATCGCGCAATACCATTCGGCCGAGCCGGGGCGTGGGCTGTCCTATCACGCACGGGTGCGCGTCGCGCGCGTGACGGATGGGGTGGCGCTGTCCTCGCCGGCCGGGCTGCGCGGGCTGTGCGCGGGCGGGCGGCGCGCCGCGGTGGTGGTGGCGCGGAACGGGCGGACGCGCGTGGTGTGCCGCGCCTGACGCTGGACGCGGGCGGGCGGCAGGGGTACGGGGCGCCATGATCGAGTTTCCCGCCGGCTTCAAGCCGCCCTTCGTCCGCCCCTCCGGCCGGGTGACGGACCAGATGCGCGAGGTGTCGCTCACGCCGGGCGCGTCGCGCCATGCGGAGGGGTCGTGCCTCGTCCGCTTCGGCGTGACGGAGGTGCTGTGCACCGCGAGCGTGGAGGGCAAGGTACCGCCCTTCCTGCGCAACTCCGGCCAGGGCTGGGTGACGGCGGAATACGGGATGCTGCCGCGCGCGACGCATACGCGCAGCGACCGGGAGGCCTCGCGCGGCAAGCAATCCGGCCGCACGCAGGAGATCCAGCGGCTGATCGGGCGGTCGCTGCGCGCCGTGACGGACCTGAAGGCGATGGGCGAGATGACCGTCACGCTGGATTGCGACGTGCTGACCGCGGATGGCGGCACGCGCACGGCCTCCATCACCGGCGCCTGGGTCGCGCTGCATCTCGCGTTCCGGCACCTCGTCGGCAAGAACGTGCTGAAGGCGATCCCGCTGAAGGACCAGGTGGCCGCGATCTCCTGCGGGGTGTGGAAGGAGACGCCGGTGCTGGACCTCGACTACGAGGAGGACAGCAAGGCGGAGACGGACGGCAACTTCGTGATGACGGGATCGGGCGGCATCTGCGAGGTGCAGGCGACGGCCGAGGGCGCGCCGTATTCCGAGGCGGAGCTGACGGCGCTGCTGGCGCTGGCGCGCAAGGGCACGGGGGAGCTGTTCGCCTTGCAACTGGCGGCGATCGGCAGGTGAGCCACCGGCGGCTGGACGCGCGGCGGATCGTGCTCGCCTCCCACAACGCCGGGAAGGTGCGGGAGAATGCGGCGCTGCTCGCGGCGCATGGGATCGAGGTGGTGGGCGCGGGGGAACTCGGGTTGCCGGAGCCGGCGGAGACCGAGGACAGCTTCCTCGGCAATGCGCGCATCAAGGCGCTGGCGGCGGCGCGCGTGGCGGGAATGGTCGCGCTGGCGGACGACAGCGGCTTCTCGGTCGCGGCGCTGGACGGCGCGCCGGGCGTGCGGACGGCGGATTGGGCGGAGACGCCGGCGGGGCGTGACTACGCGACGGCGATGGCGAAGGTCGAACGGCTGGCGCGGCATGCGCCGGATCGCCGCGCTTGGTTCTCCTGCGCGCTCGTGCTCGCCTGGCCGGACGGGCATACGGAAGGGTTTCTCGGCGAGGCGCATGGGCGCTGGATCTGGCCGCCGCGGGGCGAGCGGGGGTTCGGCTACGACCCGATGTTCGTGCCGGATGGGTATTCCGAGACCTTCGGCGAGATGGAGCCGGAGCTGAAGCACGGCATCAGCCATCGCGCCGCGGCCTTCGGCAAGCTGGCGGCAGCCTGCCTGGCCACGTGACGCATTCGTTACCGTTGCGGCGACAACATGGATTGCGGCAAGCTCCCCGCGATCCTTGCGCGGAGCGGTCCCGATGCGTCTCGCCTCCTTCAACGTGGAGAACCTGTTCGCCCGCGCAGTGGCGATGAACCAGGCGAAGCCGGCGGAAGGCCGCGCGGCGCTGGAAGGCTTCGCGGCCTTCAACGCGCTAATCGCGAAGCCCGCCTATGCCGACGCGGACAAGGCAGAGATGGCGCGGCTGCTGACTGCGCTCGGGCTCCTGACGGAAGACAATGCGGAGTTCGTGCGGCTGCGCCGGAATCGCGGCGAGTTCCTGGTGCGCCGGCGCCCGGGCGGGGCGAAGACGGTCGTGCTCGACATCGTCGCCGAAGGCCGCGGCGACTGGACGGGCTGGATGGAGCTGGAGCGGGAGCCGGTGGACGACCTCTCCATGCGGCTCACCGCGCGCGTGATCGCCGATGTCGGCGCGGACGTGATCGGCGTGGTGGAGGCGGAGAGCCGGCCCGCGCTGAAGGCCTTCAACGACGCGGTGCTGACGCTCGAAGGCGGGACGGCCTACCGCCACGTCATGCTGATAGACGGCAACGACCCGCGCGGCATTGATTGCGCGATCATGACGCGGCAGGACTTCCCGATCGCCTCGATGTGCTCGCACGTGGATACCGTGGATGCGAAGGGGACGGTGTTCAGCCGGGACTGCCCGGAATACCACCTGAAGACGCCGGGCGGCGGGCGGCTCGTCGTGCTGGTGAACCACTTCAAGAGCAAGGGGCATGGCTCGCAGGCGGAGAACGACGCGAAGCGGCGGCGGCAGGCCGAGGCGGCGGCGCGCATCTACCGGCGGCTGCGCGATGACGGCGTGGAGGACGTCGCGGTGCTCGGCGACTTCAACGACACGCCGGCGGAGGCCGCCGCGGACCCGCTCTTCCCGCTGTTCGACGGCACGGGGCTGAAGGACGTGTCGGAGCTGCCCGGGCACGACGATGGCGGGCGGCCGGGCACCTTCGGGGGCAGCACGGCGGCCAACAAGTTCGACTACATCCTGCTGTCGCCCGCGTTGCAGGGGAAGGCGCGCGCGTCCGGTATCTTCCGCAAGGGCATGTGGCCCGGCGTGCGGCCGCGGAAGTGGGAGGTGTACCCGGAGATAGACCCCAAGCTCGGCGGGGAGGAGATCCATGCGGCCTCCGACCACGGGGCGGTCTGGGTGGATCTGGACATGTGATGCGCCTGGCGCTGGCGATCCTGCTGCTCCTGGCGGCGACGGCGGGTGCCGAGGAAGCGGGGCGGCTCCGCAGCGAGGCCGGCGTCCTGCGCGGCCCGGCGGCGGAGGGCGCGCTGGTGTGGTTGCCGGGCTACACGCGGGAGGGGACGCCGGCCGCGCCGGACTGGGTTGCCGGCCTGCGTGGATGGGATCTCTGGCGCTTCGACCGCGGCGCGGCCGACCCGCTGGAAGGCGGCGCGATTGCCCTGGCGGAGGGGGCGGCGGCGCTGCGGGCGCGCGGCTACCGCCGCGTCGCGCTGCTCGGCGAATCGCGCGGGGCCTTCATCGCGCTGGTCGCGCTGCGTGAGGCGGGGCTGGCGGATGCGGTGATCCTCGCGGCACCCGCCGCGCATGGCCGCAGCCCGGAGCGGCGGGCGCAGGCGCTGGCCGATTACGCGCTGGCGCTGGCCGATGCGCGGCCGGACGCGACGGCGCGGATCGCGCTGTTCCTGTTCGAGGGTGACGGCTGGGACCCGAACCCGCCACGGCGCGCCGAGCTGTTCCGGGAGGCCGCGGGGCGCCTGGGCATGGCGACGCTGCTGGTGGACCGGCCGGACGCACCGACGGGCCATGGTGGATTGCAGGAGCCGGCCTTCGCGGCGCGCTTCGGTGGCTGCATGACGGCGTTCCTCGACTTCGGCCGCGCGCCGCCCTCCAGCTGTCCTTGAACCCGAACCCGGCGCCGCCGCGCCGCGTTGCCGCGGGAAGCACAGGACAGGAGGACCGCGATGGCCCGCAAGCAACCGGACATCAGGCGCGACCAGGGGAAGAACGGGGAGGACACGACCGGGACCGCGACGGGCGCGCGCGGCCAGCCGACCGGGGGCGTGAAGGATGCGCGCGGCCTGACGGTGGACGGCACCGGCTTCGGCGAGGAGGAGGAAGGCGGCACGCCGAGCGATGCGCGCGAGGGGCCCTGGGCGGTGCATCCCGACCCGAAGGGCGACTGATCCCTTCCCCCCTCGGACGGGCCGGCGCAGCATGCGCGGTGCCGGCCGGCGCCGGCGGGAGGAACAGCGATGACCATCACGCGCCGCGCGACCCTGCTGGCCGCGCCTGCGGTTCTCACCGTGCGAGGTGCGCGCGCGCAGGGCTTTCCGAACCGGGCGATCCGGGTGGTCGTGCCGTACACGCCCGGCGGCGTCTCCGACATCACCGCGAGGCTGATCAGCGATCCGATGGCGGCGGCGCTCGGCGTGCCGGTGCCCGTCGAGAACCGCGCCGGCGCGGATGGGGTGATCGGGACGGACGCGGTCGCGAAGGCGGCGGCGGATGGGCACACGCTCGGGCTGGTGTCGGTGGCGCATCCGGTGAACGCGGCCTTCTACCGCCTGCCCTTCGACACGATGCGCGACTTCACCTTCATCACGCTGACGACGCGCACGCCATTGGTGCTCTGCGCGGCGCGGGGCTTCGCGGCCTCGACGCCGGCGGAGCTGGTGGCGCATGCAGGGCGGCACCCGCGCGGGCACGTCACCTTCGCGGGAACCGGCGGCGTGGTGCGGCTGGCGCCGGTGCTCTTCGCGCAGCGCACGAACATCGAGATGACGTATGTGCCGTATCGCGGCAGCACGCAGGCGCATCCCGACCTGATGGCCGGGCGCGTGGACATCATGTTCGACACCGTCCCGGCCGCGCTGACGCATATCCAGTCCGGCGCGCTGAAGGCGCTGGCGACGACGGGCGCGGCGCGGGCGCCGCAACTGCCGGACGTGCCGACGCTCGCCGAGACGCTGCCGGGCTTCAAGGCCTCGACCTGGGGGATGGTGATGGGGCCGGCGAACCTGCCCGCGCCGGTGCTCGCGCGGCTGCACGAGGCGGTCACCGCGGCGGTGCGGCGGCCCGACATCGTGGAGCGGCACCGGACGCTCGGGGCGGAGGTGGTGACCTCGACCCCGGAGGAGACGCGGCGTTTCGTCGCGGCGGAGCTGGAGAAGTGGGGCGCAGCCGCGCGCGCGGCGGGCGTGCAGCCGCAGAACGCGGGCTGACGCGGCGGGTCAGTCGCGCAAGCTGATCCCACCGAGAGTGCCCGGCAGCCCATGTGCCTTGATGATGGCTTTGACGCCACGATTATTGAGCGCCCGTGACAGGCCGTCGCGCATGCGGTCGTCGCGCGTAAAAAGCGGGATGCGGTTGGCGATCGCGTCCGTGGCGATGGCACGGTCCGGCCGGCTGAGATTGCCGGTCATCGCCAGCGCCGCATCGAGCTCCTGGTAAATTGTCAGGCGCCCGGTGGCGAAGAACGGCACCAAGCCATCGTGCATCGTGATCTTGCCGTAGGTCCGGTACGCATCAACAAAGTCCCGCTGAGCCTTCAGGATGCTGGCCGGCAGCTTGGCCTCAGCGCCGGCGCCGAGGGTCTCGTGAAAAACCTGTGCATTGACCTTCAGCCGAAGCCTCTCAGGCGGTGAATTCATCATGAACTCGAGTTCCGGTGTCCAGGCGCCGCGTGCCGTCAGGTCGAGCAGCGTGTTGCTGTCGATCAGTATGATTCGTGCGTCGCCGTAATCAGGATGCGGCTTCACTCGTCCATACCAAGCTGGAACCGGCATGCTCATCGCGCGGTGCCTCCGATGCGGAACCGATACTGGCAGAGGCGAGAGGCGTCGCGCTACGTCCGCGGGCGGGGATGATGGCGGTGCGTCGCCAGTAGCCCGGACATGGTCCCGGCGTGTCTGCTCCTGCGCATCTCGCGTCGTCACGCCACCGTCTGCATCGCGGCCCATTCCTCGGCGGTGAAGCGCGGAGTGATGTGCTGCGGGCAATTCCAGTCATGCGCCTCCACCGCGATGAGCATGACGCCCTGCACGAGCGCCTCGCGCCCGGGCGGGGTGAGCGCGGCTTCCAGCGCGGCGTCCTGGACGACCCGCGCGCGGCCGAGCAGCTTGAGGCGGCGGCGGCGGGCGTGGTCGAGGAAGAACAGTGCGACGCGGTCGTTGCCGGCGAGGTTGCCGGCGCTGATGTGCTGCCGGTTGCCGGACAATTCCGCGAAGCCGAGCGTATGGGGATCGAGCGCGCGGATAAAGCCGGGCGGGCCGCCGCGGTGCTGGATGTAGGGCCAGCCGGTCTCGGAGACGGTGGCCATCGTGAAGCTGTCGCGTGCCGCGATGAAAGCGGCTTCGGCGGCGCCGAGGGTGGCGTCGTCGCGGCCGGCTTCCTCCATGCGCGCATAGGCCGCGCGCGAGCCGATGCGGGTCTGCTCGGCCTGGACGGCGGGGGTGAAGGCGAGGCGGGCGAAGTGGCGTCCCATGGGGTGTCCTCCGATGTCGCCGGAGGATGGGGCTTGCGCGGCTCGGGCATAATGTCGTCGAATCCGAATGGATCATTGCCTCGGGCGGAAGAATGGACCGGCTGGAGGAACTGCGCCTGTTCCTGGCCATCCTGGACGCCGGCAGCCTCGCGGCGGGCGGGCGACGGCTCGGCCATTCGCCGCCTTCCGTCACCCGCACCCTCGCCGCGCTGGAGGATCGGCTCGGTGCCCGCCTGCTGGAGCGCAGCACGCGGCGCAGCCGCGCGACGGAAGCCGGGACGCGGCTGGCGGCGCGGGCGCGGCAACTTCTCGCCGATTACGAAGGCGCCCTGGCGGAGGCGGCGGGCGATGCCGCGGCGTTGCGCGGGCGCATGCGGATCGCGGCGCCGCTTGTCTTCGGGCGACGGCACGTCGCGCCGATCGTCACCGGGTTCCTGGCCGCGCAGCCGGGCCTATCGGTCGAGCTCCTGCTCTCCGACCGCAACGCCGACCTGGTCGAGGACGGCGTGGATGTCGCATTGCGCATCGGCACCCTGACGGATGCCGGGCTGGTCGCGCGGCGTGTGGGGGAGGTGCGGAGCGTGGTCGCGGCGAGCCCGGGCTACCTCGCCCTGCATGGCATGCCGGCGCATCCGCGCGACCTGGCCGGCCACGCGCTGTTGCACTTCTCGATGGCCGGGGCGGAGGGCGCGGAGTGGCGATTTGCGGAGGGCGGCGTGCCCTTCGCGCTGCCGATCGCGCCGCGCTTCTCGGTGACGGCGGCCGAGCCGGCGGTGGATGCGGCCATCGCCGGGCAGGGGGTCGTCCGCGCGCTGTCCTACCAGCTGGCCGACGCGCTGGCCGCGGGCTCGCTGCGGCGCCTGCTGCCCGGCTTCGAGCCGGCGGCGCGGCCGGTCTCGCTGGTGTTCGCCTCGGCCCGCCACATGCCGGCGCGGCTGCGCGCATTCCTGGATTTCGCCGCGCCGCGGCTGGCCGCCCTGCCGGTGCTGCGTGCTACGGTCCCGTCAGCGCCAGCACCGGAAGCGCCGCGCAGGCGAGGCCGATCATCGTGAAGGTCAGCGCCATGCCGGCGACGCGGAAGCGGTAGTCTTCCGGCTCGCGGGAGATGCCGATGGCGTGCAGCGCGCGTCCGGCCAGCAGCGCCGCGCCGAGCGGGTGCAACGCGTAGGCCGGCAATCCGTTGGCCTCGCACAGCGCCAGCAGGAGCAGGCCGAGGGGCGCGTATTCCGCGCAGTTGCCCTGCGCGCGCGCCGCGCGTTCCAATGCGCGGTTGGCGGTGCCGAGCGCGATGCGGTGCGTGCGCCGCGCGCGGATCACCCGCAGCGACAGCAAGATGAACAGCAGGCCGAGCGGCGCGGCGTAGAGCGCGGTGACCGGCAGCATCAACCCCCTTCCCTCACCTCCGCCCTCGTGCCGCCGGACAGGCGCAGCAGCTCGGCCGGCGTCGTCGCGAAGACATGCATCGGCGAGCCGGCGGCGGCCCAGACGCGGTCGAAGCGGAACAGGTCCTCGTCCACCAGCACGACCGGCGGCGTCTGATGCGCGAGCGGGGCGACGCCGCCGATGGCGAAGCCCGTGACATCGCGCACCCAGCCGCCATCCGCTCGTTTCACGTGGAACATCGTCGCGGCGGCGACTTTGGCAACGTCCACGCGGTTGGCACCGGAGGCGATGACGAGCACGGCGCGCTCGCCGGCCCGGAACACGATGGATTTGGCGATCTGCGCGACCTCGCAGCCGACCGCGGCGGCGGCCTCCGCGGCGCTGCGGGTGCCTTCGGGGAAGGCGTGCACGGTATCGGGGTGGCCGGCGGCTTCCAGCGCGGCGCGCACCCGTTCGACAGAGCCACCCGACATCGCCATATGTCCCCGCGAATGGAATCGATCGCCCTCTACATCCACTGGCCGTTCTGCGCCGCCAAGTGCCCGTATTGCGACTTCAACAGCCATGTGCGCGACCGCGTGGACCACGCCGCCTTCGCCCAGGCGCTGCGGACGGAGCTGGTGCGGGAAGCGGCGCGGGCCGGGCGAAGGCCGCTCGGCTCGGTCTTCTTCGGCGGCGGCACGCCGAGCCTGATGCGGCCGGAGGATGTGGCGGCGCTGATCGAGGATGCGGGCGCGCTGTTCGATGCGGCGCCGGATATCGAGATCACGCTGGAGGCCAACCCGACGAGCGTCGAACTCGGCAAGCTCCGCGCCTTCCGCGAGGCCGGGGTGAACCGTGTCTCGCTCGGCATTCAGTCGCTGGAGGCGGAGGCGCTGGCGTTCCTCGGCCGCCGGCACGATGCCGGGGAGGCGGTGCGGGCGTTGGAGTCCGCGCGGAAAACCTTCCCGCGCGTGTCCTTCGACCTGATCTATGCGCGGCCGGGCCAGGCCGAGGGGGCGTGGCGGGCGGAGCTTCGGCGCGCCCTCGCGCTCGCGGCCGACCATCTGTCGCTCTACCAGCTCACCATTGAGCCGGGGACGCAGTTCGCCACGCTGCACGGGCGCGGCGCATTCCGCCTGCCGGCCGACGACGACGCCGCGCGGCTGTACCAGGCGACGGCGGAGGAGGCCGCGCATTTCGGGCTGCGCGCCTACGAGATCTCGAACTATGCGAAGCCCGGCGCCGAGAGCCGGCACAACCTGGCCTATTGGCGCTACGGCGACTACCTCGGCATCGGCGCCGGCGCGCATCAGCGCCTGACGATGCCGGACGGTGCGATCCTTGCGGCGCGCCGCCATCGCGCGCCGGAGGAGTGGCTCGCGCGCGTCGAGCGGGACGGGCACGCGGTGACGGAGGAGGAGGCGCTCTCACCGCGCGACCGGGCGCGGGAAGCGCTGCTGATGGGCCTGCGATTGAAGGAGGGTGTGGACCCCGCGCGGATCGAGGCGCGGAGCGGGTTGCGGTTCGACCAGGCCGTGGACCTGAAGGCGGTTGCTTCGCTGATCGAGGACGGGTTGCTCTCCCGTCGCGATGGCCGCCTCGTCGCGACCACGGAGGGCCTGCTCCGCCTCGACTCGCTCCTCCCCACAATCGTCAACTGACGGGCATGCGCACCGCCTTCCTCGGCGCCTATGGCTACGGCAATCTCGGCGACGAGCTCTGCCTGATGGAGGCGCTGCGCAGCTTCCCGACCGATGACGCGCATGCCTTCAGCGTCCGCCCGGACTGGACGAGGCGCTGCGTGCCCGGCCTCGCCGGCTGCTTCGGAAATGGCGGCGAGATGCTGGCGCTGCAGCCGCGCCGCGTGGTGTTCGGCGGCGGGATGTTCGGCGTGACCGAGGCGTTCCAGGCCTGGATGCCGTTCCTCGTCGAGGCCGAAGCGGCCGGCGCCGAAATTCACCTGCACAACCTCGGCGTCGCCTGGCTGCTGAGGGACCTCGGCTGGCTGGACGACGCGGCACGCGGCGTCATCCGGCGCGCGGCCTCCTTCACCGTGCGCGACTACCTCGGCGTGGAGCGCGTGGCGGAGGCGGGATTTGGACGACTGCCGCGCATCAGCCTGTTCCCGGAAGCCGACATCCCCGCCGATCCGTCGCTGGCCGACGCGTTGCTGCCGCGCGACCGCAAGCTGCTCGGCATCTCGATCATCCCGATGCCGCTGATGCGCGACTGCCTGCGGCACGAGGCGGCGTTGGTGCGCGCGCTGCTGGCGGAGTTCGCCGGCCACGCCGTGGTGCCGGTGGTCAGCACCATCCACGTGGACAGCATCTTCGAGGACGACCTGGTCGGCTGCCTGGAAGTGCTGCGGGACTTCCTGCCCGATGCGGAGATTGCCGCCCCGGCGCTGACGGACCGCGCGCATTGGCGGGCGGAGATGACGCCGGCGCGGCTGAAGGGGTTGATCGCCCGTTGCGACACGCTGGTGACGCAACGCAAGCACAACGCGGTGCACGCGATCGGGGCTGGGGTCCGGGTCATCGGCCTGCATCCGTTGGAGGACAACAGCCTGCGCCGCACCTTCGTCGCACTGGAGCATCGGCTACCGCCGCGGTCGCGCTGCGTCGGCCTGCTGCCCACCTGATGCGCACGCTCGTCCTCGCGCAGCAGCCGTTCCGCGGCCTCCGCTCCCGCGCGATCCTGTCGGAGCTGGCCGGGCGCTGCGGACGGGACGAGGCGCTGCTGGTGGCGACGAAGGCGCCGCGCTGCCCGCCGCCCTTCGCGGCGGTGCCGGCCGAAGCCGATCCGGCGTCGCTCGGCATCGGCCGCGTCGTGCTGGCCGGCATCTTCCAGGATCGTGCGGAGCTGGAACGCGCATTCACGACCGCGGCGCGGGCGGTGGCTGCGGGCGCGCAGCTGCAGGCGCTCGGCCTGTCGCTGGAAGGTGCGGCCGCGCGGCGGGAGCCGCCGCGCGGCGCCGAGCTTCTCGACCAGGCGGCGGCGATCGAGGTGCGGGAGGCGCATACCGCCAACGCCCTGCTCGTCTGGCGGATCGCCGCGCCCTTCCGCATGCGCCCGTACCCCGAGGGCACGCCCGCCGCCGATGCCGCGCTCGCCCGCCGCCTGCCGGCCGGCCCGATCCTCGGGCTCTCCATCCTCGGCGGGACGACGGCGGCGCGAGCCTGGCCCGGCCATCTCGACCTGCTCCGGCAACGGCTCGCGCCGTACCGCGATTGGCCGCTGCTGGTGTTGCCCGCCGAGGCCCGGACCAGCCCGCTGGACGACCTCGCGGCGAGCCTGGCCTTCGCCGCCAAGGTGCTGCCGGATGCGAAGCCCGCCGTGCCGGAGGCCGAGCTGCGGGACTGGCGCGAACGCCTGACGCCGCAGCGCTTGGCGGGACTGGTCGCGAGGTGCTCGCTGGTCGTCGCGAGCCAGGACCTGCCGGCGGTGCAGGCGATCGCCGCCGGCGTCCCGGTGCTCGGCCTGGCGATGGGCCTGGGCGGGGAGCGCCGGATCGTCTCGGCCTTCGCCACGCTCGCCAACCGGCTCCCGACGGGATCGGACCTGCTGTTCCTTCACCCGCCCGGTTCAACGCGGGACAACGCCAGCGCGCGCGCATAGACCCGCTTGCGCGGCAGGCCCGTGGCGGTGGCGACGATTGCCGCGGCGTCACGCAGGCTCGCACCCGCCAGCGCCGCGCGCAGCCGCGCATCCAGCTCCGCCTCGCCGGTCACCTCCTCCGGCGCGGGGCCGATCACGATGCAGATCTCGCCCAGCGCCTCGGCCGAGGCGTAATGCGCCGCGAGATCCGCGAGCGTGCCGCGCCGCACCTCCTCGAAGCGCTTGGTCAGCTCCCGCGCCACCGCCGCCGGCCGGTCCGGGGCGAGGCCCTCGGCCAGCGCCGCCAGCGCCTCGGCCAGCCGGTGCGGCGCCTCGTGCAGCACCAGCGTCGCGGACAGCCCGGCCCGCTCCGCCGCCCGCAGCCGTGCGATTGCCGCCGCCCGCGGCCCGGCCCGGGGCGGAAGGAAGCCCAGGAACAGGAAGGGCTGCGGCGGCAGGCCGGAGAGTGTCAGCGCCATCACCGCCGCGTTCGGCCCGGGCACCGCCGTCGCCGGCAGCCCCGCCTCCACGACCGCCCGCACCAGCCGGTAGCCGGGGTCGGAGACCAGCGGCGTCCCGGCATCCGAGGCCAGCGCCAGGCGTTGCCCGGTGCGGAGCCTCTCCAGCACCCGCGGCACCATCTCCGCCTCGTTGTGATCGTGCAGTGGCAGGAGCGGCGTCGAGAGGCCATAACGGGACAGCATCTGGCCGGTCACCCGCGTGTCCTCGCAGAGCACGGCGTCCACCCCGCCGAGCACGGCGAGCGCCCGCGGCGACAGGTCGCCGAGGTTGCCGATCGGTGTCGCGACCAATGTCAGGCCGGCCGGCGCCTCCCGCCGCGTTCCGGGTTCAGGAGGATCACCGCTTGCCATCCGCCGCCGCTCCTCCTGCCTCACGCCGCCGCTTCGGCCTGATCCTCGCGGGCCTTGTCGGCCTGGCGGCCTGCGCGCCGCAAGCTCCGTCCCGCGGCTTCGTCGGCATCGCGCCGCCCTTCGGCGCCCCGCAGGCGCCGGTGGTGCGCGCCGCGATGCTGCTGCCGCTGTCCGGACCGCAGGCACCGCTGGGCCAGGCCATGCTCAACGCCGGGACGATGGCGCTGTTCGACGAGGCGCCGACCGGGGTGGAATTCGCCCCGCTCGATACCGGCGGAACGCCGGGCGGCGCGGCGGCAGCCGCCCGGAATGCGGTCGCCGGCGGCGCGCGCGTCCTGGTCGGGCCGCTGACCAGCGCCGAGGCGGCGGCCGTCCTGCCCGTGGCGCGCGCCGCGGGCGTGCCGGTGCTCGCCTTCACGAACGATGCGCAGCGCGCCGGCGGCGGGGCCTGGGTGCTCGGCACCACGCCGCAGCAGCAGGTGCGGCGGGTGGTTGCCGCGGCGGCGCGCGACGGGGCGCAGCGCTTCGCCCTCGCCGCGCCGAACAACGAATTCGGCCGCGTGCTCGCCGCCGCGCTGCGCGGCGCGACATCCGACCTCGGGCTGCCGCTGCCCTCCGTCTCGCTGCACCCGTCCAACGCCGATCCCGCGATGGCCGCGGGTGCGGCGCGTGCCGCGGCGCCCACGGCCGACGCGCTGCTGCTCGGCGAAGGGGGCGAGCGCGCGCGGCGCTTCGCCGCTGCCTTCCTGGCCGAGTCGCGCGCCACCCCGGACCCGCTGGTGGCCGCGCCGAACGGTCCCCGCCTGCTCGGCACCGCGCTCTGGCTCTCCGATTCCGCGCTGCGGGGCGAGGATGCGCTGGCCGGGGCCTGGTTCGCCGGCCCGGACGCCCGGGCGCGCGCCCGGTTCGAAGGCCGCTACCGCGAGGCGTTCCGGGACACGCCGCCCCGCATCGCCGCCGCGGCCTATGACGCCGCGGCACTGGCCGCGCGCGCGCTGCGCAGCGGCTCGCCGCTCTCCAGCGTCACGGGATGGCAGAGTTTCGCCGGCGCCGACGGTCCGGTGCGGCTGCTGCCGGACGGCCAGACTCTGCGGGGGCTGGCGATCTACGCCCTCTCGCCGTCCGGCGAGCCGGTGCTGGTGGAGCCTGCGACGGAGCCAGGCGGGTCCGGCACCTAGTTCGCCGGCCGATGCCCATGCCCGCGCCGTCCGCCGGGCGGCTGCTCGCCGCGACGGCGCTGATCGGCGGCGTGCCGGTCCTCGCGGTGATCGCATTGCTGGCGGGCGGGTGGGTTGCGACCTGGCCGGGGCTGCTCGCACTGCTGGCCTGCGTGGCCGCCTCGCTGCTGCTCGCGCGCACCTGGCTCGGCAACCTCGGGAGGCTGCGCGAGGCGATGCGGCGCGCTGAGCTGGGCGAGGCCGACATCCCCGAGAACCTCGGCCCCGCCCTGCTGCCCTCGATCGAGGAGATCGCGGAGGGCGTGCGGCGCCTGGCCCGCGGCGTGCACCAGCGCGCCGAGCTGGTGGGCCGGCTGCGCCGCGCGGACGAGGCGATCGTGGAGCGGCTGCCCGATCCGCTCGTCGTGCTGGACGGCAACGGCGCGCCGACGCGCGCGAATGCCGCGGCGCGCGCGCTGTTCGCGACCGCGAGCGGCGACGCCGGCGACCTCGCCGCGCTGCTGCGCCACCCCGCCTTGGCCGATGCGCTGGACGAGGCGCTGGCCGGCAGCGGCGCGCGAGAGGTGGATATCGGCCTGCCGGTGCCGGTGCCGCGCGACCTGAAGGTCCACCTGATCCCGATGGAGCCGCCGCTGGCGGATGGCGGCCGCGTGCTGCTGCTGCTGTCCGACCGCACGCGCGACCGCGCGGTGGAACGGATGCGCGCCGACTTCGTCGCGAATGCCAGCCACGAGCTGCGCACGCCGCTGGCCTCCGTCATCGGCTTCATCGAGACGCTGCGCGGCCCCGCGCAGGACGACGCCGAGGCACGCACGCGCTTCCTCGGCATCATGGCGGAGCAGGCGGAGCGGATGCGGCGCCTGATTGACGACCTGCTCGGCCTGTCGCGCATCGAGATCACGGAACACCAGCCGCCGACCGGCGCCGTGAACCTCGCGGCGCTCGCCGCCGCCGAGGCGGAGGCCATGGCGCCGATCCTGGATGCGCGGCGTGCCACGCTGCGGACGGAGCTGGCGGAGGACGCGATCGCCGCGCCGGCGGATTCCGAGCAGCTCGCCCAGGTGCTGCGCAACCTGCTGGAGAACGCGGCGCGCTACGGGCGGGAGGGCGGCACGATCCGCCTCTCGGTCGCGCGCGCCGCGCCGGGCGTGGCGCGCTGGCCGGCGCGGCAGGGCGTGGTGCTGACGGTCGCGGATGACGGGCCGGGCATCGCGCGGCACCACCTGCCGCGGCTGACCGAACGCTTCTACCGCGTGGATCGCGGCCGCGCGCGGAATGCCGGCGGCACCGGCCTCGGCCTGGCCATCGTCAAGCACGTAGTCAACCGCCACCGCGGGCAGCTGCGCATCGAGAGCGACGAAGGGGCGGGGACGACGGTGCGCGTCTGGCTGCCGGCGGAGGCGGCCTGATGCGCTCAGGCCGCCGCGATCGGCCGTGCGATGGGCGAGCGTGGGCCGGTGCCCCCGCGGGGCTGGAAGCGCTCGCGACGCGGCTCGAGCGCCTCGAGCCGGGCGAGGTCGAACAGGCGCCAGCCCGGCGGTTGCGCGGCGTCGCGCTCATCGGCGACCTGCCAGGCGAGGAGCGAGAGGCGGCCACGCGCGTTGCGGCCGACGGCGTGCGGCTGCACCCGGCGCCACGCGCCGGCGTACCGCAGATCGAGCGCGCGCCGCGTGCGGAGCGCGGCGGAGACGAGCGCGACTGCCGCGCCGGGGCGCGGCGGGACGGCGTTCGCGCCGGGGCGCGGCGGAACGGCGTTGAGCTTGGGCATGTACGGAATATGGGATTGAATGCCCAAAATTCAACGTTCCCCGACGATTCGCCCACCCGCGGCGCGAATTTCTCTTGCTAATTTGGCATACAATAGGCGATCAATCGCGTGGCTGACTCACGCGTGCGTGATCGCCTGCGTGGGAGCCTTCCGCCTCCGGGGCGTTACCGCCCCGAACCTGACAGACCCGCTCTCGACCGCGACGGAGTTCCGCGTGACCACTTCCAGCCCTTTGTTCCGGTCCTTCTTCATGGCCGGCTTCGAGTGCTCGACGCACCGCAACATGTCGCGCAGGCGCCTCGACATGATCGCCGCCACGCACCACGACATGCTCGCCTACGAGGATTACAGCCAGCTTGCCGAGCACGGCATCCGCACCGCGCGCGACGGCGTGCGCTGGCACCTGGTCGAGACCTCGCCCGGAACCTATGACTGGTCCTCCGTCGTCCCGATGATCCGCGCGGCGGAGCGGGCCGGCTGCCAGGTGATCTGGGACCTCTGCCATTACGGGTGGCCGGACGACCTCGACGTCTTCGCGCCGGCCTTCGTGGACCGCTTCGCCCGCTACGCCGCCGCCTTCGCGCGGCTTCACCGGGAGGAAACGGGGCGCGCGCCGATCGTCTGCCCGGTCAACGAGATCTCCTTCCTCGCTTTCGCCGGCGGCGACATGGAGCGCTGCAGCCCGCATGCCACCGGGCGGGGGATGGACCTGAAGCGCAACCTCGTCCGCGCCGCGGTCGCCGGCACGCGCGCCGTGCGCGATGCCGTGCCGGGCACGCGCTGCGCCGCCATTGATCCCGTGATCAACATCGTCCCCCGCCACGATGGCGAAGCGGAGGCGGTGCGCCTGCACAACCTCTCGCAATGGCAGGCCTGGGACATGCTGGCGGGGCGGGAGGAACCGGCGCTCGGCGGCACCGAGGACACGCTGGATATCGTCGGCATCAACTACTACTGGAACAACCAGTGGCTCCATCATGCGGAGCCGCTGAGCGTCTTCGACAGCGCCCGCTTCAAGCCGTTCCGCGAGATCATCAAGGGCGCGGCCGAGCGCTACGCCGCCCGCGACCTGTTCATCGCGGAGACCAGCATCGAGGGCTGGCCGCGTCCCGCCTGGCTCCGCTACGTGACGGAGGAAGCGTTGGCCGCGATGGAGATGGGCGTGCGGCTGCACGGCATCTGCCTCTATCCCGTCATCTCCCATATCGGCTGGGACGAGGACCGCTACTGCCCGAACGGGCTGTTCGAGCTGCAGCCGAAGGGCGGCCGCCGCGAGGTGTACCGGCCACTGGCGGAGGAGCTGGTGCGCCTCAACGCGCTGGTGCACGACCGCGCAGCGGCGCCGATGCGCAGCGCGGCCCGGTAGCGCCACCCCAGGGGCCGGCCCAGGGGCCGGCCCGGAGGCACGAGGCAGGGCGCGGCACCGGCCCTTGACCGGGCGGCGGGACGTGGCATGTCCCACCGCGATGCACGCCCCCGCCCCGCCCGCGCCGGTCCAGCACCGGAGCGCCGCGCCCATGACCGCAGGCGGAGCCAGGCGGCGCCTCGCGGTGGTGCTGTTCAACCTCGGCGGGCCGGATGCGCCGGAGAGCGTGCGGCCCTTCCTGGTCAATCTCTTCACCGACCCGGCGATCCTGCGCGTGCCCGGCTGGGTGCGGCCCTGGCTCGGCCGGATCATCGCCTGGCGACGGACGAAGCCGGCCTCCGAGAACTACGCGATCCTCGGCGGGCGGTCGCCCCTGCTGGAATTGACACGGGAACAGGCGGCGGCGCTCGAAGCCGCGCTGGACGACAGCGAGGTGGAGGCGAAGGCCTTCGTCGCCATGCGCTACTGGCACCCGATGAGCGACGAGGCCGCGCGGCAGGTGAAGGCCTGGGGGCCGGACGAGGTGGTCCTGGTCCCGCTCTACCCGCAATTCTCCACCACGACGACCGGCAGCAGCATCGCGGCCTGGGGGGAGGCCGCGGCGCGCGCCGGGCTCTCGGCGCCGACGACGACGCTCTGCTGCTTCCACTCCGACGCGGGATTCGCCGACAGCACCGCGGCGATCGTCCGCGACGCCTATGGCCGCGCACGGGCGGAGCTGGATCCGGCGGTGCGGCTGCGCGTGCTGTTCAGCGCGCATGGGCTGCCGGAGAGCATCGTCGCAGCCGGCGATCCCTATCAGTGGCAGGTCGAGCGATCGGTCGCCTCCGTGGTCGAGCGGCTGGGGATCGCGGGCCTCGACAGCACCGTCTGCTACCAGTCCCGCGTGACCCCGCAGAAATGGATCGGCCCCTCGGCGGAGGAGGAGCTGGAGCGCGCGGCGCATGACAAGGTCGCCGTGCTCGTCGTGCCGATCGCCTTCACCTCCGAACATTCGGAGACGCTGGTCGAGCTGGACGTGGAATACCGGGAGGTCGCGGAGCACCTCGGCGTGCCCGGCTATTTCCGCGCGCCGGCGCAGAACGCGGATGCGGCCTTCGTCGCGGCGCTGGCGGCGCTGGTGCGGGGCGCCCGCGCATCCGGCCGCGCGCTGTGCTCCTTCGCCGGCGCGCGGCAATGCCCGAAGGCGCATCGCGACTGCCCGCACGAGCGGGCCAACGCGGCGCTGCGCGAGCGCGTCCCGGCTTGAGGCCCGCGGCAGTCCTGTTCGACTGCGACGGGGTGCTGGCCGATACCGAGGCGCTGCACGACCGCATCGCGGCGGAGGAGATCAGCGCGCTGGGGTGGGAGATGACGCCCGCCGAATCCGCACGCCGCTTCCGCGGCCTGTCCTGGGACGCGATGCTGCCGGTCATCGAGGCGCGGCTCGGCCCTGGCAGCGTCCCGCCGCGTTTCCATCACGACCTGATCGCCCGTGTCGTCCGCGCGCTGGAGGAGGAGGCTGAACCGGTTCCGGGCGCGCTCGACGCGATCGCGGCGATCACCGCGCACGGCATCCCGGTCGCGGTCGCTAGCAACTCGACGCGGGCGGAACTGGCGACGAAGCTGCGGCGCCTCGGCCTCGCCGACACCTTCCGCGGCCGCGCTTTCGGCGTGGACGACGTCGAGCGGCCGAAGCCGGCGCCGGACATGTACCGCGCCGCCGCGGCGGCCTGCGGCGCCGATCCGCACGCCTGCGCCGTGGTGGAGGACAGCGTCGCCGGCGCGCGCGCCGGCATCGCCGCCGGCTGCCGCGTGCTGGGCTTCGCGCATTCCACATCGGCCGCGGCGCTGGCGGCGGTGGGAGCGGAGCCGTTTGGGGCCATGGCGCAGCTGCCCGCGCTGCTCGGGCTGACGAGGGTGGCGTCGCGCTGATACCCTCCGGCACACCGGAGTCGTCGCACGGAAAGAGGGGGAATCCGATGATCGCCGTCCGTCTCGTCGCGGCGCTGCTCGCGCTGTCTCTCGCGCTGTCCGGCGTGGCGGGCGCGCAGGAGTATCCGGCGCGGCCGGTCACCCTGATCGTCGGCTATCCGCCCGGCGGCAACACCGACCTGATGGCCCGCGCCCTGCAACCGGAACTCAGCGCCGCGCTCGGCCAGCCCGTGGTGGTCGTGAACCGCGGCGGCGCGGCCGGGACGATCGGCGCGGCGGAAGCGGCGCGCGCGCGGCCGGATGGCTACACGCTGCTCTTCTCGCCCAACAACCCGATCACCGCCCAGCCGCACCAGCAGGCGTTGAGCTATGCGCTCGAAGGGTTCCGCTTCCTCTGCATGGCCTACGACAACCCGCAGGTGCTGGTGGGCGCGCGCGGCATGCCCTTCACGGATTTTGCGGGCATGGTCCGCCACGGGCGCAGCGCGAAGGAGGCGCTGGTCTTCGGCTCCCCCGGGCAGGGCAGCACGCAGCACATCCTGATGGCGGCGCTGCTCGCGCGGCTGGGGATCGAGGGGCTGCACGTGCCCTTCACCGGCGCGGGGCCGATGGCGCAGGCGGCGCTCGGCGGCCACATCCAGGTCTTCGTCGAGAGCGCCTCGATCCCCGCCGCGACCGGCCTGCCGGTGCTCGGCGTGATGGCGCCGGCGCGGATGGCGGGCCTGCCGGATGCGCCGACGCTGGCGGAGCTCGGGCAGCCGTTGGAGGGCAGCAGCGCCGGCGGGCTGCTCGCCCCCGCCGGGCTGCCGGACGCTGCGGCCGCGACCCTGGAGCGCGCCTGCGCCACCGCCGCCGCGAGCAGCAGCTTCCGCACCGCCGCGACACGCCTCAACGCCGTGCCGCTGCACCTGGACGGCGCGGCGTTCCGCGCCAGCTTCACGGCCGAGAGCGAGCTCAACCGGACGGTGCTCCGCGACCTCGGCCTGGCGCGGGCGGAGACGGTGCGGTGACCCTGGAGTTCCTCGCGCCCCTCTACCCCTGGACCAAGTCGCTGCACCTGATCGCGGTCTTCGCGTGGATGGCGGGGATGTTCTACCTGCCGCGGCTCTACGTGTACCATTCGGGGGTGCCGCCGCGCGATCCGCGCTCCGAGACCTTCAAGGTGATGGAACGGCGGCTGCTCCGGGCGATCATGAACCCGGCGATGATCGCCGCCTTCGCCTTCGGCATCCTGCTGGTGCTGACGCCGGGCGTGGTGGATTGGCGCGCGGGATGGTGGCACGGGAAGCTCGCCGGCATCGTCGCGCTGTCCTGGCTGCACGGCGACCTCGCCCGCGCGCGGAAGGCCTTCGAGCGGGACGAAAGGCCGCGCAGCGAGCGCGCATGGCGCATCCTGAACGAGGTGCCGACGCTGGCGCTGATCCTGATCGTGGTGATGGTGATCGTGAAGCCGTTCTGAGGGCCGCGTGATCGTGGCGAGAATGTGGCTGATCTGCCGCAGTGTCGGCCCAATCGGGTTCAGGCCCGTATCGGAAATGCGCTTCACGATTGCGTGCGGTTTGTAGGTTGTATACCGATTTGGCTCCATCCACCAGCGGGAGCCGACATGACCGAGACGACGCTCCCGCAAACCGCCGGCCGTGGGCCGATCCGGGATGCCTGGCGCCTCGCCCGCGGATGGGCGCGGGCGGAGCCGGGGCTGGTCGCACTGCTCGTGCTGGCCGCGGCGGCGTTGATCGCGCTCCAGCTCGCGGTGGATTGGGGCTTCGCGCTCTGGAACCGGGCGGCCTTCGACGCGGTGGAGCGGAAGGACGGCGCCGAGTTCGGCCAGCAGATGCTCGTCTTCGCGGGGCTGATCGCGGCGCTGATGGTGGCGAGCGTCGGGCGGCTCTGGGTGCGGCAGGTCATCGCGCTCCGCTGGCGGCGCTGGCTCGTGCTGAAGCTGCAGTCGGCGATGCTGGCGGGCGGCGCGCACCACCGGCTGGCGACCGACGCCGCCGGGACCGACAACCCGGACCAGCGCATCGGCGAGAACACGCGCTGGGCGACCGCCATCGCCGTGGACCTCGTGCTCGGCCTCATCTACGCGGTCGTGCTGCTGGTCTCCTTCGCCGGCATGCTCTGGCACTTGTCCTCCGGCTTCTTCGTGCCGCTGCCGGGGGGCGGCACGCTGCCCGTGCCGGGCGGGATGCTCTGGGCCTCGCTGGTCTATGCCGGCCTCTGCGCGGCGATTACCTGGTGGCTCGGCCGGTCGCTCTCCGCCATCCACATGCGCCGCAACGCTGCCGAGGCGGATCATCGCTTCGCCCTGATCCGGCTGCGGGAGAACAGTGAGGCGATCGCACTGATCGGCGGCGAGGCGGATGAGCGCCGCGGCCTGGCCGGCACCTATGGCCGGCTGGAAGGCGCGATGACCCGGATGTTCCGCAGCGAGCGCGACCTGATGTGGCTGGGCTGCTGCTACATGGCGGTGGCAAACGTGCTGCCGCTGCTGCTGGGCGCGCCGATGTTCTTCGCCGGCGCCATCACGCTCGGCATCCTCATGCAGATGGCGCACGCCTTCATGGAGGTGACGCGCGCGCTCACTTGGCTGACGGAGAACTGGCCGCGCCTGGCCGATTGGCGCTGCCACGTCGCCCGCGTGGTGGAGCTGGAACAGGCGTTGGAAGCACCCGCGCCGGCCGCCGGCGACCTACGGCGCGCGGAGGGCACGGAGGCGCTGGAGCTGCGCGACATCGCGCTGGCCACACCCTGCGGCCGCGCCCTGCTGCGCGCCCCGGAGGTGACGGTGGCGCCGGGCGAGCGCGTGCTCATCCGCGGCGAGAGCGGCAGCGGCAAGTCCACGCTGTTCCGCGCCATCGCCGGCCTGTGGTCCTGGGGCGAGGGCGACATCCGGCTGCCGCCGCGGCAGGCCAGCATGTTCCTGCCGCAGCGGCCCTACCTGCCGCTCGGAACGCTGGCCGCCGCGCTCTGCTACCCGGCCTCGCCCGACGCCTTCCCGGAGGAGGCGCTGCGCGCGGCGCTGGTCCGCTGCAACCTCTCCCACCTGACCGGCCGGCTGGGGGAGCCGGCGCGCTGGGACCGCGTGCTGTCGCTCGGCGAGCAGCAGCGCATCGGCTTCGCCCGGCTGCTGCTGCACCGTCCCCGCTGGATCTTCATGGACGAGGCGACCTCGGCTCTCGACGAGGGGAACCAGGCGGCGATGTTCGCGGTGCTGGCCGAGGAGCTGCCGGGGGCGGCCGTGCTCTCGATCGGGCATCGCGACGGCCTGGCCCGGCATCACGACCGGGAGTTCGTGCTGGTCCCCGGCTCGGGCGGTGCCCGGCTGCTGCCGGGCGTGCGCGAGGTGCCGCCGCGGCCCGGCCGGAGCCTGGCGCGGCGCGGCGAGGGGCGGGCGGCGCGGGACCGGGCCCTGGCCTCCTGAGGTCGGCCGGGCGCGATTGGTCCTGCGGCCGTGCAAGCATGGGTTGACGGAACGCCTTGCGATACTTAGGTTGATGCGGCCTCACGGCAGTCGGCGCCGTGCCGAAGACCTGTGTCGGGTTTCCACCTGGCCGGGATCCGCGTCGCCGATCCCTCCCTACCAACCCTCGCCGTCGCGTCCGATGCCCGGGAACCGGGGCGCGCGACGCGGTGTGGGCAAGCGCGCATCCGCCGCAGCTCCGCCGTCCGAGGCCCCTCCCTGACTGAACACCGCGCGCAGTCCGAGGCGCGCCCGATGGACACGAATGCCCATGCATCTTTCCGAACTCAAGGCGAAATCCCCTGGCGACCTCCTCGCCTTCGCGGAGGACCTGCAGATCGAGAACGCATCATCCCTGCGCAAGCAGGACATGATGTTCGCGATCCTCAAGACGCTCGCGGACAACGAGCAGGCGATCTACGGCGACGGCACGCTGGAGATCCTTTCCGACGGCTTCGGCTTCCTCCGCAGCCCGCAGGCCAACTACCTCCCGGGCCCCGACGACATCTACGTCTCCCCCGCGCAGGTGCGGCGCTTCGGCCTGCGCACCGGCGACACGGTGGAAGGCCAGATCCGGGCGCCGAAGGACGGCGAGCGCTACTTCGCCCTGCTGAAGGTGGACAGCGTCAACTTCCAGCCGCCCGAGGCGCTGCGCCACCGCATCAACTTCGACAACCTGACCGCGCTCTACCCGACCCGGCGCCTGAAGATGGAGAACGCGGAGGTCGAGAGCGTCGCCAAGGGCCCGACGAAGGACAACACGCACCGCGTCATTGACCTGATCGCGCCGATCGGCATGGGGCAGCGCGCGCTGATCGTCGCCCCCCCGCGCACCGGCAAGACGGTGATGATGCAGAACATCGCCAAGTCCATCAGCGCGAACCACCCCGAGGTCTTCCTGCTCGTGCTGCTGATCGACGAGCGGCCGGAGGAGGTGACGGACATGGCGCGCACGGTGCGCGGCGAGGTCGTCGCCAGCACCTTCGACGAGCCGGCGACCCGCCACGTGCAGGTGACGGAAATGGTGCTGGAAAAGGCGAAGCGCCTGGTCGAGCACAAGCGAGACGTGGTGATCCTGCTGGATTCCATCACGCGGCTCGGCCGCGCCTACAACAGCGTCGTGCCGTCGTCGGGCAAGGTGCTGACGGGCGGCGTGGACGCGAACGCCCTGCAGCGCCCGAAGCGCTTCTTCGGCGCGGCGCGCAACATCGAGGAGGGCGGTTCGCTGACCATCATCGCAACGGCGCTCATTGATACGGGCAGCCGCATGGACGAGGTGATCTTCGAGGAGTTCAAGGGCACCGGCAACAGCGAGATCATCCTGGACCGGAAGCTCTCGGACAAGCGCGTCTTCCCGGCGATCGACATCACCAAGTCCGGCACCCGCAAGGAGGAGCTGCTGGTGGATCGCGGGTCGCTGTCGAAGATGTGGGTCCTGCGCCGCATCCTGAACCCGATGGGCACGCAGGACGCGATGGAGTTCCTGCTGGACAAGCTGAAGTACAGCAAGACGAACCAGGACTTCTTCGATGCGATGAACACCTGACGGTGTCCATCGCATCGAGTCTCCGTCCGACGCGCCTTCGGCGCGATGCGATGAACACCTGACGGTGTTCGTCGCATCTCAAGCGCCTGACGCGGAGCACCCCCTCTCACCCAACGCCTCGCTGCTCCGCGCGGCGGTCTTCGCCGCACGGGTCCATGCCGGGCATCGCCGGAAGGGCGCCGCCGGCGAGCCCTATGTGAACCACGTGCTGGAAGTCGCGCAGATCCTGGCCGAGCACGGCGCGCCGCCCGAGGCGGTTATCGCAGGGCTGCTGCACGACACCGTCGAGGACAGCGACGCCGATCCGGAGCCGGTGACGCATGCGCATCTGGTCGCGGAATTCGGCCAGGCCGTCGCCGACATCGTCGCCGAGGCGACGGACGACAAGTCGCTGCCGAAGGAGACGCGGAAGGCATTGCAGGTGCGGCACGCGCCGGGCCGCAGCAACGCAGCGAAGATGTTGAAGCTCGCCGACAAGATCTCCAACCTCCGCGCCATCACGGCCAGCCCACCTTCGGGCTGGGACCATGGGCGGCGCGTGGAGTATGTCGGCTGGGCGGGCCGCGTCGCGGCCGGGCTGCGGGGCGCGAACCCGGCGCTCGACGCGCTGTTCGACGAGACCTACCGCGCGGCGATCGCGCGGCTCGCGACGGAGCCGTGACGCCGCCCGCCGTGCTCGCGCTGGAACGCGCGACGCTCACGGCCGTGCCGGCGCCGCGGATCGCGTTCGAGGGCGGCTTCGTGCTGCGGAGCTTCGCCGGCGGCACCGGGCGCGCCAACGCTGCCTGCCCGCTCGACCCGGCGCCCGACCCGGCGTTGGCTACGCGCCTGCCAAGGATCGAGGCGTTCTACGACCGCGCCGGGTTGCCTCCGCGCATCCGCTCCACGCCGCTCGATCCGCCGGGTCTGTCCGAAGCGCTGGCGGCCCGCGGCTATCGCGCCCACGACGAGAGCCAGGTGATCTGCGGCGCGCTGCGCGGCTTCGCGGCGGAAGACCGGGATTGCGAGGCGCTGGACGGGCCCGCCCCGGCCTGGATCGAGGTGCTCGCGACGGCGGAACACCAGGTGCCCGCGCGGCGCGCGGAGAAGCTGCGCATGCCGGAGCTGCTCGGCGTCCCCGCGGCCTGGATCCTGCTGCGCACCGGCAGCGTCCCCGCCGCCTGCGCCTTCGTGACGGCCGATGGCGCGCTGGCCGGGCTGTTCGACCTGGCGGTGCGGCCGGAATTTCGCCGTCAGGGCCTCGGGCAGCGGGTCATGGCGGCGGCCGGCGCCTGGGCGGCCGCGCGCGGTGCGGCCTTCGCCTATGCGCAGGTCTCCTGCGCCAACACGGCGTCGCTCCGCCTCAATGCCGGGCTGGGGCTGACGGAGCTCTACCGGTATCGCTACTGGCTGCGAGACGTATCAACGCCGATTGCATCCAGCCCACGCCATCGAGAGTAGCTCCTCCGATCGCTCCGGCGATCTTCCGCAGGGACAGAGGAGGACCGACGTGGACCCGGTTCAGCAGTTCATCCATGACTTCGTGCACGGCAAGACAACGGCGCAGCTGCTCGAGCACCTGTCGCTGCCGAACTACACCTTCACCCCGCACGGGACCCTGATCCCGCCAAACGTGGCCAACCCGTTCGTTGACGGGCTGATGGAGGCCGGCTTCTCCCGCCAGGAAGCCCAGGCCTTCTACGAGACGCTCCGCGAGGCCGTGCTCCTGCGTCACACCGCCGACCTGCGCATGGCCGCCGACCTGCTGCAGGACGGCGTCTTCGACATCGAGGATTTCGTGCACAGCAGCCAGGCGCACGGCCAGCCTTCGGTGGACAACCTACCGAACTCGCAGCACCCGAACGACTGGACGCACCCGCCCGCGAACTACCACCCGGACGGCACGCCGCGGCCACCGGAGCATCTGGTGCCGGTGGACGGCGCGCCGCATGGGGGGCCGCACGGGCCTGCCGCCCAGCCCCACAACGGTGGCGCGCCGCCGCCCGGCGGACACGGCCAGCCCGGAGAGGCGTTCCACGCGAACCCGGATGCGCCGGGCGCGCCGCACCGCCCGGCCGGCGACATCCACGCCGCCCCCCATGGCTCGGGCAAGCCGCACATCGGGTATCTCGACGCGGCCCTCGTCATTGACGGCGCCATCCAGGACGGCGGCAAGCTGCTGGGCTACGAGAACGATGGCTTCGTCAAGCCAATCCTGGACGGCTCGCAGCTCGAAGCCCTGCTGCACCGGATCGAGGCCGCGACTCCCGCCTCGAGCAAGCTGCTATCTGGCATCGAACACCAGTACGGCCACACGGCCGCGGCCATCGCCGGCGTCCTCGTCGCCGAAATCCAGCTCGCCGAGCTCGTCACCACCGGCGGGGGCAAGATCGGCAATGCGGCCAGCGAGATCCTCTTCCCCGCGTACGTGGTCGAAGGGCTCGCGACCCTCGTGGTCAACATCGAGAACCTGCCTCAGACGCTGGAACGCCTCCCGGCGCAGCTGATCCAGCGCATCGAGCAGACCCCCGAACGGATCGCCAACCAAGCCGAGATGATGCTGAACCACGCCGAAGCCGCCATCACGAACCTGCCGCAGAACACGCAGAACGTCGTCAACCAGGTCGAAGGCTTCCTCGACAATCACGGCGTGCTGACGCCGACCGAGATCGCCAACAACGTGCTCAACCCCGTCGGCTCGTTCAACTCGATGGTCAGCCGGGTCGAGGGGTGGTCCATCTTCGGTGACGGGTGATCCGGTACCAAACGGCCCAGGAGATGGTCGTCGCGGCGGCCGGGACATGGGTCCCGGCTTCCGCCGCGGCGACAGGCGGTGAGGTCAGGCGTCAGGGCAGCAGGACGGTGCTGCCCGTGGTCTGACGGGCTTCGAGCGCGCGGTGCGCCTCGGCGGCGTCCTTCAGCGCGAAGCGCTGGTTGACGTTGATCTTCACCGCACCACTCGCCACCACGTCGAACAGCGCGCTCGCGCAGCTCTCCAGGTCCTCGCGCTTCGCCGTGTAGGTCGCGAGCGTGGGGCGCGTGAGATAGAGCGAGCCCTTGGCCGCCAGCACGCCGATATCGGCGATCGCGACCGGGCCGGAGGCGTTGCCGTAGGACACCATCATCCCGAACGCGGCGAGGCAGTCGAGCGAGGTCATGAAGGTGTCGCGGCCGACGCTGTCGAACACCACGGGCAGCATGGCGCCGCCCGTCAGGTCCTTGATGCGCGTCGGCAGGGATTCGATGCCGACGATCACCTCGTCGGCGCCATGCGCGCGGGCCAGCGCCGCCTTCTCCTCCGTGCTGACGCAGCCGATCACCCGCGCGCCGAGATGCTTCGCCCATTGCACCATGATAAGCCCGACCCCGCCGGCCGCGGCATGGACGAGGACGCTCTCGCCGGCCGCCACGCGATACGTGCGCGTCAGCAGGAAGCAGGCCGTCATGCCCTGCAGCATCATAGCCGCCGCCTGCTCGTCGGAGATGCTGTCCGGCAGCTTCACCAGGCGATCCGCCTTGATGGTGCGCGCCTCCGCATAGGCGCCGATCGGCGCCGTCGCATACGCCACGCGGTCGCCGGGCGCGACGTGTGTCACGCCCTCGCCGACCGCCTCGACGACGCCGGCGCCCTCCATCCCGATCGTCGCGGGCAGCGCCGGCGCCTTGTAGAGGCCGGTGCGGAAATAGACGTCTATGTAGTTCAGGCCGACCGCGCCGTGCCGGATCAGCGCCTCGCCCGGGCGCGGCGAGGGCAGCGGCACCTCCTCCCACACCAGCGCTTCGGGGCCGCCATGCTCATGGACGCGGATCGCGTGGTTCATCTGGGTCACGTCCCTTCGAAGCCGGCCCGGGAGGGGCCGAGCGGGAGTTCGGTCTGCCGCTGTGCCGGCAGCAACGCCCTTTGGGGCGCCCCTTGCGGCCAGGCGCGGCGCTCATGGGAGAGGAGCCATCGCTTGGTCTCCACGCCCTCGCCGCCGGAATAGCCGCCGAGCGTGCCGTCCGCGGCGATCACGCGATGGCAGGGTATGAGAACCGGGATCGGGTTGCGCCCATTCGCGCCGCCGACCGCGCGCGCCGAACTGCCGAGCCGCGCCGCCACTTCGGCGTAGCTCCGGGCCTCGCCGGCCGGGATCTCGCACAGCAGCGCCCAGACGCGGCGCTGGAACGCCGTGCCGGCCGGGGCGAGCGGAAGGTCGAAGGCGGCCCGCTCGCCATCCATGTAGGCATGCAGCTGCGCCATCGCCTCGCGCAGCAACGGCGTCGGCGCCTGGTCGCGGCCGCGGCCCCAATCGAGGGCGACGATGGCGCCGTCCTCTTCCGAGACGGTAACCTCTCCGAGCGGGGTCAGGCAGGTGAGCTGGGGCATGGCCAAGGCGCGCCATGCGCCACACCATGCCCCCCGGCGTCAAGCTGGGCCCCCTGCACCCGGCCCGGGAGCGGCGTTCACGCGACCGACCGGGGCGAGGCGCGGAGCGCCCATTTCCTGCGTGAACGGCGCGCGAAACATACGAAGCGTGCTTCCGGTGGCGGCGCCATCGCAGCCCGTGCAATCCTGCGAGCCTTTCGCGGGCGGGGGCGCCGGTGCAGGGATGAGCCAGACCACTCTCAACGTGCCGCTGGACGTGAAGCCGGAGAGCTGCAGCCGCCTCTCCGCGCTGGTCGAGGCGTTGCGCCGGCGCGAGGATACCGGCCCCTTCGGCCAGCCCGACAATTTCGGCCGCGTCGCGCGCGACATCCCGGCGCTGCACTTCATGTCCATGAGCGTGTTCACCAGCGGCGACTACGACCCGATCTTCATCATCGAGGCCAATTTCGACGGCCCGCCCGGCGCGTTCTGGGGCCAGCTCGAAGCGGCGTTCGCCGCGGATCTGCGGGAGATCCTGCGCTGCTGCAAGCGACCGCTGGACGGGCACGGGCCGCTCTATGACGCCGTCACGGCACCCGGTTCGAACGCCCCGCTCGCGCCGTATCTGGCGGCACGCACGCAGCGGCCGAGCGTCTTCCACCACGGCAACCGCGGCCTGACGCGCGATCGCATCCTGCAGGAAGCCGCGCTGTTCACCGCCGTGCGGAAGGAGCTGGACGACCCCGACCGCACCGGCCCCTCGCCCTATCGCGGGCGGAGCGCGGAGGACGTGCATGCGCTGCTGCGCGAGGCCTTGCTGCGCGGTCATCCCTGGCTGGAAACGCCGGCGCCGGCGCGCATCACCCGGCAGGACCGCCTGCTCGATGTGCTGCGGCTCGGCGCCTTCGCGCTCGCCGTGCTGCTCGGCCTCTCGCTGCCGACGACCATCGCGGCGGCGCTGATGCCCTGGCAGGCCTACGTGTTGCTGGTGCTGCTGGTCGCGGGCACCGCCGGCGCGCTGATCTATGCCGGCCGCAAGCCGCTGCCGGGCAAGGGCACGCCGACCGACGTGAACGTCGTTGGGCTGATCCTGCCGAAGCTCCCGGCCATTCTCGGGATCGTCGCCGCCTATGTCCTGGTCGCGACGATCGTGGTGACGCCTCTGGTGAGCCTCGCCAGCCACCTGCTCGCCGTGCTCGGCGCGGGCGTGCCGGCGGGGATGGGCGCCGTCTTCTGGCCGGTGGCGCGCGCCGTGCTGCTCGGGCTGTTCGGCGCCGCCCTCCTCGTCTTGCCGCTGCTCGTGCTGTGGCTGCGCTACCTGGAACGGCGGGATTCCTCCCATGACGCGCCGCACGCGGATGAACGGCTGCTGCGCGAGATGGTGCGGCGGGAGGACTGGGTCGCGCAGAACCACATGGGCTCAATCGTGCTGATCAAGCCGGGCATCCTGCGCACGATCATCATCCGCCTCGGCCATCTCGCGCTCGGGCTGGTGCTGCGGCTGACGGCCACGGATGGCTATCTCGGCAGCATGCGCACGGTGCATTTCGCGCATTGGGCCTTCCTGAACAATGGCAGCCGGCTGCTGTTCTTCAGCAATTTCGACCACAGCTGGGACAGCTACCTCGACGACTTCATCGAGAAGGCGCATGGCGGCCTGACGCTGGCCTGGGGCTGCGGCGTCGGTTTCCCGCCGACGCGCTTCCTCGTCTATGACGGCGCCAGCCACGGGCGGCGCTTCAAGGCCTGGGCGCTGGCGTCGCGCGCCGTCAGCCGGTTCTGGTACAGCGCCTACCCGACGCTCACCGTGGACCAGATCGAGCGCAACAACCGCATCGCCGATGGCCTGCGCCGGCCGAGCCTGAGCGGGACGGAGGCCAGCGCATGGATTCGCGACCTGTAGCGCCGAAGCCCTGGCCGAGCTGGAAGCTGTCGGCCGCGATCGCGCCGGAGGTGCAGGGACTGGTGGCCAGCGGCTTCGGCAGCCTGCCGACGGGACGCGCGCTGTTCCTGCAACTCGGCGAGGAAAGCGGCGCGTGGCTGAGGGCGCTGCACGACATCGTGCCGGTGACGCCGGCGGTGCCGCCGGCCGACGGCGTGGTGGGGGACCGCGCCGCGGCGCTGGCCTTCACCTGGACGGGCCTGGCGCAGATGAAGCTGCCGCCCAACGCGCTCGCGTCCTTCTCGCGCCCGTTCCGCGAGGGGATGTTCCAGGAGGACCGGCTGCGCCGCCTCGGCGACCGCCGCCGCGATGCGTGGTTGGACACGGTGATGCCGGGCGGGCCGCTCTGGAGCGCGAACACGCCGCGGCGCGAGGACCTGGGCAAGCAGGTCGGCGCCTACGACGTGGCCTTCGAGGGCGAGGAGCAGCACGTTCCCACGCCGCTCACGGTGCATGCGCTGCTGCTGCTCTACACGGCCGATGAGGCTGCGGCCGATGCGCTGGCGACCGATGTGGAGGACGCGCTGCGGCCGCACGGCGTGACCGTCGTGCACCGGCTCGGCCTGGTGCTGGACGTGGAGGCTGCCGGGATCAGCCGCGAGCATTTCGGCTTCGCCGACGGCCTCTCCCAGCCGCTGCCGTACGACGAGAAGGGGGCCGTGACCCTCGAAGGCCAGCCCGTCACGACGCCCGATCCCGTGCAGGGCGTGCCGCTGGGCGAGTTCCTGATCGGTTACGTCAACGGCCACCACGAGACCGCGCCCGGCCCTGTGCTGCCCGATGACGGGGTGGGTCGCGCGTCTGCCGCCGGCCTCGCGCCGCATGAACAGGCGCAGGGCTTCTTCGACCTCGGCCGCAACGGCAGCTACCTGGTCGTGCGGGAGCTGAGGCAGGACGTCGCGGCGTTCTGGAATTCGATGGACAGGAACGCCGCCGCGATCCGCGCCCGCGACCCCGGCCATTCCGAGCATGTCACCAGCGAGTGGATCGCGGAGCGCGTGGTCGGCCGCGACCGCGAGGGCCACCTGCTCTGCCCCGCCGGTCGCCGCGCGGCCGATGCGCGCGGACTGCCCGACAACGGCTTCCTGTTCCACGAGGACGATCCGCACGGCGTCGGCTGCCCGGCGGGCAGCCATGTCCGCCGCACCAATCCGCGTGACGCCCTGGCGCCGAAGCCGGAGTTGCGCAAGAGCCTGCTGGATGCGGCGAACAACCACCGCATCCTGCGCCGCGGCCGCAAGTTCGGGCCGCGCATCGCCGAGTACCGCACGCCGGATGGGGTGGATCGCGGGCTGCTGTTCATGTGCCTGAACACCGACATCGCCCGGCAATTCGAGTTCGTGCAGCAGACCTGGCTGCTGAACTCCGACTTCGCGACGCTGTTCGACGAGGTGGACCCGCTGGTCGGTCCCGATGGCCGCATGACGATCCGCGAGGAGCCGCTGCGCCGTACGGTGCATGTGGAGACCTACGTGCAGATGGCCGGCGGCGACTACTTCTTCCTGCCCAGCCTCCCGGCGCTGCGCTACCTGGCCTCTCTGGAATAGCGCGCGGGACGGTCAGGCGAAGCATCGCCCGACCGCCCCGCCGAGGTCTTCAGGCGAGATCGAAGCGGTCCAGGTTCATCACCTTGGTCCAGGCCGCCACGAAGTCACGCACGAAGGCCGACTGCGCGCCATCCACGCCGTAGGCCTCCGCGATGGCGCGGAGCTGCGTGTTGGAGCCGAAGACGAGGTCCACGCGCGTGGCGGTCCAGCGCGGCTCGCCGGTCTCCCGGTCACGGCCGTCGTACACGCCTTCCTTCCCGTCCGCCGGCGTCCAGACCGTGCCCATGTCGAGCAGGTGCACGAAGAAGTCGTTCGTGAGCGTGCCCGGGCGCTTCGTGAAGACGCCTTCCTGCACACGGCCGACATTGACGTCGAGCACGCGCAGCCCGCCCATGAGCACCGTCATCTCGGGGGCGCTCAGCGTCAGGAGCTGGGCGCGGTCGAGCAGCAGCTCCTCCGGCGGGGTCGTGAAGCGCCGCTTTAGGTAGTTGCGGAAGCCGTCGGCCACGGGCTCCAGCACCTCGAAGGATTCGGCGTCGGTCTGCTCGGCGGATGCGTCCGTGCGGCCCGGGGCGAAGGGGACCTTCACCTCGGTGCCAGCTGCCCGCGCCGCCTCCTCCACGCCGGCGCAGCCGGCGAGGACGACGAGGTCGGCGAGCGAGATGCGCTTTCCGCCCGAGGCCTGGGCGTTGAACTCCTCCTGGATGCCTTGCAGCCGGCCCATGACGTTCGCGAGCTGCGCGGGCTCGTTGACATCCCAGTCCTTCTGCGGCGCGAGGCGGATGCGCGCGCCATTCGCCCCGCCGCGCTTGTCGGAGCCGCGGAAGGTTGAGGCCGAGGCCCAGGCGGTCGCGACCAGTTCCCGGATGGAGAGACCGGAGGCGAGCACCTTCGCCTTCAACGCGGCGATGTCGGCCGCCTCCACGAGCGGATGCGTGACCGGCGGGACGGGGTCCGTCCAGATCAGCTCCTCCTGCGGGACGAGCGGGCCGAGGTGACGGATGCGCGGCCCCATGTCGCGGTGCGTCAGCTTGTACCAGGCACGCGCGAAGGCATCCGCGAACTCGGCGGGGTTCGCGTGGTAGCGTCGCGAGATCTTCTCGTAGGCCGGATCCACGCGCATCGCCATGTCGGCCGTGGTCATCATCGGTGCGTGGCGGATGCCCGGGTCATGGGCGTCCGGCACGTCGTCCTTCGCGGCCGGGTCCGTCGGCGTCCATTGCCAGGCGCCGGCGGGGCTCTTCGTCAGCGTCCACTCATAGTTGAAGAGGTTGTCGAAGTAGCCGTTGTCCCACTTCGTGGGCTCGCTGGTCCAGGCACCTTCCAGGCCACTGGTGATCGAGTGGATACCATGGCCGCGGCCGAGGCTGTTCTTCCAGCCGAGGCCCATCTCCTCAACCTCGGAGCCCTCGGGCTCGCGCCCTACATGCTTCGGATCGCCTGCGCCGTGGCACTTGCCGAAGGTATGCCCACCGGCGACGAGGGCGACAGTCTCCTCGTCGTTCATAGCCATGCGCGCGAAGGTTTCGCGGATGTCGCGCGCGGAGGCCGCCGGGTCCGGCTTGCCGTTCGGGCCTTCGGGGTTGACGTAGATCAGGCCCATCTGCACGGCGGCGAGCGGTGCTTCGAGCTCGCGCTCTCCGGTGTAGCGCTTGTCGCCGAGCCAGGTGTCCTCGGAGCCCCAGTAGATGTCCTCGGGCGGCTCCCAGGCGTCCACGCGGCCGCCGGCGAAGCCGAAGGGCTTGAGGCCCATGGACTCGATCGCGCAATTGCCCGCAAAGATGATGAGGTCGCCCCAGGAAATCCGGTTGCCGTACTTCTTCTTCACCGGCCAGAGCAGGCGAATCGCCTTGTCCAGGTTGCCGTTGTCGGGCCAGGAGTTCAGCGGCGCGAAGCGGAGCGTGCCGGAGCCGGAGCCGCCGCGGCCGTCGCCGGTGCGGTAGGTGCCGGCGCTATGCCAGGCCATGCGGATGAAGAGCGGGCCATAATGGCCGTAATCCGCGGGCCACCACGCCTGCGAATCCGTCATCAGCGCGAAGATGTCGTTCTTCAGCGCCTCTAGGTCGAGCTTGGTGAACTCCTCGGCGTAGCTGAAGGCAGGGCCCATCGGGCTGGCCTGCGGGTGCTGCTGGTGCAGGATTCGCAGGTTGAGTTGGTTCGGCCACCAGTGCCGGTTCGACCGGCCGCCGAAGCTGGTGTGCCGGCTCGGTCCGTGCGCGACCGGGCATTGGCCGGCCGTCCGCACTGCATCTCCGTCCATGTGTCTCTCCGCTCCTCGGTTGGTCCGCTGGCTCGATCGCCGCGGCTCGCCGGCATCTGCTGCCGGGTCGCGCGGCTGCATCTGGCATGAACTGCCTTGCATCAGGCTAGCGGGTTCTGGACAATAGAGGGAAGGCTCGGAAGCCAACTGATCTGATAGACAATGACTATAGGAGTAGGTCTGCTGACTCAATGAACCTTCGGGACCTTCGTTATCTTCTGGCGGTTGTCGAGCACGGGCATTTCGGCCGCGCGGCTGAGGCCTGCGGCGTCAGCCAGCCGACCCTCTCCGTCCAGCTTCGCAAGCTGGAGGAGTTGCTTGGAGTCGCCTTGTTCGAGCGGACCAGCAAGGCCGTCGTGCCGACCCCAGCTTGCGACCGTCTGATGGGTCACGTGCGCAGGGTCGTGACCGAGGCTGACGCGGTGCTGACCTTGGCACGCGGCCTGCGCAATCCGCTGGCTGGTCGCTTCCGCCTGGGCATCATACCGACGCTTGCGCCGTATCTGTTGCCGTTGATCTTCGCCCCGTTGCGCGAAGCCCTGCCAGAGTTGGAGATCGAGCCATGGGAGGACCAGACCGCCGCGCTGCTCGAGCGGCTGCGCGCGCATGAGCTGGATGCCGCCTTGCTGGCAACGGAGGGTGAAGGCCTGGACCTGATCAGCCGGCCTCTCTTCGCTGAGCCCTTCGTGGCCGCGCTGCCGCCCGAACACCGGCTCGCTCACTGCCAGGAGGTGGCGGAGGCTGATCTTGGCGAGGACATCCTGGTGTTGGCCGACGGGCATTGCCTGCGCGAGCAGGCGCTCGCGGCGTGTGGACAGAGTGGCGCGCGCGGCGGACCGCTTCGCGCGGCGAGCCTCTCGACGCTTCTGAACATGGTGGCTGCGGGATATGGCACGACGCTGATCCCCGGCCTGGCCGCGGGTACGGCGCGGGATGCGGGGATCGTCCTGCGACCGCTGGCGGCCCAGGCCCGGCGGACTGTGCGCATTGCCTGGCGTGCGAGCTTTCCGCGCGCGTCCGCGGTGGAAGCGGTGGGTAACGTGATTGCGACCCGGCTGCGCGGCTTTGCGGAAAGGGCGGCAGCGGGAGCGCTGTAGCCGCGTCTTCTTTGGGCTACCTTTTCACGGCGAGAGGTGACAGCTCAATCTGGGATGCTCGACACGTTCCTGTTTCACGTGAAACACCGCGCCGCTTTCACGCCAATGGAGACCGCACAGTGGCGCGGACCAGGGTAAGGTGCATGCAAGATCTGTGCGACACGATCTTTGCGAAGGCTTCAGGGGCGGGACAGGCTGCCATCACGGTGCTTCGGTTGTCTGGAGCGGGCACACGCGGCGTGCTGCAGAGTGTCGCAGGGCGCTTGCCGGAGCCACGCGTTGCCAGCCTCCGCCATCTAAGGCACGCCAAAACACGGGAAGTGCTCGACCAGGCCCTCGTCCTTTTCTTTCCTGGACCCCGGAGCTTCACCGGGGAGGACGCTGCGGAGTTGCACCTGCACGGCGGCCTTGCTGTTGCGTCCGACGTGATTGAAAGCCTGCTTGCATGCGGATGCCGGCCGGCGGAACGGGGTGAGTTCACGCGCCGCGCGTTCCTTCATGGCAAGCTCGATCTGCTGCAGGCCGAGGCGATCGCCGATTTGGCAACAGCAGAAACGTCTGCACAGCGCCGCCAGGCGTTGCGACAGGCAGATGGAGCACTCACCCGACTTTATGACGATTGGACGCGACGCGTCCTACGCCTCCTGGCACACCAAGAGGCGGCCATCGAGTTCGAGCTGGACGACATACCAACGACAGCAGCCGACGATGCCCGACGCGAAGCCCTCGCGCTTGTCACGGAAATTTCTGCGCACTTGGCGGACAATGGCCGTGGCGAGAGGCTTCGGAACGGGATTTCACTGGTCATCGTCGGCGCGCCCAATGCCGGCAAGTCTTCGCTGCTCAATGCCCTGACTGCCACTGATGCGGCAATCGTCTCGGCAATTCCCGGAACAACGCGCGATGTCGTCGAGTGCAGGATACAGTTGGCCGGGGTGCCGGTCGTGCTGGCCGACACCGCCGGACTGCGCGAGACACACGACGAAATCGAGCATGAAGGTGTTCGACGCGCCCTGCGACGGGCAGAGAGTGCCGACATCCTCATCGCCGTGTTCGCAACAGGCGTAGAGCCGGATCAGGCGACCTTGCGACTCGCCGAGACAAGGCCAGACGCACTGATCGTGGTCACGAAATGCGATCAGGCCGGCGTGGCGAATCCGGCCGTGGAAGGCGCTCTTATAAGGACAAGCATTCGGACGGGCGTTGGCTTGGCCGAGCTCAAGGCGGCGCTGGAGGCTCAGGTTGAGCGCAGGGCCGCGCTCTCGGATGCTCCGGTCTTGACGCGCGCTCGGCATCGCGCGGCGCTCGAGATGGCGAAGCGGCATTTGGAGACAGCAGCCAACATCGCCCGTTCCGAACTCGTCGCCGAGGAGTTCAGGGCCGCGGAGCTGGCATTGGGTGGCCTCACCGGACGCGGCGGCGTCGAGGCGATCCTGGATATCGTGTTCAACGACTTCTGCATCGGCAAGTAGTCGGCCTATACGACGGTATGAGCAGGACAGAGCGCTACGACGTCGTCGTGGTCGGCGGAGGGCATGCTGGCTGTGAGGCCGCGGCTGCGGCCGCCCGATCCGGCGCTCGTACACTTCTGCTGACCCAGCGGGTCGAGACCATCGGCGAGATGTCATGCAACCCCGCAATCGGCGGCATCGGAAAAGGGCATCTTGTCCGAGAAATAGACGCTTTGGACGGGCTCATGGCACGTGCCGCAGATGAAGCGGCAATCCATTACCGGCTGCTAAACCGAAGCAAAGGTCCGGCCGTACGGGGACCTCGCATCCAAGCTGATCGCCGTCTCTACCGCGCTGCCATGCAGCGGCTTCTCCGTGAGACACCGAACCTTGATATACGGGCCGATACAGTAAAGGACCTGCGCCACGGTTCGGATCGAGAAATCAGCGGGGTCAGCACTGCCGGTGGAGGGATGATGCGTTGTGGTGCGGTGGTCCTAACCACCGGCACCTTCTTGCGAGGGACCATCCACATCGGACACGAACGCGTTCACGCCGGACGTCATGGCGATGCGCCTGCGCTCGAACTTGCAACGTCCATTGAACGCCTGGGCTTGCAAATGGGGCGATTGAAGACCGGAACGCCGCCCCGCCTGCACCGACACGGGATCGCCTGGGACGAGGTCGAAGGGCAACGCAGCGATGATGACGCGGAGCCGATGTCCTGGATGACGGCCAGCGCGAACGAACGCCTGGTCGAATGCGGCCTGACCTACACGACACCGGAGACGCATGACCTGGTCCGTGAGAACGTCCACAGGACGGCCCTCTACGGGGGTAGGATTCACGGCGCAGGGCCGCGCTATTGCCCGTCGCTCGAAGACAAGGTGGTCCGCTTCGCCGACCGCGACCGGCATCAGGTGTTTCTGGAGCCTGAAGGCTTGGACGATGACTTGATATACCCGAACGGCATCTCGACGAGTTTGCCGCTCGAAATCCAGCAACGCGTGATCACGTCGATTCCCGGGCTTCAGCGCGCGGTCATCGCGCGGCCCGGCTATGCCATCGAATACGACTTCGTTAACCCTCAGAACCTGACTCCGAGTCTCGAAGTGCGCTCGGTCAAGCGGCTGTTCCTTGCAGGCCAGATCAACGGCACGACGGGCTATGAGGAAGCTGCAGCACAGGGGCTGATGGCCGGGCTGAATGCAGCGCGCCGCGCGTCAGGCGCGTTGCCTGATCAGGTGCTAAGTCGTGCCGAGGCCTATATCGGCGTCCTCGTGGACGATCTGGTTCTGCATGGGGTTTCCGAGCCGTACCGCATGCTGACGGCTCGCGCGGAACATCGCTTGACCCTCCGTGCCGACAATGCCGGACTGCGCCTGACCGATGTAGGGGTCAGTTGGGGTTGCGTCGGACCGGAGCGTCAGCGAAGGCATACCGCTTTTGCAACTGACGTAGAACGTGCGTTGGACCGGGCGAAGCAGGAGGGTGCCACGTCAGCCAAGCTTCTCTCGGCCGGCATAGCGGTGAGACAAGACGGGCAGCGTCGGACGGTGCTGGACGTTCTCGGCATGCCGAGCGTTACCCTGTTGCAAGCTTCCGTCGTCTTCCCTTGGTTGGCCCAGCTCTCCTCCTTGGTTGCGACCCAGATCGAGGCGGAAGCACTCTATGCCCCTTATCTCCAGCGGCAGATGGCGGAACGACGGGTGATCGAACGGGAAGAGCAACTCGCCGTTCCTGACGACACCAATTTCGCGAATGTCCCAGGGCTGTCTCGCGAAATGCAGCAGCGACTTGAGCGGGCACAGCCGGCCACACTCGGGAGTGCCGGGCGCGTGCCGGGGGTGACGCCTGCGGCCATCGCCGCTTTGGCCGTCCATCTGCGCCGCGCAGCCACGTCGTGACTGCGTTTCACGTGAAACGCGCTGACCTGGGATGGCGAAATTGAAGGGCGGAAACGCGGGACCTGCTGCGCTGACTTCGACGCCCGCCAAACTCCCAACTTGCGACGTGTCGAGGGAGGTCCGAGCCAAGCTGGACACGCTGCTCGGACTCGTCCTGCACTGGAATTCCCGCATCAATCTGATCGGCTCGGGTGAGCGCGCTGAGTTGCAGACCCGCCACCTTACGGATTCACTTCAACTCCTCGGGCTGCTGCCCCCCGGCGACGATCCGATCGGCGACCTCGGAAGCGGCGGGGGCTTCCCTGGCCTCGTGCTCGCCCTGGCAAGCGGCCGTCCCGCGCATCTTGTAGAAGCCGACAAACGCAAAGCAGCATTTCTGAAGGAGGCAGCCGCACGGCTAGGTGCCCACGCTGTGTCTGTGCATGCGACACGGATGGAAACCGTTCGGTTGCCACCGCTCGCTGTCGTAACAGCACGCGCCCTGGCACCTTTGGCAGCACTGCTTCCGCACGCCTTCCGCCTGCTCGCGCCGACCGGCGTTGCCATCTTCCCTAAGGGAAGGTCAGCGGCCGATGAGCTGGCGGCCGCTCAACTCGATTGGGACATGACGATTCAGCCGTTCAGGAGCGGGACCGACCCTGACGCGGTCATATTCCGCCTGCAGCACATTCGACCGTCTGCCCATGCCTGACCGTCCGCCAGCCCGCATCCTCGCCTTCGCCAACCAGAAAGGTGGTGTCGGGAAGACTACCACTGCCATCAATCTCGCAACTGCCTTGGCCGCCGACCACCGCGTCCTGCTGGTGGACCTCGATCCTCAAGGCAACGCCTCCACCGGCCTCGGATTGGCCCGCGATGATCGCGCGACGGGCAGCTACGCTTTGCTCGTGGACGGCAAGAGCGTCGCCGAGGTTCAGCGCCCCACGGCCGTTCCGAACCTTGCGATCATCCCAGCCGACCCCGATCTTGCTGGAGCCGAGGTGGAGCTGGTGAGCATCGAAGATCGCGAGCACTGCCTGGCTCAGCGTCTGGATCCAGTTGCGCTGGGAGCGTCCGGTTACGATTACATCTTCCTGGACTGTCCGCCCTCATTGGGCTTGATCACGCTCAACGGCCTCGTCGCAGCGGACGGCGTCATCGTGCCGTTGCAAACCGAGTTCTTCGCACTTGAAGGAATCAGCCAGATCACCCGAACGGTGGAGCGTGTCCGTCGCGCGCTCAACCCCCGACTCCGGCTCGATGGCATCGTGCTCACCATGGTGGATCGCCGGAATAACCTGTCGGAGCTGGTGGCCAGCGACGTCCGCAGCTTCTTCAAGGACAAGGTCTTCGAGACCGTGATCCCGCGCAACGTGCGGGTGAGCGAAGCCCCCTCCCATGGCCTCCCCGTCCTGCTCTACGATTTCCGCTCGCCCGGCGCGCAGGCCCATCTCAAGCTGGCGGCGGAGTTTCTGAAAAGGGAGCGTGCGCGCACGCGCAACTCATGAGCACCACGACGCGCAAACAAGCACCATCCCGACTCGGCCGCGGCCTCTCAGCCCTGATTCCGGAGCCGTCATCGCCGCCCGACGACGCGTCCCTTCGCACCTTGCCGGTCGAAGCGCTCGAACCCGGGCCCTTTCAGCCGCGCGGCGGCATGGACAAGGCGAGCCTTGAGGACCTGGCCGGCTCGATCCGGCAAAACGGCATCCTGCAGCCGATCTTGGCCCGTCCGAAGCCCGGCAGTCCCGGCATATACCAGATCATCGGCGGCGAGCGCCGCTGGCGCGCAGCGCAGATCGCGCAGTTGCACGAGGTTCCCGTGGTCCTTCGCGACCTCGGCGACCGCGAAGCCATGGCCGCCGGGCTCGTCGAAAACCTCCAGCGCCAGGACCTGAACGCGATGGAGGAGGCGGAGGGCTACCGCCGGCTTCTCGACGATTTCGGGTTGACGCAGGAAGCGCTCGGCCAGGCTGTCGGTAAAAGCCGCAGCCACGTGGCCAACACGCTGCGCCTGCTCGCCCTGCCGCGCGAGGTGCGGGATCTCGTCAGCAACGGAATCCTCTCCGCCGGCCATGCGCGTACGCTCGTCACGGCTCAGGACCCCGGCCGGCTCGCCGCACAGATCGTCGCCCGCGGCCTGAATGTCCGCCAAGCGGAGGCGCTCGTCGCCGCGCAGGCGCGTCCGAGGCCTGCAGGCTCCGACCGGCCAGGACGCGACCCGGACACGGCAGCGCTGGAACGCGACCTGACCGAACGCCTGGGCCTGCGTGTGACGGTGCGGCAACAAGGCAAGGCGGGCGAGGTCGTCATCCGCTATCGCGATTTCGAGCAGCTAGATGGCCTGGTGCGCCTGCTGTCGGGCGGGTGACCCCACCTATCGCCGCGCCTGCCTCGCGATGCCTGCAAGCGCCGCGCGGACCAGGGCTGCCTCGGCGTCCCTGAAGGCGGTGGTCCTCGTACGCTTCTCGACTTCGAGCAAGGTCGTCATCGCCGCCTCCAGCGCCACTGGCGACCAGGTCCGCAGGGCCCGGTCGAAGGCCGCCCGGTGCCGGAAGAACACGGGCGGCCGAAGCACCGAGCTGTCGCCACCGGCCAACGCCGCCGCGTGCAGCCGCTGCAGGTGCCGCAATGCGCCGCGCAGCACCGCCACCGATGTCGCACCCTCCGCCATCGCAGCGCTGAGCGCCTGGTCCGCCCTCGCGGCTTCGCCCGCCGTCGCTGCCATCAGCGCCTCGTCGAGACCTGCGGCGGCACCTTCGCCGGAGCAGGCCTGGGCCGCTTCCTCGGTCACCCGGCCACCCTCGCCCACGAATAGCGCGAGCTTCTCCATCTCGCGCCTTGCCTGCATGCGATCCTCGCCCAGGCGGCCAGCAAGCCAGGTCAGCGCAGCCGGATCGGCGGACACGCCCTGCTCCTTCAGCATCCGCCCGAGCGTCGCGGCCAGCTCCTCTCCACGCTCCGGATAGCAGGCGATGGCGGCGACCGCAGGCTCCGCCTCGGCCATCGCACGCAGCTTCGAGCGCGTCTGCAACTCGCCGCTTTCCATCAGCAGCAGCGCTTCGCCGCGCGAGGCGAGCGCGTCCTTCAGCGCCGCGGCATGTGCGTCGGTCGCCTCCCGCAGCCGGATGACCTTGCGGCCGCCCGTCATCGCCAGCGAGGCCATTTCGCCCGCCAGGACGCCCGCCTTTGCCGCCTCGTCGCGGCTCAGCTCGGCCAGGCGGAACGGGTCGTTCGTGGCACGCCCGAGGACCGCCCGCATCGCCGTCTCGGCACGCTCGCGGACCAGCCCGGAATCCTCGCCATGGAGCAGGATCGCGCGGAACGGCCCGGGATCGGCCAGCGCGGCGGCGACCCGCCGCGCATCGAGCTTCGCCACGCTTGTTCAGCCGCGCGGGCGAATAGCGCGCCCGAACACTATCGCGGTCACCGCAACGTGCCCGCGGGACCGATCCCGCCACCCAATCCGCCCGCCTCACCGCCCGACGCCGGCGGCACCAGGGAGCCGGCGCCTCCCAATGAAGGTTCGGCCAGTCCCGGCGGTGGCGCGACGGGCTCGATCAGCGCCGGCGCCGCGCCGTCGCGAAGCCCGCGGAACCGGATGGCGAGCCGCGTGACGACCTCATCGGCCAGCGCATCGGCCATCCGTCGCTCCGTCGCCTCCCGGCTCGCATCCGCGGCGAAATACTGGTTGGGCTGGATATTGAAGGCATCAATCACCCGCTCGAACCCGTTCGCGACGGCCTCGCGCGGCGCCAAGCGCAGGAGCGTCCAGTTGGCCGTCGCGATGTAGCGGACGCGAGTCGCCGAGCCGTCGCGCAGTATGCCGATAGCGTCCGCCGACAGGGCAGGGCCGACCAGCAGTTCCCACCGCGCACCCGGCGCGGCGCCGCCATCCGCGCCCAGTCGCCGTTGCAGCCCGCGGCGGAGGAGCTGGCCGAAACGCTCCGGGATCAGGCCGACGCGCGTCGCCGAGAACTCCGCCGAGATCGTCGGATCGCCGCCCGCCGCCGCAGGCGCGTCGCTGTAGAGCGGACGGAACCCGCACCCGCCGAGGCCGAGGCCGGCGATGGCCGCGGCGCCGCGCAGAAGCCCGCGCCGGCCCGGCGTGATTTGCTCAGACGACAAGGTTCACAACGCGCCCGGGCACATGGATGCGCTTCCTCACCGGCTTTCCTCCCAGCGCACGCTGCACGTTCTCCTCCGCCTCCGCCAGCGCGAAGATGCGGTCTTCGGCCTCGCCGACCGGCACCTCGATGGTCGCGCGCAGCTTGCCGAGCACCTGCACCGCGAGCGTCACCGTCTCGGCTTTCAGCAAGGTCGGATCGGCATCAGGCCAGATTTGTTGCGCAATCAGAACGCCCTCGCCCGGCCGCAACGTGGCATAAAGCTCTTCCGCCAGATGCGGCATCATCGGCGCGCAGAGCAGCGCCAGCGTCTCCAGCGCCTCGCGCAGCGCCGCGCCGGTGTCGGCCTCCTCCGGCTTTGCCTCGGCAATGGCGTTGGCGAATTCGTGGATGCGGGCGACGGCGACGTTGAACGCGAAGGTCTCCAGCGCCTCCGTCACTGTCGCGATCGTGCGGTGCGTCGCCTGGCGCAGGCGCCGGGCCGATCCCGCCGCCTCGCCCACCGGCGTACCGGCCGGCGGCAGCGACTCCACGGCGCTCGCGACCAGCCGCCAGATGCGCTGCGTGAACCGGAAGGCGCCGGCGACGCCGGCTTCCGTCCACTCCATGTCGCGGTCCGGCGGGTTGTCGGACAGGATGAACCACCGCGCCGTATCCGCGCCGTAGCGCGCGATGATCGCGCCCGGATCCACCGTGTTGCGCTTCGACTTCGACATGGCCTCAATGCGCCCGATCGTCGCCGGCTCGTTCGAGCCCTTCACGACCGCCATGCGCGCGCCATCGGCGCCGGCGCTGATCTCCACCTCTTCCGGGTAGAGCCAGCGGCCGTCGCTGCCCTTGTAGCTCTCGTGCTGCACCATGCCCTGCGTGAACAGGCCGGCGAAGGGCTCGTCGCAATCCAGGTGGCCAGCGGCCTTCATCGCGCGGGTGAAGAACCGGCTATAGAGCAGGTGCAGGATCGCGTGCTCGACGCCGCCGATGTACTGGTCCACCGGCAGCCAGCCATCCACCGCCGCGCGCATCACCGGCTGCCCCGCTTCCGGCGAGCAGAAGCGCGCGAAGTACCAGGAGCTGTCCACGAACACGTCGCAGGTGTCGGTCTCGCGTCGCGCCGGCTTACCGCAGCGCGGGCAATCCACGTGCTTCCAGGTCGGGTGGTGGTCGAGCGGGTTGCCGGGGCGCGAGAAATCCACGTCGTCCGGCAGCACGACCGGCAACTGGTCCTCCGACACGGGCACCGGCCCGCAGGCCTCGCAATGGATGACCGGGATCGGGCAGCCCCAATAGCGCTGCCGGCTGACGCCCCAATCGCGCAGCCGCCAGTTCACCACCCCGGTGCCCTGGTCCGTCCGTTCCAGCTCCTCGATCACGCGGCGCTTCGCCTCGGGCACGCCCAGCCCGTCCAGGAAGCCGGAGTTGAAGATCGTGCCGTCGCCCGTGAAGGCGCCGCCGTCCAGCGTGAAGCCCGCCGCGTCGGCGCCGGCCGGCAGCACCACGGGCAGGATCGGCAGGCCGTATTTCGTCGCGAATTCGAAGTCGCGCTCGTCATGGCCGGGGCAGCCGAAGATCGCGCCGGTGCCGTATTCCATCAGCACGAAATTCGCGATCCAGACCGGGAAGCTGACGCCCTCCAGGAACGGATGCGCGACGCGGAAGCCGGTGTCGAAGCCGCGCTTCTCCGCCTGTTCCAGCGCCGCCTCGCTGGTGCCGAGCCGCCGGCACTCCGCCACGAACCCCGCGGCGTTCGGATCGCGCGCCGCCGCAGCCTGTGCCAGCGGATGGTCCGCCGCGACGGCGAGGAACGACATGCCGAACAGCGTGTCCGGCCGCGTGGTGAAGACCTCCGCCCCGGTCATGCCCGCGACCGGCTCCGTCAGCCGGAACCGTACGCGCGCGCCCTCGCTCCGCCCGATCCAGTTCGCCTGCATCAGCTTCACCCGCTCCGGCCAGCGGTCGAGCGTGCCGAGCGCCTCCAGCAGGTCCGGCGCGTATTTCGTGATGCTGAAGAACCACTGGCTGAGCTTCTTCTTCTCGACGAGCGCGCCCGAACGCCAGCCGCGGCCGTCAATCACCTGCTCGTTCGCCAGCACCGTACCGTCCACCGGGTCCCAGTTGACCGAGGCCTCCTTCCGCTCGACCAGCCCGGCCTTCCAGAAATCCAGGAACAGCTTCTGCTGCTGCCCGTAGTAAGCCACGTCGCAGGTCGCGAATTCGCGGCTCCAGTCGAGCGACATGCCCATGCGCTGCAGCTCCGCGCGCATGTTGGCGATGTTGTCGTAGGTCCACTTGCCCGGATGGATGCCGCGCTCCCGCGCCGCGTTCTCGGCCGGCAGGCCGAAGGCGTCCCAGCCCATCGGGTGCAGCACCAGGTGGCCGCGCGCGCGCTTGTAGCGCGCGACGACGTCGCCCAGCGTGTAGTTGCGGACATGCCCCATATGGATCTTGCCGGAGGGATAGGGAAACATCTCCAGCACGTAGTATTTGCGCGCGCCCGGTGGTGGGACATCGGGCACGGCGAAGCAGCCGCGGCGGTCCCACTCGGCCTGCCAGCGCGGCTCGGCGGCGGCGAAATCGTAGCGCGCGGCAGCCGCGGAGGCGATCTGGGCCGGTGCTGCGCGCGGTGGGCTCTGGTCGTTCATCTCGGGGCGCTATGTGGCTCGATGGTCAGAGCCAAGCCATAGACCGGTTCGCGCGCAAGCGGAATTCGTGTGCGCGCCGGCGCGGGTTCGGATTCCTTCGCCATCCCCCTTCGAAAGCGGAGACGACAGGAAAACGGGTCAGCGCGCGGCGGAGGTGGATTGGGAGCGCAGCTCCCGCGCGCGGTTCAGCACCTGATCCTCCAGCTCCGCGGCGGTGGAGGCCGAGACCGGCACGTCCACCCAGCCGCCGCCGGCCCGCGCCTCCTGCCGGAACACCACCACCCGCACGCCGTCGGAGCGGAGCTGGCGGCCGAGGATGTAGGCGGTGACGCGGAAGCGCTCATTGGCGAGGCCGGGCGGCGCGTACCAGTCGGTGATGATGACGCCGCCGAAGGGATCGGCCGACGCGAGCGGCATGAAGGAGAGCGTGTCGAGCGAGGCGCGCCAGAGGAAGGCGTTCACCCCGATGCCGCCGCCCGTGTCGCCGTTGGCGGCGTTGCGCGCCTGGCTGCTGCGGTCGGTGCCGAAGATCAGGATGCCGTCCGTGCCGAGCAGCCGGCCCTGGACCCGGCTGCGCCGGCTGTCGTTGTTGTACTCGGACAATTCCGGCACGCGGATGTTGTCGCGGGCGTTGCTGCATGCGCCGAGGATCGGCAGCAGCAGAGAGACCGCGAGCAGCGGCCGGAAGACGAGACGGTGAAAGGTCCGGGTCATGGTTCTCGGTCCAGCGTTGCCCCCCGCCCGGTCGGAAACTCCCCGCCCCGGGCCCGGCCGCGCGGCCGTGGCCCTGCATAGACGACAACGCCGCCGCGTCAAAGCCGGCCACGAAAAAGGGCGGCGGGTTGCCCCGCCGCCCCGGAAGTCTGGACCGGCCCCGAAGGACGACGCCTTGGGGCCGCTCCGGTCAGAAGGTCAGGCGCGTGCCGATGACGAACACGTCAATGTCGCGGCTGCGGCCGGTCGCCGCGAAGGCGGTCGGGTTCGACGTGCTGTTGGCGATGTTCTTGTCGTCAATGTTCGTGTAGTTCGCGAACAGCTGCAGGCCCGGCGCCAGGGTGTACACCGCGCCGACCGAGATGACGGTCTGCTTGCGGTCGCTCGGGTTCGTCGAAGCCGCCGAACCGCCGCCGGCAGCGAGGAATGCGCCGTTGTCACGCTCCGACTGGCCGTACAGCGCACCGATGCCGAGCGCGCCGAGCGTGTAGGTCACGCCGACGCCGTAGTTGGTAGAGGTGTCGAGGCCCGAGCGGATCGGCGTGCGGGTCGTGCCGCCGAAGTTGCCCCAGTTGTAGAAGGCGTTCAGGCCGAAGCCGAAGCCGGTGATCAGGCCGCCGATCTCGTACTGGGTCACGTCCTGCAGGCCGGATACCGCGCCGTTGAACACGACGCCGTTGTTCTCCTGCGCGTCGGCCCTCATGGCGCCGAAGGACGCCGCGACGCCGATGTTGCCGAAGCTGCCGCGATAGCGGACGCCGCCGGCGATCTCGTTGCGGATGCTCGTGCGGTCACGCTGCAGCGCGGTACCAGTCGGCGTGACGAAGTTCTCGCCCTCGAAGCCGTTCGGCGCGTAGCTGATGCCGAAGTCGAAGCCGAAGAAGGACGGCGACAGGTAGATGATCTTCGTCGCGTCGCTGCCGTCATTGATCGTCGTCAGCAGGTAGCGCGTGCCGTCGGAGTTCGCGGCGATGAATTCGTCCCACTGGGCGGAGTAGCCGAAGCCCGTGATGGCCCCGAGCGGGCCGGAGCCGGCGACCTTCAGCTGGTCGGCCGCGCTGTCCTGGTCACCGATCTGGAGGGTGCCAAGCGCCGGGCTGCGGACGAAGAGCCACGCCTCGTCGGTGTCCACGACGCCGCCGTTGCCGGCGCCGCCGGAGTTCGTGACGTTGTCCATCTGCAGCTCGATCTCGGCGCCGTATTCGAGGCCATTCGCCGCCTTGCCGGCAACCGAGATGACGATCTCGAGGTCGGAGCGGAAATCAACCTTGTCGCGCGACACGCCGCGCGCCGGCCGCGCACCCGGCAGACCGGCGCCAACTGCGCCGACCACGACGCCCTGCTGCGGACCGACGACCGCACCGGCGGCGTTCACCGTCGGCGCGCTGTCAATGCTGTCCGAGATGTAGCCCGCCGTGAACTCGAAGTAGCCGCCGACGCGAACCGTGGGGGCCGTCTGCGCGTGGGCCGTCGCCCCGAGCAGCGCAGTGCCGACCACCGCCGTGGTGCCCAGCAGAATCTTGCGCATTCTGTTTACCTCCTCCTGAACCGGGATGCCCCCGGCATGCGACGGCCCGCCTGCCCCCTCGACAGGTGCCGCGACCGGAAGACTCCCCCCCGTCCGCAGTCAGGCCCGGGCAGACTATTGTCTTGGCCGGCGAGGCGCGTCCATCGCGCCTCGCCTTCCGTCGCGACTTCGCTGAGACAGTGTGGCGGGAGCGACACAGGCCATCGCGCCCACCGCCGCCAGTGCCGCGGCCATGCCGATGCCTTGCCGCGGCAGCCGGCCGGAGGTCGCGCCATCCAGCCCGCCGAGCGCGACCACCGGCCGCCCGGCCGCCGCCGCCAGCTGCGTCCAGCGCGCCGGGCCGAGGGAACGCGCATCGGGATGGCTCAAGGTCGGGAAGGCCGGGGAGACCACGGCGGCGTCGGCGTGGAGGCGGCGCGCCCGCGCCAGGCCGGCGCGCCCGTGCACGGCCAGCGACAGCATCGCCCAGGGCGCCCCGCCCCGGCGCGCCCGGAGGAACGGCAGCACGCTGCGCGGGGCCGAGCGATCCGGCAGGTGCAGCCCGGCGCGGAGTGCCAGCGCCGCGCGCCCGTCGCCGCCCACCAGCAGCAGCAGGCCGCGCTGCCGGCAGAGCCGCGCGAGAGCCCGCAGCGCGTCCGGCCGCACGCCGCGCGCCAGTACCGCCGCGCCGCGCGGCAACCGCGCCGCCGCCTCGCGCGGGTCGGGCAGCCGAACGGGGTCGGACACCAGCCAGAGCCGCGGCAGCGCGCGCCCGCCGCGCAACATCCGCGGCTTGAGCCGCCGCGACCACGCCTCTAGCGTCCGCCCCGACACCGCGCCCGGACCCCTTCCGCGTGACCGACGATGAAGCCGCGGCTATCGCCCGCAATCTCGCCGCCGTCCAGGCACGCATCGCCGAGGCCTGCGCGCGCACAGGCCGGGACGCCGCGTCGGTGACGCTCGTCGCGGTGTCCAAGACGCATCCGGCCGAAGCGGTGCTCGCCGCGCTCCGCGCCGGCCAGGCGAGCTTCGGGGAGAACCGGGTGCAGGAGGCGGCGGGGAAGTTCCCGGGCCTGCGCAACGCGCATCCGGCGCTGCGGCTGCACCTGATCGGCGCCTTGCAGACCAACAAGGCGCGCGACGCCGTGCGCGTCGCCGACGTGATCGAGAGCCTCGACCGCCCGAAGCTCGCCGCCGCGCTGGCCGAGGCGATGACGAAGGAGGGGCGGCGGCCGGCCCTGCTGGTGCAGGTGAACACCGGCGACGAGCCGCAGAAGGCGGGCGTGCCGCGCGCCGAGGCCGACGCCTTCCTCCGCGCCTGCCGCGACGACCACGGGCTGCCGGTGACGGGCCTGATGTGCATCCCGCCCGCCGAGGCCGACCCGCACCCGCATTTCGCCTACCTCGCCGACCTCGCCGCCCGCCATGGGCTGCGCACCCTGTCCATGGGCATGAGCGGCGATTTCGAGGCGGGGATCGCGGAGGGTGCGACGCATGTGCGGGTGGGCACCGCCATCTTCGGCGGCCGGCCCGCGCCCTGACCCCCCACCCCGACCCTCCCCCGCGGGCGGGGGAGGGAGTATGAGGCCGCCCATGACCCGCGTCTTCTCCGGCATCCAGCCCTCCGGCGTGCCGACCCTCGGCAATTATCTCGGCGCCATCCGCAACTGGGTGCCGATGCAGGACACGCATGAGACGATCTTCTGCGTGGTGGACCTGCACGCCATCACCGTCCGGCAGGATCCGAAGGAGCTGGCGGCGCAGACGCGGGAGATGGCGGCCGCGCTGATCGCCTGCGGCCTCGACCCCGCGCGGTGCATCCTGTTCATCCAGAGCCACGTGCAGGCGCACACCCGCCTCGCCTGGATCTTCAACTGCGTCGCGCGGCTCGGCTGGCTGAACCGGATGACGCAGTTCAAGGACAAGGCCGGCAAGGACCGCGAGGCGGCGAGCGCCGGGCTCTACGTCTATCCGAACCTGATGGCGGCCGACATCCTGACCTATCACGCGACGCAGGTGCCGGTCGGCGACGACCAGAAGCAGCATCTGGAACTCGCGAACGATATCGCCCAGAAGTTCAACCACGACTACGGCGTGGAGTTCTTCCCGGCGATCGAGCCGCTGATCGGCGGCGTGGCGGCGCGCGTGATGTCGCTGCGGGACGGGACGCGGAAGATGTCGAAATCCGATCCGTCCGACCAGTCGCGCATCAACCTGACGGACGATGCGGACGCGGTCGCATTGAAGATCCGCCGCGCCAGGACCGATCCCGAGCCGCTGCCCGAAAGCGAGGCCGGCTTCGAGGGCCGGCCGGAGGCGCGCAACCTCGTCGGCATCCTCGCCGCGGTCACCGGCACAGCGCCGGCGGCCGTGCTGCGCGAGCATGGCGGAAAGGGATTCGGCGCGTTCAAGGAGGTGCTGTCGGACGCGCTGGTCGCGCATCTCGACCCGATCCGGCGGGAGATGGCGCGCCTGCTGGACGACCCCGCCGCACTGGACGGCGCGCTCCGCCTGGGTGCCGACCGGGCGGAGGCGATCGCGGCGCCGATCTGCGCGCGGGCGGAGGAGATCGTGGGGTTCCTGCCGCGGCGGTGATCCCCATTCTGCCCTGCGCTGTGGTATGCCAGCGCCATGTCAGAACGGATCCGCGAGCGCTGGACCTGGGACGCCTACCTGGCTTGGGAGGCGAAGCAGGATATCCGCCACGAGTTCGTGGATGGCGAAGTGCGTGCGATGACGGGGGGCACGCTTGCCCACGACATCATCTGCAACAACCTGCGTGCAGACCTACGGGACAGATTGCGCGGACGGCAGTGCCGAGTGCAGGGCCCCGACGTGAAGGTCGCGACCGGGAACGGCAATGCCCGCTACCCCGATGCGCTGGTGGATTGCGGTCGCTTCGTGCCGACCGCCCTGCTCGCGCAGGAGCCCGTGGCCGTGTTCGAGGTCCTGTCCCGCAGCACCGCCTGGGTGGATCAGGGGTTCAAGCTGCGCGACTACGATGCGATGCCTTCCGTCCGCTACTACGTCCTGATCAGCCAGGACGAGCTGCGCGCGATGCTCTACGCGCGCGGCGAGGCGGGGCGGCTGGATGTTCGCGATGCCCAGCTCATTGAAGGGCCGGAGGGCGTCATCGCGCTGCCTTCGCTCGGCGTGACAGTGAGCCTCGGCGCCTTGCATGAGGGCCTCGACGAGGCATCAGCGGGTCAATAGCCACACCCACACCGGCAGCGTCGCGATGGACGCCAGGTGCTCGCTCGTCGTGATCGCGGCCATCAGCCGGGCGTCGCCGCCCATCGCGCGGGCCATCACGTAGCTCGTCGCCGCCGTCGGCAGGGCCATGAACAGCACCGCGATGGCCGTCGCCGTCGGGCCGAGACCGATCGCGGAACACAGCGCCCAGGTCAGCGCCGGCATCGCCACCAGCTTCAGCGCCGCCGTCGCGGCCTGCGTTCCCGGCCGGTCGCCGAGGCCCCGCAAGGTCAGCGCCGCGCCGACGCAGAGCAGGCCGAGCGCCACCGAAGCCTGGCCGAGGCTGCGGACCGCCGGCTGCAACCCCGGCGGCAGCCCGCCCAGCGTCCCGATCGCGAAACCTGCCGCGCAGCCGAGGATCAGCGGGTTCAGCAGCACCTGCCGCAGCAGCGCCACCGGCCGCACCGCGCTGCCGCGCCCGAGCGCGAAGGCCACGGTCGCGACCGCCTGCACGAAGGGCACGATCAGCCCCGTGGCGACCGCGGCATAGGCGAGCCCCGGCACGCCCCAGATCGCGCCGCCGATCGCGAAGCCCATCAGGTTGTTGAAGCGGATGCCGCCCTGCAGCACCGAGGTCATCGCCGCATGTCCGTGCCCGAGCGCGCGCGCCAGCGCGACGGAGATCGCGGTGCCGATGGCCAGCGCCGTCCACAGCGCCGCCGCCATGCCGAATACGGGCAGGTCTCCGAATGAGACCGACGACAGCGCGCTCGCGACGAGGCAGGGCAGCAGCACCCAGAAGACCAGCCGCTCGATGCCCGCCCAGACCGCATCGTCCGGCAGCAGCCGCCGGCGCAGCAGGGCGCCGAGCGCGAGCAGCCCGAAAACGAGGACGAAGGCGTCGGCCCAGGGGGCGAGGCTCATGGGGCGAGGCTCATGGGGCGAGGCTCATGGCGCGTTACGCGCCCGCAAATCGCTCCGGCGCGCCGCGCGCGGCGCCGCGTCCGATGTCGCGGAGGCACGCGGCCTCGCCCCGCCGCGCCGTGCCATCCGCCCGTGCGGCGGCATGGGCGACGCGCAGCACCGGACGCGGCCCGCCATCGCTGTAGAGCACCACGTCCAGGTGGCAGCCCTCGGCCTGGTAGTGCCAGATCTCGGCGCCGCCTTCGTCGCGCCGCAGCCGGGGCTCGCCGAGCACGCGCAGCAGCGTCTCCAGCGTCTGGCCGATCAGCTCGCCGGCCATCGCCGGGGCCGTGGAAACCTGGCGCGCCGGCGTGCGCGCGGCGCCGGCGGCCGGCGCGGGCGCGCCGACGCTCGCCACGCTGGCGCGATGGTCGGCCAGCGCCTGCTCCAGCACCGCCGCGGTCTCCGCGCGCTCCCCCTGCGCGGCGCAGGCCGCGAGCCACAGCACGGGAAGGATGGTGAGCCGCCTCATCCTGGCGCGGTCCCGCTGGTGTGGCGCGCCGCGGGGCCGGGTGGCCCGCGCGGCGGCGTTGCGTGTCAGGCCTCGACGGCGACGGGGCGCGGCATCGGCGTCGCGGTCGCCTGCGGGTCGCCGAGCATCTCCATCTTGCCGGAGATCTGGCCGCCTTCCTCCACCATCAGGCGGCGGCAGCGCGCCACGCCGAGGATGCGCCCGGTGCCGCGGATCACCAGTGCACCGCGGGCGGTCAGCGTGCCGTCGAAGGTGCCGGCGATCTCGGCGTCCTCCACCTGCACTTCGCCCTTGAAGACGCCGGTGTGGCTGATGGAGAGCTCGGTCGCCTGGATCATCTGGCTCTCGACCGTGCCTTCGACGACCAGGCGCTCGGCCTCGCTGACGGTGCCCTGCAGGCTGATGCCGCGCCCGACGACGAGGGTGCGGCGATCGGCCGTCGCGGCGCGCGGCGCGGGGCCGGTCGGCGCGGGGGAGACGGCGCCGTTCGGCATGCCGGCGGGCCGCGGCGGGATGGCGGTGCCGGAAGGCGGCGTCGGCCCGCCCATGAAGGGCGTGGGGCCGGAGGGCTTGGGCGCGAGGCTCATGAGGTTGTGGTCCCTGCTGTCGAAACGGGGCGGCGGCGCGCCGAGATCGGGATCGCGCGCGGTTCGCACGGTGGCGGGTTGCGGCTCGAGGGCAGACGGCTTCTCGTCGCGGCGGCGGCCGAACATGCGTGAGGTCCCCCTGTCACCCGGCGGCCCGGCAGGGCCGGGCCGCGGCGCCACGGGACTTCCCCGGTCCCGCGCCGCTGCCCGTCGGGCTACCACGCAGCGGTGCGCCGATACAACGGGCCGATCGCGGTTTCGCGAGACTTCTCCACAATCTCCCGATGATCTTTCGCAGTCGTCTCGTTACGCTGCCCTGCGGTGAAGCAGGTGCACCATTGCCGCGGTGCCGATGACCGGGACCAGGAGGTTGAGCGGCGCGATGACGCTGACCAGCGCGAGCACGCCGCCCAGCGCCCAGATCTCGCCCCGCCGCGCGCGCCGCGCCGCGTCGGCCTCGTCCGCCGGCATCCGGCGCTGTGCGACGCCCAGGAACAGCCCCTCTCCGATGCCGATCGCCGCCACCGCCCAGAGCGCGACGGCGCCGACCATCGGCAGCAGCAGCGAGAGCGGCAGCAGGATCAGCGTGATGCCCGCAATCTTCGCCGCCAGCACCGCGCCTGACCACGCCTGCACCGCCGCCGGCGTCCCGTGCGGCGGCGGCAGCGCGGGGTAGTGGCGCCGCTCCACCGCCGCGGCGACGCCCTCCAGAAATAGGCTGGCGATCGCCAGCAGCAGCGGCACGAAGAGCCACCAGGCCGCAAACAGCGCGAGCACACCGCCGGCCGCCGCGGCGGCCGTCGCGAACCAGCCCTTCCCGCCGGCGATGGCGCCGACGCCCCAGCTCGCGAGCGCGACGAGCGCGATCCCGCCGAGCAGTGCGAGCGCCGCGCCGAGGAACAGCGGGCGACGGAAGGCGGGATCGCCGATCTGGCCGATGGCGAGGAGGAGGGCGCGGAGCATGGCAGGGGGACTAGCGGCCGGGCCGGCCTTCCGGCTACGTCCCGCCGCCTTCAACTCCGCAACAGCCGCGAGACGCGCCCACGATGACCGCACCCAGCCTCGACATCCTCGGCATCGGCAACGCCATCGTGGACGTGCTCGCCCGCGCCGACGACGCCTTCCTGCGATCGCAGGGCATGGCGAAGGGCGCGATGACGCTGGTGGATGCCGATGCCGCGCAGCGGATCTACGCCGCGATGGGGCCGGGGGTGGAGAGCAGCGGCGGCTCGGCGGGCAACACCTGCGCCGTCGCAGCCGCCCTCGGCGCGCGCGTCGGCTATCTCGGCAAGGTGGCGGACGATGCGCTGGGCGGGGTCTTCGCGCACGACATCCGCGCGGCGGGCGTGCGCTTCCCGTCGCAGCCGCTGGTCGGTGGCGCACCCACCGCGCGCTGCCTCATCCTCGTCACGCCCGATGCGCAGCGCACCATGAACACCTTCCTCGGCGCCTGCGTCAGCTTCGGGCCGGAGGACGTGGACGAGGCGGAGGTCGCCTCGGCCGCCGTCACCTATATGGAAGGGTACCTCTTCGACCCGCCCGCCGCGCAGGCGGCCTTCCGAAAGGCCGCCAAGGCGGCGCACGCGGCGGGGCGGAAGGTCTCGCTCACGTTGTCCGACCCGTTCTGCGTCGGCCGCCACCGCGCCGCCTTCCGCGCGCTGGTGAAGGACGAGGTGGACATCCTGTTCGCCAACGAGGCGGAGCTGCTCTCGCTCTACGAAACGGAGGATTTCGGCGCCGCGCTGGCCGCGGTCCGTGCCGAGGTCGGCCTGGCCGCCGTCACCCGCAGCGAGAAGGGCAGCGTGGTCGTGGCCGGCGCCGAGACGGCGGAGGTCGCGGCGGTGCCGACAGAGGTGGTGGACACCACCGGCGCGGGCGACGCCTACGCCGCCGGCTTCCTCGCCGCCCATGCGAAGGGGCTGGCGATCGCCGAATGCGGCCGCTGGGGCTCCGTCGCGGCGGCGGAGGCGATCAGCCATTTCGGCGCGCGGCCGCAGGCGGATCTGCGGCAACTCGTCGCGGCCCGCTGATCGCGCCCTGGGCGACGGCGGCGCCCAGGTCGCGCCCCCACCCCGCGTCACGTAACCGACACGGTCATGTAGCCCGAGCGCAACCCGGCAACGCTACGGTCTCCGCGCCCGCAGGGGGCCGGTCAGCACCGGAGGCAGCCATGATCCGTCGTCGTACGCTGGGGGCAGCGGGGGGGGCAGCCGGCGCGGCGCTGCTCGCCCGCCCCGCTATCGTCGCGGCGCAGTCGCGCCTCGACATCACCTGGTGGCACGCGATGAGCGGCCAGCTCGGCGCAGCGCTCGACGAGGTGGTGGCGAAGTTCAACGAGAGCCAGGATCGGTTCCGCGTGGTCGCCATCAACAAGGGCAACTACGTCGCGACGCTGAACGCCGCGATCGCCGCCTACCGCGCCAACGAACAGCCGGTGCTGCTGCAGAACAACGAGAGCGGCGTGCTGACGATGATGCTGTCCAACGCGATCGTGCCGGCGCATGACATCCTCGATCAGCACGGCATCTCCGTGAACCTCGACGCCTATCTCCGCCCGGTGGTGGATACCTACACCGATCCGCGCGGCCGGCTGCTGGCCATGCCCTTCAACAGCTCCACCGCGATCCTGTTCTACAACGCCGACATGCTCGACCGCGCCGGCTTCCGCCCGCCTGCGACCTGGGAGGAGATGGAACGGCAGATCCGCGAGCTGAAGGGCAGGGGCATCGCCGAGATCGGCTACAGCTTCGCCGCCGGTCCCTGGCAGGAGCTCGAGATCTTCTCCGTCTGGCACGACGTGCCCTTCGCGACGCGGGAGAACGGCTTCCAGGGCCTCGACGCGGAACTCATGATCCACCGCACCCGCGCAGTCGGGCATGTCGAGCGCCTGGCGCGCTGGTCGCGCGAGGGCATCGCGACCTTCGGCGCCGCCTCCAAGGCGACCTGGGCTTCGGGCGCGCGCACCGCCTTCCTCGAAGGCAAGGCGGCATTCTGGGTGGATTCCACCGCCTGGCACGGCACGGTGGAAGAAGGCGCGAGGATGCGCTGGGGCGGCGCGCCCCTGCCACATGACGAAGGTGTGGCGCCGAACCGCGCGATGATCGGCGGCGCGGCCATCTACGCCTTCAAGGGGCACCGGCCCGAGCTTTACGAGGGCACCGCCGCCTTCTTCCGCTTCCTGACCGACACCGACCTGCAGGTGTTCTATCACCAGCGCACGGGCTACGTGCCGATCACCGTCGCCGCCTGGCAGAAGGCGAAGGAGAGCGGCTACTACGCGCGCTTCCCGAGCCGCGAGATCGCCGTCACCCAGCTGCTCGGCGGCCGCGGAACGCCGAACAGCCGGACCATCCGCCTCGGCAACTTCGAGAATGTGCGCGCCGCCATCGAGGAGGAGACCGACCGGGTCTGGGCGGGACAGGTGACGGCGCAGCGCGCGCTCGACGAAGGCGTGCGCAAGGGCAACGCGATCCTCCGGCGCTTTGAGGCGCAGAACCGCGGACGCCTCTGACGCGCTTGAAGCGCACCACCTTCCGGGGCGCCGGCACGGTCCTCCTGCTGGTCGCCCCGCAGCTCCTGCTGCTGCTGTGGTTCACCTATTGGCCGGCGGTGCGCGCGCTGAACGACTCGCTGCACCTTGCAGATCCCTTCACCGGCGCCGGCACATTCGTCGGCTTCGACAACTTCCGGGAGCTTCTCTCGGCTCCCGACTATTGGCGCACGCTGCGCACCACCGTGGTGTTCAGCGCGGCAGTGGCGCTGGTATCGCTCGGCGCGGGTCTCGGGCTGGCGCTGCTGGTGGACCGGCTGCGTCGCGGCGGTGCCGTGTGGCGCTCGGCACTGATCTGGCCCTATGCCGCCGCGCCGGCCGTGGCCGGCGTGCTCTGGCTGTTCCTGTTCGACACCCATCACGGCCTGCTGGCCTATGTCATGAACACCGGCCTCGGCCTCGGCTGGGCGCCGCATCTCGACGGCACGCATGCGATGGTCCTGGTGGTCATCGCCGCTTCCTGGAAGCAGGTGAGCTACAACTTCGTCTTCCTCGTTGCCGGGCTCGCGGCCATTCCCGGCAACCTGATCGAGGCCGCCGCGCTCGACGGTGCGCGGCCCTTCACGCGCGCGCGCACCATCCTGCTTCCGCTGCTGACGCCGACCCTGTTCCTGCTGCTGGTGCTCAACCTGATCTACGCCTTCTTCGAGACGCTGCCGGTGATTGACCTCACCACCCAGGGCCGGCCGGCCGGCGCGACGATGACGCTGGTCTATCGCGTCTATCGCGACGGCTTCGTCGGGCTCGATCTCGGCTCCGCCTCGGCGCAGTCGGTGCTGCTGATGCTGTTCGTCGCCGCCCTCACCTGGGTGCAGTTCCGCGTGCTGGAGCGGCGCGTGCACTATGCCGGCTGACGGCATGGTGCAGCGGCGTGGCGCGCGCGATGCCGCGGCGGTGGGCGGGCTGCTGCTGGGGCTGCTGGTCCTCGGCTTCCCCCTCTGGATCGCCTTCGTCGCGGCCAGCCACGATGCCGCGCGGGTCAACAGCGTTCCGCCGCCGGCCTGGCCCGGGCCGCATCTGTTCGAGAACCTGTCGCGCGCATGGAGCCGCGGCGGGCTTGGCCCGCAACTGGTCAATACCGCGATCATGGCGGCCGGCATCGCGGTCGGGAAAGTCGCGGTCTCCATCACCACGGCCTTCGCGCTGGTGTACTTCCGCTTCCCCGGGCGCGGGGTGATCTTCGCCCTGGTGTTCGGCGCCATCCTGTTGCCGATCGAGATCCGCATCGTCCCGACCTACCAGGTGGCGGCCGACCTGCTGTCGCCGCTGCGCGACGCCGCATCGTTCCTGCCCTGGCTGCCCGTCCCGGCGACGAAGGTCTCGATGCTCAACACGCATGCCGGGCTGATCCTCCCGCTCATCGCGTCCACGACGGCGACCTTCCTCTTCCGCCAGTTCTTCCTCACCGTGCCGGAGGAGCTGGCCGAGGCGGCGCGGATGGACGGCGCCGGGCCGTGGCGCTTCTTCCGCGACATCCTGCTGCCGCTCTCGGCCACCAACATCGCCGCGCTGCTGGTCGTCATGTTCATCTTCGGATGGAACCAGTACCTCTGGCCGGTGCTCGTCACCACCGACCCGGCGATGCAGACGCTGGTCATGGGCCTCGGCAAGCTCGGGCCGAGCATGGACAGCCGGCCGCTCTGGAACGAGCTGATGGCAGGCGCGCTCCTGGCGCTGCTGCCGCCGGTGCTGGTGATCCTCGCGCTGCAGCGGTGGTTCGTGCGCGGCCTCCTCGAGGCCGGGCGGTAGCCGCCGGGGGCGGGAAACCAGCCGGGCCGGGGCGGGTTTGCCCCATGGCGCGCCGCGACGGACCCGCGCGCGGAGGACCCAGGCCATGCCCGTTCGCCGTTACAACCTGTCCCTGGCCGCTGCGCTCGCCTTCGCGCCCGGTGCCTTGACGCCCGGTGCCGTCGCGCAACAGGGCACCGGCGCCGTGGTGGCGCCCATCCGGCCCGATGCCGGCCGCGACATGCCTCGCGCCGCCATCCCGCCGCTCTCCGCTTCGGTCGAGGATCCGGTCACGCTCATTCGCCTGGCCGAGAGCGCGCTGGCGGCGCGGCGCCTGCGGGAGACTGCGGAGCTGCTGGAACGTGCGGAGTCCCGCCTGCTCACCCGTTCCGAACTGGCCAGCCAGGCGGACCGCCCGGCGGTTGGCGGCGCGATCGGGGAACTGGCCTCGGCGCGCGACGCGATCACGCGGCGGGACGGCGCGGGCGCGCAGGGCCTGATGGCGTCGGCGCTGCAACGGCTGGAGAGCGGACAGCCGCCGGCGGTGGTGGCACTCCCCGGGCCGCCCGTGGCCACGGGCAACACGCTCGTCCTGCCGCCAGCCTACGGCGGCGGGGCGCCGCCCCTGCCGGGCATCGCGCCGCAGAACCTGCCGGTCGGCGGCTCCGCCAGCCCGCCGGTGCCGATCGGGCCGGATATCGAGGCGCCCCGCGCCCCGCCGCCGCCCGGCTACATCCCGCCGAGCTCCACCAAGCCGCCGCCGCTCTGACCCGCACGGTTTCCCGCTCGCTTTTTGCCGGTCGCGCCCCTATGTGTGCGCCGCATCAATCGAGCGCCGGACCGCCGTTGCCGGGGTGACCATGGGTCGCCTCCGGGCAGGAGGGGCCGGGCCTACGGTATCGGACGGCTCCCCATGGATATCCGCAACGTCGCGATCATCGCGCATGTTGACCACGGCAAGACCACGCTGGTGGACAACCTGTTGAAGCAGGCCGGCGCCTTCCGCGCGAACCAGCAGGTTGCGGAGCGCGCGCTGGACCGCAACGACCTGGAGCGCGAGCGCGGCATTACCATCCTGGCCAAGTCCACCGCCGTGGAGTGGAGGGGCACCAAGATCAACATCGTGGACACGCCCGGCCACGCCGATTTCGGCGGCGAGGTGGAGCGCATCCTCTCCATGGTGGATGGCGCCGTCGTGCTGGTGGACGCCGCCGAGGGCGTGCTGCCGCAGACCAAGTTCGTGCTGACCAAGGCGTTGGCCCGCGGCCTGAAGCCCATGGTCGTGGTGAACAAGGTGGACCGCCAGGACGCGCGCCCGGACGAGGTCCATACGGAGATGTTCGACCTCTTCGCCAATCTCGGCGCCGATGACGAGCAGCTCGACTTTCCCATGCTGTTCGCCAGCGGACGGCAGGGCTGGGCGGATGCGACGATGGACGGGCCGAAGAAGGATCTGTCCGCTCTCTTCGACCTCATCCTGTCGCACGTCCCGGCGCCCGGCCTCGATGCCTCGCTGCCCTTCGCGATGAACGCGGCGATCCTGGAGGCCGACAATTTCCTCGGCCGCATCCTGACCGGCCGCGTGGAGCAGGGCACGGCGCGCGTCAACATGCCCGTCAAGGTGCTGCGCCAGGACGGCAGCGTGGTGGAGACCGGGCGGCTGACGAAGCTGCTGAGCTTCCGCGGCCTGGAGCGCGTGCCCGTCGAGACCGCCGAGGCCGGCGACATCATCGCCATCGCGGGCCTCGAGAACGGCACGATCCCCGACACGATCTGCGACCCCGCCGTGACGGCGCCGCTGCCCGCCATCCCGGTGGACCCGCCGACGCTCGCCATGACCTTCCGCATCAATGACGGCCCGCTCGGCGGGCGCGAGGGCAAGAAGGTCACCTCGCGCCAGATCCGCGACCGGCTGTTCAAGGAAGCGGAGGGCAACGTCGCGATCCGCGTCCGCGATTCGGAGGAGTCCGACGCCTTCGAAGTGGCGGGCCGCGGCGAGCTCCAGCTCGGCGTGCTGATCGAGCAGATGCGCCGCGAGGGGTTCGAGCTGACCATCGGCCGCCCCCGCGTGCTGACCCGCGACAACCCGGAGACCGGCGCGCGTGAGGAGCCGTACGAGGAGGCGCTGGTGGACGTGGACGAGGAGTATTCCGGCGTCGTCGTCCAGAAGCTGTCGCTCCGCCGTGGCCAGATGACGGACATGCGCCCCTCCGGCGGCGGAAAGCAGCGGCTGACCTTCCTGATCCCCTCCCGCGGCCTGATCGGCTACCACGGCGAGTTCCTGACCGACACGCGCGGCACCGGCATCATGAACCGCCTGTTCCACGGGTACGATGCCTGGGCCGGCCCGATCGAAGGGCGGCGCAACGGGTCGCTGATCAGCAACTCCGATGGGGAGGCGGTGCAGTACGCGCTGTTCTACCTGCAGGAGCGGGGCACGCTGTTCGTGGACCCGGGCGTGAAGGTTTATGTCGGGATGATCCTCGGCGAGCACAGCCGCGACAACGACCTCGAGGTGAACCCGATCAAGGAAAAGAAGCTGACCAACATCCGCGCTGCCGGCAAGGACGAGGCGCTGCTGCTGACGCCGCCGCGCCGGATGAGCCTGGAGCAGGCGATCAGCTACATCGAAGACGACGAGCTGGTGGAGGTGACGCCCGGCGCGATCCGCCTCCGCAAGCGCTTCCTCGACCCGCATGAGCGCAAGAAGCACGCCCGCCGCCAGGAGAGCGAAGCGGCCTGACGTTCCCTCCCCCGCATCACGCCGAAGGCGTGCCTTCGGCACGACGCGGGGGAGGGTTAGGGTGGGGGGCAGCGCAACCCACCCCGCCCGCCGCGTGTTGCCCCTCCTTCCCGCAAGGAGACGCAACATGTCCAAGGACGACCGCCCCGTACCCGGCGGCACACACCTGAAATCCGACCCATCTGTCACCGAGGGCGGCAAGGCGCCGTCGCCCACCAAGGGCGGCCAGGGCCACGCCAAGCCCTCCGCCTCCCTCGCGCGCGGCCAGGGCAAGCCGACCGATGGCACCAGCAGCGCGACCGCCGGCGAGGCGGAGATGGAGCATGCCGCGGTGATGGGCGCGCAGAAGCCGGTGGCGAAGCAGGACTGACGGCCGGGCGAGCTTCGCCCGGCGCTGCTATCCGAAGCGCTTCAGCGCTTCCGTGACCACCTTTGCCAGCTCGACGAGAACCTTGTCGTCGAGCTTGTGGATGCGGACGCCCCATTTGCCGTCGGGCTCTCGCCAGACCTCGGTCTTGGCGATCAGCATGCCGAGCCCGACGACGATCCCCCACTCCATCACGCCGGTGCCGAGCATCTCGCGCGAGGCGGCCTGCTCCGCAATGGCAGCCTCGACCGCCGGGCGCATCTCCGGGTCCGCGGCGGCCGCGGTGATGGCCAGGCAGGCGAAGCGCACCGCCTCGGCTTCCGGCAGCGCCGTCTTCGACACCGTCGTCAGCGTCGCCGCGTCCACGCCTTCGCGCAACGTTGCGAGTTGCGCGCCCACGAAGGCCGCGCGTGCCGGATCGGCCTGAAGCTGCTGCGATAGGCGTGAGGCCACGCGGATCGCGGTGAACCCCGCTGCGGGATCGCTGCCCGCGCGTGCGACCAGGTCTTCAGGTGTGGTGCTCGTCATCGCCAGTCTCCTGTGAGGCTGAAGGCGGCCCAGCGCGGGCCCGGATGGGCCTGACGCAACGCGGCGCCGGCCGTGGCCCAGGCGACGACGCGACTGCTGCCGCCGAGCCACGCCTGATAGAAGGCCTGCAGGAACAGCGCCGCATCGTTGCGGTCCACGTGCCAATGCGTGCCGAGCGTGCTGGACGCTCCGGCCATCAGGAAGGCCCATTCCAGCCCGACCGCGTCGCCCTGCGGGTTGGCCGCAGCGTGGCCGGAAACGCAGGCCTGCAGCGTCACATGCGCGCCGAGCAGCGGCTTCGGGTCCTCGGCCGCGCTCCGTTCGAGGTGATGCAGCAGGATCGCGGGGGTCAGAGCGCCGGCCGGCACGCGCGCGCCTGCCGGAGCGCAGACTGGAAGCTGGCCATCGCTCGCGAGCAGCAGGAATGACCGCTCCTCCCGCTTGCCGCGCAGCAGGGTGTCGCCGTGGCTGGCGAGGTGCAGCAGGGTGTCCGGCGCGAGGTGACGCAGTACCGCCTCGGCCGTCGCATCCGCGCCGTCCAGCACGGAAGCGCCACCCGGCAGCCGGGCCGCGAGCGTCCGATGGCAGCGCATGAACCCTTCGGCATAGGTCACGTCGTGCAGTTCCGACTCCTGCGGCGCCCGCAGGGCCAGGGCGCGCGCCGGGCGGCCGGGTGGCTCGGCGAGCGATCGCAGCACGTTGGCCGCGCCGTGGACCCGCGCGATCGCCAGCACCTCGCCGGCCGCACGGCCATCGGCGGAGCGCAGGGCGAGTTCGTGCAGAGGGAAGAGATGCAGCAGCGCGTGCGGTGAGACCAGCAGCGTGTCTCCCGCGGCGATGCGCCCGGCCTTCCACGCATCGTCCAACGGCGCGGCGAGAGGCGCGAGCGCCTCCGTCCAGTCCACCGTTGGAAGGAAGATGTTGTCGTTGACGCCGTGGCGTCCGGCCGGGGCGATCAGTCTCGGATCGGCCAGCGCAGCGAGGACGGCGCTGCCGGGCGGCAGCCTTGCGCTCGTCGCGGTCCCGTCCGCGGTCAGCAGCACGGCGAAGGTCCGCTCGGTATCGAGCAGGAAGGTCAGGTAATGCGTGCGCGTCCCGAGCAGGGCGTCGCGCAGCGTATCGAGCCGGGGCGGCTCATCGGCACCCGCAGCGTCCGAAAGGGCGCGGCACTTCGCCCATTCGATGGCGTCGAACACCGCGGCTGCATCCTGCCCCAGGCGCAGCCGGAGCGCGGCGAGCCGGGCCGGCAGGAACGCGTATTTGCCCGTGACGGCCGCCCTGCGGCCGAGCGCCGCGACGTTGCGCCGCGCGGCGTCCTGGCCCTCCCGCACCTCCACGATCACGCGCTCGGCCGCCTCCAGCTCGTCCGCACGTTCGAGCAGGAGGGAGGCGAGCCAGGCGGCATCGGCCCAGTGGCCGAGATCGCCGACCTGCCGGCTCAGCGCCGCGTAGTCCTGCACGGCGGCGCGCTCGGCGGGCGACCCGGCCCAAGCGGTGTCACCGATGGCTCTTGCGAGGATCCGGTTGAAGACGCTCGCCAGCCGCTCCCGCCGCTCCTCCGGCGTCATCCGATGCCGAGACCCTTCCGCATCGCATCGCGCAGGCCGTTGATGCGCTCGATGAGGTCCGCCTCGCTCTGCGGAACGTTGCGCCGTTCGGCCTCGAGCCGCCCGGCCATCATCTCGCCCATCGGGCCGAGCGGGCCGGCCCCGGCCGCCATCGCGCGGAGCGGCCTGATCAGCGCGTCGAGCGCCTCGTTCCAGCGATCCCCGATGGAACCCAGGTTGCGCCCCGGCGGCGCATCCGTCGGCTCCTCGCCGTCATCGGTGCCGGCGAGGAGATTGGCGACGACGTCCCAACCCGTGCTCTCGGCGATGTCACCTTCCGGCCGTTCCGCCGGCAGCATCCGCCGGGCTTCGTCGAAGCGCCGCGCCCGCGCCAGCCCCTCTGCGGCACGGATGGTGAGATAGCGGCGCTTGTCGTGCAGCCCGGGATGCGCGTCCACGAGGGTGACGGCGCGATCCGCCTGACCCAGCCGAACGAGCCCGCCGCTCTGCATGACCAGCACGGAGCCGATCTCCACGCGCGACAGCGGCTCGTAGCGCGGATCGCGTTGCCCCTCACCCGTCCAGAAGTCGAGGAGCGCCTGAGCGATGCCCACGCCGGCCGCGGCATCCCCGAACTCGACGAAGGTGACCGCCGCCTTGCCGAGCATCATCGCCCGCGTGTCGCGCCGGTCCATGCCGAGCGCCATGCGGATGAGGCCGGCATCGCCGGAGGAGAGCGGCAAGGACGCCAACGCCGCCTCGGCCTCCGCCGGGTCGTTCGCGTGCAGGATGCTCAGCGCGGCAGCGTACGCCCGCTGCTCGCGCGTCGTTACGTCTTCGGCATCGGCCATGAAGCAGCCTCCGGCATCGGGTGCGGCAGCTTGCCTTCGCGCACATGTTCCGGTTCTACCGCGGCGGAAGCACATGTCCGTGAGCGAAGGTCCTTCAACGTCGCGCATCAGGGCGCTAGGCTGGTCGCGTGACGTAGGCGGAGCCGACGGGATGACGAGCAGCCCCGACGCGCCCGGCCCGGCGCCGGACAGGCCGCAGGACCTCCTCGCCGAAGCCGAAGCCGCCCGCGCCTTCGCCCACGCGCCCTATTCCCGTTTCCAGGTCGGCGCCGCCCTGCTCTGCGCCGACGGCACCGTGCAGCGTGGCTGCAACGTGGAGAATGCGAGCTTCGGCGCGACGATCTGCGCCGAGCGCACCGCCGTCGCCGCCGCCGTTGCGCGCGGGCAGACGCGCTTCGTCGCCATCGCGATCGCGGGGCCGGAAGGCGTGGCGCTGACGCCTTGCGGCATCTGCCGCCAGGTGCTGGCGGAGTTCTCGCAGGACGGCGCGCTGCGCGTCCTCGCCCGCGACGCCGCCGGCGCGCCATTCGCGACGACGCTCGGCGCGCTCCTGCCCTCGGCGTTCGGGCAGGCGCAACTTCGGGGCTGAACGGGAAGGGCCGGCCGGCGTTTTCCACCGCATGAGACGCGCCCTCCTCCTCCTGCCATTCCTCGCCGCTTGCGCCAATGAGCCGCCGGCACCCGTGCCCGGCGTCTTCGTCGGCCGCAGCGAGGCGGAACTGGTCAGCGCGCTCGGCGTGCCGACGCGCGTCTATGACCAGGATGGCCGACGCGTGCTCTCCTATGACGGCGCCGGGGCGGCGCAGCCGGCAGTCGTGCCCTCGATCGGGTTGGGGTTCGGGCGATCCTCCTTCGGGTGGGGCAGCGCGACGGGCGTCGGGATCGGCACCGGACTCACCTTCGGCTCCTTCGGCGGAAGCCAGCCCTGCACCACGAGCTACGAAATCCGCGACGGCCTGGTGCTCGGCGCGACGCGCAGCGGGCCGGGCTGCGGCTGACAGACCTCCGCGCCGTGCATTAGCCTGCGCACCGCAACGCCGCGGAGCGCACCATGCCGCCGAGGATCGGGATCGCCTGCCAGGGCGGCGGCAGCCATGCCGCCTTCACGGCCGGGGTGCTGGCGGAGCTGTTCTCGCCCGCGTACCGCGACCGCTTCGACCTGATCGCGCTGTCCGGCACCTCCGGCGGCGCGGTCTGCGCGGCGCTCGCCTGGTCGGGCCTGCTGGCGCGCGGGCCCGAAGAGGCGGCGATGCGGCTGGAAGGCTTCTGGGCCGACCTGGCGGCGGACGGGTTCGCGGAAATCTGGATGAATGCCTGGACCCAGCTCCTGCTCTCGCTGCCCTTCACCGCAAATGCCAGCCCCTACGCCCAGGTCCCGACGAGCGAGACGGAACTGCGGAAGCTGCTCGATCGCTGGGTCAAGCCGGGGGAGCTGCCGCGCGATCCCGCCGCGCGCATCCGGCCCTACTTCCGCGTCGGCGTCGCCAATGTCCTCGAAGGGCGCGGCGCCGCGCTGGACGGCGAGAGCCCGCTCTTCTCGATGGACGACATCGTCGCCTCCGCCGCCGTGCCGCCGCTGTTCCGCGCGGTGCGGGCGCGCGGCGTGCTGCGATGGGACGGGCTCTACGCCTACAACCCACCGATCGGCGCGCTGCTGGACGTGCCGGACCGCCCGGCGGAGATCTGGGTCATTCGCCTCAACCCGGTCACGCGCGATGCCGAGCCGCGCAGCTTCGAGGAGATCGAGGACCGCCGGAACGAGATGGCCGGCAACCTGCCGCTGGATGCGGAGCTGGACGGCGTGCGGCTGGTCAACGGCCTGCTGGCGGTCGCGCCGGTGCTCGGCGAGCAGTTCGGCTACCGGCCGGTGATCGTGCGCGAGGTGGTGCTGCCACTGCCCGAGCTGACCTATCGCTCCAAGCTCGACCGGTCCGCCGCGCATCTGCGGCAGCTGGTCTCGGTCGGGCGTGCCATGGCCCCGTTCTTCTTCGACGATGCCTCGATCACCGCGCGGCCGCAGGGCTGACGCGGACCGCGGCGCCGGTTAAGGGGGGATCGCGCCAGCCGGGGGAGTTTGCTTGGCCAGCCTGTTCCGCGACCGCCGGCTGCCGGTGATGCTCGCCCTCGGCTTCTCGGCGGGCGTGCCGCTGCCGCTGGTGGCCGGCCAGGTGCTGCGGCAATGGTTCGTGGAATCGGGCATGTCGCTCGCCGATATCGGGCTGACGGCGCTGATCGGCCTGGCCTACGCGAACAAGTTCCTCTGGTCGCCGGTGCTGGATTCGGTGCGGCCGCCGGTCCCGGCGCGGGCGCTGGGCCGGCGGCGCGGCTGGCTGCTGCTGATCCAGCTCCTGCTGATCGCGACGCTCGCCGCGATCGCCACCACCGACCCGCGCGGCAGCGCGACGGCGACCGTGGCGCTCGCCGTCATCGTCGCCTTCCTCTCCGCCAGCCAGGACATCGTGGTGGATGCCTGGCGCATCGAGATGCTCGGCGACGATCCGGAACGCCAGGCCTGGGGTCTCGCGGCCTATGTCTGGGGCTATCGCGGCGCGCTGCTGGCGAGCGGGGCGGGCACGCTGTTCCTGGTCGGGCATGTCGGGTGGGGGGGCGCCTACCTCTATGGCGCGCTGCTGATCGTTGTCGGCGTGGCGGCGACGCTGGCGGGCCGCGAGCCGCCGGCGCCGCCGCCCGCGGCGCCCGGATGGCGCATGCGGATGCGGGACGCGGTCGTCGCGCCCTTCCAAGACTTCACGCGCCGGCGCCACTGGCTGGCGATCCTGCTGTTCATCGCGCTGTTCAAGCTCGGCGAGGCGCTGGCCGGCGTGATGACGACGCCCTTCTATCGCAGCGAGGGCTTCTCCCGCGACGACGTCGCCGCCGTCGGCACGGTCTTCGGCCTCGCCGCGACGCTGCTCGGCGCGGTGGCGGGAAGCTGGCTGGTCGGGCGCATCGGCGTGGGGCGGGCGCTGGTGCTGACCGGCCTCGCCCAGATGCTGTCGAACCTGATGTACCTCGCCCTCGTCGGCGGCGGGCGCGACCTGCCGATGCTGTTCGCGCAGGTGGGCGTCGAGAACTTCACTGACGGCCTGGCCGATGCGGCGTTCCTGACGTACCTGTCCGGCCTCGTGAACCGCAGCTTCAGCGCGACGCAGTATGCGCTGCTGTCGTCGCTGGCCGCGGTGCCGCTGCGCACGCTCGGCGCGTCGGGCGGCGTGCTGGCGGCTTCGCTCGGCTGGTCGTCCTTCTTCGTGCTGACGACGCTCGCCGCGCTGCCGGCGATGGCGATCATGCTGTTCCTGCTGCGGCGCCTGCCGCCCGATCCGAAGGACGTCCGGCGATGAGCGCCTGGTTCGCGACCCCCCTGCTGCTCGTCGCCTCGAACGTGCTGATGACCTTCGCCTGGTACGGCCACCTCAAGCAGCCGTCGTGGCCGATGTGGCTGGCGATCCTGATCAGCTGGGGCATCGCCTTCTTCGAATACTGCCTCGCCGTGCCGGCCAACCGCATCGGCTACGGCACCTTCACGGGGCAGCAGCTCAAGATTATGCAGGAGGTGATCACGCTCGCCGTCTTCGCGGTGTTCAGCGTCAATTTCCTCGGCGAGACGCTGCGCTGGAACTTCGCCGCCGCCGCGCTCTGCCTCGTCGCGGCGGTGGGGTTCATCTTCCTGCCGGTGGAGTAGTCACGCCGTCACCACCACCCGCCCGGTCATGCCGAGCACGGCATGCAGCGGCCGGCGGCAATCCACTTCATGCGTGCCGGCCGAGAGCGGCACCAGCGCCAGCTCGCGCGTCTCGCCGGCGGGCACGTCCACCGATCCGCCGGCCGCAAGCACGATGCCGGCCAGCGGCTGGCCGGGCTGGAAGGCGACGGTCCGGAAGAAGGCCGGCGAGGTGAAGTCGTGTGCCCGTGCGCCCTCGTTCACGAAGCGCATCCGCACGGGCTGGCCGGCGCGGAGCGTCACGTCGGTCGGCTGGAACGCGTACTCGTCGAGCGCCACCGTCAGCGTCGCGGCGCGCGACCAGTCGGTGTCCGCCGCCGCGTCCGGTGCGCGGATCGGCGCGGGCGCGGCGCAGCCGGCCAGCGGCAGGCCGAGCAGCAGGGCGCGTCGCCGGATGGGTGGCCTCACAGCAGCGCCAGCACGCGCCCGTGCCCCCCGGTGCCGCCCGCCACCTTCGGCGCGCCGGCGACCAGCGTCGCGCCGGTCGGCGGCAGGTTGCCGAGGCCGGCGACGCACTCGATCCCCCAGCGCCCGCTGCCGAGCCAGGTCTTGTGGAAGGCGAAGTCGGCCGAGGCGCCGTTGTCCATCGAGAGCGTGTCCACCGCCACCGCCGCCAGGTTACGCGCGATCAGCATCGGCGCGACGTCCGGACGGAAGCCGGGGAAGCGGAGCGCGTTGCCGCTGGCGTTGCGGAAGCCGGGCCCGCCGGCGCGCGCATCCCAGCCCGCGTTGACGGCGAGGCATGCGCCGGCCGGCAGGCGGCCGTGCTGCGCCTCGAAGGCCGTGATGTCCTCCGGCGTCACCTGGTAGTTCGGGTCAGCCTCCGCCTTGCCGCGCACGTCCAGCACGAGGATCGGGCAGACCAGGCTCTCGGCCGGTATGCGGTCCACCGTCGCGCCGCCCTCGGCGAAGTGGATCGGCGCGTCGAAATGCGTGCCGACATGCTCGCCGTAGGTGAAGCGGTTCAGGTTGTAGCCGTGGCGGGCGATGCTGAAGAGCTGCGTCATCTCGAAGGCCGGGTCACCGCCGAAGGTCGGGAAATCCGGGCGCAGCGTATGCGTCAGGTCCACCACGCGGCTGACCGGCGTGCTGCGGATCGCCTGGGCCGCCGCCGGCGCCGCCGAGAGCGCCATCACCGAGGCCGCGGCCGCGGCCAGCATCCCGCGCCGGCCGAGCGCCGCGCCGACCGATTGCATCACGCAGGCATCGCACATGGTCACCTCCCGCTCCCGATCGCGCGAGCCTGCCCCATGGACGCGCCGCTGCGCCAGCGCGAAGGTAACGGCGGCCGGGCCGGACGCGCGGACGTGACCCCGGCCGGGAACCGATCGGAGGGTCGGGAACTTAGCGACTCCGCAAGAGGAGGAGGGGCCGACATGGGCTTCCTGTGGACCATCATCATCGGCTTCATCGCCGGCCTGATCGCGAAATTCCTGATGCCCGGGCGCGATCCGGGCGGCTTCATCATCACCACGCTGCTCGGCATCGTCGGCGCGCTGGTTGCCACCTGGCTGGGCCAGGCGGTCGGCTGGTACCGGGCTGGAGAGGGCGCGGGCCTCATCGGCGCCGTGGTCGGCGCAGTCATCGTGCTGATAGTCTATCGCATGGTCGCGGGGCGACGGGCGGCGTGACCCTCCCAACCCTCCCCCTTGCGGGGGAGGGTTGGGAGGGGGGCTCGCGAGTTCAGGACGCGTGCTCCGTGACGTCCCCCCACCCCAGCCCTCCCCCGTGAACGGGGGAGGGAGCGGCTACCTCTTCACCTCGATCGCGTCCCAGATCGCGCGTTCCAGGTGGACGCCGTCGAAGCGCGCGATCTCCTGCAGGCCGGTGGGCGAGGTCACGTTGATCTCCGTGAGATACCCGCCGATCACGTCTATGCCGACGAAGATCAGCCCGCGTCGCCGCAGCTCCGGCCCGATGGCGGCGCAGATTTCCCGCTCGCGCTCCGTCAGCGCCGTCTTCTCGGGCCGTCCGCCGACATGCATGTTGGACCGCGCCTCGCCGGCGGCGGGAACGCGGTTGATGGCGCCCAGCGCCTCGCCATCCACCAGGATGATCCGCTTGTCGCCCTGCCGCACATCCGGCACGTAGCGCTGCACCACCAGCGGCTCCCGCGATTTCTCCGTGAACATCTCCAGCAGGCTGTTCAGGTTCGGGTCGTCCGGGCGGAGGTGGAAGACGCCGGCGCCGCCGTTGCCGAACAGCGGCTTCAGGATGATGTCGCCGTGCCGCTCCCGGAAGCGCCGGATCTGGCGGATGTCGGCGCTGATCAGCGTCTCCGGCATCAGGTCCGGGAAGTGGGTGACGTAGAGCTTCTCCGGCGCGTTGCGCACGCTGGCGGGGTCGTTCACCACCAGCGTCTTCGGGTGGATGTGCTCGAGGATGTGGGTGGCCGTGATGTAGGCCATGTCGAAGGGCGGGTCCTGGCGCATCAGCACGACGTCCACCGCCGACAGGTCCAGCTCCTCCGGCGCGCCGAGGGCAAAGTGGTCGCCCTTCACGCGCCGCACCTCGACGGGCTGCGCATGCGCCACAACGCGGCCGCCGAGCAGGGCGAGGTCGCGCACGTGGTAGTGGAACAGGGCGTGGCCGCGCGCCTGCGCCTCCAGCATCAGGGCGAAGGTGCTGTCGCCCTCGATGCTGATGGAGGCGATCGGGTCCATCTGGACGGCGACGCGCAGGCTTCGGGCCATGGGGAGTGCTCCGGCGTTCGGGCCACAAATCGCACCCGCCCGGACGGGTGGGAAGAGTTGCGGCATTGACCGGCGCGGGGCGCCCCGGCCAGTAGGGGGGCATGCACACGCTTTCGGGATCGGCGCACTTGGCGGGCGTGCTCGGCTGGCCCGTCTCGCATTCCCGCTCGCCCCGGCTGCACGGCTTCTGGCTGGCGCGGCACGGGCTGGACGGCGCCTACATCCCGCTGCCCGTGCGGCCGGAGCGCTTCGCGCCGGCCGTCCGCAGCCTGGCGGAGCTGGGCTTCGCCGGGGCCAACGTGACGATCCCGCACAAGGAGGCCGCCTTCGCCGTCTGCGACGAGGTGTCGGACGTCGCGCGCCGCGCAGGTTCGGTGAACACGCTGACCTTCCGTGAGGGCCGCATCCACGGGACCAGCACCGACGGCTTCGGCTTCCTGGAATCGGTGCGGGAGGCGGTGCCGGGCTGGCGTGCCGCGGATGGCCCGGCGGTGGTGCTCGGCGCCGGCGGAGCGGTGCGGGCGGTGGCGGCCGCACTGCTCGATGCGGGCTGCCCGCGCGTGGTGATCGTGAACCGCACCGCCGGCCGCGCGGAGGCAATCGCGCGCGATCTCGGCAGCGCCGTGGAGGTCGCGGTGACGCCGCCGCTGCGCGAGGCCGCGCTGCTGGTGAACGGCACCTCGCTCGGCATGGCGCATGAGCCGCCGCTGGAGATTGACCTCGCGCCGCTGCCCGGTTCGGGGGTCGTCGCCGACATGGTCTATGTGCCGCTGGAAACGCCGCTCCTCGCCGCCGCCCGCGCGCGCGGGCTTCGCGCGGTGGACGGCCTCGGCATGCTGCTGCACCAGGCGCGGCCGGGGTTCGAGGCGTGGTTCGGCGTGGCGCCGGTGGTGGACGCCGCGCTGCGCGAGCACGTCCTGCAGGACCTGCAATGAAGGTGCTGGGGCTGACCGGCAGCATCGGCATGGGCAAGTCCACGGCCGCGAACACCTTCCGCCGGCTGCGCGTGCCGGTCTTCGACGCCGACGCCGCCGTCCACCGCCTGCAAGGCCGAGGCGGCGCCGCGGTGCGCCCGATCGAGGCCGCCTTTACCGGCACCACGCAGGACGGGCGCGTGGACCGCGAGGCCCTGCGCACCCGCGTGCTCGGCGACGACGCGGCGCTGAGCCGCCTCGAGCGCATCGTCCATCCGCTGGTGCGGCGCGCCGAACGGCGCTTCCTCGCCGCCGCGCGGCGGGCCGGGAAGCGCTTGGCGGTCCTCGACATCCCCCTGCTGTTCGAGACCGGCGGGGACCGCCGCGTGGACGAGGTGATCGTCGTCTCCGCGCCCGCCGCCGTGCAGCGCGCCCGCGTCCTCGCGCGGCGCGGCATGACGCCGGGGCGCCTGGCCGCCATCCTCGCCCGCCAGATGCCGGACGCGCTGAAGCGCCTGAAGGCCGACCACGTCGTCCGCACCGGCCTTTCGCGCCACGCCGCCCAGCGCCACATCCGGCGCATCGTCTCGGAGCTTCGGACCTGACATGCGCCAGATCGTGCTGGATACCGAGACCACCGGCCTCGACCCCGCCTCCGGCGACCGCGTCATCGAGGTCGCGGCGATCGAGATCTTCAACTTCATGCCGACGGGCAAGACCTTCCACAAGGTGGTGGATCCCGAGCGCGACGTGCCGGTAGAGAGCACGCGCGTGCACGGCTTCACCGCCGAGATGCTGCGCGGCAAGCCGCGCTTCGCCGCCATCGCGGAGGAGCTGCTCGGCTTCCTCGGCTCCTCCGAGATCGTCGCGCACAACGCGCCCTTCGATTTTGGCTTCCTCGACGCCGAGCTGGTCCGCGCCGGCCACGGGAAGCTCGACCGCGCGCGGATGGTGGACAGCCTGGAGATCGCCAAGCGCCGCTACCCCGGCCTGCCGAACAGCCTGGATGCGCTGTGCCGCCGGCTCGGCGTGGACAACTCCATGCGCACCAGCCACAACGCGCTGCTGGACGTGACGCTGCTGGCGGAGGTCTTCCTCCAGCTCATGGGCGGCAAGCAGCCGGGGCTGGACCTGGCCGCGACGCCCGCACGCGGCGCCGGCACGGGCCTCGTGCCGGAGGATGCCGCACCCGTCGCCCGCACGCCCCGACCGATCGTGCCGAGTGCGGCGGAGCTCGCCGCCCACGCCGCCTTCGTCGAGGCGAAGCTGAAGGACCCGCTATGGCGCCGGCCGCCCTTTGTGGAGGCTGGTTGAGCGGGCCGGCATCGCCTACGTAACTGCCATGCTCCAGACCCGGCCCCGCGTGGCGCTCTTCGTCACCTGCCTCGTGGACCTCTACCGCCCCTCCGTCGGCTTCGCCGCGATCCGGCTGCTGGAAGCCGCCGGCTGCCAGGTGGAGGTGCCGGAGGTGCAGACCTGCTGCGGCCAGCCCGCCTACAACACCGGCGACCGCGCCACCGCGCGCGACCTGGCGCGGAACGTCGTGGATGCCTTCCTGCCCTACGACTACACGGTGGTTCCCTCCGGCTCCTGCGGCGGGCAGATCGCGCACCACTATCCCGGCCTGTTCGAGGACGACCCGGAGTACCGCGCCCGCGCCGGCCAGCTCGCGGGCAAGACGCATGAGCTCGTCTCCTTCCTCGCGGACGTGCTGGGGCAGGAGGCGGTGGCCGCGCGCTACGACGGCGTCGTCACCTACCACGATTCCTGCTCCGGCCTGCGGGAGCTGGGCATCAAGGCGCAGCCGCGCCGGCTGCTCGGCAGCGTGGACGGGCTGGTGCTGAAGGAGCTGCCCGACGCCGAGATCTGCTGCGGCTTCGGCGGCACCTTCTGCGTGAAGTATCCCGACATCTCCGTGCGCATGGTGTCCGACAAGGCGCGCGACGTGGTCGCGACCGGCGCCGACACCCTGCTGGCCGGCGACATGGGCTGCCTGCTGAACATGGCCGGGCGCCTGAAACGCGAGGGCGCCGCCGTGAAGGTGCGCCACGTGGCGGAGGTGCTGGCGGGGATGACGGACGAAGCCGCGCCGATCGGGGAGGTGAAGGCGTAGCCTCGTCGCAGCGGCGCGCCCGCCGGTTTGACGACCGCCGTGAGAATGTGTACACAAATTGCGTTCACATTGCGGGGCGACATGCCAGCACCAGGGCAGGACGCGCCGGCACCGCCGCAACGGGTGGGTGTCCGCGAGTTCCGGGGCAACCTGACGGGTTACCTGCGGCAGGTCCGGCAAGGCGCCTCGTTCCTCGTCATGTCGCACGACCAGGTGCTCGCCGAACTCCGGCCGCCGCCTCAGGCGGAGCGGCCCCGCCGCCAACCGGGCGCGCTGCGGGGAAGGATTCGGATGGCGCCGGACTTCGATACGCTTCCGCCCGACGTGCTGGCGGCGATGGAGGGGTGAAGCTCCTCCTCGACACGCATGCCCTCCTCTGGTGGCTGAACGACGACCGGCAACTCGGGCAGGTCGCACGGGATCTGATCGCCGATCCCGGCAACGACGTGCTGGTGAGCGTGGTGTCGCTGTGGGAAGTCGTCGTGAAGGTCCGCATCGGGAAGCTCGAGGCCGACATCGCGGAGGTATCGGAGGCGGTGGAACGGGACGGCTTCACCCCGCTGGGCATCGGCGCCGCGCACCTCGTGACGCTCGGCGGTCTGCCGCTGCATCCCGACCACCGCGACCCCTTCGACCACCTGCTCATCGCACAGGCGATCACGGAGGGCGCGACCTTCATGTCCGAAGACCGGAACGCGTCCCGTTATCCCGTGCGGTTCACCACCTGCTCGGAGCCACCGGCGGCGCCCTGACGCTTCGGAGTGACGGTCCGGGCGGGCATGGTCTGGCAGGGCCTTCGCGCTGCGCTACATTGCCGGCGTCAGGAGACACGATTTGGTCCAGGTCACTTCCCCGGCCTTCAAGGCGAACGCCGCCCAGGCATTGCAGGATTCCGGCCTGCAGAAGGCGCTCGGCAAGGCGAAGGGCTCCTTCCTCGCGCGGCGGGCGCAGGCGGTCGCGGCGCTGCCGGAATTCGAGCGGCTGCGCGACATCGGGCGCGACATCAAGAACCACACCCTCGCCCATCTCGACCACTACCTCGACCGCTACGCCGCGCAGGTGGAGCGCGCGGGTGGGAAGGTGCATTGGTGCGCGACGGCGGAGGAGGCGCGCGCCGCCGTGCTGCGCATCTGCCGCGATGCGGGCGCGAGGACCGTCACCAAGGGCAAGTCCATGATCTCCGAGGAGATCGGGATCAACGACCACCTGGAGGCGCACGGCATCACCCCCGTCGAGACCGACCTCGGCGAATACATCATCCAGCTCCGGCGGGAGCACCCGAGCCACATCATCGCCCCCGCCTTCCACCTGAACCGCGAGGATTGGGAGGCGGATTTCCGCCGCGCCCACACCGACCTCGACCCCAACCGCGTCTTCGCCGAACGCCGCGACATCCTGGCGGAGGCGCGGACCCGGCTGCGCCAGCGCTTCCTCGCGGCCGATGTCGGCATCACCGGCGCCAACTTCCTGATCGCCGAGACCGGCAGCAGCGTCATCGTCACCAACGAGGGCAACGGCGACCTGACCCAGACGCTGCCGCGCGTGCACGTCGTGCTCGCCAGCATCGAGAAGGTCGTGCCGACGCTGGAGGACTGCACGAGCCTGCTGCGGCTGCTGGCGCGCAGCGCGACCGGCCAGGATTTCTCGGTCTACACGACTTTTTCCACCGGAGTCCGTCGTGAACAGGAAGAAGACGGGCCGGAGGAATACCACGTCGTCCTAATAGACAACGGCCGGTCCAACATGATCGGCACCGAATTCCAGGAAATGTTGCGGTGCATCCGCTGCGCCGCCTGCATGAACCACTGCCCCGTCTATGGTGCGGTGGGCGGGCACGCCTATGGCTGGGTCTATCCGGGGCCGATGGGCAGCGTCCTGACGCCGTCGCTCGTCGGCGTGGACCGCGCCGGGCACCTGCCGAACGCCTCCACCTTCTGCGGCAAGTGCGAGAGCGTGTGCCCCGTCAAGATTCCGCTGCCGAAGCTGATGCGCCACTGGCGGGAACGCGAGTTCGAGCGGCACCTGACCCCGGCCGCGATCCGCAGCAACCTCGGCCTCTGGGCCTGGTTCGCGAAGCGGCCGGCGGCATACCGCGCCGCGACGCGGCTCGGCATCGGCGCGTTGTCGCTGCTGGGGCGCGGCAGGGGCGCGTTCCGGCGCCTGCCGCTGGCCGGCGGCTGGACCGCGGGCCGCGACCTGCCGGCACCCGAACCGGGCGGCACCTTCATGGCGCGCTACGCGAAGGCGAAGCGGGCGGCGCGATGAGCAGGGACGCCATCCTCGGCGCCGTCCGCCGCGGCCTGAAGCGCGGCCCGCTGCCCGCCGACCAGGCCGCGATGCTGGACGGGCGGCTCGCCGCGCATCCGCGCCACCTCATCCCCGCGCGCTCGCGCCTGCCGCACCCCGAGCAGGTCGCGCTATTCATCCGCAACGTGGAGAAGGAGTTCGGCACGGTCGAGCGCATCCCGGACCTCGCCGCCGTGCCGGCCGCGGTCGCCGACTACCTCGCCGCGCAGAACCTGCCCGCCCGCATCGTCATCGCGCCGCATCCCGAGTTCGACGCGGTGGACTGGTCCATCCGCCCCCTGCTGAAACGCGAGGCGCGGCGCGCGCGCGACGGCGACCTCGTCTCCCTCCAGCATGCCTGGGCCGCGGTAGCGGAGACCGGGACGCTGCTCTTCCCCTCCGACCCCGTGCGGCCCGCCACGCTGAACCTGCTGCCGGATACCGAGATCGCCGTGCTGCGCGCCTCGGCCGTCGTCGGCGCGTATGAGGAAGCGTGGGACCGCCTGCGGGCGGAGCGCGTGGACGCGCTGACCGGCGGCTTCATGCCGCGCAACCTGATGTTCGTCACCGGCCCCTCGCGCTCCGCCGACATCGAGCAGACGCTGGAACTCGGCGCGCATGGCCCGCGGCGGCTGCACGTGCTGCTGGTCGAGGACACGGCGGCGCCGCGCCTGTCGAGCCCGGCGGAGGCGCGCGCTTCAGCCGTCGCGCAGCCCGGCGGCCCGGCCGCGCCGGGCGACTGAGCCTGGTGCCATGGGGCCGAAGCGCAGAGGGGCGCTGAGCAGGTCGGACCTGGCGCTTTGGCGCGCCGTCACGGCCGATATCCTGCCGCTGTTCGGCCGTGTGCGCCCGGAGGCGCCGGCCGCCGATCCGGCGCCCGAGGCGATCGCGCCGAAGCCCGTCGCGCCGGCGCCGAAGCCACGCCCGCAGCGCGCCCTCGCACCGGATATCCGCATCGGCGAGCAGCCCGGCGGGCTGGACCGGCGCCGCTGGCGCGGCCTCCGCCGCGGCGACGCGGCCAGCGAGCGCACGCTCGACCTGCACGGAAGCCGGGTGAACGACGCGCATGCGGCGCTGCGCGCCTTCCTGCACGATGCCTCCGCCGACGGCGTGCGCACCGTGACCGTCGTGACGGGGAAGGGGCCGCAGCCCGATGGTGGCATCCTGAAGCGGGAGCTGCCGCACTGGCTGAACGCGCCGGACCTGCGCCCGCTGGTGCTGGGTGCGGCGCATCCGCATCCCACCAACACCGGCGCGGTGAACATCCTGCTGCGCAGGCGGCACCGCGCGCGATGACCCCCTTCGGCGCCCGGCTTCGGCAGCTGCGGCGCCGGCGCGGCGTGACGCTGAAGCAGCTCGCCGCGCATCTGCAGGTGTCCTCGGCCTATCTCTCCGCGCTGGAACACGGGCACCGCGGCCGTCCCTCGCACGGCCTGGTGCACCAGGTGAACGAGTTCTTCGGCCTGATCTGGGACGAGGCGGAGGAGTTGGCGGAGCTCGCGCGGCTGTCGCACCCGAAGGTCAGCGTGGACACCGCCGGCCTCTCGCCGGAGCAGACGGCGCTGGCCAACCGGCTGGCCGACGCGATTCGCCGCCTCAGCCCGCAGACGGTTGCCGCGATGCACGCGCTGCTCGACGGCGAGGCGCCGGCCGAGAAGCCGAGGCTGCGGCGGGCGGCGGGTCGGTAGCGGTCACGATACCCCGTGTACCGTCGCCCCCGCGAAAGCGGGGGCCCACCTGCCAACGCTTCCCACCTGCGGCATGATGGGTCCCCGCTTTCGCGGGGACGACAGGGGCCTCAATCCAGCCGCGCCCCGCTGCTCCGCACGATGTCCGCGTGGCGGCAAATCTCCGCGGCCAGGTGCTCCGCCAGCCGCGACGGCGGGCCGCCGTAGAGTTCGAGCCCCGCTTCCTCCAGCCGGCGCCTGCCCTCCGGGTCGGCGATCACCTCGTTCATCACGCGGTTCGCCCCCGCGATGATCGGCGCCGGCGTGCCCTTCGGGGCCAGCACGCCGAACCAAGTGCCGAAGGTCAGGCCGGGCAGCCCGACCTCGGCGGTGGTCGGCACGTCGGGCAGTTGCGGCGCGCGGCGGTCGGACAGGACGGCAATCGGCACCACCTGCCCGCCGCGCACCTGCGGCGCGGCGCCCGTGATCAGGTTGAACATCGCCTGGATCCGGTTGGAGAGCATGTCCGTCATCGCCGCCGCCGGCGCCTGGTAGGGCACATGCACCATCTGCGTCCCGGTCATCTGGCGGTAGAGTTCCCCGGCCAGGTGCATGGAGCTGCCATTGCCGGTGGAGCCGAAGTTGATCGCGCCGGGGTTGCGCCGCGCGAACTCCGTGAAGCCGGCCATGTCGGTGATGCCGGTCTGGCGGTTCACCACCAGGATGTTCGGCACGTTGCCGACGAGGATGATCGGCTCGAAATCGCGCACGGGGTCGAAGCCGGGGTCGCGGTAGAGCGCCATGTTCGTCGCCAGCGTGCCGGCCCAGGACCAGAGCAGCGTGGTGCCGTCCGGCGCGCTGCGCGCCGCGGCGGTGGCGCCGATGTTGCCGTTCGCGCCGCCGCGGTTGTCCACGATCACCCGCTGCGGCAGGCGCTTCTCCATCTCCTGCGCCATGATGCGCGCGACCGTGTCGGCCGTGCCGGCGCCGCCGGGGGCGGGGACGATCAGGCGCACGGGCCTGTCGGGCCAGGCGGAGCCCTGCGCCTGCGCGCGCGGCGCGGCGGCGAGGCCGCCGGCGAGCAGGGCCAGCGTGTCGCGGCGTCGCATGATGCTGCCTCCTGATGGCGGCGCGATGGTGGATGTGGCGGGCAGGGGCGGCAAGCCCCGGGGTTGCTCCGCGCATCCGGCAGCGCGACCCTCCGACGCGGCACGGGAGACGACGGATGCGGCTGGCAGTCCTGGGCGCGGGCGCGGTCGGCCCGGCAGCCGCCGCGCTCGCGGTGTCGCGGGGCCATGCGGCGGTGCTGTGGTCGCCGTCGGGCGCCGGCACCGCCGGCCTCGCCGGGACGATGCACGCCGAAGGCCAGCTGGACGGCGCCTTCCCGGTCGGGGTCGCGGCCTCGCTCGACGAGGCGTTCCGCGGTGCCGACGCCGCGCTCCTCGCCGTCCCGGCCTATGCCTATGCAGGCGTGCTGCCGCGCATCGCCGCCACGCTGCCATCTGGCCTGCCGCTGCTGGTCACGCCCGCGGCCTCACTCGCGCCCATCGTGCTCGACGTGCTGGCGGCCCGCCGCGGTGCGGCGAAACGGCGTGCGCCGGTCGGCGCCATGGGCACAACGCCCGTCGGCGCGCGGCGCCTCGCACCGAACCGCGTGCGCGTCGCGATGATCCGCAGCGCGATCGAGATGGCCGCCGTGCCGGCCGGCGCCGCGCCGGAGATGGCGCGGCTCGCGCGGGAGCTGTTCGGCATGTCCTTCCCGCTCTCGCCGGACGCGCTGCACGTCTCCTTCGTCAACGCCAACCCGATCGTGCATGGCGTCCTGGCGCTGACCAACGTGACACGGATGGAGCGCGGCGAGGACTGGCCGCAATACGCGATGATGACGCCCTTCGCCTGCAACCTGATGACCGCGCTGGCGGAGGAGCGGAATGCGGTGGCGGCGGCATACGGCCACGCGCTCGGCGGGCTGGATACCCACTTCCACCGCGCGAACGGGGTGCCGATGGGAAGGCTGCACGAGATGACCGCGGCGATCGCCGCCGTGCGGTCCGACCTCGGCGGACCGCGGACGACGGAGATCCGCTACGTGACGGAGGACGTGCCCTTCGGCTTGGCCTACTACGCCGCTGTCGCCGCGCCGAAGGGGGTCGCCACGCCGGTCACCGACAGCACGATCCGCCTGCTGGAGGTGCTGTGGGGCCGCGACCTGCGCACGAACCCCTTATTCGACGCGCTCGACCTCGCCGGGCTGCCGCGCCTGCTGGCGGAAGGCGACGGGCGCGGATAGGCCTCGGCGCGCCGTGCAGCGTCAGAAGAAGCTGCCCACCAGCGCCATCAGCACGACCGCAGCGACCGCGGCGATGGCGGGGGGGAAGAAGCCGTTGCGCATGTCGCGCCAGGGATCAGCCGGGATGTCTATCATGCGCGGAAAACGCCAGCTTTTCCGCGGGGTTGCGGTTCGCAGGCGGATTCAATCGAGGGATATGGAAAGCGGCGCCGCCACGCGCGTCCAGCGTGCCAGATCCTGCCGCAGGGTCGCGCCGAAATCGGCCGGGCCCGCACCGTTCGCGACCGCTCCGAGCGCATCGAGGCGCGAGGTGACCAGCTCGCTCCCCAGCGCGCGCACGAACTCCGCCCGCCAGCGCTCGACCACCGGCGCGGGCGTGTTCGCGGGTGCGGCGAGCCCTGTCCAGATCGAGGCCTCGAAGTCGCGCACGCCGCCCTCGATCAGCGTCGGCACGTCGGGCGTCGCGCGGAAGCGCATGCGCGAGGTCACGCCGAGCACGCGGAACTGCCCGCCCGACACCGCGAGCACGGACGGCACCGAGACGAACATCAGCGCGATGCGCCCGGCCGCGAGGTCGTTGAAGGCCGTCGCCGCGCCTCGATAGGGCACGTGCTCCAATGCCAGCCGCTCGCGCGCCTTCAGGTCCTCCATGATCAGGTGCGTGTTGGTGCCGGTGCCGGTCGAGCCGTAGGGCACGGGGTCACGCGCGGCGCGCAGGTAGGAGAGCAGCTCCGGCACGTCGCGCGCCGGCAGGTTCGGCGCGACGATCAGCGCGACGGGGCTGTCGGTGAGGTGGGCGACGGGCGCGAAATCGGCGATCGGGTCGTAGCCAAGCCGCCGCCCGATCGCCTTGGCGATGGTGAGCTGCCCCGCGGTCGCCAGCAGCAGCGTCAGCCCGTCCGGCGCGGCGCGGGCCACGGTCTCGGCGCCGAGGATGCCGCCGGCGCCGGCGCGGTTGTCCACCACCACCTGTTGCCCGACGCTCTGCGACACAGCCTGCGCGAAGAGCCGCCCGAGCACGTCCTGCGCGCCGCCTGGCGCGAAGGGCACGATCAGCCGCACCGGCCGGTCGGGCGCCCATTGCGCCTGCGCGCGGGCGAGCCCCGGCGCGGCCAGCGCAGCGGCGAGCAGCATGCGGCGTGCGGGCATGTCCGTTCTCCTCGGCTCCCGGGTTGGGTTCCGGGGAGCTTGGCGTGCCGGCGCAGGCACGGCAACGCACCGCGCATTTCACTGATCCGTCGCGCCCGTTTCATTGCATTGACGCGGGCCACGCGCTTAATGATCCCGCATGGAGGCCGCCCGTCTCACCACCTCCGAAGCGCTCCGGCCACGCCGCAGGCTCCCGATCCGCTTCTCCCACTCCGACCCCGACACGGTCTGGGGCGACGTGCTGGGCCTGCGGCCGCTCGGTGGCCGGTTCCGTGCCATGCGGCGGATCGTCTCGATCATCCTCTGGACGCTGATCGCCATCCCGATCCAGGCGTTCCTGATGGTCATGCCGGGGCGGCTGAATGTCGGCTTCGGCAAGGCGTATCACCGCGGCATCGCCTGGCTGCTCGGCGTCCGCATCCAGGTGATCGGCGCGGCGGTGCGCAGTCCAGCGACGCTCTACGTGTCCAATCACTCCTCCTGGCTCGACGTCGTCGTGCTCGGCGCGACGCTGGAAGCGCCCTTCGTGGCGAAGCGCGAAGTCGGCGAATGGCCGCTGATCCGCATCGTCGCCCGCCTCGGCCGCACCGTCTTCGTCACCCGCACCCGCACCGGCACGAAGGGCGAGGCCGGGCTGATCCGCGAGCACCTGTCCGCCGGCGAGAGCCTGATCCTGTTCCCCGAGGGCACGACGAGCGACGGCGGCCGCGTGCTGCCGTTCCGCAGCGCCTTCCTTTCGGTCGCCGACACGGCGCGCACCGTGCAGCCGGTCTCCGTGGTGTTCGACCGCCTCGGCGGCCTGCCCGCCTGCCGCCGTGACCGGCCGCTCTTCGCCTGGTACGGGGATACCGACATCGCCACCCATGTCTGGCGTCTTGCCCGCCGCCCCGGCGCACGGGCGACGATCGTGCTGCACGCGCCTCTCGACCCCGCCACCTACCCCGACCGCAAGGCGCTGACCGCCGCCTGCGCCGAGGTGATCGCCGAGAGCTGCGCCACGATGCGCCAGAACCGGCCCGCCGAACCGCTGCGGGCACGTTAGCACTTGACCCGGCGCGGCCTCCACACGCAACGTCTGGTCGTGCCGATTCGCGCCACGCCCGCGTCGTCGCCGTGCCCCTGATGGGTCTTGCTTGACCCGCGCGCGGGCGGCCCGCACATCCCCGCCTTTCCCCGGCCGGTCCTCCGGCCGGGCGGCGGAGCACTCACCCCGATGACCACCAAGCGCCTCTTTGTGAAGACCTGGGGCTGCCAGATGAACGTCTATGACAGCGCCCGCATGACGGATGTGCTGGCGCCGCTCGGCTACGCGCCGGCCGAGACGCCGGACGGCGCCGACATGGTCATCCTCAACACCTGCCACATACGCGAGAAAGCAGCCGAGAAGCTGTTCTCCGAACTCGGCCGCCTGCGCGAGGCGAAGCGCGCGAGGGAAGCCGAAGGCGGGCGCATGGTGCTGGCCGTCGCCGGCTGCGTCGCCCAGGCCGAAGGCGCCGAGATCACCGCGCGCGCGCCCTACGTGGACATCGTGCTCGGCCCGCAGAGCTACCATCGCCTGCCGGAGATGGTCGCCCGCGCCGCGCGCGCCGCCGGCGGCGTGATCGAGACCGACTTCCCGGCCGAGAGCAAGTTCGACCACCTGCCCGAGATTTCCGCCCCGCCCGGCCCCGTCGCCTTCCTGACCATCCAGGAGGGCTGCGACAAGTTCTGCTCCTTCTGCGTCGTCCCCTACACGCGCGGCGCCGAATACTCCCGCCCCGCCGCCTCGGTGGTCGCCGAGGCGCGGCGCCTCGTCGCCGCCGGCGCGCGGGAGATCGCGCTGCTCGGGCAGAACGTGAACGCGTATCACGGTGACGGACCGGATGGCGGCACGTGGGGCCTGGCCCGCCTGCTGCACGCGCTCGCCGACATCCCGGGCCTCGCGCGGCTGCGCTACACCACGTCGCATCCGCGCGACATGGACGATGCGCTGATCGCAGCCCACGGCGCGATCCCGTCGCTCATGCCCTTCCTGCATCTGCCCGTGCAGTCCGGCTCCGACCGCGTGCTGCGCGCGATGAACCGCGGCCACACGTCGGACGACTACCGCCGGCTCGCCGAGCGGCTGCGCGCGGCACGACCGGACCTCGCCCTGTCGTCGGATTTCATCGCCGGCCATCCCGGCGAGACGGAGGAGGATCACGCGGCGACGCTCGCGCTGATCCGCGACGTGGGCTTCGCGCAGGCCTTCTCGTTCAAGTATTCGGCGCGGCCTGGAACGCCTGCCGCCGGCGCACCACTTCGGGTGGAGGAAACCGCGAAGGATCGCCGGCTGCACGAAATCCAGGCGCTGCTGCGGGAACAGCAGGCGGCCTTCAACCGTTCCCGTTCCGGCATGCACATGGATGTGCTCTTCACCGGGCCGGGCCGGCACGCGGGACAACTGGCCGGCCGCTCCCCCTGGCTGCAGCCCGTGCATGCCGAAGCACCCGCGCATCTCATCGGCCTGGCCGTGACCTGCGAGGTCACGGCCGCCCATCCCAATTCCCTCGCCGTGCGCGTCGCCGGCAGGCCCATCGGAGAGTTCCAGCAGGAGAAAGCCGCCGCTTGAGCACCACCACTGCTGACCCCGCGCTCCGCGCGGGTGGCGCTGACCCCGCGCTCCGCGCGGGTGGCCTCGCGTCCCGCCCCGGTGAGTCCCGCGCCATATCGCGCGGCGCCACCGAGCTTCCCGCCAGCCGGTCCGTCACGCTCAACTTCGACGACAACGGGCTGCTGCCGATCCTCTTCGGGGAGCATGACCGCAACCTCTCGCGCATAGAGATGCGTCTCGGGGTCAGGCTCGGCAGCCGGGGCAACCGGCTGACCATCACCGGGACGCCTGAGCGGACGGAGGTCGCGGAGGCCGCGCTGGGCGATCTGTGGCGTCGGCTGCAAAGGGGTGAACACGTGGGCGGCGCCGAGGTGGAGGCAGCGATGCGCATGGCTGAAGGCGCGCAGGAAGCCGATCCGCGCCTGCCGCTCCAGGACATCCCGGCGATCCGCACCCGCAAGGGGGCGATCGCGCCGCGCACGCCGGCCCAGGCCGCCTACATGGACATGCTGTCGCGGGCCGAGATGGTGTTCGGCGTCGGGCCGGCCGGCACGGGCAAGACCTACCTCGCCGTCGCGCAGGGCGTGGCGCTGCTCCAGGCCGGCCGGGTGGACCGGATCGTGCTGTCGCGCCCGGCCGTCGAGGCCGGCGAACGGCTCGGCTTCCTGCCCGGCGACCTGAAGGAGAAGGTGGATCCCTACCTCCGCCCCCTCTACGACGCGCTGCACGACATGATGCCGGCCGAGCAGGTCCGCCGCCGGATGGACGCCGGCGAGATCGAGGTCGCGCCGCTGGCGTTCATGCGTGGCCGAACGCTGGCCCATTGCTACGCCATCCTGGACGAGGCGCAGAACACCACCGCCGCCCAGATGAAGATGTTCCTGACCCGAATGGGCGAAGGGTCGCGCATGGTCGTCACCGGCGACCCGACCCAGGTGGACCTGCCCCCCGGCCAGGTCTCGGGCCTGGCGGAGGCGCTTCAGGTGCTGAATGGCGTGGACGGCATCGCGATCGCGAGATTCGACGAACGCGATGTGGTAAGGCATCCCCTGGTGGCCCGTATTGTCGCGGCCTATGGACGTGCCGACGCCGCCCCCCGCCGGGAGGGCGCGCGTGGGCGCGCGGGTCTGGAGAGGGATGGAACCGGGAAGTAGTCGTCCCGGCCGGGCAGGTCCGGCCGGGCTTAGGGTGGGGGAGGGCGGGATCACCGTCCTCCTGGGATCGAGGGGCTGGCGCGGCGCCGTGCGACGGCCGGAAGCCCTGGCACGACGCGCGGCCGAGGCGGCGCTGGCGGAAGCCGGGGCGCGCGGCGCCGTCACGGTGCTGCTCGCCGACGATGCCGCCGTGAAGCGGCTGAACGGGCGGCACCGCGCGAAGGCCAAGCCGACCAACGTGCTGTCCTTCCCGGCCGGGGCGCCGGGCTACCTGGGCGATGTGGCACTCGCGCTCGGCGTCGTGCGGCGGGAGGCGCGGGCCGCCGGACGGCGCGCCGCCGACCACCTCGCGCACCTCGTCGCGCACGGCGCGCTGCACCTGGCCGGTCACGACCACCTGCACGCCGGCGAGGCCCGGCGGATGGAGCGCGCGGAGGCCCGCGTGATGCGCCGCCTGGGCCGCCCCAATCCGTGGAGAAGCGCAACGTGAGCGGCAACGGGCACGCCGCCAACGGCAATGGCGACCGGCGCAACAGCTTCCTCTGGCGCCTGCAAGGCCTGCTCCGGCTGCGCGAGGCCGAGAGCGTCCGCGACCGCGTCGAGGAGCTGCTGGAAGGCAAGCCCAACCGCGACGCCGACGAGCGGCGCGAGGACGAGGCCGAGAGCGGCCTCGACCCCCACGAACGGGTGCTGCTCGGCAACGTCCTGCGGCTGCGCGACAAGACCGCCTACGACGTGATGGTGCCGCGCGCCGACATCCTCGCGATGCCGGAGGACCTGACGCTCGACCAGGCGATCCGGCTGATCCAGAAGGAGGGCCACAGCCGCTTCCCGGTCTACCGCGGCAACCTCGACGAGATCGTCGGCATGGTCCACATCAAGGACGTCTTCGCCGCGGTCGGCCGCGACCCGGCCGAATTCTCGCTGAAATCCATCCTCCGCCGCCCGCTGCTGGTGGTGCCGACCGTGCCGGTGCTGGACCTGCTGCTGCAGATGCGCGCGCAGCGCATCCACATGGCGCTGGTGGTGGACGAGTACGGCGGCATAGACGGCCTGGTCACCATCGAGGACCTGGTCGAGACCATCGTGGGCGACATCAGCGACGAGCACGACGAGGTCGCGACGCCGACGATGATCGAGCGGCCGGACGGCACGCTGGAGCTCGACGCCCGCACGACGGTGGAGGCGTTCGAGACGCTGCTCGGCGCCGTGCTGACCGAGGAGGAGCGCGCGGCGGACATAGACACCGTCGGCGGCCTCGTCTTCACCCTCGCCGGCCGCGTCCCCGCGCGCGGCGAGCTGATCAGCCACGCCTCCGGCCTGGAGTTCCGCGTGCTGGAAGCCGACCCCCGCCGGATCAGGCGGCTGCGCGTCCGACGGCCGGGTGCAGAGGCGGCGCGCCAGGCGGCAGAGTGATCGCGCCAGGATTTTAACGCGTCTCCCCCGCCCGTTTCCGCACGACCTGCGCCTATGGCGCGAACAGCAGGAACACCCACACTGCGAACAGCACGAGGTGCACGACACCCGAAAGAAAGCTCGCGCGCCCCGTGCCATAGGTGATCAGCGCCATCAGGAACGACAGCCCGAGCAGCAGCGCCCCGCCCGCCGAAACGCCGAGCTCGAGCGGCGAGCCAGTCCACCACGCCACCACCGCCACTACCGGAATCGTCAGCCCGATGCTCGCCACGGCCGAGCCGAGCGCGAGGTTGATCGAGGTCTGCAGCCGGTCGGCCAGCGCGGCGCGCAGCGCGGCCACCACTTCCGGCAGCAGCACGATCGCCGCGACCACGACGCCGACCACCGCCTGCGGCGCGCCGAGCCCGGCGGCGGCCCCCTGGATGAAGGGCGTGAAGGACTTCGCCAGCAGCACCACCGCCGTCAGCGCGACGACCAGCAGCCCGAGCGCGATCCAGGCCACCCGCGCCGGCGGCCGCTCATGCGAATCCGGCGCCGCGGTGCCGGACGGGTCCACGGAGAGAAAGTAGTCGCGGTCCCGCACGGTCTGCACGAAGGTAAAGGCAAGGTAGAGCACGAGGCAGGCGAGGCTGACGAAGCCGAGCTGGAGCGGCGTGTAGTACGGCCCCGGCGCGCTCGTCGTGAAGTTCGGCAGCACGAGCGTGACCGCGACCATCGGCAGCAGCACGGTCAGGTACGCCTGCGCCCCCTGCGTGCGGAAGCGCTGCTCCCGGTAGCGCCGCGCGCCGACCACGATGCACAGGCCCGCCACGCCGTGCAGCACGAGCACGACCACCGCATGGATCGTGTCGCGCACCAGCGTCGGTTGCGGATCGGGCCCGAGCATGACGGAGATGATCAGCCCCGCCTCGATCACCGTGACGGCCAGCGCCAGGATCACCGCGCCGAACGGCTCGCCTACGCGCAGCGCGACGATTTCGGCGTGATGCACCGCGGCCAGCACCGTCAACAGCAGCGCGACCGCGAAGCCGAGCCCGGCACCCGGCGACGCGCTGCCGTGCAGCAGCAGCTCGAGCCCGAGGCCGAGCGGCGGGGCGATGGCCGTCCAGGCCGGGATGGTGGTGGCGGATGCTGCCATGCTGCCTCGCGGTTGTGGCGGCACCCCCGCCGCGTGATCAGCCCGGCGGCTGCAGGCCGCCCGTGATCTCGTCCTCGCCGGTCTTGACCAGGAAGGCGGGCAGCGCAAGCGGCTGCGTGCGGCTGGCCGGGATAGGCGAGGCGAAGGGCGGCATCCCCTCGCGCCGCCGGCGCAGGTCGGCCTTCGCCGCCTCCCGCAAAGCCGCATCCGTCATCAGGTCGAAGCCGGCGGCGGCAAGGATGCGCGCGGTGTTCAGCGAGGCCTTGTCGCCGATGGAGGTGCCGCCGCACGCCGTGACCGGCCAGGTGTGCAGGCTGACGCCGAGCGGCAGCGTCGGCCAGCCGAACACGCCGAGCGGCACCGTGTGGCTGACGTCGCCGAGGTCGGAGGAACCGCCGGCGGAGACCGTGCCGACGAAGGGCGTGTGGCGCGTGGCGAGCCCGGCCTCCGTCACGCCCATCGCGCGCTGGCACGCGCGCGCGAAAGCCTGCTCCGCCCCGGTCCACTCCAGCGGCACGGCGGAGAGGTGGCGGTGCATGTGCCGCGCGAGGGGCTCGTTCGGCAGCACGTCGTAGGTGCCGAAGAACAGGTCGAACTCGGCCTCGGTCTGGGTCATCCGGGCCGCGCCGTCCGCGACCTGCGCCAGCCAGGCCGTCAATGCCTCCACGCGCGGGCGGTCCACGTCGCGGGCGACGATCCAGACCTGGGCGAAGTCCGGCACCACGTTCGGCGCGACGCCCGCATTCTCGTAGATGTAGTGCAACCGCGCGGTGGGCTGGATGTGCTCGCGCATCATCTGCACGCCGAGCCCGAACAGCTCCGCCGCCTTCAGCGCGCTCCGCCCCTCCCAGGGCGAGAAGCCGGCATGGGCGGTGCGCCCGCGGAAGATCACCTTCGCCTTGCCCGTCGCCGCGAGCGACACGAGACCGGCGCCGGCGACCGGCGCGGGATGCCAGGCCAGCGCCGCGTCCACGTCGTCGAACAGGCCGGCGCGGACCATGTAGACCTTGACGCCCTCCATCTCCTCCGCGGCACAGCCATAGACGCGGACCGTGCCGGGCGTCCCGGCCTCCTCCATCATCCGCTTCAGCGCGAAGGCCGCGCCGGTGCAGCCGGCGCCCAGCATGTTGTGGCCGCAGCCATGCCCGGCCTCGGTCGGCCCCGGCGCCTGGCGCGGCTCGGCGGCGTTGCCGAGGCCCGGCAGCGCGTCGTACTCCGGCAGGTAGCCGATCACGGGCCCACCGACCCCCTGCCGCCACTCCGCTACGAAGGCGGTCGGCACGCCCGCGGTGCCGCGGCTGACGATGCGGAAGCCCGCCGCCTCCAGCTCGCGCAGGTGGATCTCAGCCGACTTCACCTCGGCAAGCGAGAGCTCCGCATTCGCCCAGACCTCGCGCGAGATGCGCAGGATCGGCGCGCGCACCGCTTCCACCGCGCGCGCCGCCGCGACGGTGGAGGGCGGCGGGGCCGCCGGCGCGGCGGGCGGCGGCGCCCTTCCGGCCTGGGCCAGCACGGCCCCGGGCGCCGCGGTGCCGCCGGCGGCAAGCGCCCCGGAGCCGAGCACGACCGCGCGGCGGCCGGGCATGTGAAGCGGCTTCTTCATGAGTTTCCCCCCGCGGCGAGGCGCGTCAGAAGCGCCAGGTCAGGCCGAGGACCGGCCCGCTCAGCGCGATGTCGAGCACGCGCCCGCCCTCCCGGTAATCCACGGCGAGGTGGCGATAGCCGGCCGAGGCGGTGAGGCGCTCGCCGAGCGCGTAGTTCAGAGTCGCGGTGGCCGAGAAGGTCCCGCGCGACCCGATGCCGAAGCCGCCGACATCGCCCATGACCAGCGCCGACAAACGCGGCGCGAGGTCGGCGCGCAGCCGGAAGCCAAAGATCGGATCCGCCCAGTTCAGGTACGAGGACGCGCCCGCGAAGGGCGCCCCGGCCACGCGCACCTCCGCCTCCGCCGAGAGGTGCCATAGCCGCACGCCGCCAAGCAGGTCGAGGGCGAGGCCGGGCTCCGAAACCACGCGGTAGCCGGCCGCCAGCGTGCCGAAGACCTCGCGCACCGCGCCGCGGCCGGCGACCGGCGGCGCAGACTCGAACCCGCCCTTCCGCGACACGTCCACATAGGCGAGGTCGGCCATGACCACGACGCGGTCGCGGATCGCCAGCGCATTCACGAAGACGCCGAGGTCGAGGTCGTCCAGGATTTCACGGAAGGTCTGTTCGACCTGGAGCGACGGGAGGCGGCGGTCGGCGCGGATGCGCCCGTCGAGGCCGGCCGCCCAGAGATACGGCGTGACCTGCACGGTCCAACCACCGCCGACCGGCTGTGCCGCTGCGTCCGTCGCGGCCATCGCCGTGGCGAGCGTGAGGCCGAGCGCGACGAACCCCCTTACTGATGCTGCCCCGCCCAAAGCTGCCCCCATGCGTTGCCAATCCGCCGCGCAGAACAGGCCGATGAAGGCACGGCGCCGTTGCGGTGCCGCACCCTCTCACGAGCGTACGGGCCGGATGGTCACGAGAGGGTGAGGGAGCTCCGCAGAAATCAGCCGCCTTCGGGCGCTCTTGTCAGGCCGCGTGACCCGTGAGTCCGGCCGCCGCGCATGTAGTGCTGCTGCGGCCGGTAGGCACCGCCGCGGCGCCGCGCGAAGAGCCGGCTGAGCAACTGGGACAGGCGCAAGAGGCCTGGCCGGGTGCGGAAAGCGGCGCGGAAGGATGGGTGGCCGGACATGGCAACCTCACGGGTTCGTGAGGTATACAATATCGGTCACGCCGCCCGAATCAAGCACGAAATCGTGAGGAGCGGTGCGGATGCCCTCTTCCGCACCGCTCGCAAGTCAGTTTCCTGCGCCGACCTGCTTGACCGTCACCAGGTCGTCGTTCGCCGCCTCCGGCGGGACCGCCTTCTGGATGCGGTCGAAGGCGCTCAGCGCCTGCCCGACCACCTGGTCCATGTTGTAGTAGCGGTACGTCGCCAGCCGTCCGACGAACCAGGTGTCCCGCTCGGCATCCGCCAACGCCTCATACTTCTTGTAGAGGGTGGCGTTCTCGGGCCGGGGGATCGGGTAGTACGGGTCGCCCTCGGCGCTCGGGAACTCGTAGGTCACGCTCGTCTTCGGGTGCTGCTGCCCGGTCATCCACTTGTATTCGGAGACGCGGGTGAAAGGCGTCGCCTCGGCCGGGTGGTTCACCGTGCCGGTCGGCAGCGCCCATTCGCGGTCCAGCGTCTCGTGCCGGAACTGCAGGCTGCGATAGGGCAGCTTGCCGAAGCGGAAGCCGAAATACTCGTCCACCGGCCCGGTCCAGACCAGGCGGCGGAAGCTGAAGCGCCGGCGGGCTTCCTTGAAGTCCATCCCCGTGCGCACCGTAATATTTGGATGGTCCAGCATTCGCCGGAACATCGCGGTGTAGCCGTGCAGCGGCATGTACTGGAACCGGTCGGTGAAGTAGCGGTCGTCGCGGTTCGTCCGCGTCGGCACCCGCGCCGTCACGCTGCGGTCGAGCTCGCTCGGGTCCAGCGCCCATTGCTTGCGCGTGTAGCCGCGGAAGAACAGCTCGTAGAGCTCGCGCCCGACCTTGCCGACCACCACGTCCTCGCTCGTGCGCACGGTCTCGACATGCTCGGCGCGCGCCGCCATCCAGTCCTCGACCTCACCTTCCGTCAGCTCCAGGCCATAGAGCCTGTTGATGGTGTCGAGGTTGATCGGCACGGGCACCAGCACCTCCTCACCCGTCTTCGGGCTGCGGACCTGGCCGAGCACGCGGTGTTCGTAGAACCGCCACTCCGTGAACTTCGAGAGGTGTTTGAAGATCTGCTCGCTGTTCGTGTGGAAGATGTGCGGGCCGTAGCGATGGATCAGCACGCCCGCGTCATCGAGGTGGTCGTAGGCGTTGCCCGCGATGTGGTCGCGCCGGTCCACCACGAGCACCTTGTCGCCGCGCTGGGACGCCAGGCGCTCCGCCAGGACCGAGCCGGCGAAGCCGGCACCGACGATCAGCCAATCAAACATGGGACGCCCCCGCCGCGCGGGCCGTCATGGCGAGCGAGGCGCCGGCACCCATGCGCCTGACGTCGCGGATCAGCGCCGCCATCCGTTCCCAGGTACGGTCCCAGCTGTCGCCGGCGAGCTTGGCGTCCACGCGCGCGCGCCATGCCTCCTTCGGGCGTTGCAGCAGCAGGTCGGCCTTCTCCGCCATCTCGCGCGCGTCGTCGGCGATCTCGACCAGGCCGGGCGCGCCGTAGTCGCGCACCACGTCCGTCACGGCCGTGGAGACCACGGGCAGGCCCGCGGCGAGGAATTCCGGCGTCTTCGTCGGGCTGATGAAGCGCGTGCTCTCATTCAGCGCGAAGGGCATGAACCCGATGTCCCAATGCGCCAGGTAGCCTGGCAGCTCCGCATAGCTGCGCGCGCCGAGCCAATGGATGTTCGCGGCCTGCGGCAGCGCGGCCGGGTCAATCTTCACGACCGGCCCGATCATGCAGAGCTGCAGCTTCGGCCGCAGCGCAGCGAGCTCCGCGACGAGGTCGAGGTCCATCCGCTCATCCACCACGCCGAAGAAGCCAATGCGCGGGCGGGCGATCCGGCGCAGGCTCTCCGGCTCCGGCCGCGCCGCCCTGGCCTGGCCGAAATGCTTCACGTCAATCGAGGACGGGAAGCAACGGACCGAGGCGTGCCGGTCCTTCTTGGCCTCATACAGGCTGCGTCCGCCGGTGAAGACGAGGTCCGCGCGCGCCAGCAGGCGGCGCTCCATCTCGATCATCTCGGGTGCCGCGCCGCGGAAGGCGGACAGCTCGTCCATGCAGTCATAGACGATCACGTCGGCGGCGATCTGGCCGGCGACGGCCATGAACATCGGCGAGTAGAACCACGCGACCAGCGGCCGGCCCGCGCGCTCCGTCAGCACCGTCTCCAGCAGGGCGCGCTGCGCGGCCACGGCGATCTCCCGCGACAGGCCGTGCGACAGGATCGGGCGCAGGACCGTAACGCCGCCAGGGCGTTCCAGGCGATCGAGGCACGGCTCCGCGCCATCCTCGAACAGCGGCTCCTCGAGGAAGACCACCTCGTGCGACCCGGCCGCGCGGGTCATCAGGTGCTGCGGCCGCTGGAACACAAAATCCCAGCGCAGATGCGACAATACCAGCAGCACCGACCGGTCGTCCCGGCCGTGGTCTGGACTAGGCGGAGCCCCGTTCATCCCTCACTCTCCCAACATTCAGGTGAGCCGGCGTCCGGGCACGGCGAATCACTGCCGCGCGGCGAAACTCCGCCGCAACCCGGGAACGCCTGACGTCCTGGATGTGTCTGAAACGCCGCATGCTGCGCTGCGGTTCCGCCCGTGCTCACGCGATCCGGAGCAGTTCCGCAACGTTCCCGGTCAGCACATTGGTGCGGCCAGCACCTTGTCCCGGTAGTTGCAGTGGGCCGCTGCCGGACAGCGCCAGCACTCCGGCAGCCGCGCCTTGCAGACGTAGCGGCCGTGCAGGATCAGCCAGTGATGCGCGTCGCGCAGCATCGCGGGCGGCGTCTTGCGGACCAGCCCGTCCTCCACGTCGCGCGGCGCCTTGCCGGGCGCCAGGCCGGTCCGGTTGCCGAGGCGGAAGATGTGCGTGTCCACCGCCATCGTGTCCTGTCCGAACGCGACGTTCAGCACGACATTCGCGGTCTTGCGCCCGACGCCGGGCAGCGCCTCCAGCGCGGCGCGGTCGTTCGGCACCTCGCCGCCGTGCCGCTCCAGCAACTGGCGGGCGAGCGCCGCGACGTTGCGCGCCTTGCCTTGCCAGAGACCGATGCGCCGGATGAAGGGGCCGATCCCCTCCTCTCCGAGCGCCGCCATCGCGCGGGCATCGGGCGCCGCGGCGAACAGTGTCGGCGTCGCCTTGTTCACCGCAGCGTCCGTCGCCTGGGCGGAGAGCACGACGGCGACCAGCAGCGTGAACGGGTTGTCGAACGCCAGCTCCGTCTCGGGCGCCGGGTTCGCCGCCGCGAGCGCGCGGAGGAAATCGGCCGCCTGCGCCGCATTCATTGCGCGCGCACGGCGGGGCGCGGCGGCGGTGCCATGCCGGGGAGGTGTTGATTTCGGCGTGGGGGGCATGGCGTGACGCCAGAGCTAGCCCATACTCCCGGCCGATGTCAGGGGTTCAGCCAGCCATCCTGTTCGAGGCCGTGACCCGCCCCCCGCCCGCCCTGTCCTCGCGCGGAATGCGCTGGTTGTGCGGCTTGGCGATCGCGGCGGCCGCGGTGCCGGCAATCGCCTTCACGCTGCTCGGGGCCTGGCCGGTGCTGGGCTTCCTGGGCGGGGAAGTGGTCCTGGTGCTCGGCCTCGTTGCGGCCCACCGGCGCCGGAGCGCGGCGGCGCTGGAAACGGTGCTTCTGAGCGACGGGCGGCTGACCGTCCACCGCGCCGACGGACGCGGGGGACGGGAGCGCGCGGAACTCGACGCCTATTGGACCCGGTTGCGCCTCGCGGAACAGCAGGGCGGCGGCGCGGTGCTGATGGCGCAGGCGCGCGGCCGGCAGGTCGAGATCGGCCGGTTCCTGCCGCCTGAGGAGAAACGTGCCCTGGCCGAGGCGCTGGATGCGGCGCTGGACCGGTATCGCCGCCCGGTCTTCGACAACCCGCAGTTGCGAGACTGACCGCGCCTTCGCAACCTTTTGAAGACGCGCGCCGCAGGCTACTCCGTCGGAGCGAGGCTCTTGATCAGGTCGAAGACGCGCTTGCGGACGGACGGATCGGTGATGCGGTAGTAGGCGCGCACCAGCTCCAGCGTTTCCCGCCGATGCAGCGTATCGTCCTCGAAGCCGTCCTGGGTCTCCTGGAAGCCGGTGAAGCGGCGATGCTTCTCGCCTCCCATCTCCGGCGGCATGTCGTCGAAGAAGAAGCCGATCGGCACGTCCAGCACGCGGGAGAGGTCGAACAGGCGGCTGGCGCCGATCCGGTTCACGCCGCGCTCATACTTCTGCACCTGCTGGAAGGTCAGGCCCAGCGCCTCGCCGAGCTTCTCCTGGCTCATCCCCAGCAGCGTGCGGCGCAGCCGCACCCGGCTTCCCACATGCACGTCGATGGGGCTCGGGCGGTGCTCGCGCTCCACCCGGTCCACGACATCGTCGCTCGCCATCGCCACGTCTCCGAACTTCATCTTCAGCATGATCCCTCCCCGGCCCCTTGGATCGGCCTTCATGGCCCGGGCAAGGCATGATCGGCAGCGCACTGCCGGCGCGCCCCGACAGGTGCCAGAAGTAGGGCACTCGTCACGCTTTGTCAACTCTTTCGATTTGTCTCAAGTTTTGGTATCAACCAGCGGCTGCATACGCCGTCTCAGCGAACACGACCTCCTCTCTGCCGGGTGCCCCATCCCGCCGCGAAGACGGCCGACCCAGCCAGGGCGATCGGGATGGCGAGGCCGAAGCGCGCGAAAGGCGTTGGCGCGCCAGCCCGCGGCAGCGGAGACAGCAGGACCCCCGTTTCCGCCAGGCCGAGCATCGCCACGGTCCGTCCGCGCGCGTCGAAGACCGCGGAAATACCGGTCTGCGCCGCCCGCACGAGCGGCAGCCCTTCCTCGACCGCACGCATCCGCGCCGCCGCCAGGTGCTGCCACGGCCCGGCCGAGACGCCGAACCACGCGTCGTTGGTGATGTTCACCAGGAAGCCCGGTCGGTCGGCGGGCGTCACCGCGCCGGGGAAGATGACCTCGTAGCAGATCAGCCCGGCGAAGCCCGGCAGGCCGGGCAGCGAGACGGTCCGCAGCCCCGGTCCGGCCGTGAAGTCGAGCGCGCTGTGCACGAAGCGCAGCGGCAGGATGCCGCGCAGCGGCATGTATTCGCCGAACGGCACCAGATGCGTCTTGTCCACCGCATCCAGCACCGCGCCCGTCGCGTCCAGCGCGACCATGCTGTTCCAGACGCGGCTGGCCCGGCCGCCCTCGCCGAACTCCGCCCGGACCGTGCCCGCGAGCAGCACGCCATCCGGCGGCAGCGGTTGCGCGGCGATCCGCGCGGCTTCCGCATCATTGGCCAGCAGAAACGGGCTGGCGGTCTCCGGCCACACGGCCAGCACGCGGTCGCCGGGCGCCTCCTGGGCGGCCAGGCGCACGCCGTCGGCCGTCAGCTCGACGTAGCGCCGGAAGATCGGCCAGCGCGTGTCCTCCCGCCACTTCGTCTCCTGCGCCACGTTGCCCTGCACGAGGACGAGCGCGACCGCACGCGGCGGGGGCTCGGCCGGCCAGAGGCGGAGCAGCCCGACCGCCCCGCCCGCCGCCAGCCCCACCGCCACCCCGATCCAGCCGCGCCGGCCCGCCAGCGGGGCGAGCGCGAGCAGGACGGTGGCCAGGCTCAGCCCGTGCACCCCGATCCACGCGGCGGCCTGCACGGGCAGCGCGCCGAAGGCCCAGACGGTGCCGAGCAGGTTCCACGGGAAGCCCGTGAACAGCACGCCGCGCAGCAGCTCCGCCGCCGTCCAGGCCGCCGCGAAGGCGAGCACCCGCGGCCAGCCCGGCGCGGCCAGCCGCGCGACCAGCGCCGGGATCACCGTGAAGGCGCCGAGCGGCAGGGCGAGCGCCGGCACGGCGATCGGCACGAGCCACCAGAAGCGCTCGGCCTCCGTCAGCACGGCGACCGTCAGCCAGTGCAACCCCGCGACGTGGAAGCCCCAGCCCCAGGCCAGGCCGACCAGCACGGCCCGGCGCGCCGTCGGCGCCTCCGATGCCATGATGAACAGGCCGGGCAGGGTCAGCAGCAGCACCGGCACGACGTGGACCGGCGGCAGCGCGAGCGCGCTGATCGCGCCGAGCCCGAAGGCGGTCGCCAACGCGCGCCGGAACCCCCGGCCGGCGAGGTGCCGCGTCAGCCGGTCTCGCCAGCCGGCGCGGCGCAGGACGCCGCTCAGGCGTTGCCCATGGGTTGCCCTGCGGCCGCCTGCCGCCGGCTCTGCCACAGCGCGACGAAGTCAATCGGCGCGAGCATCACCGGCGGGAAGCCGCCGTCGCGCGTCACGTCGGCCAGGATGTTCCGCGCGAAGGGGAAGAGCAGCCGTGGGCATTCCACCAGCAGCACCGGCTCCAGGTGTTCCTGCGGCACGTTGACGGTGAAGACGCCGCAATACGCGAGCTCGGCGATGAAGCAGGAGGTCTCGCCGGCCTTCGCATCGGCGCGGATCTGCAGCGTCACCTCGAAGACGTTCGGCTGGTCCGGCACCGGGCGGGCCTGCACGTCGAGCGAGAGGTCCACCCGCGGCTGCTCCCGCAGCGTGACGTAGATCTCCGGCGCGCCCGGCACCTCGAAGGAGAGGTCGCGGGTGTACTGGACGTTGAGCTGGAGCGGCGCCGCCGGCTGGCCTCCGTTGGGTGGGATGGGAGAGGACGGGGCAGGCTGGTCCGACATGTGCTGGCTGGTCCGATCGGCGTGTGGCGCCGGGGGCTAGCACGCCGCCGCCGCCCGGGCCAGCGCCGGGCGATTTACAAACATCGCGCTTGAACCGGACGCCTCCGTTGCGGTTCCATGGCAGAAGCTGGTGACAGGAGCCGCGCGATGCGCCGCAGGACCCTCCTCGCCGCGGCCGGTGCCGCCGCCCTCGCCTATCCCGCCAGGGCGGATGAGCCGGTGGACGTCGCCCTCGTCCTCGCCGTGGATGTCAGCCGGTCCATTGACGAGGACGAGGCGCGCCTGCAACGGGAGGGCTACCGCGCCGCCGTCTCCGACCCCCGGGTGATTGAGGCGGTTCGCGGCGGCATGCTGGGCGGCATCGCCATCGCCTATGTCGAATGGGCGGGCATCGAGTACCAGCGCCTGGTCATCCCCTGGACGCGCATCGGCAGCCAGCGCGACGCGGATGGCTGGGCGGAAGCGCTGGCGCAGGCGCCGCGCACCTCGCTCTCCTGGACCTCGATCTCGGGCGGCGTCGAGTTCTCCCGCCAGCTCATCGCGCAATGCCCGTACGAGGCGACGCGGCGGGTGATAGACGTCTCCGGCGACGGCGTGAACAATTCCGGCCCGCCGGCGGAGCAGGCGCGCGACCGGGCGGTGGCCGAGGGCATCACCATCAACGGGCTGCCGATCCTGAACGACCGCCCGACCTTCGGCCGCCCGCCGCCGGTGCCGCTGGACCAGTACTACCGGGAGAGCGTGGTCGGCGGCCCCGGCGCCTTCGTCATCGCCGCCGAGGATTTCGACGCCTTTGGCCAGGCGGTGCGGCGCAAGCTGATCCGCGAGGTCGCGGGGCTGGCCGGGCCGGTGGTGGAGTTCGCGTGACTCAGCGTTCGACGTCCTCGATCGAGAAGCCGAACGCCGCCACCCCCTCGGCCAGCAGGTCGCCGAGGTTGTCCATCGCCAGCAGGTAGTCCGCGGCGTCGCGCCCGTCGTTGCGCTCCGCCGCCAGCGCGCGGGCCTCGTCCCACTCCTCCGGCCCGTAGTCGCCGCGGCCGGTCCAGGCGAGCGCGATCAGGCTCGCCTGCTCGTCCTCGTTCAACTCAGCGATGAAGGCACGCAGCGCCTCCTCCGTCATGTCGTCGGGCGTTTCCTGGAGCAGCGCGGCCTCGCTGTTCTGGTCCTCGCTCGCCTGCTCCGGCTCGGTCTCCTCGGTTCCCTGCAGGGCGCGGGAGTGGTCCACCACCGTCGCCACCGTCTCGAGGCTGACCCCGAGATCCACGTCGTCGTCGTCGGACATGCCCGTCCCCTCAGCGCAGCGGTCGCCGCATTAGAACAGGGGGGCCGGGTAGGTTCCACCGCGCGGCGCAAAAACCTTCGCGCCGCGATCACCCGAGTGAGCTCCGGCCGCCCCGTCAGGCGGCCGAGGCCGCGAATGCGGCCCGCCGCCAATGCGGCGAGCCAAGGACGCGGAGCGGCCGCCCGGCGCTTGAGGGCAAAAAGCTGATGCCAACGAGTCGCCGGAGGCGGCCGTTGGTCTCAGCGGGGGGTCGGCGCCGCCGCCCGGGCGCGCCGCAGCATCTCCTGCATGGCCGCCGGCACCCAGATGATCTCCGAATTCTCGCCGCTGCCGATCGAGAGCGGCACGAAGCCCGGCCGGGGCTGCTGCGCGAACATGGCATCGAGGTGGAGGATGTTGATGCTCATGCCGTCGGGCATGGTCGCGATCACCCGGCCGCCGCCGACCAGGTTGCCCTGGCCCATCGGGCCGTAGTCTATCGTGCAGTCCATCCCGTTGCAGACGCTCCGCGGGTAGCTCTGCGCGACGGCGTCGGCGGCCACCAGGCCACCGGCCAGGACCGCCCCGGTCATCAGGGCGCGCAGGACGTTATGCATGCTGATCTCCTCAAAGCCTCTTAGGCGCCCCGGACGCCGGCGGCTGCCGGCGCCGAGTATCGGCGAGGCGGGCGCAGCCCCTCCAATGATCCGACCGCATGGATTCGATGCCACAACGGCATCGGGACGGCTTCGGGCGGCGAGGGGGGCCGGCGCATGTCCTCGATGAAGCTGGCGAGCGGCGGCGACCAGCGGCGCCCGGCCACGGTGACCAGGCAGATCTCGCGGATCAGCGGCGCGTCGTGCACGGGGCGCAGCACCACGCCGGGGATGGTCGCGCTGAACTCCGGCAGGAAGCACACCCCGACGCCGGCCGCGACCAGCGACAGGATCCAGTCCTCCCGCTCGCTGCGGACCGCGACGTTGATGCGGGCGCCGGCCTCGCGCAGCCGCGCGCCGAGCACGCTGCGGGCCTCGCAGTTGATCCGCAGCAGGTAGCTCTGGCCGTCCATGTCGGCCATGCCGATGCTCTCCCGCTCCGCGAAGGGGTGCGACGGTGCGCAGGCGACCATGGTGCGCTCCGCGTAGAGCGGCTCGATGTCCAGCCGCTCGCCGACGATCTCCGGCCGGGAGAGCAGCGCCGCATCGTACTGGCCGGCCAGCAGCCGCTCCGCCAGGCGGTCGGGCACCGCGTCCTCCACGGTCAGGGCCACGCCCGGATGGGCCTGGTGGAAGCGCTGGAAGAAGCCGGACAGCCGCGCCGGCCCGACCGAGCACATGACGCCCAGCCGCAGGTCGCTCGCCGAGAGGCGCCGGTGCTGCTCCGCCTGGAGGTTCACCGCCCGGCTGCGCGCGACGAGTTCGGCCAGCTGCGGCTGCACCAGCCGGCCGAGCGCGGTCAGGTGCGTCCGCCCGCGTTCCCGTGCGAAGAGCGGCCCGCCCAGCTCGCGTTCGAGCTTCTGGATCGCCCGCGTCAGGGCAGGTTGCGTGACGCCGCAGGCCTCCGCCGCACGGGTGAAGTTCAGCGTCTCGGCGACGGCCAGGAAGTAGCGGATCTCGCGCAGGTCCATCGAGGCCTCCCGACCGCGCGACGGATCGGCGTGGTCGGGAAGCCTTCGCCGGACGGGGCCGCGCGGTTCCGCTGCACGCGTCACGCGGAAACGCCCTTGCCCCCTCAAGCGTTGGGCGCGGGAACCCGACGGAGGCGTGCGTGCATGCGGCCGATCCTGTTGCTGCTTCTCTCCACGATGCCGGCCGCGGCGGCGGGCGAGCCCCGCGCCGTGCCGGCAGCGCCCGGCACCGCCTGCGAGGCGCCGGTGCTGGTGCAGGCGGCGGGGCGCCGCCTCGTCTCCGACTCCGATCCCCTCCCGCCGCCCTTCCGCCTGGCGATGCTCACCTGCGCCGATCGTGGCGTGCCGCAGCGCCCGCCGCGGCGGACCTGATCAGCCGTTGACCCAGTCGGGCGCCAGCCCGGCCGGGTTCACGAAGCGCCGGTCCTTCGGCAGCGCCGCGAGCGCGGCCATGTCCGCGTCGTCCAGCCGGATCGAGAGCGCGCGCAGATTCTCCCGCTGGCGCGCCGGCGAGGCCGCCTTCGGCACCATCGCGACGCCGTCCTGCGCGAGCAGCCAGGCGAGCGCGACCCCCGCGGGCGCCGCGCCGTGCTTCGCCGCGACCGCCTTCAGCGCCGGCTGATCCAGCCCGTTGCCCTTGCCGAGCGGGGAATAGGCGGTCAGCGCCATCCCGTTCTCCCGGCAGATGCCGAGCAGCCGCGACTGATCGAGCTGCACATGGAATTCCACCTGCAGGCAGGCGAGGCCGAGGCCTTCGCCGATCGCGCGCCGCAGCAGGCCGGGCGGGAAGTTCGACACGCCGATCGCCTTCGCGCGTCCCTCCGCCCGGATCGCGGCGAGGCCGCGCAGCGCATCCGGCAGGTCGAGCTGTGGGCTCGGCCAATGGATCAGCAGCAGGTCCACGTAGGGCTGGTTCAGGCGCTTGATGCAGGCGTCGAAGGCGCGGCGGATGGCGGCGCCGTCCGGGCTGTCGTTCCAGATCTTCGTCGTGAGGAAGACCTCACCGCGCGGCAGGCGCGTGGCGTTGAGGGCGGCGCCGACCGCGTCCTCGTTGCCGTACATCTCCGCCGTGTCCACGTGGCGGTAGCCCATGGCGAGCGCGGCTTCCACCGCACCCTGGCACTCCCGCCCCTTCATCGGCCAGGTGCCGAGGCCGATGCGCGGGATGCGCATGCCGTTCGCTTCGATCACCGGCATGTCCATCTGCCGCTCCCCTATCGCTTGCCGAGATCAACCAGCCCGGCGCGCCCGGCTTCCGTGCCGAAGGCGAGCACGGCACCGTTCGGACTCCACGCCAGCGCGGAGACCGGGCCGCCGGAGGGCGGTGCGACCGGCACGACCTTGCCGCTCGCGACCTCCGCGATCAGCACCATCCCGTCGCCGAAGCCCGCGGCCACGACCTCGTGCTGCGGATGGCAGGCGACGGCGGTGCAGAACACCTCGTCGCCGCCCGCGAGCTCGGTCGGCGCCTTGCCCATCGGCCCGCCGCCGAAGAAGGGCCAGAGCACCACGCTCTCCGCCCCGCTCGTCGCGAGCCAGCGGCCGCGCGCGGTGAAGGAGAGGCTGCGCGTCTTCCCGGGATAGCCGGACATGCGCATGTGCTGCCCGTCGCTCAGCCGCCATCCGTGCAGCGCGGGTTCCTGCATCGCGGTGACGACATGCGTGCCATCGGGCGAGAAGGCGATCGCGTGGTGGCTGCCCTTCCATTCCAGGACGCGCGGCTTGTCCTCCTTCGCGCCGACGAACCAGAGCGAGGCGCCGTTGTAGTGGCTCGCCGCGACGCGCTTGCCCTTCGCGTCGAAGGCGATGCCGCCGACCGACGAGGCGTGCGCCAGCGTCTTGAGGGGGCCGTTCGGCCCGAGCACGTGCAGCGCCTTGCCGACCGCGGCGGCGCGGATGCCGGAGTCGTGCGCCGCGACGTGGTCCACCCAGCGGCCCTTGTGGTCGGCGACGGTCTCCGCCGCCCCGTCCGGCGCGATGCGGACCAGCTTCCCGTCGTCGCCGCCGGTCAGCCAGCCGTCGCGTGCATCGGCGCAGGCGGAGAGCACGGCGCCGTCATGCGCGTTCGTCGCGGCCCAGTCGCCCGAGAGCGTCGCCCGATGCAGCGTGCCGTCGGCCAGCGCGAAGCCGAGCCGGTTGCCGGCGTCGAACACCGCGCCGACGACCCAGGCACCGAGTTCCTCGGCGCGGCCGCGGGTGGCGAGGAGGAAGTCGGCTTCGGCGACCTCAGCCATCGAGAGCGTTTCCCTCGCCACGCCGGCGGCTCCCTCTTCCGCTTGCGGGGGAGGGTTGGGGAGACCGTTCGAGAAGGGGTACGCGCTTCATGCCGGACCCCCACCCCGACCCTCCCCCGCAAGCGGGGGAGGGGGAAGGAATGCTCATCACCCGTTCACCTGGCACGCCTCGAAGCCGCGGCGGAGCTGCGGGCGGTTCAGGTCGCGCCCGATGAAGACGATCTTCGACCGGCGCGGATCGCCCTCCCGCACTTCGCCGATGTAGTCGCCATCGGCGATCATGTGCACGGCCTGGAAGGCGAAGCGGCGATTGTCGTTCGCGTAGTAGAGGATGCCCTTGGTGCGCAGCAGGTCCTGTCCCTTGGATTGCAGGAGCTGCGAGATCCACGCGTTGAACCGCTCCGCGTCAATCGGCCGCGAGACCTCGAAGCTCACGCTGTTCACCTCGGAATCATGCTCGTGGTGATCCTCGCCGGAGAGGAACTCAGGCTCCCTCTCCAGGATGCGCGCGAGATTGAAGGCGTCGCGCCCGATCACCGCATCCAGCGGCACATCCGACTTCGTGCTGCGCCTGATCTCCGCATAGGGATTGATCGCGCGGATCATCCGCTCAACCTCCGCGGCTTCATCCGGCGTGACAAGGTCCATCTTGTTCAGCACGAGGATGTCGGCGAAGGCGATCTGCTCCTGCGCTTCGCTGCTGTCCTTCAGCCGGGCGGGCAGGTGCTTCGCGTCCACCACGGTGACGATCGCGTCCAGCCGCGTCGCGCGCTTCACGTCCTCGTCCACGAAGAAGGTCTGCGCGACGGGGGCGGGGTCGGCCAGGCCCGTCGTCTCCACGATGATGCCGTCGAAGCGGCCCTTCCGCTTCATCAGGCCGCCGATGATGCGGATGAGGTCGCCGCGGACGGTGCAGCAGATGCAGCCGTTGTTCATCTCGAACACCTCCTCGTCGGCATCCACGACGAGGTCGTTGTCCACGCCGAGTTCCCCGAACTCGTTGATCACCACGGCGAACTTGCGGCCATGATTCTCCGAAAGGATGCGGTTCAGCAGCGTGGTCTTGCCGGCACCGAGGTAGCCGGTCAGCACGGTGACGGGGATCTGCGTTTCGGTGGACATGGAGGGGGTCCCGGGATCTGGCTCGCGTGGCCGCGTTATATGGTAACGCGCCGCCGCTTCCACCCGGGGCCGGTCACGAAGGCGCGGGCACCCGCGTCGTCCGGCCGAGGATCTCCGCCAGATCGGCTGCCGAGACCGGCTTCGCGAGACAGAGGTTCATCCCCGCCTGGATCGCTGCCGCGTCGTTCTCCGGCGTGCGGTAGGCGGTGACGCCGATCACCGGCAGGCGGCCGGTGGGCGCGGGCATGGCGCGCAGGCGGCGCGTCGCCTCCAACCCGTCAATGCCGGGCATCTGCACGTCCATCAGGACCGCCGCATAGGACCGGCTGGCGAGCAGGGCGAGCGCCGTCTCGCCATCCGCCGCCTGTTCATGCGTGAAGCCGGCGCGGGACAGCACCGCGCCCAGCAGCAGCCGGTTCGCGGCGACGTCGTCCACCACCAGGACCGGCGCGGCGACGGCCGGCGACGGCGCCTCCGCGGCCGCGCCTGCGCCCACGGCAAGCGGATCGGCGAGCGGGAGAGGCAGGCTGACGGTGAAGGCGTTCCCCTCCGCGTCGGGCTGCATCGCGACCGACCCGCCCATCCGCGCCGCGAGGTCGCGGCAGATTGAGAGGGAAAGGCCCAGCCCGCCTTCGGGCCAGGCGAAAGGCTCGAACAGGCGCTCCCGCCGCTCCGGCGGGATCGAGCGCCCGGTATCGGAGACGCGGAGTTGCAGCCCGCCCGCCGCCCGCATCCGCGCCTCTACCCGTATGTCGCCGCGTTCCGTCAGGCGCAGCGCCGCGATGACGAGGTTGACGATGATCTGCCGCACGCGCGCTGCGTCGCCCCGCCAGGCGGCGGGGGTGCCCGGTGCCATGGCTGTGGAGAGCCGCACGCCGGTTGCGGCGGCGCGGCCGCCGAGCAGGGCGGCCACATCCTCCATCACCTCGTCCAGCCGGAAGGGCGCGCTCGCCAGGGGCGCCTGCGCGCCGTCCGGCATCTCGAACATGTCGGCGAAGACCTGCGTCAGGTCGCGGGCGGCGGCCAGCGCACGGCCGGTGTCCTGGCGCGCGGCGCCGGACAGGTTCGGCACCTCCATGACGCGCTCCATGAGGGCGATGATCCCCCGCAGCGGCACGCCGATCTCGTGCATGGTGCCGGCGAGCAGCCGGGCGCGGGCGCGCTCCGCTTCCTCCGCGGCGGCGCGGCGCCCGAAGGTGGCGGCCGCGGCGCGACCGGCGCGGGCGCGGCGGGCCCGGCGCGCGCCTTCGATCCCGGCGATCAGCCCGATGGCGGCCTGCAGCGCGACGAGCCCGGCGAAGGCGGTGAGGTGATCCGCCGGATCGAGCCCGAACGCCAGCGCGAGCACGAGCCCGACGATCCCCGCGATGGCCGGGGCAAGGGTGATCGGCAGGAGCAGGCGGGGCGGCAGATGCGGGCCCTCTCGTCGGGCACAGGGAACAATGTTGGATGATAACGTGCAAGCTCAACCAGCGTGATCAACGTGTCACATATTTCGGCACGCCCCCTCAACCCGGGAACATCGTCATCACGCCGCGTCGCCGCAACGTCCCGCGCCGTCGGGCCCGCCTCCGCCGGCGCGCGGCACGGCCGCATGCCGGAGCCGCACCGCGTCCACCACCGAGGCGTCGCGCGCCGACGAGAGCGCGACATCCCGCGCCAGGTCGGCGTGGCGGTGCAGTTCCGCCTGCCGGGCTGCGTCGCGCTCGACGGCGAGGACCTCGGCGAGCACCTCGAGCAGGCGGATCGAGACGGCCGGCTGGTCCGCCGCCGCCTGTCGCAGCGGGTGGAACATCGCGTCGGCGAGGCCAGCATAGCCGGTGGCCGGCCGCTCCAGCCGTGTCCGGCCGCCGCGGATCGTGCGCCCATCCGGCAGGCGGCGCCCGGCGACGCTGCACAGCGCGCCGCCGAGGCGGTCGAGCACGGCTATCGCGGTGAACGGGTCGTTCACCCCGGGCGAGAGGGCGCGGAGGCCGACCTCGACGAGCTGCCGGACGAGGAACTCGACATCCTGCGTGGCGCTGCGCGCGTCGCCGAGCGTCATCGCGCCGTCCAGCGCGCACTGCGCCGCGTCGCGGAGGCCGCCCGGCCAGACGGCGCCGATCGTCGCGCCGGGGAAGACGAAGTCGCCGGGCCGCACCCGCAGGCGGAGCCGCGCATCCGCGCCGCCCGCCCAATCGGCCAGCGCATCGTCGTCGAGCACGCGGAGGTAGCCGCCGCGGCCGGGGGCACGCAACGGCGCGCCGGTCTCCTCCTCCGGCGTGCCGCCGGCCGGCGGCGCGGGCGGGTCGCCCCCCGGTCCGGTCGTCAGGGCGGCAAGCGCGGCCGAGAGGTCGGCGCTCACCAGCGCCACGACCCGGTCCACGCTGATGGAGGTCGCGACGTGGTGGATGAACCAGATCAGCACGCCGACGCATGCGAAGGCGAGCAGCAGCGCGACCGACACCGCAACCTGCGGAACGAACGCCCCCTCCTCCGCCTCATGCACCGAGCGCAGCGCCACGAGCGAATAGGCGAAGGTCGCGAGCAGCGCGCCCAGCGCGTACTGGTTGCCGGGATCGCGGGTGAAGTTGCGCAGCAGCCGCGGTCCCATCTGCGTTGACGCGAGGGTCAGCGCCGCCACGGTGATGGAGAAGGTCGTGCCGGCGACGCCGATCGTGGCGGCGGCGACGGACCCGAGCACGTCGCGCGCCCCTGCGACGCCACCAGCATAGACCCAGGCGCCGAACGGATCCGGCAGATCGAATGCGTTCTCGGTGCGTACCAGCGCCTCAGCCAGCAGGACGGCCGCGAGTGTCATCGCCGCCGGGCGCAGCCAGAAGGCGGCAAGGAGGTCGGCCCGCCATTGGCGCAGCCGCGGCCCGACCCCGGCGATCATCGCCCGGTGCGCTCGCGGTCCGGGCCGCCGACTACGCCGGGACCGCGCGGATCGCCTCCGACAGCGTGCCGAAGATGCGGTCCACGTGCCCTTCCTCGATGATCAGCGGCGGGGAGAGGGCGACGATGTCGCCGGTGACGCGCACCAGCAGGCCGTGGTCGAAGCACCAGCGGAACACCTCGGTCGCCCGCATCGCCGGCGCGCCTTGCCGCGGCTCCAGCTCGATGCCGGCGATCAGGCCCATGTCGCGGACGTCCACCACGCCGGGCAGGCCGCGCATGGCGTGCGCGGCGTCCTGCCAGTACGGCTCGATCGCGCGGGCGCGGCCGGGCAGGTCCTCGGCGCGGTGCAGCTCCAGCGTCGCGATCGCCGCCGCCGAGGCGAGCGGGTGGCCGGAATAGGTGTAGCCGTGGAACAGCTCGATCCCCGCGGCCACGCCGTTCACGACCGTGTCGTACACCGCGTCGGAGGTCGCGACCGCGCCCATCGGGACGGCGGCGTTGGTCAGGCCCTTCGCCATCGTCATCAGATCGGGCGTCACGCCCAGCCGCTCCGCGCCGAAATTCGTGCCGATGCGGCCGAACCCGGTGATCACCTCGTCGAAGATCAGCAGGATGCCGTGCCGGTCGCAGATGCTCCGCAGCCGTTGCAGGTAGTCCACCGGCGGGACGAGCACGCCGGTGCTGCCGGCCACCGGCTCCACCATCACCGCGGCGATGGTATCGCCGTGCAGCGCGACGAGGCCCTCCAGCGCGTCGGCCAGCTCCGCCCCCTGCGCCGGCTGCCCGCGGGAGAAGGCGTTGCGCGCGGGCAGATAGGTGTGCGGCAGGTGGTCCACGTAGGGGAGCTGCGCGCCGAACTGCTTGCGGTTCGGCCCGATGCCGCCGACGGACATGCCGCCGAAGCCGACGCCGTGGTAGCCCCTCTCCCGCCCCACCAGCCGCACGCGCTGCGCCTGGCCGCGGGCCCGCTGGTAGGCGAGTGCGATCTTCAGCGCGGTGTCCGCCGCCTCCGACCCGGAATTGACGAAGAAGACGCGGTCCAGGCCGTCCGGCGCCATCTCCGCGACGCGCGCCGCGGCTTCGAAGGCAATGGGGTGGCCGAGCTGGAAGGTCGGCGCGAAATCCAGGATCGCCGCCTGCTTCTGGATCGCCTCGGTGATCTCCCGCCGTCCATGGCCGGCGTTGCAGCACCAGAGGCCGGCGGTGCCGTCCAGGATCTCCCGCCCGTCCGGCGTGTAGTAGTGCATGCCCTCCGCGCGGGCGAGCATGCGCGGGCTGCCCTTGAAGAACTTGTTGTCGCTGTAGGGCATCCAGAAGGCGTCGAGGTTGTTCGGGCGCGGCAGCCGGATTTCGTTCATCGGGCGGTGTTCCTGGAGATGCGGAAAGAAGTACAGGTTTGCCAGGCGGCGCAAGCGCTCTCCCCCGCGACCGGGCGAGGGAGTAGAGGGCGGCGATGCGCCTGCTCGCCCTCGACGGTTCGCTCGCCCGCGCCTCCGCGGCAGTCTGGTGCGACGGCGCGGTGGTGGCGCATCGCGCGCTGGCCGGGGACCGCATCCAGCCCACCGCGCTGCCGCCGATGGCCGAGGCGCTGCTGCGCGAGGCCGGTGCGCCAGACGCGATCGCCGTGGTGGTCGGGCCCGGCAGCTTCACCGGGGTGCGCACGGCCATCGCGCTCGCCGAGGGGATCGCGCTCGGCCTCGGCGTCCCGGTGATCGGCGTGACGACCGGCGAGGCGCTGGCGGCGGCGCTGCCAGGGGCGCTGCGCACGGCGCGCGAGACCTGGGCGGCGGTGGACACGAAGCGGGGCCGGGTCACGCTGGAGCGGATCGCGCCCGGTGCCGCCGTCGCATCGCCGCCAACGGTGCTCGACGAGCACGCGCTGCCGGTGCCGGTCGGCCCGGTCGTCGTGGCGGGTGACGCGGCGCCGGTCGTGGCCGCGCGGCTGCTCGCGCGCGGCGCCGATGCGGTGCTCTCCGACAGCCGCCTGCCCGATGCGGGTGCCGCCGCGCTGGTCGCCGCGCTGCGCCTGGCCGGCGCCATTCCTCCCCGCGGCGCCGCGCCGCTCTACGCCGAGCCGCCGGCGGTGCGCGCGCCGTGATCCTGGCGACGCCGGCCGATGCGGGCGAGCTCGCGATGATCCACGAGGCCGCCTTCCAGCCTGGCGGATGCTGGGGCGCGGATGCGATCCGGCTGATGCTGGACATGCCCGGCACCTTCGGCCTGCACGATTTGCCAAACGGCTTCGTGCTGGTCCGCGTCGCTGCCGACGAGGCGGAGATCCTGACCCTCGCCGTCTCTCCCGGCGCGCGCCGTCGGGGTCTCGGCACGGCGCTGGTGGTCGCCGCGATGGCATCGGCGGCGGTGCGCGGCGCACGAACCATGTTCCTCGAAGTGTCGGAGCGCAACGCGCCGGCGCGCGCGCTCTACGAAGCGGCAGGATTCCGCATGGCCGGGCGCCGCCGCGCCTACTACCCCGACGGCGCCGACGCGCTCGTCCTGCGGCGCGAGTTCATCCCTTCCTGATCCAGAGCAGGCGCGTTCCTTCGGACCCTTCCGCCTCATGCAGCACCGCATGCCCCTGCTCCGCCGCCGTGCGCGGGACGTTGCGGCGCGGTTCCTCGCCCCGCAGCGCCACCCGCAGCACCTCGCCTGGTTGCATACGGTCAAGGGCGAGTCGCACGCGGACGAAGGTCATCGGGCAAGTCTCGCCCGTGATATCAAGGTCACGGTGATGGTTCTGTTCTTGTGCGTCGTAGGACTCCATGCGGTCAGGCTCCGGTGGCGGGCGCGAATGACATTGCGGAACGGCGCGAAATCATTGTATTGATTGCGTCGCGACAGGGCACGGCAGGCTTCGGCACCACCCTTGTCGGTCTCCGGCATCTTCCGGAGGCAAGGCGCATAGACGGGAAAGCACCATCATGGCCGAGAACTCGGCGAACCAGGATCTGCTCGGCCTGACGGCGGAGATCGTCTCGGCGCATGTCTCGAACAACCCGGTTTCCATCTCCGATCTGCCCAACCTGATCGGGGAGGTCTATCGGACGCTCTCCACGGTGGGCCAGCCCGTCGTGCCGGTCGCCGAGAAGCCGCAACCCTTCGTGCCCATCAAAAAGTCCATCACGCCCGAGTACCTGATCTGCCTTGAAGACGGCAAGCGGCTGAAGATGCTGAAGCGCCACCTCAAGACCGCCTTCAACATGACGCCGGACCAGTACCGGGAGAAGTGGGGCCTCGGCGCCGACTACCCGATGGTCGCGCCGAACTACACGAAGCACCGCTCCTCGCTCGCCAAGCGCATCGGCCTCGGCACCAAGCCGCGCGGGCGCCCGCCCGGCCGCGGCCGCGCCGCCGCCGCGCGCGAAGCCTGACGGCGCCGTCCCGCGGCGGCGCGGCCCGGTGGTCGCCCGGCGCGGAGAGGTTTAAGGAAGAAGCCGCGCCGGCCCTCGCGGGCCGGACGGAGGACACCGCGCCCCGGATGGATCGCGACACCCACACCCTGCCCGCCGCCCGCCCCGATCCCTCGCGGCCCGATCCCTCGCGGATCGAGCGGCTCTGCGTCGAGCGCGGCCTGAAGATGACCGGCCAGCGCCGGCTGATCGCCCGCGTGCTCTCCGAAGCCGAGGACCACCCGGACGTCGAGGAGCTCTACCGCCGCGCCAGCGCGCTCGACGCCCGCATCTCGGTCGCCACCGTCTATCGCACCGTCCGCCTGCTGGAGGAGAAGGGCATCGTCGAGCGCCGGGACTTCGGCGGCGGCCGCGCGCGCTTCGACCCGACCGACCGCGGCCATCACCACCACCTGATTGACGTGGACACCGGCAAGGTCATCGAGTTCGAGGACCCGGAGTTTGAACGCATCGCGCGCGCCATCGCGGAACGCCTGGGCTTCGGGCTGATCGGCCAGCGGCTGGAGCTGTTCGGGCGCCGGCCGGAAGCCGCCCCGCCGCGCGGCGGCCGCAAGGGCGGCTGAGATGAGTGTGGACGGGCCGCTGCCGGACGAGGCGGCGCCTTCGCGCGAACCGCCCCCTTTGCTGTCCGGCCGCTTCGAGGAGCTGCGCGCCGGCAACCTCGGCCTGCGCCTGGCCGAGACGCCGGCCGAGGTGGATGCCGCCCAGGCGCTGCGCTTCCGCGTCTTCTACGAGGAGATGGGCGCGCAGGCCGACGCCGCGACCGCCGCCGCCCGGCGCGACGTGGACGAGTTCGATGCGGTGGCCGACCACCTCCTCGTCCTCGACCACGACCTCGGCAGCGGGCCGGGCGCGGTGGTGGGCACCTACCGCCTGATCCGGCGCGAAGGTGCGCGGCGGCTCGGCCGCTTCTACTCCGAGAGCGAGTACGACATCGCACCGCTCCTGGCCTTCCCGGGCGAGGTGATGGAGCTCGGCCGGTCCTGCGTCGCCGCGCCCTACCGCACCCGGGGCACGCTGCAGCTGCTGTGGCGCGGCATCGCGGCCTTCGTCTTCCGCCACCGGATAGACCTGATGTTCGGCTGCGCCTCCCTGCCCGGCACCGACCTCGTCGCGCTGGCGCCGCAACTCTCCTACCTGCACGCCAACCACCTGGCCCCGCCGGCGCTGCGCCCGCGCGCCCTGGCGGCGCGCTACGTGCCGATGGACCGCCTGCCCGCCGCCGCAGTGGACATGAAGGCGGCGCTGACGGCACTGCCGCCGCTGGTGAAGGGCTACCTCCGGCTCGGCGGCTTGGTCGGCGACGGCGCGGTGACGGACCACCAGTTCAACACCACCGACGTCTGCGTCGTGGTGAAGACCGACCTGGTGACGGACAAATACTACCGCCACTACGAGCGCACCGTGGGCGGCGGGCGGGAGGATTGAGGGCGGCGCGTCGCCGTGGGCGCCCGGGACGCGAGGCAGGTTATCACCATACTGTAAGATTTTCCGACAGACGCTGCCCCGTACGCGGAAAGGCCCGGCCACTTTCGCGGCCGGGCCTTCAAACGAAGGCGATTACCCGGGCTCGGCCGGAGCGCAGAATCCCGTTACACCGACGGCTGAAGTTCTGACCCTTTCGATGTCGCCCCCGCGAACGCGGTGACCCTAACTTCCCGCCGTCCCGACACGCGGCGCTGTGGGTTTCCGCGTTCGCGGGAACGACAGAAAATGGATCAGGAGTTGCGCCGTCCGATATCAGGCCCGCCGGCGGCGCCGGGCGAAGCCGAGGCCGAGGAGGCCGGCGCCGAACAGCGCGAGCGTCGCGGGTTCCGGCACCGTGACGGGGTTCGATGGCGTAGTGATCGTGCCCGAGAAGGCGGTACTGCCGTCATCGTTGTTGCCGACCGACACGAACCGCACCACGACAGGATCAATGGTGAAGGATGTCGTGAAGGTCCCGAAGATGTTCAGGACGATGCTCTCGCTCATGCCCTCGAAGATGCCCTCCGACCCTGGGGCCGCAGAGTTGCAGCTGTTGGTATCGAACGCGCAGACATCAATGCTGTTGAAGCCGGATGTGATGTTGGCGTTGACATCGGCGCCCCAGGAAGCCGTCAGCGAGGTCGCGCTGGAGACGGTGCCGGGGTCAATCTCGAAGCCGAAGGACGAGATACGGTTGGTGCCGACCGAATTCGTCGTGTTGTTCAACGTGATAGCCACCTGCATGGAGCTGGTCGTCAGGCTGTTGATCGTGAGCGTGCCCGTCGCGGTGAGGGTCGCTCCGTTGTTCGACCCGCTGAAGGCCAAGTCATAGGTGCCGCCCGGACCGGTAACGAGTACCGCCGCCTCGGCGCCGCTTCCCGCCATCAAACCGAGGACGGCAGCCGCCCCGAGAAGTGCCTTGCGCATTGCTCATGCCCCTCACATGTCGCACCGCGCGACGATGCAGGGTAGCAAGCAGCTTCCGTGCCAATGGCGGAAAGCCGGAGCTTTTTTGTTATTCCCACGGCCACCTGAACGCCAGACTGTAATTTATTCCGACTCGGTTGCGGCAATGAATGGAAATACACCCTGCGACATGGGAGGCGCGCCGACGGCGAGGCGTGGTGGCGCCGCTCGGCATCACCCCAGACCAGATCCCCGCTCGCCGGCGCCAGCGTCAGCAGGTCCACCGAGACGGTATCCCGCGTGCTGTCGCCCGTCCGCAGCGTGTCCACCGCCCGCACCCGGAGCGAGTCGCCCCCTCAATCGCGAGGAAGTCGCCCGTCCGGGCCAGCGCGCCGGAGGACTTGGCTGCGCCCGCCGGCGCCTCCGCCCGCACGCTCGCGTGGCCGTTCCGGGCGGAGACGGCACGACCGCTTGAACATGCCCCCTCACCCTGCTTCACCCGCCCGCACGTGAGAGGGCACCAAACATGACCGCGACCGATGTCGCCGAGGCGATCCGCAGCTCGGCGCGGCTGCTCGACGCGATGGCAGGCGATGAGGCGCTCTGCGCGGCGACGGCGCGCGCCGCCGCCCTCGTCACGGAGAGCCTGCGGACAGGTGGCAAGCTGCTGCTCTGCGGCAATGGCGGCAGTGCCGCGGATGCGCAGCACTGGGCGGGCGAACTCGTCTCCCGCTTCCACTACGACCGGCCGGGCCTGGCGGCGGTGGCGCTGACGACCGACAGCTCGATCCTGACGGCGATCGGCAACGACTACGGCTATGAGCGGGTCTTCGCGCGCCAGGTGGAGGCGATCGGCCGCGCCGGGGACGTGCTGTTCGCCATCTCCACCTCCGGCCGGTCGCCGAACGTGCTGGCGGCGCTGCGCGCGGCGCGGGAACGAGGGATCGCCACGGTCGGCTTCACCGGCGCCGGCGGAATGGCGGAGCCGTGCGACGTGATCGTGGCGGTGCCGAGCGGCAGCACGCCGCGGGTGCAGGAGGGGCATGAGGTGCTTGGCCACGCGATCTGCGCGATGGTGGAGGCTGCGATCTTCCCGCGGGCAGGGTGATCTTCCGGCGGCGCAGCATGGATGCGCAATCGCTGCGGACCGGCGACCGTCGCCCTACTCTGGCAGCACCCCGTGCCCCCGCAGGAAGCGCAGCAGCGGCAGCAGGGGCAGGCCGAGCACGGCGCTGTGCTCGCCCTCCACCCGGCTGAACAGGTGGATGCCCGGGCCTTCCAGCCGATAGGCGCCGACGCTGCCGAGCACCGCCTCGCCCTCCACGGCCAGGTAGGCGTCGAGGAACTCGTCCGAGAAGTCCCGCATCGTCAGCCGCGGCACGCTCACATCGGTCCAGACCCGCGCGCCGCCGCGCCAGGCGACCGTCGCGGTGACCAGGCGGTGCGCGCGGCCGCGCAGCGCGAGGAGCTGCGCCCGCGCCGCGCCGAGGTCTGGCGGCTTGTCGAACCAGCTCTCCCCGCAAACCAGGAGCTGGTCGCACCCGATCACCAGCGCATCCGGCGCGCGGCGCACCACCCGCTCGGCCTTCGCCTCGGCGAGCATCACCGCGGCGTCCTCCGGCGGAATGCCCTCGGCCCTCGCCCCTTCCTTGATCGCGGCTTCGTCCACGGAAGCCGCGATCGCCTCGAACGCCAGGCCGGCGCCCCGCAGCAGCGCGGCGCGGGCCGGCGAGGCGGATGCCAGCACCAAGCGCGGCGCAGGCGCCTGCAAAGCCATCATGCCGATCGGCCCTGGTCCCGGACCTCACCCTGTCGCCCCCGCGGAAGCGGGGGCCCAGCCGCCCGCCGCTGCGGCATGCGGCACGCTGGGTTCCCGCCTTCGCGGGAACGACGGAGAGAGAGGGTCATGAGCGCACCGGCCGGCATCACTCGCCCCCCGCAAGCGCCCCGGCGGCCGGGTCCTGCGGCGCGTGCGGGACGGCCGGCTGGCGGCGCCGCGCGTGCCAGGCCTCCATCAGTTGCAGCACGGTCGCGGCCGTCTCCTCGATGCTGCGACGCGTGACATCAATCACCGGCCAGCCGCGCGAGGTGCAGAGCCGCCGCGCCGCCAGGATCTCCGCCTTCACGCTCTCATGGTCCACGTAGTCGTTGGTGTCCTGCCGGACGCCGGCTGCGCCGATCAGCCGCAGGCGATGGCGGCGGATCTCGATCAGCGCCGAGGCCTCGATGTGCAGGCCGACGACGGGGCAGGAGGGCGTGTCCAGCTCCTCCGGCAGCGTCGCGCCGGGCACGATCGGCACGTTCGCCGCCTTGATGCCGCGGTTCGCCAAGTAGAAGCAGGTCGGCGTCTTGCTGCTGCGGGAGACGCCGACGAGGCAGACATCCGCCTCGTGGATGCCCGCGACACCCTGGCCGTCGTCATGCGCCAGCACGTAGTGCATCGCGTCTATGCGGCGGAAATAGTCGGCATCCATCACGTGCTGCGCGCCGCGCTTCTCCCGCGCGCGCTCCCCCAGTTCCGCCTGCAGCACGTCCATCACCGGATCGAGCGGCGAGAGCAGGGGCACGCCGAGCCGCCCGCAATGCTCCTCCAGCGCGTGGCGCAGGCTGCGGTCCACCAGCGTGTACATGACCGGGCCGGGCTCCGCCTCGATCCCCTCCAGCACGCGGTCGAGCTGGAGGCGGGAGCGGATGAGCGACCAGCGGTGATGGATCACCTGCGGCTCATCGAAGCGCGAGAGCGTGGCCCGCGCGATGGAGTTCAGCGTCTCCCCCGTGCTGTCGGAGACGAGGTGCAGGTTGAGCTGGCGGTGCGCCATGGCGCCCTCCCTGGCGCGAAAGAGAGACGGGGATGCTGGGGACAACACCGTGCGGTCAAGGGCGCCGTACGGCAAGGCGGGGACAAGTGGCCGCCCGCGGCAACGCGTGGCGATTCATGCTGCCACGGTCCAGCCCTGCGGATCGAATCCGAATCGCTGTCGGAATCAGCGCCTTGCCGGCGAACCCTCGCGTGGATGGCGCTGTGGACAAGCGGGGGGATCGGGCGCATCCCCGATGTCCACAGGCCCTACAATCACCCCATCTCTTCAAGGATTCCTTTTCTTATTGAAGAATGGCGCCCGAGCTTCGGAGGGGATCGCTTGTCGGACGGCATGGAGGCGCGCAAGCCGCTGCTGCGCGCATTGGGGGGCGAGGCGGTCTGGCCGCCGCCGATGTGGCTCATGCGCCAAGCCGGCCGCTACCTGCCCGAATACCGGGAGATCAGGGAGAAGGCCGGCGGCTTCATCGCGCTCTGCACGACGCCGGAGCTGGCGGCCGAGGTGACGGTGCAGCCGATCCGCCGCTACGGGATGGACGGCGCGATCCTGTTCTCCGACATCCTGATGGTGCCCTGGGCGCTCGGCCAGCCCCTGCGCTTCGCGGAAGGCGAAGGCCCGGTGCTGGAGCCGCTGCGCGACGCCGCCGCGATCGCCGCGTTGGAGCCCGACCGGCTGCGCGACCGTGCCGCGCCGATCTTCGACACCGTGCGGCTGACCCGCGTGGCGCTCGACCTGCACGCGCCGAAGGTGACGCTGATCGGCTTCGCGGGCAGCCCCTGGACCGTTGCGGCCTACATGGTGGAGGGGCACGGGTCGCGCGACTTCCACGTGGCGCGCGGCATGGCGCTGGCCGATCCCGGCACCTTCGGCCGGCTGATCCGCACGCTGGTGGAGGCGACCACCGACTACCTGCTGGCGCAGATCGAGGCGGGCGCCGAGGCGGTGATGCTGTTCGACAGCTGGGCAGGCATGCTGCCGCCGAGCCAGTTCCGCCGCTGGGTGATCGAGCCGACGACGACGATCGTGCGCAACGTGCAGCGCCTGCACCCCTCGATCCCCGTGATCGGCTTTCCCCGCCTGGCCGGGCCGCTGATCGGCGAATACGTGGCGCGGACGGGGGTGAGCACGGTCGCGATGGACACCGCCATGGATCCGCGCTTCGCGGCCTCCGCCGTGCCGGCGGGCGTCGCGCTGCAGGGCAACCTCGATCCGCTGGCGCTGGTGGCTGGCGGCGCGGCGCTGGAAGCTGAGACGCGGCAGATCCTGGCTGCGATGCGCGGCCGCCCCTTCGTCTTCAACCTCGGCCACGGGATCGAGAAGGTGACGCCGGTGGAGAACGTGGCCGCGCTGGTGCGCCTGGTGCGGGGCGGAGGATAGGCGACACCCCCGCCGGCCTGCCCGCCTACTTCGCCGCCTGCGGCACCCGCCGCGCCGCCTTCTCCGCCTCGTAGCGCTCGCGCGCCGCGTCCACCGCCTTCATGTGGATCTCCGCCAGCTCCGGCCGCGCCTTCTGCGCCCGCAGCGCCGCTTCAATCGTGGAGCGGTGCTGGCCCTGGAAGTGCGGCATCACCTCGCGCGCGATCAGGCGGTAGCTGCGCTTCGTCGCCTCGAAATCCGCCCAGTTGTGCGCGAGCAGCAGGTAGGCGCCGAAGCCGCCGTTGGATTGCGTCCACAGCCGCTCGATCTGCGCGCGGCACATCTCCGGCGTGCCGATCGCGCCCAGGCCGCTGTCGTTGACGAAATCAATCATCTCCTTCGCGTTCGCGCCGTGCACGGCCATCTGCGGGAAGGCGGCGACATCCTGGAAGTAGTGGAACCACTGCTCGATCCCGTATTCCACGTCGCGCCGCGCCTGCTCGGCCGTCTCGGCGATGTGGACCATGCCGACGAGCCGCCACTTGCTCCGGTCCACCGCCTGGCCGTGCGCGCGCGCCTCCTCCTCCACCACGTTCCAGTGCAACGCGAGCGCGTCGAAGCCGGCGGCGGTGGTGGCACCCACCGACAGCATCCCGATGCCGTGCCGGCCCGCGAGCCGCGCGCCTGTCGGCGAAGCCACGGCGGGCACCGCGACGTCGAAATCCGAATAGGGCCGCAGGTGCAGCCTGGCGTCGTGCAGGTCCCAGCGCTCGTTCCTGAAGGTCACCGGCTCCTCCGTGCGGAGGAGGCGCATGATGACGCCGAGCCCTTCCTCCAGCAGCCGCCGCGTGTCCTTCTGCGACAGGCCGACCATCGTGCCGTCGGTCGGCAGCGATCCCGGCCCGACGCCGAGCATCGCGCGGCCGCGCGTCAGGTGGTCGAGCATGACGATCCGCTCCGCCACCCAGAGCGGGTTGTGGTAGGAGACGGAGACGACGCCGGTGCCGAGCCGGATGTGCCGCGTCTGCGCCGCGCAATGGGCGATGAGGATTTCCGGGCTGGCGCTGATCTCGCTGCCGGCGGAGTGGTGCTCGCCGAGCCAGGCCTCGTCGTAGCCGCAGCGGTCGAGCCACTGGACGAGCTCGGTGTCCTCCTGCAACGCGAGGGTCGGGTTGATGCCCGGCTTGTGGAATGGCGCGAGGAAGATGCCGAAGCGCATCCGCTGGGTCATGGTCGCGTGTCCTCCCGGGCCGGGACGCGCGCCCGGCGGCCGGGCGACGCTGGCAGGCCGCACGCCGCGGTTGCAAGCAGAGTGTGCGTGAGCGGCCACTTGCCCTACCGCGGCACCAGCAGCCAGAGCGCCGCCTGGTCGCGCAGGCGGCCGGCGCGCTCGGCGGCTTCCGGACCCCAGCCGGTGAAGAGGTCGGCGCGGGCCGGGCCGCGGATGGCGCCGCCGGTGTCCTGAGCCAGCGCGATGCGGCGCAGCGGCGCGCCGGTCAGCCGGTCGCGGCCGGCGATCCAGACCGGCAGGCCGAGCGGCACCGCCGTCCGGTCCACGGCGACCGAGCGCATCGGGGTCAGCGGCGCGCCGAGCGTGCCGAGGGGACCGGACTCGGGCGCCAGGTCCGACAGGAGGCGGAAGAAGATGTAGCTGGGATTGCGCGCCATCAGCGCCGCCGCCTCGGCCGGGCCGGCGGCCGCCATCCACGCGCGGATGGACTGCATGGAAACGGCTTCGAGCGGCATGGCGCCGCGCTCCACCAGCGCGCGGCCGATGGCGAAGTAGGGGTGGCCGTTCCAGCCGGCATAGCCCAGCCGCAGCACCCGCCCGTCCCCGAAGCGCAGGCGGCCGGAGCCCTGGACGTGCAGGAAGAAGGCGTCGGCCGGGTCGTCCACCCAGGCGAGCTCCAGCCCTCGCCCGGCCAGCGCGCCGGCGGCGATCGCAGCGCGGTTGTGGAAGGGGTGCAGGCGCCCGTCGCGCACCACCCCCGCGACGCGCCGCCCGGCCAGGTCGGGCGCGAAGGTGCCGAGATCGGCGTCCACCAGTTCCGGCGGGCGGGCGTGCAGCGGCGTCGCATGGGTCGCGGTGCGGACGGGGCTGGCTTGCAGCTCCGGCTCGAAATAGCCGGTCAGAAGGCCTTCGCCGAGCGGGACGGGGCGGAAGTGGCGCTCGAAGAAGCTGCCTGCGTCGGCCGGTTCGAGGGTTACGGCCTCCGCGCAGGCGGGGGCGAGGCTGGCGACGGGGAACCGCGTCGGGCCTGTCCCGCCGAGCGGCGCGTCCGGGGGCAGGGTGGCGAGGACGCGGCAGCTGGCGAGGAGGGCGGGGAGGGCTTCGGCGTGGTGGTCCTCGGACCAGCCGGGGAGCGCGACGATGTCGGGGGGTTGGGCGTGCGAGATCGAGACGGACAGGGCGAGCAGCGCGGCAAATGCCCCCACCCCAGCCCTCCCCCGCTTCGCAGGGGAGGGGGAAGGCGAGCGCATCAGGCCGAGCGCGTCGCCACCAGCTTCCAGGTCGGGTCCTGGTTCTGCAGGTCGCGCTGGAACGTCCAGACGTCCACCAGCTCCGTCACCGCCTCGGCACCCGCGGCGACGCTGCCATCCTTCGCGGTGGTCAGGTTCACCTGGTCGGAGACGAAGCGCACTGTCACGTCGGCGACCGTACCGCGCAGGTCGGCGGCCTCGACCTTCGCCTCCTGCACCGCGCGGACCTCGCTGCGCTGCGTCTCGCCGGCCGCCTCGCGACGGCTGATCTCGCCCTCGAAGCCGGCATAGGTGTCGTCGGAGAGGAGCATGCGCAGCGTCTGCCGGTCGCCCTTGGCGAAGGCGTCCACGATCATCCGAAACGCGCCCTCGGCCCCGTGCAGGAAGCCCTCCGGGTCGAAGGACGGGTCCACGCCGCGGATGCGCAGCAGCGCGGCGCCGACCGGGCTGCGCGGGTCCGGGACGATGCGGCGCGTGCCATCGGCCGGCGCCTGCGCGGCCGGCAGTTCCGGCACGGTATCGGTCGCGGGCGCGGTGCGGGCGGCGGACGGGTCATAGGCGCCGGGGCCCTCGCGGCGCGGACGTTCGAAGCCGGTGCGGCGCCCCAGCACGCTGCGCAGCCGCAGCACCAGGAAGGCCGCGACCATCGCGAACAGGATCAGATCAACCGGGAAGCCACCCGACATTGCCAACTCCTCATCAGAGGATCACTTAGGGGTGGCGGGGCCGCGCCGCAACGGCACGAATCGTATCCGCCCCTCTTTCGCCCCTGCCCTTCAACGCCCGATCCGGAGCCGCCTGCCGCGATGATCCTGCTGCGCCATGGCCAGAGCGAGTTCAACCTGCACTTCACCGCGACCCGCCGCGACCCCGGCATCAAGGACCCGAAGCTGACGCCGCTCGGCCACGGCCAGGCCGAGGCCGCGGCCGAGGCGATCGCGGGCTCGCACGAGGTCCGGCGCATCATCGCCTCCCCATACACCCGCGCGTTGCAGACGGCGGCGCCGCTCGCGAGGCGGCTCGGCCTGCCCGTGCTGGTGAACCCAGTGGTGCGGGAGCGCTACGCCTTCACCTGCGACGTCGGCAGCCCCTGCACCGCGCTGCGCGCCGAATGGCCGGACCTCACGCTCGACCACGTCGAGGAGGTGTGGTGGCCGGAGATCGAGGAGCCGGCCGACGGGGTGCTCGCCCGCGCGGCGCGCTTCCGGGGAGAGATGGCGGCGCTGGAGGATTGGGCGCACACGGTCGTCGTCAGTCACTGGGGCTTCATCCTGTCCATGACCGGGCGGAGCGTGGGGAACGGCGAGTGGCTGCCGTGCGACCCGCGGGAGCCGGCGTTGCGCGAAGTGGTGTGGAAGCACCACTGACCACCCCTCACGACCCCTCCGCGCGGGCGGCCGATCGCAGGAATGCGATGAAGGTGCGTAGCGGCGGCGGCAGGTGCCGGCGGCCGGCATAGTAGAGGAACGGGCCGGGAAAGCGCTCCGACCAGTCCTCCAGCACCGCCTCCAACGACCCGTCGGCGAGGTGCGGCGCGACGTACTCCTCGAAGCCGTGCACCACGCCGAGGCCGGCGCGCGCGGCGTGGAGCGCGATCGGCGCGCTGTTCGCGACCAGCACCGCCGGCGGCGAGATCCGCACCCGTTCACCGCCCTCCTGCACGAACTCCCAGGCCGGCATCGCGCCGCTCGCGAAGCGGTGGCGCAGGCAGCGGTGCTCCATCAGCTCCCGTGGATGAGCGGGGCGTCCGCGGCGATCCCAGTATGTCGGCGACGCGGCGGTGACGAAGCGCTGCACGCGCGGGCCGATCGGCACGGCGATCATGTCCGCCTCCAGCCGCTCGTCGTAGCGGATGCCGGCGTCGAAGCCGGCGGCGAGCACGTCCACGAAGCCGTCCTGCGCCACCACCTCGGCCGTGATGCCGGGATGCGCGGTGAGGAAGCGCGACAGGATCGGCGGCACGATGTGCTGCGCGACGACGGTCGGCACGTTAAGGCGCAGCGTGCCGGTCGGCGCGCTGCCCGCCTCGCCGGCCGTGTCGAGCGCCGCCGCCAGCTCGCGCAGCGCGGGTTGCAGGCGGTCCAGCAGGTGCCGCCCGGCCTCCGTCGGGGTCACGCTCCGCGTCGTCCGGTGCAGCAGGCGCTGCCCCAGGCGGTCCTCCAGCCGGCGCACCGCCTCGCTGAGTGCGGAGGGCGAGACGCCGCGCGCATAGGCCGCGCCACGGAAGCCGCGCGCCGCGGCCACGGCGGCGAAGGCGTCGAGGTCGTCCAGGCTGCTGCCCGCCATTGTCCGCCTTTCCGCACGGCCCGTCCGCTGATGCCGGGATTATCGCACAGCGGGCGCCGCGCCACATCCGGCCCCGGTGGCGGGCAAGGCGCCACGGCAGACAACGGAGCAGATCATGGAACAGCGTCAGCTCGGCACCGCCGGCCCCGCCACCTCAGCCCTCGGCCTCGGCTGCATGGGCATGTCCGACCTCTACGGACCGAGCGACCGCGCGGAGAGCCTCGCCACGATCGCCGCGGCACTCGAGGCCGGCGTCACCCTGTTCGACACCGGCGATTTCTACGGGATGGGCCACAACGAGATGCTGCTCGGCGAGGCGCTGCGCGGGACGCGGCGCGACCGGGCGATCGTCAGCGTCAAGTTCGGCGCGCTCCGCGATCCGGACGGCGCCTGGATCGGCTACGATGCGCGCCCCGCCGCGGTGAAGAGCTTCGCGGCCTACTCGCTGCGGCGGCTCGGGCTCGATCACCTCGACATCTACCGCCCGGCGCGGCTCGACCCGCAGGTGCCGATCGAGGACACCGTCGGCGCCATCGCCGATCTCGTGAAGGCCGGCCATGTCCGCCATGTCGGGCTGTCGGAGGTCGGGCCGGACACCATCCGGCGCGCCGCCGCGACCCACCCGATCAGCGACGTGCAGATCGAGTATTCGCTGATCTCCCGCGGCATCGAGGACGCGATCCTGCCGACCTGCCGGGATCTCGGCATCGGCATCACCGCCTACGGCGTGCTGTCGCGCGGCCTGATCAGCGGCCACTGGCAGGCCGGGGCCGAGCGGCAGGGCGACTTCCGCATCATCAGCCCCCGCTTCCAGCCCGGCAATGTCGAGCGCAACCTGGCACTGGTCGAGGCGCTGCGCGCCCTGGCCGAGTCCAAGGGCGTGAGCGTCGCGCAGGTCGCGATCGCCTGGGTGCTGGCGCAGGGCACGGACATCGTCCCGCTGATCGGCGCGCGGCGGCGGGACCGCCTGGCCGAGGCGCTCGGGGCGACGGCGGTGGTGCTCGGCCGCGACGATCTCACCGCGATCGAGGCGGCGGTACCCCGCGGCGCCGCCGCCGGCGGCCGCTACCCGGACGCGCAGCTCGCGCATCTGGACAGCGAGCGCGGGTAGGTTTCAGTGAGCGGCGCGCGCTACAGCACCGCTTGCATGGCATCTCGCTGGTAGGCCGCGGTGGCGGCCCGGTGGCGATGGAGCTGGCCGATAACGTGCTCGCCCGCGCCGCACGCTTTCGGGAAGACATGGCGGCGTTGTACGACTGGGCCCACACGGTCGTCGTCAGCCGCTGGGCCTTCATCATGTCCATGACCGGACGGAGCGTGGAGCACGGCGAGTGGCTGGCCTGCGACCCGCGGGAGCCGGAGTTGCGCGACGTGGTGTGGAAGCATCATCAAGGAAACTCGACGTCGCGTTCCGGCTGGAGCAATCAGGCATCGAGTTTCAGGAAGTGGATTGGCGTGAGCGGTAGACGACGGCGTGCCGTATCCTCCAGCCGGGTGTAGAACTCGATCCAGAGATCAACAAGCTGTTCGAGATTCACCAGAGTGATGCGTCTCTTGGCGTGACTCCGCGCGTATTCATCTGCGTCTTTCGTGAAGCCACCGGCAGAGACGAACAGGCCGACATTGTCATCGTCCAGCACGGCAGCGAAAGCCTTGACGCCGTCGAGTGTAACGCGTTGAGCAACGCGCTTGACCTGCACCTTAATGCTGGGCGGCCTGGTACCGAGCGGATCGTTGTGGGCTACGACATCAACGCCGCCATCCTTCCCGGGCGGTGAAACCCAGGCGATGTGATACCCCATGGCTTTCAGAAGATCTGCGACGAGATGCTGGAAATCGTAGGGGCCCATGGCGTGAAGGTATCGCTCGATCTCGCCCCATGCTTGCTCATACGCCTGTTCGAACGTGACACCTGAGGACTGTTCAACAGCCGCGTCCTCCACGGATCCCATGTCGTCAGACTGGGTGCCGCTGCCGGCGTCCGCAGGAGACCTTGGCTGAGACGCTTTCCAGACATGATACAGCTTGACTGCCTGCCGATAGAACGTCTCTGGATCAGTGTAGGTCTGATACGCCTGCTGGCCGGCTTCGGTGACTGTCCAAACACCTTTCTGCTTCGCAAGCCAACCCGCCTTCACGCAGTCTATGGTCGCAAACCGGACAATCTTGTCGTAGCGTCTGCCGCCGCCGGGGAACTGGCCCTCCTCAAAGGTCGTCGCCGGAACACGTGCCTCAAGCTGCCGAAGGGCCGTGCTGGCCGGCAGACCTTCGGGCGCTTCATTAAGCGCGCCGAACAAGCCGCGCAGTAGTTCTCCGGTACGCTTCCGAGTAATTTGTGCAGCCATTAGTGACCCCGACGAAGACGCACGGGAAACTTACGTCGCATTTCGAACCGCCGTCACCACTCGCGCCACTTCCTCCTCCGTCAGATACGGATGCATTGGCAGCGACAGGATACGCGCGCACAGCGTCTCGCTGACCGGCAGCGGCGGCGGGCCGGCGGCGATGGAGCCGGCATGCGCCGCCGCATAGGCCGGCTGATGGTGCAGCGGCTTCGGGTAGTAGATGCCGGTCGGCACGCCCGCTTCCTTCAGTGCGGCCTGCACGCGCGCGCGGTCCGTGCGGTCGGGCAGCAGCACCGAATAGAGGCCCCAGGCGTGATCGGCGCCGGGCGTGGAGACCGGGGTCTGCACCGCGCCGGCGAGACCATCACCGTAAGCCGCAGCGACCTTCGCGCGCGCCGCCAGCTCGCCCTCCAGCAGCGGCAGCTTGGACAGCAGGATCGCCGCCTGCATCGTGTCCAGGCGGCCGTTCATGCCGGTGCGCAGCACCTCGTAGCGCGACTTGCCCTCGCCATGCGTGCGGAGCTGGCGGTACAGCTCCGCGCGCTCGCCATCCTCGGTCAGCAGCGCGCCGCCGTCGCCGTAGGCGCCGAGCGTCTTGGTCGGGTAGAAGCTCAGCGTCGTCGCCCCCGCCCAGCGGCCGAGCCGCCTGCCGTGGATCGCGGCGCCGAAGGCCTGCGCGGCATCGTCCAGCGCGAACATTCCCTCCCGCGCGCAGATCGCCTCGATCGCCGGCCAGTCGGCGGGCAGGCCGAACAGGTCCACGCCGATCACCGCGCGCGGCCGCAGCCGCTCCTCCCGCTTCACCAGCGCGACGCGGCGTTCCAGGTCGGCGAGATCGAGGTTGAACGTCACGGGGTCCACGTCCACGAAGACCGGCGCGGCCCCCAGCACCAACGGAACCTCGGCCGTCGCGGTGTAGGTGAAGGCGGGCAGGAACACCGCGTCGCCGCGGCCGATCCCTTCGGCCATCATCGCGATCTGGATCGCATCCGTGCCGGAGGAGACGCCGACGGCATGCGCGCAGCCGGCGAAGGCGGCGAGCCGCTCCTCCAGCTCCCGCACCTCCGGCCCGTTGATGAAGGCGCCGCTGTCCAGCACATGCGCGAGGCGGCGGTCGAGCTCGGGGCGGATCAGCGCCTGCTGGGCCTTCATGTCGAAGAGGGCGATTGGCTTCATGCGCGCCGGCATAGCCCCGCCCGGCCGGGCGTCCAAATCACCGGGGGTTTCCCGGCGTTGCGCCCCCGGGACGGCTGGCACACCCCGCGGACGCGCGACCGATTGAGGCCGGGCGCGCGCGACACCTAGCCTTCCCGTGCCGCCGGCGAACCGGGCGGCGGGGATACGGGAGGGACCACGACGATGACGCGAACAGCCTGGCTGCCGGCCGCCGTGGCGGCGATGATGTTGGGGGCCGGCTCCGCCCTCGCGCAGGGCACCGCCCCGGCGCCGCAGGTCGAGAGCGTCTCGACCGCGACGCTGGCTTCGATCTGCGCGGCGACCAGCCCGGATGCGGAAGCCGCGCTGACCGCGTATTGCCGCGGCTTCTTCGTGGGCGCCGGGCAGTACCACAGCGCGATCAGCGCCGCGGGCAGCCGCCGCGTCTTCTGCCTGCCCCAGCCCGGACCGAAAGTGGAACAGGTGCAGGCCGCCTTCGTGCAATGGGCGCGCGCCAACACGCAGTACGGCAGCGAGCTCGCCGTCCACGGGCTGATGCGCTTCGCCGCCTCGGCCTATCCCTGCCCGCCCGAGCCGCCCGCCGAGCCGGTCCGCGCCCGCGGCCGCCAGCGCTGATCCGGAGACCGTCCCATGCGCACGACCCTCCTCCTCCTGCCCATCGCGCTCGGCCTCGCCGCCTGCGCGGACATGAATTCCTCCCAGCGGGCCACCGCGACGGGTGCGGGCATCGGCGCGCTCGGCGGCGCCGCGCTCGGCTCGCTGTCCGGCAATGCCGGGCTGGGCGCGCTGATCGGTGCGGGCGTCGGCGGTGCCAGCGGCTTCCTGGTGGACCGCAGCCGGAACTGAGGCCGGCCCCGCGGACCGGCCCCCGCTTTCGCGGGGGCGGCGGGCAAGCCGCCTACGCCCCGTTCCCCGGCGGGGCGAATTCCGGCACCAGCCGGGAGAGTTCCGCCAGCGCGCCCTTGCCGTCGCCGGCGGCGGCCATCGCGGCGATCGCGTCTATGGCGCGCGCCATCTCCGCCGCGTCCGTCGTGCGCGGCACGGCCACCAGCAATCCGGGGAAGTTGGTTGGGTGGGGCGGTTCCTGGCCGTGGAACAGCTCCTCGAACAGCTTCTCGCCCGGACGCAGGCCGGTGAAGCGGATCTCCACGTCATCGTCCGGGCGCAGGCCGGCCAGGCGCACCATGCGGCGGGCGAGGTCCACGATCTTCACCGGATCGCCCATGTCCAGCACGAAGATGCCGCCTTCCCGCAGCTCCGGCGGCTGGTCCACGCGATCGGTCGCGCCGACCACGCTCGCCTGCAGCACCAGCCCCACCGCTTCCCGCACCGTCATGAAGTAGCGGCGCATGTCCGGATGCGTGACGGTCAGCGGCCCGCCGCGTTCGAGCTGCCGGCGGAACAGCGGCACGACGGAACCGGTGGAGCCGAGCACGTTGCCGAAGCGCACGGTGACCAGCCGCATGCCGCCGCCCCCGGCGGAGCCGGACTCCAATCGCCTGCGCGCGTCCCGATCCAGCGCCTGGCAGTACATCTCCGCCAATCGCTTCGAGGCGCCCATCACGCTCGTCGGGTTCACCGCCTTGTCGGTGGAGATGAACACCATCAGCGAACAGCCCGCCCCGCGCGCCGCGTCGGCGACGACCCGCGTGCCGAGCGCGTTGGTCAGCAGCCCCTCCAGCGGATCGTTCTCCACCATCGGCACGTGCTTCAGCGCGGCGGCGTGGAACACCAGCTCCGGCCGCAGCTCCGCGAACAGGCGGCGCATCCGCGCCTCGTCGCGCACATCGGCCAGCACGGCGCGGCGGGGCACGTCGGGGTGGCGCTCGCGGAGTTCGAGGTCAATCTCGTACAGCACGTATTCGCCGTGATCGAGCAGCGTCAGGCTCGCCGGGCCGAAGGCGGCGACCTGCCGCGCCAGCTCGCCCCCGATGGTGCCGCCCGCGCCCGTCACCAGCACGCGGCGGCCCTGGATCAGCCGTGCCATGCCTTCGCGATCCAGCGGCACCTGCGGGCGGTCGAGCAGCTCCTCGATCTCGATCGGCCGCAGCGTCATCCGCGGCTCGGCCTCGGCGCGCTCGCCGGGGCGGCGAGCGGCCGGGCGCAGCGCGGTCAGGCTCGGCAGGCGCTTGGCGGGCACGCCGTGGCGGTCGCAGGCATCCAGCAGCCGCTGCAGCTCCGCGCCTCCCAGTTGCGGCGTCGCCAGCACGACCAGCGCGGGCAGCCGTCCCTCGTCGCGCAGCGCGTCCAGCACGCCGGCCGCGTCCTCCGCCGTGCCGAGCACCGGCACCCCGTGGATGCGCCGCCCCATCTGGCGTGAGCGCAGCGCGAGGATGCCGGTGACGCGGTAGGACACGCCGCGCTCCTGGCTCAGCGCGCGCAGGAACAGGTCGGTACCGTCGCCGGCGCCGACCAGCAGCACGCTCTGCGCCGGCGCGGCGGCGGCCGGGCCGATGCGCCCGCTCTGCCGCACCCGCGCGGCGACGCGCGGCACGGCGAGGATCGCGCCGAGGGCGAGCGCGTGCACCACCGGAAAACCGGCCCCGGCCGGCCGCCATCCGCCCGCCAGGTGCAGCCCGGCCCAGAACAGCGCCGCCGCGCCCGCCGCCGCGCCGGCGGTGGAGAGCAGGTCCGGCAGGGACGCGAAGCGCCAGTATTGCCGCGCCAGGCCGAGCGGCCATCCCGCCAGCAGCAGCGCGACCGCCACACCCGGCACCGCGAGCAGCCACCAGCCGGAGGGCGGCGGCTCGGCCGGCGCGGCGAGCCACACCGCCGCCGGAACGGACAGCGCCGCGGCCGCGGCGTCGAGCGCCAGGTTCAGCAGGATGCGGTCTCGCGCCGTGGCGGCCATGCGCCCCCATACCCCGCGCGCCGCATGGCCGGAAGGCGTGGGCCATGCCATACAGCCGGCGGTCGCATCGGGGTGGGACATGGCCGAAGGCAGGCTGGTGATCGGGACGAAGCGCTACTCCTCCTGGAGCCTGCGCGGCTGGCTGATGGTCCGCATGGCGGCGCTCGACGTGGAGGAGCTGGTGGTGCCGCTGGAGGAGGGCGGCGGCACCGCGGGCGTCAAGGCGATCTCGCCGAACGGGCTGGTGCCGTACCTCGAGCATCGCGGCGCGCGGATGTGGGAGAGCATCGCGATCGCCGAGTACTGCGCCGAGCACGCGCCAGGCCTGTGGCCCGCGGATCGCGCGGCGCGCGCCCATGCGCGCAGCATCGCGGCCGAGATGCATGCGGGCTTCCGGGGCTTGAGGGTGGCGATGCCGATGAATCTCGGCCGCACCTTCCCCGGCCGCGGCCGCAACCCCGACAGCCTGGCCGACATCGCCCGCGTGGAAGCGATCTGGGCGGAGGCGCTGTCGGCCGGCGGCGGGCCGTTCCTGTTCGGGCGCGACCTCACGCTGGCGGATGCGATGTACGCCCCGGTCGTCACGCGCTTCCTCACCTGGCAGCCGGAGCTGTCGGCCGCGACGCGCGCCTATTGCGACGCGGTGCGCGCGCATCCGCTGATGGCGCGCTGGTACGACGAGGCGGCGGCGGAGCCGGCGGCGTGGCGGCTGGAGAAATACGAGAACCCGTCGGGGTGATGTTCCTGGCCTTCGCTTCCGCGCCCTGCGCGGCCCCCACCCCAGCCCTCCCCCGCGTTGCGGGAGAGGGAGCATGTCGCGCTGAAGTCCCCTGTCCCGCGAAGCGGGGGAGGGTGCCGGCGAAGCCGGCGGGTGGGGGCCGCGCAGGGCGCGGAAGCGGCGCCCGCCCCGTATGACCACCGCCCTCGCCCTCGACCATGTCGGCCTCTGCGCGCGCGACCCCGCGCCCCTATGGGCTGCCTGGGAACGCATGGGCTTCGTGCTCTCGCCCCTCGCCCAGCAATCCGGCCGCCGCGCCCCGGACAGCCCCGTCGAGCCCTTCGGCACCGCGAACCGCTGCGCCTTCCTGCGCCACGGCTATGTCGAGCTGCTGGGCATCGTGGACGGCACCCTCTTCGCCAACGGCCTCGACCGCTTCCTGGAGCGGTACGCGGGCATGCACATCCTCGCCCTCGGCATGGGCGACGCCGAGGCGAACCTCGCGCGGCTCCGGCGCGGCGGCGTGCCGATCCCCGGGATCGCGCCACTGCAACGGCCCGTCGAGCCGGGCGGCCCGGTCGCGCGCTTCGCCCGCCTGCCCTTCCCCGACGCCCCGGAAGGCCGCATCCAGCTCGTGCAGCACCTGACGCCCGAACTCGTCTGGGACCCGCGCTGGATGGGCCACCGCAACGGCGCCGTCGCGCTGGAGAGCGCGATCCTCGTCAGCGCCGCACCCGCCGAGACGACCGCGCGCCTCGCCCGCCTCTCCGGCCTGCCCGCCGAGCCCGACCCGCTCGCCGGCTTCCGCCTGCGCCTGCCCGGTGCGCCAGGCGCCGCCGGCCCGGACAGCCCGAAGACGGAAACGCGCATCCGCATCCTGCCGCCGGACGCCCTGCCGCGCCTGTTGCCAGGCGTGAACGCGCCGGCGCTGCCCTTCATGGCCGGCTTCGTCCTGCGAACCTCCGACGGCGCCGCGTCGGCGCGGCAGGTGCTGCACGGCATCGCCACGCGCGACGCGCCGGAGGGGCTGATGGTGCCGCCCGAGGCCGCCGGCGGCGCCGCGGTGGTCTTCGCGTGAGCACCGCGATCGGCAGGTCGCTCCGCACCTACTACGCGCCCGGCCGCGCCGCGGCGCTCGACGCCTTCCACGCCCGCTTCCTCGGCCCCGGCGAGACCGGCTTCGACATCGGCGCGCATGTCGGCGACCGCACCGCCTGCTTCCGCCGCCTCGGCGCCCGCGCCGTCGCGGTGGAGCCGCAGCCGCGCCTCGCCCGCCTGCTGCGCCTGCTCTTCGGCCGCGATCCCGGCGTGGTGCGCGTCGCCGCGCTGGTCGGCCGCACGGCGGGCGAGGCGGTGCTGCGGCTCAACGCCGCCAACCCGACCGTCGCCACCGCCTCCGACGCCTTCGTTGCCGCCGCTGACGGCGCGCCAGGCTGGGAAGGCCAGTCCTGGGATGCGGAGCTGCGCCTGCCCGTCACCACGCTCGATGCGCTGGCCGCCGCGCATGGCGCGCCGCACTTCGTCAAGCTCGACGTCGAGGGTTTCGAGGCCGAGGCGCTTGCCGGCCTCAGCCACGCACCGCGCGCGCTGTCCTTCGAGTTCACGACGATCCAGCGCGATGTCGCTTTCCGCTGCCTTGATCGCCTGACCTCCCTCGGCTACCGCGCCTTCAACGCCTGCCTCGGCGAGGGCATGGAGTTCGCGCATGCCGCGCCGATGGATGCCGCGGCGACGGCGCGCTGGATCGCCGCGCTCCCGCACGCGGCCAATTCCGGCGACGTCTATGCCAGTCTGGACCCCGCGCGCCTGGTCGCCTGACCGATGCTGCTCTCCGCCTTCCTCCAGCACATGGCCTTCGCACTGATCCTCGCCGCGGTCTCGGCTGGTGTCGTGCGGCTGACCATCGCCTATCCGATCCTCGACCACCCGAACGCCCGCAGCGCGCATGTCCGCCCCACGCCGCGCGGCGGCGGGCTCGGCGTGGTGGTCGCGTTCATCGCGGGCATGACCGTCCTCTATCTGTCGGCCCGCTTCGCGCGCGTCGCGGAGGCGCAGTTCCTCGGCACGATCGCGGCCGCGCTCGCCATCGCCGGCGTGGCGCTGTGGGACGACGTGCGGGACCTGCCGGCACGGCTTCGCCTGCTGGCGCAATGCGCCGCCGCCGGCGTCGCGCTGGCGAGCGGCCTGGTCGTGCAGCGCCTCGCCGTGCCCTGGGTCGGCGTGATCGAGCTCGGCCCGCTCGGCCCGGTGCTGACGCTGGTCTGGATCGTCGGCTGCACCAACGCCGTCAACTTCATGGACGGGTTGGACGGGCTGGTCGGCGGCACGCTGCTGATCGTGGCCGCCGCGCTGGCGGCGATCGCGGCCGACCAGGGCGGGTGGTTCATCTATGCGGCGGCGCTGTTCCTCGCCGCCGGCTTCGCGGGCTTCCTGCCCTTCAACCTCCATCCCGCGCGGGTCTTCATGGGCGATGTCGGCAGCCAGTTCGCGGGCTTCATGCTCGCTGTGCTGGCGGTGGGCGCCGCCGGCTTCGACGGCCAGCAGATCTCCTTCCTGATCGTCCCGCTGCTGATGTTCGGCCTGCTCTTCGACGCCGGCTTCACGCTGGCCCGCCGCGCGGCGATGCGCGAAAGGCTGGCCGAGGGCCACCGGACGCACCTCTACCAGCTCGCGCAGCGCTCCGGCATGGGCGTGCGCGCGGTGGCGGCGATGCACTGGTCCTTCGCCCTGTTCCACGCCGCGCTCGCGGTCGCCTTCGTCCTGCTGCCCTCGCCCGCGAAGCCCTTCGTGGTGCTGCCGGCCGCCGCGGTGCAGGTGCTGTGGCTGGCCCATGTCGCGCGACGCATGCGGCACGCGGGCATCGGGTGGCGGTAGCGCTTTCCTACGCCACCGCCTCCACCGCCTCCGTCGCGGCGACCGCACGGGCGGCCGGGAGATCAATCACGCAGACCAGCCCGTCCGGCTGCCACTCGCAGCCCACCTTCCCGCCGAGCTGCCGCTCCATCGTCGCCTGCACCACGCGCGACCCGAAGCCGGCGGTGCCCGGCGGGCGCTCGATGCGCGGGCCGTCGCGTTCGGTCCAGGTGATGCGCAGCCGCGCCGGCGTGCCCGAGACCTCCCACCCCACATGCAGCGCGCCGCCGGGCACGGAGAGCGCGCCGTGCTTCGTCGCGTTGGTCGCCATCTCGTGCAGCGCCATCGAGACCGCCTGCACCGCCCCGCCCGCGAGCAGCACCGGCGGACCGGCGAGCTCGACGCGGTGGACCGCATCGGCCACGCCGGCCTCGACGAAGGGCACCAGCTCCCCGCGGATCACCTGTTCCAGGTCGGCGCCGCGCCAGCCCGTGCGGGCCAGCACCTCCATCGCGGTCGCCAGCGCGCCGATGCGCCCATCCACGCGCTGCACGAAGCCTTCCATCGTCTCGGCGCGGGTCAGGCGCAGCGCGGCGCGGGCGGTCGCCAGCGCGTTCTTGGCGCGGTGGTTCACCTCCTGCATCAGCAGGTCGCGCTTCACCTCCGCCTCGCGCTGCTCCGTGATGTCCTGCACGATGACGACGGCGTGCCCGGGCTCCCGCGGCAGCGGCGCGGAGGCGACGCGCACCGGCAGGCGCGTGCCGTCGGCGCGCACGTAGCTCCGCTCATAGGGCGCAAACCAGCCGCGCTCGCGCGCCTCCGCGAGCGCCGCGGCATCGCGCGCCGCGTCCTCGGGCGCGGAGGAGGCGCCCCAGCGCCAGTCGCCGCCCGGGCCGGCCCGGTCGCGGCTGCGGCCTGACATCTCCAGCAGGCGGTCATTGGCGGCGATCGCCTCGCCGCGCGCCAGGTCGAGAATCGCGAAGCCGACCGCGCGGCTCTCGAACACGCCGCGGAACCGCGCCTCCGCCGCCTCGCGCGCCTCCGCCGCATAGCGCAGCATGACCTGCTCGGCCGCCGCCTGTTCCGCCCGTTGCGCCGCGCGGGTGCGGAACAGCGCGAACAGCGCGGTGCCGAACAGGGCGAGGGTGGCCGGCGCACCCCAGACCAGCTGCAGCGCGACGACGCCGGCCCATCGGGCGCGGATTGCGGCTACGCTGCGCCCCACCGATGCATGGATGGGATAGCCCGAGACCTTGCGGACGGCGAACAGCATGTCCTGGCCGCTGACCGCGGCGGGGGCACGGTACACCGTGCGCTCCGCGCCGGACGCGACCGCCCGCGCGAACCCTGTCGCCGCGCCGATGCGCGGCGGCGGCGCCTGGAAGCCCGGGCGCCTCGCCAGGATGTGCCCGTCCGCGCGGATCAGGCTCACCACGTCGTCGGCGTCTGGCAGCAGGTCGGTGAACCCGGCCGCGACGGTGTTCGGATTGACGGAGATGTTGATCAGGCCCTCGACCGCGCCGGCCGGCACGCCATTGCCGGTGCCGGTGCGGCGGGTGCTGACGCCGAAGAACAGGTTGTCGTCTATGCGCCCGGTCAGCACGCGGCTGACATGCGGCTCCGGCGCCGCGGGGTCGCGCAGCGCCACCACCCATTCCCGGTCGGCCGACGACGCGCCCGCCGGGATCGGGAAGACGTTCGCCGCGGTGAGGATCGCGCCGTCCTCCGCCAGCACCACCGCGGTCTGCACCAGCGGCAGGCGCGGGACCAGCGCGCGCAGCGCCGCGTGCACCTCGGCTTCCCGCGCGCGGATGTCGGCGTCGGACAGGCCGCGCAAGGCGTCATTCACGCGCTCCGCCGAGAGGCGGTAGCCGTCCAGCACGCGCAACGCGTATTGCGCGACCGCGTCCGCGGAGCGGGAGACATTCGCCTCCGCCTCCGTCCAGACCGATTTCCAGGCAAACCACGCGGCGAAGCCGATGGTGGCGAGCGGAATCAGTACCGTCGCGGCGAGCACTGCGTGCAGCGCGCGTTGCCGCGTCGGTCTCCCATACGCCGCCTCGGCCCTCATGTGCGCTCCATGCCAGTGTCGGGTAGCGCACGCAATTGTCCGGACCGCACCGGAATAGTTCCGCTAGCGAGCTTCACGCAAAGCTGAACGGCGGTCGTCCTGGAAGCCGCCGCGCAGGACCAGCGGGGCGATGCCATTCCCGACCCATTGCTCGCTGCCGTCAATGCGCCCAGTCGCCGCATCCGCGCGGAAGCGGTTGGTGAAGCCCACGCCCTCGCCCACGCAGCGCTCCTCGACCAGGATCGCGCCCGCCTCCTCGCGCCCGCGCAGCGTGCAGTCGAGCGCGACGCCGAAGCGCATCGAGCCCGGCTCTCGGTCCGCGCCTGACAGATCCACGGCGCGGCGCGCAGGCACCTCCCGACCGACCAGTGCGCGCGGGTCGCGGAGCGGGTCCGGCGTGTCGAAGCGGGTCGCGGTCAGGACGGGGCCGAGGCCGGCGGCCGCGACCACGCGCGCGCCCTCCGTCTCCAGCGCGACGCCGCCGCCGCGCCAGAGGCGGCGCGCGCCGGCCTCGGCAACCGGCATCAGCGTCACCTGGCGCGGCGCGAGCAGGACCAGCGCGTCGCCTGTCGTCGGAGCGGGATCGGCCGGCGCGGCGGGCGGCACGTCGCGGCCGGCGCAGCCGGCCAGCGCGAGGGCGAGCAGCAGATATCTCACGCCGGCTGGCGCCGCCATTGCAGCGCCATCAGCGCCGCGGCCAGCAGCAGGCCGACCAGGTGCGGCGCGGGCAGCAGCCCGGCGAGCAGCGCGTCCAGCGACGCCGGGAACACCATCAGCAGCCCGGCGACCACCAGCGCCCCGCGCTCCCACCCCGCCAGCCCGCGCAGCAGCCAGCCCTGGCAGGCGGCGGCGAGCGCGGCGAGGCCGGCGGTCGCCAGGAACACCTGCCATGCCACGTCGCCCCAGCCCATGCCGGGGCCGAGCTGCAGCAGCAGGCCGACGCCTTCCGGGTCGGTGACGAAGACGAAGGGCAGCACGAAGGCGGGCAGCGTGTATTTCCACGCCATCAGCGTCGTGCGGTACGGCCCCGCGCCGGTGATCGCGCTCGCCGCGAAGGGCGAGAGCGCGGTGGGCGGCGACACCTCGCTCAGCACCGCATAGTAGAAGACGAACATGTGCGCCGCGTAGTCCGGCACGCCAAGCTTCATCAGCGCGGGCGCGGCCACTACCGCGCAGATGATGTAGCTGGCGGTGACCGGCACCGCGAGGCCGACGACCCAGACGATCAGCGCGGTGTAGATCGCGGTGATCACCAGCGAGCCGCCGGCGGCCTGGATCGCGATGTCCGAGAACTTCAGCCCCAGCCCGGTCAGCGTGATCACGCCGACGATGATGCCCGCGCAGGCGCAGGTCGCCGCGATGCCGACCGCCTGCACCGCGCCCGCGGCCAGCGCGTCCACCAGCTTGCGCGGCGTCAGCGCGGTGTCGCGCCGCAGGTAGCTCAGCGCGACGGCCACGAACATGGCGTAGAGCACCGACAGCGTCGCCGAGTAGCCCATCACCATGAAGACGACGATCGCGACCAGCGTCGAGAAGTGGAAGCCGTAGAGCCGCAGCAGCCTGCCCACCGGCTCCACCTTCATCGCCTCGATCGCGCCGGCATCGCCCGCGGCGGCGCGCGCGGCGATGCGGCGCTGGTCCAGCTCCACCATGAACAGCAGGGAGGCGTAGTAGAGGCAGGTCGGCACGATCGCCATGACCAGCACGTCGAGGTAGCCGATCTTCAGGTATTCCGCGATCAGGAAGGCCGCGGCCCCCATGACGGGCGGCGAGATGATCGCACCCAGGCCCCCCGCCGCGAGCAGCCCGCCCGCATCGTCCGGCCGGTAGCCCACGCGCCGCATCATCGGCCACGCCACGGTGCCGAGCGTGACGGTGGTGGCGACCCCCGATCCCGACGGCCCGCCGAGCAGGAAGGAGGAGAGCACGACGGTGCGCCCCGCGCTGGTGGCCTTGCCGCCGGTCAGCGCGAAGGAGAAGTCCACGAAGAACTTGCCCGCGCCGCTCGCCTGCAGGATCGCGCCGTAGATGGTGAACAGCACGATGAGGCTGGCGGAGACGTCCACCGCCGTGCCGAAGATGCCCTCCAGCGTGATCGTCAGGTGCGGGATCAGCCGTTCCGCGTCGTAGCCCTGGTGGCGCCACGGCGGCATCAGGTGGTTGCCGAGGAAGCCGTAGAGCAGGAAGGCGACCGCGACCGCCGGCATGATCCACCCGGTCGCGCGGCGCGTGACTTCCAGCACGAGGGCGATCAGCAGCCAGCCGACGACGATGTCCATCGGCTCCGGGAAGATGATGCGGTCCTGCAGCTCGTCGCCGCCGGCGATGAGGTACCAGATGACGTAGAGTCCGGCCGCGATCAGCGCCCAGTCCCAGGGCATCAGCCGGTGGCGGAACCGCCCCGCCGCCGGGAACAGCGCGAAGCCCAGGACGAGGGTGAAGCCGACATGGACGAAGCGCAGCGTCGTCGTCGGCACGATGTCCCAGGCGGCGTAGAGGTGGAACAGCGACATCGCCACCGCGATCGCCACCGCCGCGTGGCCGAGCAGCCCCGGCAGGCGGTTCTGCGCCCCCTCCTCCTGCTCGATCAGCGCCTCGACGCGCGCCGCCGTCGCCGCATCCAGCGCGCCGCCTTGCGGGGCGGCGCCTCCTGCTCCCTCTCCCGCTCGCGGGGGAGGGCCGGGGTGGGGGGAAACCCGAGCTTCCACGCCCCTAGGCCAGCATCGCGCCCGCGTTCCGCCAGAACGCCTCCGCCGCCGGATGCCAGGGCACCCCCGCCGCGGCGGTCTTCTGCTGCGCCACCGTGAAGTTGCGCGCCTCCGCATGCACGCGCGCCCAGTCCTCGCGGTTCTCCCACAGCACGCGGAGGATGTTCGTCACCATCTCCGCCGCCATGTCCTCCCGCACCGCCAGGATGTTGGCCACCGAGAGCTGCCGGTTCTCGGTCCGCTGGCCGGGATAGACGCCCGCCGGGATGACCTCCGGGAAATAGACCGGCCCGTTCTCCCGCACGATCGCGTCCAGGTGGCTGTCGTGGTCCACCAGCACGAGCTGCGTGCCCGGGGTGGCCGCCAGGTCGGTGACCGCGCTCGTCGGCACGCCGGAGACGAAGAAATACGCGTCGAGCTTGCCGTCGCGGATCGCGTTCGTGCTCTCCGCCGGCGAGAGCCGCTCCCGCGCCCGGAAGTCGCGCGCGGGATCGAGGCCGGCGGCGACGATCAGGCGGTTGGCGAAGAGCTCGGTCGCCGATTGCGGCGCGCCGGTCGAGATCCGCTTGCCTCGGAGGTCCGCCATGCTGCGGATGCCCGTGGCGGCCGTCGTCACCACCTGCATGCGGTTGGTGTAGAGCACCGCGACGGCGCGCGCCGGCACCACGCGGCCGCGGAAGGGGCCGGCGCCGCGCACCGCATCCACCGCCGCGTCCACCTGCCCGAACACCAGGCCGGCGCGCCCAGCGCCGAGCAACTGGAAGTTCGCGACGGAGCCGGCCGTGACTTCCGCCGTCGCGCTCATGCCCGGGATGCCGCGCGAGAGAAAATTCGCCAGCGCGCCGCCGAGCGGGTAGTACACGCCGCCTGTCGTGCCCGTCGCGATGGACATCTGCGTCGCCGCCTGCGCGCGGGCCGCCGCCGGCATCGCGAGCGTCGCCGCGCCGAGCGCCAATCCGCGCCGCCCGATGGTGAAGCGCATGGTCCGGTTCCTCCCCTTGGATACCTCTTTCCCTTACAGGCGCTTCGCGGGTCGCGGAAGATCGCCCACCTGCGGCCCGTCCCGCACCGTCGCCAGGATCAGCGCCCCGGCCACCAGGAACGCCAGCACCGTCGCCATGCCCAGGCGCTGGCTGCCCGTGGCCGCCGTGACCGCCGCCAGCGCGGCCGGGCCGAGGAAGCCGGTAACGCGGCCGGAGAGGGCGAAGAGGCCGAACCAGGCGGACGCCTCCTCCGGCGGCGCCAGCCGCGCCATGAAGGCCCGGCTCGCCGCCTGGGCCGGGCCGAAGAACAGCCCGAGCGACAGTGCCAGCACCCAGAACCAGGTCTCGCTATCCGTCAGCAAAAGCGGCACCCCGAACACGACCATCGCACAGAGCGCACCCAGCACGGTGCGGCGCGAACCGATGCGGTCCTCCACCAGCGCGAAGCCCGCGGCGCCGAGGCCCGCCGCGACGTTCATCGCGATGCCGAAGAGCAGGATGCGCTCGAACGGCATGCCGAAGGTGCCGGCGGCGTAGATCGCACCGAAGGCGAAGAGCGTGTTCAGCCCGTCGGTGTAGAACAGCCGCGCGACGAGGAAGCGCGTCAGCACCGGCCGGGCCGGCAAGCTGCGGAGCAGCGCGCGGATTTCCGCCAGGCCGCGCGCCGCAGCCTCGCCCCAGCTCGGCTTGGCGCCGGGCGGATCGGGCAGCGCGAGCAGCACCGGCCAGGAGAACAGCAGCAGCCACGCGGCCACGAGCAGCGCCGTCGCGCGCACATGCTCGGCCGCCGCGCGGTCCAGCCCGAAGGGCGAGGGATCGGGGCCCACCAGCAGCACCAGGCAGAGCGCGAGGCAGGCGAGGCCGCCCGCATAGCCCAGCCCCCAGGCGAGGCCGGAGACGCGGCCGATGCGCTCCCGCGGCGCGACCTGCGGCAGCATCGAATTGTAGAATACCGTCCCGATCTCGAAGCCGATCGTGGCGACCGCGACGCAGGCGAGCGCGTAGAGCGCATCGGCCGGATCGGGCCGCGCGAACCAGATCGCGGCGGTGGCGACCGCGGTCAGGGCCGTGAAGCCCGCGAGCATCGCGCGCCGCCGCCCGCCCGCATCCGCGACCGCGCCCAGCACGGGCGAGAGCAGGGCGATGGCGATCCCCGCCGCCGCCTGCATCCATCCCCATTGCGCCTGCCCCGTCGCCGCGTCCGGCGCGATGGCCTGCGCGAAATAGGCCGCGATGACGAAGGTGGAGACGACGGTCGGAAAGGCGCTGTTCGCCCAATCGTAGAACGCCCAGGCCCAGGCCCTGCGGCTCATGCCCCCCCGCCCCGCTTGCGGGGGAGAGTCGGGGTGGGGGAAAGCAAGCGCCCTACCCCAACCCACCCAGCGCGCGCGCCGCCACCCCGATCGCCACGAGGTCGCCGGCCGCCGCCGCCTCCCGCGCCAGCCGCGCCGCCTCCCCGCCATCGGGCGATGCGCCCGAGAGGCGCGCCCGCGCCAGCCGCGCCTGCAGCAGCCCGAGATCGGCCAGCGCCTCCGCCTTCGCCCGCGCCGCGAAGGGGCCGGTCGCGCGGGCGTGCCCGGCCGCCAGGCGCAGCGCCTCCAGCGCGAACTCCTCGCCCACCGCGTCCCAGGCCACGTCCGCCTGCTCCGCCGTCACCCCCGCCGATTGCGCGAGCCGCACGATCGCCGGCGCCTCCGCCAGCCCCGGCGCCGCGGCGAGCGCGGCGGCGTCCTCCGGGATGCCCGCGGCGACGAGCAGGCCGGCCTCGGTGCCTGGCGCCGCACGGCCGATCGCGACCAGGGCGGCCACCCCCTCGTGCAGCGACGCGCGCACCTCCTCCAGCGGCCCGGTGCCGCCGAGCAGCTCGCGCGCCGCACCCTCCTGCAGGCGCCGCAGCCCGGCGAGCGTGGCGAGCCGCGACGCGGCGGGCGCCGGCGCCGCATCGGCCGCGCGTGCCGCCTCGTCCAGCCCGAACAGCTCCTCCGCCAGCCAGGCCGCGCGCGCCGTCGCCGCGCCATCGGCGCCGAGCCGTGCGAGTGCGGCGACGCCGAGCCGGTTGGCGACGCCGTTCGCCAGGATCATCGCCACCAGCTCCCGCCGCAGGCGGTGGTGCGGGATGATGGCCGCGAACCGCTCCCGCAGCGCCGTCGGGAAATACGCGACGAGGCTGGGCGCCAGCGCCGGGTCGTCGGGCAGGGCGCTCGCCTCGATCGCCTCGGTCAGCCAGAGCTTCGCGAAGGGCAGCAGCGCCGCGAGCTCCGGCCGCGTAAGCCCCTCGCCTGCCGCCCCGCGGGCGCGCAGCGCGGTCTCGTCCGGCAGGCCGGCCACCGCGCGGTCCAGCAGGCCCTCCGCCTCCAGCCGCGCCATCATCGCGGCATGGGCCGAGACCTCTTCCGCAGCGCGCAGCGCCTCCAGGCTGACGGCCAACGATTGCGCGTGGTTGTCCGCCAGCACGAGGGCCGCGACCTCGTCCGTCATCTCGGCCAGCGTCGCGTCGCGCTGGCGGCGCGTCAGCGATCCCTCCCGCTCCGCCTCGGCCAGCAGGATCTTGATGTTCACCTCGTGGTCGGAAGTGCTGACGCCCGCGCTGTTGTCGAGCGCATCGGTGTTGAGCCGCACGCCATGCCGCGCCGCCTCGATCCGCCCGGCCTGGGTGATGCCGAGGTTGGCGCCCTCGCCCAGCACCTTCGCGCGCAGCTCCCGCCCGTCCACGCGGATCGCGTCGTTCGCGCGGTCGCCCGCCTCGGCCTGCGTCTCCGCGCTGGCTTTCGCATAGGTGCCGATGCCGCCGAAATAGAGCAGGTCCACCGGCAGCTTGAGGATCGCGCGCAGGATCGCGGCGGGTTCCGCGCGTTCCTCCGCGATGCCGAGCAGGGCGCGCGCCTGTTCCGAGAGCGGCAGCGTCTTGGCATTGCGCGGCAGCACCGCCCCGCCCGCCGAGAGCAGCCGCGCGTCGTAATCCGCCCAGGAGGAGCGCGGCAGGCGGAACAGCCGCTCGCGCTCGTCGTAGGAGACCTCCGGGTCCGGGTCGGGGTCGAGGAAGATGTGCCGGTGGTCGAAGGCCGCCACGAGCCGCGTCCGGCGGGAGATCAGCAGCCCGTTGCCGAAGACGTCGCCGCTCATGTCGCCGACGCCGGCGCATGTGAAGGCCGCGTCCTGCACGGACCGCCCGAGCACCTCCTGGAAGTGGCGGTCAATCATCACCCAGGCGCCGCGCGCGGTGATGCCCATCGCCTTGTGGTCGTAGCCCGCGCTGCCGCCGCTGGCGAAGGCGTCGCCGAGCCAGAAGCCGTAATCGGCGGACAGCCCGTTGGCGATGTCGGAGAAGGTCGCCGTGCCCTTGTCGGCCGCGGCGACGATGTAGGGATCGTCGCCGTCGCGCCTGATGATGCCGGGCGGCGTCATCACGCGCGCCCCGTCCAGGTTGTCGGTCAGGTCCAGCATGCCGCGCACCAGCGTGCGGTAGCAGGCGATGCCTTCCGCCATGAAGGCGTCGCGGTCGGTGGCGGGCGGCGGATGCTTCAGGATGAACCCGCCCTTCGCGCCGGTCGGCACGATGACGACGTTCTTCAGCCGCTGCGCCTTCATCAGACCGAGGATCTCTGTGCGGAAATCCTCCCGCCGGTCCGACCAGCGGATGCCGCCGCGCGCGACGGCGCCGGCGCGCAGATGCGTGCCTTCCATGCGCGGGGAATGCACGAAGATCTCCCGCCACGGCCGCGGCGCGGGCATCTCGCCGGCCCGCGCGCTGTCCAGCTTGAAGGCGAGGTACTCCTTGCCCTGGAAGAAGTTGGTCCGCAGCATCGCGTCCAGCACGGTCCGGTAGCGCGAGAGGATGCGGTCCTCGTCCGGGTTCGCCACCGCGTCGAGCGCGGTGCGCCACGCGGCGTCCAGTCGCTCCTCCGCGCGGTCGGCATCCGGCGCGAAGCGCGCATGGAACAGCGCCACCAGCGCGCGCGCCGCTTCGGGCTGCGCCGCCAGCGCGGCTTCCACGCTTTCCTGCGAGAAGGCGAAGCCGACCTGCTTCAGCCAGCGGAAGGCCGCGCGCAGCAGCCAGCAGGCGCGCCAGTCGAGCCCGGCGCGCAGCACCAGGCGGTTGAAGCCGTCGGGTTCCGCGCGGCCTTCCTGCAAGGCGGCCAGGGCGTCCAGCAGCGGTGCGAAGCGCGCCTCCTCGCACGGAACGGCCGCCTGCAAGGTGAAGACGTGCAGCACCACCTCCGGCAGGCCGGCCGGCGTCAGGCGGTGCGGCACCTCCTCGATGGCACGCAGGTCGAGGCTGCCGAAGGTCGGCAGCGCGTCGGCCAGCGGCAGCGGCCCGCCGGGATGCGCGAGGCGCAGCACGAGCGTGCGCGCATCCGCCCCGGGCGGGCGGGAGATCGCGGTGGCCGCGCGGCCCGTCTCCACGGCGCGCCGCGCCAGGGCGAGGTCGGCGACGCCCTGCGCCGCGGTCTCCTCCTCCCGGTAGGTGCGGGGGAACGCCTCGCGCCAGGTGGCGAGCACGGGCGCGGCCGCCGCCTCGCCGAGCTCGGCGGCCAGCGCCTCGTCCAGCCGCTCCCGGAAGCCGCGCGCGGCCTGCACCACGGCGGCTTCCAGCGCGAGGTCGTCCACCCGCGGCACCGCACCCGGCACGGTGCCGATGACGTAGTGCACGCGGGCCAGCGGCGCGTCGCCGAGGGTGGTGTAGAAGGCCGAGAGCCGCCCGCCGAAGGCGCCGGCGATCAGCCCGCCGATCCGCTCCCGCATCGCCGTGTCGAAGGTGTCGCGCGGCAGCCAGGCGATCGCGGAGACGAAGCGCTCGAACGGATCGCGCCGCAGCGCGAGTGCGGCGCGCGGCCGGATGGAGAGGTCGAGCGCGCGCCGGCAGCCGGCGAGGATGGCTTCCTCCGGCGCCTGGAACAGCTCGTCGCGCGGCCAGGTGTCGAGGATGTTGCGCAGCGCGCGGCCGTCATGCGTCTCCGGGTCCATCCCCGCGCGCGCGACGATGCGCAGCACTTTCTCCCGCAGCATCGGGATGGAGCGCGGGTTGCGGTTGTAGGCGCCGGCGGCAAAGAGGCCGAGGAACAGCCGCCCGCCCGCCACGCGGCCATCCGCGTCGCGGATGCGGGTGATCACCACGTCGGCGTGCTGCGGGCGGTGGACGGTCGCGCGCATGTTGGCCTTCGCGACGGAGACCGGCTCCAGCCGCGTCAGGTTCTCCCGCACCGCCGGCGGCAGGGCCGCCATGTCGCGCAGCGCGTCGAAGACCGGCAGCGCGGGATCGCGCAGCAGGCCGAGATCCTCCTCCGACGCGATGGCCGCCGTGCCGTCGGCGCGCAGCTCCAGCCTCCGATGGCCGAGCAGGACGAAGTTGTCGTCGGCCATCCAGCGCAGGAACTCCGCCGGCTCGCCGCCGCCGACCTCCGCCTCGGCTTCGCGCAGCCGCGCCACCATCGCGTCGAAGTCGGACACGGCGACGCGGACATCGGCGATGGCCCGGCCGATCGCGGCTTCCAGCGCGGCCCAGTCGTCGGTGGCCGGCACCGCCCCGCCGGCGCCGAGCGTCACCGCCGCACCTGGCGCGAGGGTGATGTGCATCATGCTCTCGCGTGCCCGCGCCCCTGCCCCCTGGACGCCGTCCTCGACCGCCAGCAGCCGCCCGGCCCTGTCGCGGTTGACCGGCACGATCGGATGCAGGAGCTGCCGCACGGTCCGTCCCCGCAGCGCGAGCGCGGCCAGCACGCTGTCCACCAGGAAGGGCATGTCGTCGGTGACGAGCCGCACGATGGGGTTCGCGCCGGTGCCCGGGCCGGGCGGCGTGACCCGCACCTTCGTCTCGCCGGGCCGGCGCTGCTCCGCGAAGGCGTAGAGGCCCGCGGCCGCCTCGGCCAGCGCCTCCGGCGGCGCCGCCGCCAGCTCGGCCGTCGGCACGGCCGCGAAAAGCCGCCGCAAAAGCTCCGCGGCCGCGCCGGGCAGGGCGGGTGCCGCGCGCCGCAGCGCGGCCTCGGCCTCGGCGAGCACGCCCGGGCGCACGCCGTCATCGGGAAGGGGGGCCTCGGGCATCTCGTTCTCCTCCGCAGCGGCAAGCGTGACCGGGGCTTTGCGCCGGGGCAAGCGTAGCTTGCGTTAACGTGGCCTGCCCGACCTGCTAGCGTCCCCTCCATGATCGCCGACCTCGCCGCCCTGCTCGCGCCCGTCACGCCCGAGCGCTTCTTCGCCGAACACCACGACAAGGCCCCGCTGCACGTCCGCGGCACGCCGGACAAGTTCGCCGCCGTGCTCTCCTGGCGCGGCATCAACCGCCTGCTGGACATGAGCCACGTCTGGACCGGCACCTCCCTCAAGCTCGTCATGGACAGTGCCGCCGTGCCGCAGGAGGCCTACTGCACGCGTGCGACCTCGCGCGACGGCGCGCCGGTGATGCAGGCGGATGCGAAGCTCGTGCAGTCCTGGGTCGCCAAGGGTGCCTCCGCGGTGTTGAACGACGTGGACAGCCTGACGCCCGGCCTCGCAGGAATCTCCAACGCGCTCGAAGCCGCCGGTCTCGGGAAGGCGCAGGCGAACGTCTATATCTCCTGGCGTAGCCACAAGGCCTTCCGCACGCATTACGACACGCACGATGTCTGGGCCGTGCAGGTCGAAGGCGAGAAGGACTGGAACATCTGGGAAGGCCGCGCCGAATGGCCGATCCCGCACCCGGTCTTCAAGGGCCAGCCGCAGGACCACCGCGACGGGGCGAGGGGCAAGCTGCGCGAGGTCGTGCGCATGAAGCCCGGAGACCTGCTTTACCTGCCGCGCGGCTGGTACCACGACGCGCTGGCGGAAGCGCCGGCCAGCGTCCACGTCGCCTACGGCGTTCACGCGCCGCTGGGCATGGACCTGATGAACATCCTGGTCGAGCGCGTGCTGTACGAACCCGAGTTCCGCAAGCCGCTGCCGCGGCAGGACGGCTCGGTGCCCGCCCGCTTCGCGCTGACGCAGCGCGCCGGCGTGCTGGGCCAGCGCCTCGCGGAACTCTGCCGCGACCCGAAGGTGATGGAGGTGCTGGCCGGCTTCGTCGCCAACTACCGCTACGCCCGCGGCGGCTACGACATCCTCGCCGCGCGCGGCATCGCCGCACCGGCCGCCGACGCGGCGCCCGACGCGGCCGCCTTTCGTGTGATCGCCGCCGGCGCGAAGCCGGTGCGGCGCGGCGCGGAATGGGTGGTGAAGACCGCTTCCGGCGCGCTGCCGCTGACGCCGCCTGAAGCCGAGGCCGCAAACTGGCTGCTGGCCCGGCCGGACGTCACCGCCCCCGAACTCGCGAAGGCGCATCCGGCGGTGGAGGCGGAAGCGCTGCTCGGCCGGCTCGCCGGCGCCGGGCTGCTGGCGCCGGCGGCCTGATGCGCTGGCTCGCGCTGCTGCTGCTGCTGCCGGGCGTCGCCGCCGCCCAGCTCCGCCCGTTCTCCTGCGTCGGCGCGGAGGCGCTGGAGGACGACGTCTTCGCCATCCCCTTCGCCCGCGGTTCCGACCGACTGGGCGACGATGCCCGCACCGCGCTCGACGCCGCGGCGGCGCTGATCACGGGGGCGCCGGAGCGCAACGTCTGCGTGCTCGGCCATGCCGACCGCAGCCAGGGCGCCGGCACCTCCACCCAGCTCGCGGTGGGGCGGGCGCGGGCGGTGGCGCTGGCACTCTCCGGGCGCGGGGTGGAGCGCGACCGCGTGCGGGCCGAGGCGCGCGTCGGTGCCTATAGCGGCCGCGTGCAGGAACCGGCGGCCCGCGCCGTCACGATCGTGGTGATGCCGGGCAATCCTTAGATTTTCGTAATGTCGCATCCTTCCCATCGGAAAGCCACGATGGACCGGGCAGCATGTCTCGACGGCCGGTTGAGGCCTGATGAGGAAGCGCCGCGATGACCGACACGCCCGAACCAGCCGCCGCCGAGGAGCCACGGCTGAACCGCCGGCTCTTCGTGCTCCGGCTCGCCGCCCTCGGCGGCGCCGGCAGCGCGGTGGCGGCCTGCGTGCCGCAGCAGGGACCGGTGGTTTACGTGCCGCCCCCCGCGCCGGTCTATGCGCCGACGCGCGTCGCGATCAGCGATGCCGACCCGTCCGACCCCCCCGGCGGCGGTCGCGGCGGCCATCGCGGCAGCGGCGCGACGGACAGCGACCCCTCCGACCAGCCGGGCTTCGGCCGCGGCGGCCGGCGCTACACCGGCGCCAGCGACAGCGATCCCTCCGACCCGCCGGGCCGCGGCCGCGGCGGCTACCGCACGGCGCCGGTCTATCGCACCGGCGTGACCGACGCCGACCCCTCCGACGGACCCGGCCGCGGTCGCGGCGGCTACTACCGCACGCCCTACCGCACCGGCGTCTCCGACAGCGACCCCTCCGACGGCCCCGGCCGCGGCCGCCGCGGGTGGTGACGCTTCTCCCTCCCCCCTCGCGGGGGAGGGCTGGGGAGGGTGGATAGCGCAACCCATGCCTGACGCCCCCACCCTCGCCGAATCCGCCTGGTCCCACGCCTTCGGCACCCTGCCCGTCGAGGACGGCCTTCGCCTGCGGGAGGGCGCCGCCTGGCGCCACATCGCCGCGCCAGGCCCCGCCCACCACGCCGCCCTGCTCTCGATCGCCGACCTCGACGCCTTCCTCGCCACCGACGCCGCCCGCGGCCCGCGCGTCTCCATGGCCGACAGCCGGCGCGCCGGCAGCGCCGCGATCCCGCCGGGCGAATACCTCCGCGACGACGGCCGCGTGGACCCCACCGGCCTCTTCGCCGCCTTCGACGCCGGCGCGACCCTCGTCGTCTCGCAGTTCCACGAGCTGCATCCGCCGCTGATGCGCTTCTGCCGCGGGCTGGAGCAGGTGTTCCTGCACGCCGTCCAGGCCAACATCTATCTCACCCCGCCCGCCGCGCAGGGCTTCCGACCGCATTACGACACGCATGACGTGCTGGTTCTGCAGGTCACCGGCGAGAAGCGCTGGCGGCTCTGGCCCGGCCAGCCCGTGCCCCGCCCCACCCGCCGCACCCCCTGGCCCGGCAACATCGCCCCGTCGGGAGAGCCGGAGGAGGTGACGCTTCGCGCCGGAGATACCCTCTACGTCCCGCGCGGCATCATGCACGACGCGGCGGCGCAGGCGGGCGACGCGCCATCGCTGCACGCCACCATCGGCCTGCTCGAACCCTCCTTCGCGACGATCCTGCGCCTCGCCGTGGATCTGCTGGAGGAAAGCGACCCCGCGCTGCGCGAGGCTTTTCCCACCTGGCGCCTCGCCGACGGCCCCGGCCGGCTCGCCGAACTCGCGCGCCCGCTCGCCGCCCGCATCGCCGAGCCCGCCGCGCTGGAGCGCACCGCGCTCGAATTCCTGGACCGCCTCGCCGGTGACCGCCCGCCGCTGATCGGCCGCGGCCTCTTCGTCACGCCGCCGGATGCCGGCACGCGCCTGGTCCTCGCGCCCGGCCTGCTGCACGCGCTGGTGCCGGAACCCGACGGCGCCGCCAGCCTCCGCTGGGCCGGCGCGCCCGTCGCGCTGGACGCCGTGCAGGCCGCCTGGGTCGAGCGCCTGGCGGAGGGCGCGGCGCCGGCCGAGCTGGGCGAGGGCGCGCTGGAGTTCTGCGCACGCCTGGTGCGGCTCGGGCTGCTGGCGAGGGCGTAAGCCGTCCCGCGACGACTACCCCCACCCCGACCCTCCCCCGCAAGCGCGGGGGAGGGAGAAGGGCTCACCCCCACACCCGCCGCGCCGTCTCCAGCAGCACCTCCAGCTTCCGCCACTGCTCGTCCTCGGTCAGCTCGTTCCCCGCGAGACCCGACGCGAAGCCGCATTGCGGGCTGATCGCCAGACGCTCCACCGCGATGAAGCGCGACGCGTCCTCGATCCGGCGCAGCAGCGCGTCCACGCCCTCCACCGCGCCGGTCTTGGTGGTGACCAGGCCGAGCACCACCACCGGCCCGTCGGGCACGAAGCGCAGCGGCTCGAACCCGCCGGCGCGGGCGGTGTCGTATTCCAGCAGCAGCCGGTCGAAGCGCAGTGTCGCGAACAGCTCCTCCGCGATGCCGTCATAGGTGCCTTCGCGGTGCCACATGCTGGCGCGGTTGCCGCGGCAGATGTGCAGGCCGAAGACCGCCCGCCCGCGATGCGGCGCCACCACCGCGTTGGACGCCGCGACGGCACGCCGCAGGTTCGCCAGCGGCTCCTCGCCCCGCGCCCGCATGCGTTCCAGCGTTGAGCGGTCCACGTAGCCGGTGTAGCTCGGCTCATCGAGCTGGACGTAGGGGCATCCCGCCTCCACCAGCTCGCCCACCATCGCCGACTGCACGCGCACGACGTCGTCGAGGAAGTCCTGTGCGGAGGCATAGTGCGGCGCCGATCCCGCCACGTCGCACATCTGCGAAACGCGGTCCGGCCCCATCAGCATCGCCTTGCCCGGCGCCGTCGCGACGGATGAGAGGCGCCGGTACTCGGACAGCACGAAGTTCCGCCGCAGCCGCAGCCTGGCGGTCGCGGGCATGCGGTAGGTCTCGATGGAATCCGTGCCGCGCGCATGCGGCCGCTCGTGGTCGTGGCGCATCGCGGGGTTGGCGCGGAATGCCGCCCAGGTCGCCTCGTCCAGCGCCCAGCCCTCGACCTCGCTGAAGCTCACATGCCAGTTGACGCGCGCGAACTCGCCATCCGTCACGACCGGGAAGCCGATCGCCCCCTGCTTCGCGACCACGTCGCGCACCGCCGCGTCCAGCAGAGGCCCGAGCGAGGCGCGCGTGCGCTCCCCGCGCGCGCAGGCGAGGAACGCGTCGGCCAGCGGAGGCGGTCGCAGCAGGCTGCCGACCTGGTCCACGCGCATCTCGCGCAGCGCTGTCATTCGGCCGGTGCCGTCCGCAGCGTCGGCGCCGCCTCCGCCCACAACTCCGGCCGCAGCTCCTCCTGCCGGTCCGGGAAGAACAGCGCGCAGACCAGCGTCACCCCCGCGAAGCCCGCGAGCACCGCCAGCACCGCCGCCGCCCCGCCCGTCGCCTGGTGCAGCCAGCCCACGACCGGCGAGGCGAGCGCCGCACCGAGGAACCCCACCGAGAAGCGGATCGAATACAGCTTCGCCCGCAGCGCCGGCGCCACGTAGCGCGCCGTCATCGTCTCGTTGACGGTGACCTGCCCGAAGATGGACGCGCAGAGCAGCCCGGAGACGATCAGCACCGGCCAGCCGCCCAGGCCCGTCAGCAGCAGCAGCGCCGGCATCTGCACCACGGCCAGCGGCATGAACACGCGCTTCAGCGTCGTGCGGTCAATCAGCCGTCCCACCGTGAACTGCGTCAGCCCGCCGCACAGCGTGACGAGGAAGGCGAGCGCGCCAATCATCGGCAGCAGGTCCGGGCTGCCGGCCAGCCGCTCCTCCATCAGCTTCGGCAGCAGCAGCGTGAAGCCGTTGAACACGAACCCCGACGTGGTGGCGATCAGCAGCAGCACGGTGACGGCGCGCCGCACCACCGCCGCGGGGATCACCGGAAAAGGCTTCGACGCCGCCTTCGCCCGCGCCACGTCCGTCAGCCCGTTCAGCCAGTACAGCACACCCGCGCCGATGCAGAGCACGCCCGGCAGGATGAAGCCCCATCGCCAGCCGAACAGGGCCGCGACCGAGCCCGTGACCACCGGCGCCAGCGCGACGCCGATGTTGCCGAACACGCCGTTGACCCCGACCGAGGCGCCCACCCGCTCCCCCGCCGCGTCCACCAGCATCGCCGTGCCGATCGGGTGGTAGATCGCGCTGAACGCGCCCGAGACGAAGAGCCCCGCCGCCAGCCCCCAGGGCCCCGGCGCCAGCCCCGCCGCCACCATGCCCGTGCCCGTGCCGAGGAAGAACGCCAGCAGCAGCACGGGCCGCCCCGTACGCTCCGCGATCCAGCCCATCGGCAGCGAGCCGAGCCCGTAGATCACGAACATGCCCGTCCCGAGCGCCAGGATCGGGCCATAGGCGTCGCCGAAGCCCGCCCCGTCCTGCACGACCATCGCCAGCACGGCGGTCGCCAGGATCAGCAGGCCGTAATGGGTGAAGACATGCGCCAGGTTGACGAAGGCGATCTGCCGCCGTGCCGGGTCCATCCGCTCTCCTCCTGGCGTGCCACCGTAGAACACCATTGCCAGCGGGCGAAACGCCGGGGGCCGCACACCTAGCCCTTGGCGTTTCGATACCAGGAACATATAATGAACAAGTGACGTTCGGGCCGTGCATGGACCTCCTCCAGAAACTCACCATCCTCGCCGACGCCGCCAAATACGACGCCTCCTGTGCCTCCTCCGGCACGGCGAAGCGGGACAGCACGCGCGGCGGGCTCGGCAGCACGGAAGGCATGGGGATCTGCCACGCCTATGCCCCGGACGGGCGCTGCATCTCGCTCCTCAAGATCCTGCTGACCAATGCCTGCGTCTTCGACTGCGCCTACTGCGTGAACCGCGCCTCCTCCAACATCCGCCGCGCCCGCTTCACGGTGGAGGAGGTCGTCGGGCTCACGCTCGACTTCTACCGCCGCAACGCGATCGAGGGCCTGTTCCTCTCCTCCGGCATCATCCGGTCCCCCGACTGGACGATGGAGCAGATGGTGCGCATCGCCCGTTCGCTGCGGGAGGAGCACGGCTTCCACGGGTACATCCACCTGAAGACCATCCCCGACGCCGCGCCGGACCTGGTCGAGACGGCTGGCCGCTACGCCGACCGCCTGTCCATCAACATCGAGCTTCCCCGCGCCGAGAGCCTGGCGGCCCTGGCGCCGGAGAAGAGTTTGTCCGAAATCCGCAAGGCGATGGGTGGACTTCGCGCCAGGATTGAATCCGCCCGCGACGATGCCCGCACCGCTCGCCGCGCGAAGCCCGCGCGCTTCGCCCCGGCCGGGCAGAGCACCCAGATGATCGTCGGCGCCGATGCCTCGGACGATGCGACGATCCTCTCGACCGCGACGGACCTCTATGCCGGCTACCGGCTGAAGCGGGTGTACTACTCCGCCTATTCGCCGATCCCCGACGCCGCGCGGATCCTGCCGCCGATAGCGCCCCCGCTGGTCCGCGAACACCGCCTCTACCAGGCCGACTGGCTGCTCCGCTTCTACGGCTTCAGCCGGGAGGAGGTGATGGCGGGCGGCGAGGCCGGCATGCTCGACCTCGGGCTAGATCCCAAGACCGCCTGGGCGCTGAAGCACCGCGCCGACTTCCCGGTGGACCTCAACGCCGCCCCGCGCGAGCGCCTGCTGCGCGTCCCCGGCCTCGGCGCCAAGACGGTGGACAAGCTCCTCTCCGCCCGCCGCCATGCCCGCATCCGGCTGGAGGACCTGGCGCGGCTGCGCGTCAGCCTGCCCCGCGTCACGCCCTTCATCGTCACCGCCGACCACCGCCCCCGCCTGCTGGACAGCGCCAGCCTGCGCGGCCGCCTGCTGCCCGCGACAGCCTTCGCGCAGGCGGCGCGGCCGGTGCAGATGAGCCTGTTCTGATGGCTGGGTCAGGCAGCCCAGGGGTCTACCACCCCGGTATCGAGGTCGTGGAAATGCCGCGTATTGCGCGTGGCCAGCACCGCTCCGCGCGACAGCGCGATGCCGGCGATCATCGTGTCCGGCACACCCATAGGCCGTCCACCGCCCTCCCGCCGTGCCGCCAGGCGCCCGGCGGCATCCGCGGCGGCCGGATCGAAGGCGGCGACGCGCCCTGCCAACTCCTCCCGCAGCATCGCGTCGAGCCGCGTCTCGAGGCCGCGTCGTCGCCGCCCGTCCGGCAGGCGCGCCACGCCGAAGCGCAACTCGAAGACGCTCACCGATGTCGTCCAGATCTCACGCTCGGGCTGCCGATCGAGCCAGGCCAGCAGCGCGGGTTCGGGGCGACCGGTCATCAGGGCCGAGAGCACGTTCGTGTCGAGCAGGATCACGCGAAGGGGGGCGCGCGGAGCGGCTCGCGACGGAGCGCCTCGACGCACTCGGCCTCTGCTTCGGTCAGGCCGAGGTCGGCGAAGCGCGCGGCAATACGTGAGCCGAGGCCGCCTGTAGAAGCGTCTCCCTGGGCCATCGCGGCGGCGAGGATCTCGCGCACCTCCTCTTCCATGCTCCGCCCCTTCCGTGCCGCGCGGCGGCGCAGCTGGTCGCGAACGCCGTCATCCAGGTTACGCACGATGATCTGCGCCATGCCGGCCTCCGCGATATGCTATCATGATAGCGTCATGTCCGGTGATTGCCAAGCGGCATGACCACCGCGGCCATCCTCCCCGGCCCCGCCGACTTCGCCGCTTGGCGCGACACCGCCCGCAACCTGCTCAGCGCCGGCCTCCCGCCGGAGGGGGTCGAGTGGCGCGTCATCGGCGACACCCCCGGCCTCTTCGCCGACACCGCGCCGCCGCCGCTCCGCGGCCCGGCCTTCCACGTGCCCCGCGCCTTCGTCCAGCTCGCCGAGATCGCGATCCGCCACCGCGACCCCGAGCGCTTCGCCCTGCTCTATCGCGTCCTCTGGCGCGTCACCCATGGCGAGCACGGCCTGATGGAGGTCGCGACCGACCCCGATGTCGTCCGCCTCACCGCCATGGCCAAGGCCGTCCATCGCGACGCGCACAAGATGCGCGCCTTCGTCCGCTTCCGCGGCGTGGACACCCCCGACGGCCCCCGCCACGTCGCCTGGTTCGAGCCGGAGCACCACATCGAGGAAGCCGAGGCCGGCTTCTTCGTGCGCCGCTTCGCGGGCATGCGCTGGACGATCGTGACGCCCCGCCGCACCGTCACCTGGGATGGGCAGGAGCTGCGCTTCGGCCCCGGCGGCAACCGCTTCGACGTGCCGGCGGACGATGCTGTGGAGCCGCTCTGGCGCGCCTACTACGTCGCCATCTTCAACCCCGCCCGGCTGAAGCCCGGCGCAATGCGCGCCGAGATGCCGCGCAAATACTGGCGCAACCTGCCCGAGACCGCCGAGATCCCGCGCCTGATGCGCGAAGCCCCGCGTCGCGTGGCGGAGATGGTCGCGCGCGGCGGCACCGCGCCGAACGCCTCGCCCCAGCGCCCGGTGCATCTGCGCAGCGCGTCGCGCGTTGCCGACGACATGGACCTGCTCGACGCCGCCACCGACCCCAGGGACGCGCTCTCCGCGCTGTCGCGCGAGATCGCCGGCCGCAACGACCTGCCGGACTTCGCGCGCCGCGCGACGCAGGTGGTGTTCGGCGAGGGTCCGGCCGGCGCGCCCCTCTTCTTCGTCGGCGAGCAGCCCGGCGACGAGGAGGACATCCAGGGCAAGCCCTTCGTCGGCCCCGCCGGCCGCCTGTTCAACCGCGCCCTCGGCGATGCGGGGGTCACGCGGGACGAGGCCTATGTCACCAATGCCGTGAAGCACTTCAAGTTCACGCCCACCGGCAAGCGCCGCCTGCACCAGAGCCCGGATGCCGGCGACATCACCTACTACCGCCCCTTCCTGCTGCGCGAGATCGGCATCATCGGCCCGAAGCTGCTCGTCTCGCTCGGCGCCACTGCGCTGCGCGCGCTGACGGGCAAGGCGATGCCGGTGATGAAGACGCGCGGCACGACGGTGCAGGGGCCGGAGGGCCTGCCCGTCTTCGCCACCGTCCACCCGAGCTTCCTCCTGCGCATCCCTGATGTCGCCGGGCAGGAACGCGAATACGCGAAGTTCGTGGACGATCTGAAGGCCGCGCACGCGCAGGTCGCGTAACGGCCGGGAACGGGTGGCAGCGCGCCGCGTCTCCCCTCCGTCATCGGCGAACGAGGCGGCACATGGCGCAGGACGCAGGCGGGACGGCGCAGGGCTACAAGGTGCGCCAGGTCACCAACATCCAGGCCTCCTGGACGGAGCAGGCGCGCGGCCAGCCCGGCAAGTTCACCTTGCAGCTGGTCCTCGACAACGGGGTGGAGGAGTACATCCTCCAGCCCGAGGGCGAGGACATGGACGTGATCCTCAAGATCTTCGCCCGCAGCGGCCACACCACCTTCGACCTCGACCGCAAGGTGCTGATGTTCGCGAACCTCACCGTGAAGTAGCGGCGTCGTCGCGCTACGCCGCCGCGGCCTGCAGGCGCAGCCCGAGCGCCTGCATGACCTTCAGTGCGGTGCCGAGTTGCGGATTCCCGTCGGCGCTGAGCGACCGATAGAGGCTCTCGCGCGAGACCCCGGCCCGCTCCGCGACGCCCGCCATGCCCCGCGCGCGCGAAACGATGCCGAGCGCATCCGCGACGAAGGCCGCATCGCCCGTCGCGAAGGCCTCGTTCAGATAGGCGATGACCGCCTCCTCGCTGTCGAGGTAGTCGGCCGGATCGAAAGGACGGGTCGCCAGGGGCATGTCTCACTCCTCCAGCTCGGCGGCGAGCGACTTCGCCATCGCGATGTCGCGCGCCTGCGACGACTTGTCGCCACCACACAGCAGAACGACCAGCACCAGGCCACGCTGCGAAAAGTAGACGCGGTAGCCCGGACCGTGGTGGATGCGCAGCTCGCTCAAACCGCCACCGACAGGCCGAACGTCACCGGCATTGCCATGGGCAAGCCGTCGGACCCGCACGGCAATCTTCGCGCGGGCTACCGCATCGCGTAGACCGCGGAGCCAAGCCGAAAACAGCTCGGTCTCGCGGATCTCTAGCATAAGAGTCTATGTAGCCTATGCGCTACAAGAGGTGCAAGCTTCTCAATTCAACCTCTGCCGCAGCTCCTCCAGCAGCCCGCGCACCCGCCCGGCCTGCGGCCCGTCCGGCGAGAGTTGCAGGAAGCGTTCCAGGCTGGTGATCGCCGCCGTCACGTGGCCCAGGCGCTGGTGCATCAGGCCGACCTCGCGCCACAGCGGCGCGGCGTCCGGCGCGATGCGGAGCATGTCCTCGGTGCAGGCGGCCGCGCCCGCCAGGTCGCCTTCGCGCAGCCGGCGCACTTTCACGTTGTTCTGCAGCCGCAGCAGCACGGCGCGCTTGCTCATCGGCGCCAGCGTGTCGCGGCCGAGTTCCGCCGCTTCGCCGGCGAAGCGCTTCAGCAGTGCGCGCAGGTCGCGCGCCTCCAGCGCCGCGCCGCCCGCGAACACGTCCACCACCACCTGCCCGCGTCCCGACAGCGCGACGAGGAAATGGCCGGGGAAGTCCACGCCATGCGCTTCCCACCCCGCCGCCTCGGCCGCGTGCAGCCAGAGGATGCCGAGCGCGACCGGCAGCCCGCGGCGCCGCTCGATCACCTTCAGCAGGTTGGCGTTCGACAGGTCCTCATAGGTCTCGTCGTCGCCGCCATAGCCGAACACGTCGTGCAGCAGCTCGGCCAACGCCGAGCGGCGCCGGCCGAGGTCGCCGGCATCGGCTTCGGAATCGCCCGCCGCCGCCTCCACCGCCGCGCGCGCGAGGTCGCTGAGATGCGAGGTCGCTGCCGACCAGTCGGCCACCGGCGCGTCCACGCGCGCGAGCTGCAGCGCGACGGCGGCGATGTCGAGTTCGGCGTCAGGCAGGCGGCCGGCGGCTTCCAGCGCCGCCCGCGCCTCGAGCAGCGGGTTGGTCATGGCGGTTGCTGGCCCGAACGGCCCCTTACAGTCAACCTTCGGGACGCGGCACCATGCGGCCGATGCGCCGGCCGCCGAAGATGTGCACGTGGAAGTGCGGCACTTCCTGCCCGCCATCCTCGCCCATGTTCGACAGGATGCGGTAGCCGCCCTCCTCCAGGCCGAGGTCGCGCGCGACCTTGCCGACCAGGCGCCAGAAGCCGGCGATCTCCGCCTCCGTCGCCGTCGCCGCGAAATCGGCGAGCGAGACGTAGGCGCCCTTCGGAATGACGAGAACGTGCACGGGCGATTGTGGGTTGATGTCGTGGAAGGCCAGCGCGTGCGCGTCCTCCTCCACTTTCCGGCACGGGATTTCGCCGCGCAGGATGCGGGCGAAGACGTTCTGCGGATCGTAGGGCGGCAGGCCGGTCACGCGCATGGTCGGTCCCTTCTCACGGCAGCTTCGTGGTCTGCGCCGCGCGCACGATGCCTTTCGGGCGCGCCGCCTTCTCCGCGATGCCCGAGAGTCCCTGCCGCCGCGCCAGCTCCGCCCAGACCTCGTGCGGCCGGATGCCGGCATCCACCCAGAGGACGACCAGGTGATACAGCAGGTCGGCGCTCTCCAGCACGGTGGCGGCGCGGTTGCCCAGCGTCGCCTCGATGACGCATTCCACCGCTTCCTCGCCGAGTTTCTGCGCGACCTTCGCGGTGCCGCGGGCGATCAGCCGGGCGGAGTGGGAGTTCCCGACATTCCCTGCGGCGCGCCGCGCTTCCACCGTGTCCCACAACGCATCGAGGATGGCCGCGTCCGCGCCGGTCACCGCATAAGGGGTCAGCGCGCCGGCGGCGGCGTCGGCGCGCGCGGGGGCCGGCCGGGCCGGAGATGGCAGGTCGGGCGGCAGCGCGGGCGCCGTCCGCGCGGCCTTCTTCGGCTTGGCCCGCGGCGCCTTCCTCGCGGCCTTCTTCGCCATCAGGGCGCCTCTGAAACGGGGCGGACGGGCAGGCCGGCGTTCCGCAGCGCCGCCTTCGCGTCCGCCACGCGCATCTCGCCGAAGTGGAACACGCTCGCGGCGAGCAGCCCGGTGGCGCCGGCCCGCGCGCCATCCACGAAGTGCTCCGCCCGCCCGACGCCGCCCGAGGCGACGATCGGCAGCCGCACCGCCCCGCGCACGGCACGCAGCAGGTCGAGGTCGAAGCCGGATTTCGTGCCGTCCCGGTCCATCGAGGTCAGCAGGATCTCGCCGGCGCCGCGCGATGCCATCTCCCGTGCCCATTGCACCGCGTCGAGGCCGGTGCCGCGCCGGCCGCCATGGGTGAAGACCTCCCACGTGCCGGGGCCGGACCGCCGCGCATCCACCGCGACCACGATCGCCTGGCTGCCGAACGCCTCCGCGCCGCGCGTGACGAGCGCGGGATCGGCCACCGCGGCGGAGTTGACGGAGACCTTGTCGGCGCCGGCGAGCAGCAGGCGCCGCATGTCCTCCACGCTGCGGATGCCGCCGCCGACGGTGAGCGGGATGAACACCTCCGCCGCCGTGCGGGAGACGACGTCGAGCATCGTGTCCCGGCCTTCGTGGGATGCGGTGATGTCGAGGAAGGTGACCTCGTCCGCGCCCTCCCGGTCATAGGTGCGCGCCTGCTCGACGGGATCGCCGGCATCCCGCAGCGAGACGAAGTTGACGCCCTTGACGACGCGGCCGTCCTTCACGTCGAGGCAGGGGATGACGCGCAGGGCCAGCAACGCGGCGCTCCGGGCACGGATGCGCGCTGCGCATCGGGGTTGCGGGAACCGCGATGGTCTCCCGCGGCGCGCGGGGTTTGCGCCGGGGCCGCCGCGGGGTCAAGCAACCGGCGGCGGCCGCATCGAGCGCGTCAGCCCGCCTGGGGCGCCTGCAACGCGCGGGCCATGGCCAGGTGCTGGCGGATGGTCGGCAGGTGGCGCTGGGCGAAGGCCTTCAGCGCCGGCACGTCGCCGCCATTCGCATAGGTCTCGAAGGCCATGACCGCTTCCTCGTGGCCTTCGATCTGCTGCTGCACGTAGTAGCGGTTCAGCAGGTCAATGTCGGTCTGCTGCTGCAGGGTCAGCAGCAGGTTGGTGTGCCGCTCATCGAGGGCGGCCGGCGAGCGGGTGGTCGCCTCCGGCAGGCTGCGCAGCTCGGCGGACATCATCGTGTGATGCTCGATCATCCGCTGCGCGTACTCGCGGATCTGTGGGTGCTGGCTGCGGGCGAGGATCACGCGGCTGGACTCGATCTCGAAATTGTCGGTGGTGGTCGCGAGCTGGACGAAGGTGTTCGCCCCGGAGCCGGTACCGGCGAAGCGCTCGAGCAGCGATTGGGCGGAAGCGGTGCCGGCGAGACCGGCTGTCAGGGTGGCGGTCAAAGTGGCGGTGAGAAGGGCGCGGCGGCGCATCGTGTCGTCTCCGTTCGGGTTGGTGTCCGGCGCGGAAACGAGTCTCGACCCGACTTGGTTTCGCCCCGTCAGCCTCGGCCGGCGAGCCGGCGGAGGCGCCCGCGCAGGCCGTTCGCCGTTCGGCGCGTCCGATGGACGAGGCGGGCCTCCATCCCCTCCACCTTGGCCACCTGGCCCGGCCAGCGCGCCGCCATCCAGCCCATGCCGCGATGCGCCCAGACATACTGGTGCCGCAGCACGAAGGTGCCGAGGGCGAGGAACAGGATGCCCTGCAGGAAGGGCAGCACGAGGCCGAGCACGCCGAGGCCCATCAGGCTCCAGCCGGCGGCCTTGCGCCGGATCGAGGGTCGGAACTCCATCATGGCGGCGCAGGTAGGGTGGCGGGACGGCGTCTCCAACCCGGCCGAAGGCGATCAGGCCGGGCAATCAGGCCGGGCGCACGCCGAGATGCGCGGCGAAGGCGCGCGCTGGGGCGGACAGCCGGTCCGGCCGCCAGACGGCGTGGACGCGGGACCGTTCGGCGACATCCGGCAACGGGCGGTACACGACGCCCGCGAAGCGCAGCTTGCGCACGGAAGCCGGAACCACGGCGACGCCGACGCCCGCCCCGACGAGGCCGATGAGCGCGTGCATCGGCGCGACGTCCTGCACGATCCGCGGCTCGAACCCGGCGGCGGCGCAGACGTCCAGCAGCTGCTGGTGGAAATCCGTCCCGTCCCGCCGCGGGAAGGCGAGGAAGGGGCTGTCGCGCAGCGTGGCCAGGGCGGGGCGCGGCTGGGACGCCGCGGGGTGGGAACGGGGAAGCGCGGCGACGAGCGGCTCCTCGAACACCTGTGCGCCGCCGAAGCCGTCCGGGACGCGTGCGGCACGGCGGAGGCAGAGGTCGCAGCTTCCCTCCCGCAGCGCTTCCACCTGCCGCGCGGCCGACATCTCCCGCAGCGTCAGCGCGATGCCCGGGCGGATGCGGCGGAAGCCCTCGATCGCCGCGGGCAGGAAGGCGTAGGCGCAGGAACCTGAGAAGCCCAGCGCGAGCGTCCCGCTCTCGCCGCCGGCGGCCCGCAGCGCGCGGGACGGCGCGGCCTCCGCGATCGCCAGGACGCGGCGCGCATCCTCCAGCAGGGCGAGGCCGGCTTCGGTCGGCGCGACTTCCCGGCTCGTGCGGGCCAGCAGCCGCGTGCCGACCTGGCGTTCGAGGCGCTGCAGGGCGCGGCTGAGCTGCGGCTGGCCCATGCGGAGGCGCTCGGCGGCGCGGCCGAAATGGCATTCCTCCGCGAGCGTGGCGAAGCGCCTGAGGTCGCGCAGCTCCAGCATCCATGCCTCCGCCGACATCGGTCGAGGCCCGACTATGCATTGGACAGCGCCCCTCGCCACCCCCACCCTGCGGCGAAACGGAGGAAGCCCCATGCCGCCGCTCCGCCGCCGCGCGCTGCTCGGCGCGCTCGCGCTGACGCCGCAAGCCGCCCGCGCGCAGCCCGCGCCCTACCCGAACCGCAGCGTGCGCGTCCTCGTCGGCTCCGCCCCCGGCGGCGCGACCGACATCACGGCGCGCATCCTTGCCGAAGCCATGTCCGGCTTTCCCCGCGGCTTCGCGATCGAGAACCGCACCGGCGCCGGGGGCAACATCGCCGCCGAGGCCACCGCGCGCGCGGCGCCGGACGGCTACACTCTGCTCGTCAACGACGCCGCGATGATGGCGATCAACCCCGTGCTGTTCCGGAACGTGCCCTTCGACGCGGCGGCCGACTTCACCGCCGTCGCGCATGTCGCGGAGTTCCCCTTCGTCTTCGTCCTGCACCCCTCCGTCCCCGCGCGCACGCTGACGGAGTTCGCGGCCTGGGCCCGCGCGCAGCCCGATCCCGTGCTGTTCGCCAGCCCGAACCCGGGCAGCCAGCATCACCTGGGGATGGAGATCGTGGCGCAGCGCCTGGGCTTCCGCGTCTCTCATGTCGGCTTCCGCGGCGGCGGGCCGGCGACCACCGCGATGCTCGGCGGGCAGATGCTCGTCGGCTCCATCGGCCTGCCGCCGCTGGTGCCGCATCTGCGCGAGGGACGGCTGCGCGCCATCGCCATCAGCACCTCCACGCGCTCGCCGCTCGCGCCCGACGTGCCGACGATCGAGGAAGCGGGCCTGCCCGGCCTAGCACTGGCGATCTGGTACGGCGTGGTCGGCCCGCGCGGGCTGCCGTCAGAGGTGGTGCGCCATGTCAGCGAGGCGATCGCCGAGGCGCTCGGCAGGACGGAAGTTTCCGGGAAGCTCGCCGCGCAGGGGCTGACCGCGCGCTACATGCCGCCCGCCGAGTTCGACGCCTTCATGGCTTCCGAGCGCGCGAGCTGGGGCACCGCCGCGCGCGCCCCGAACGTCACCATCGAATAGGAACCACGGATTTGCTCGACCGACGCCCCAACATCCTCTTCATCACCACCGACCAGCAGCGCGGCGACTGCCTCGGCGTGATGGGGCGGAAGGTGCACACGCCGCACATGGACCTGCTGGCGGGCGAGGGCGTGCTGTTCCGGTCCTGCCTCACGCCGAACCTGGTCTGCCAGCCGACCCGCGCCTCCATCCTGACGGGGCTGCTGCCGCGCACCCACGGCGTCTGCGACAACGGGCTCGACCTGCCGGAGGCGCCGGCGCGGCGCGGCTTCGCGGCGGAGCTGGCGCGGGCGGGCTACGACACGGCGCTGATCGGCAAGGCGCATTTCGCGACCGCGCATACCTTCGCACCGACCGGCACGCCCGAATGCCGGCAGAGCATGCACCTGTATGGCCCGAACTGGACCGGCCCGTACATGGGTTTCCAGCGCGTCGAGCTGGTCGTGGAGGGCCACAACACCTTCCCGCCCATGGCGCCGCCCTACGGCCAATCCTACGAGGCGTGGTACCACGCCGACGGATACGGCGAGCTGAAGGACCGGCTCTACAAGACCAATGCCGGGCCGGACGTGAAGGGCGCGCCGCAGACCTGGCATTCCGGCCTGCCGCCGGCCTGGCACAACTCCGCCTGGATCGCGGACCGCAGCATCGCCTTCCTGAACGAGCGTCGCGACCGGCCCTTCTGCCTCTGGGCCTCCATCCCCGACCCGCACCACCCCTTCGACTGCCCGGTGCCCTGGAGCCTGCTGCACCGCCCGGAAGACGTGGACCTGCCGCCGCACCGCACCCTCGACCTGGATCGCCGCCCCTGGTGGCACCGCGCCAGCCTGGAGGGCGTGCCGAACCTGGCGGACCCGAAGCTGCGCGACTTCCGCGCGAAGCACAGCCGCACGCCCGTGCTGAGCGACGAGCAGCTGCGGGAGGTGATCGCGAACTACTACGGCATGGTCTCGCTGGCCGACCACAACATCGGCCGCATCCTGACGGAGCTGCACCGGCTGGGCCTGCAGGAGAACACGCTGGTCGTCGTCTCCTCCGACCATGGCGACTGGCTCGGCGACCACGGGCTGCTGCTGAAGGGGCCGATGGCCTATGACGGGCTGCTGCGCGTGGTGTGCATCATGCGCGGGCCGGGCCTGCCGCGCGGCGCGGTCACCGACGAGCCGGTCTCCTCGCTCGATTTCGGCGCCACCTTCCTGGACCAGGCCGGCGTGGCGCGGCCTGGGCACTGGCACAGCCGCAGCCTGCTGCCCGTCGCGCGCGGGGAGGAGCGGCGCGACTTCGCCTTCTCCGAATGGGATCTGGCCGACAGCCGCTGCGGCGTGCCGCTGGAACTCCGCACGGTCCGCACCGCGCGCGACAAGCTGACGGTGGAGGCGATCAGCGGTGCGGCGGAGATGTACAACCTGGCCGCCGACCCGCACGAGACGACGAACATCGCCGACGACCCCGCCCACGCCGCGCGCCGCCGCGAGCTGGAGGCGATGATCACCGCGCGGCCGGACGACGCCCGCAAGGAGCGCCTTCCGGCCGTCGGCATGGCGTAACCCTCTCCCTCCCCCCTTGCGGGGGAGGGCCGGGGTGGGGGGCGCGCAGCGCACCATTGCCGGTCTCCCGCCCCGCCTTCACACTTCACCCAACACGGGCACCAACCCCGAGGGAGGAACCACTGATGCACACCACCCGCCGCGCGGTCCTCGCGGCCAGCGCCGCCCCGCTCATCCCCCGCATTGCCGCGGCCCAACCCCGCACCGTCCCCATCACCATCGTCATCAACCAGTCCCCCTGGCTCGACAGCTTCGCGCGCGCCGTCCAGCTCTACGAACGCGAGACCGGCGCGCGGGTCGAGCTGGACGTGAACCCCTTCGCCGGCTCGCTGGAGAAGCAGCGCAACTCCGTCCGCGCCACGCGCGGCACCACCGACCTGCTCATCATGAATTCCGGCTGGTTCGCCGAAATGTATTTCGGCGGCTTCGTCCAGCCGATCACCGACGTGGACCCGTCCTTCGGGCTGCACACCGACATCTACAGCCTGGGCGACACGATCTACTTCGACGCGGCGAGCAAGACGATGACGCCGCGCGGCAAGCTGATGTCCATGCCGATCGCGCCGCTGATCCCGCTCACCTACTACCGCGCCGACCTGTATCGCGAAGCCGGCATCGCCGGCCCGCCGCGCAGCTTCGCGCAGTTCGAGGCGAATGCCCGCCGCCTGCACCGCCCGCCGCGGGTGCTCGGCATGGTGCAGCGCGGCGCGCGCGGCCCGCATTCCGTCGCCTACGACTACCTGCCCTACATCTACGGCCACGGCGGCGGCTTTTTCCGCGACCACGTGAACGGCGACTTCACCGTGACCCTCAACGCGCCGGAGGCGAAGACCGCGCTCGACTACTACATCCGCCTGGCGCGGGAGGCCGGCCACCCCCGCACCGCCGCGATGGACCAGGCGGAGGTGATCCAGGCCTTCGCGACGGGGCGCGCCGCGCACATGATCACCGTCATCGCCGCCTGGTCGCAGATGGATGACCGCGAGCGGTCCGCCGTGGTGGACAAGGTGGAATGGGCGCCGCCGCCTTCCATCGAAGGCAAGCCGACCGCGCCCGGTCTCGGCCACTGGCTCGCCGGCGTCAGCCGCAACGTGCCCGATGACCGGCAGCGCGCCGCCGTCGCCTTCCTGAAGTGGTGGCAGATGCCGGCCTCCCAGGTGGCCTTCGCGCGCGGCGGCGGGATCCCGGTCAGCGCCGCCGCCTATCGCGACGCGATCGCGGAGGATCGCCGCTTCCGCTGGATGAAGCCGCTGTCGGAGGCGTTGCCCCATTCGGTGAACCCCTACACCTTCCCGGAGGCGTCGGAGGTGATCGCGGTGCTGGAACTCGGCCTCAACCGCGCCATCGCCGGCGAGATCACGAGCACGGAGGCGCTGAACGGCATGGCCGGGCAGATCCATGACGTGATGGCCACGCGCGGCTACCGCACCGGCCGCATCGAGCCGCTGCGCTGAACGCCGCCCTCGCCCCGCCGCGCCCGGCCGCCGCGACGCCGCGCCGGCGGCGCGACCCGGATGCGGCGTGGCGCTGGGCGACGCTCTCGCCGGCGCTGCTGCTGATGCTGGCGCTCGGCCTGCTGCCGGTCCTCAACCTCGTGGCACTCGGCTTCTTCGAGATCCGCTGGGCGAACGGCCAGTCGAGCTACCGCTTCATCGGCACTGCGCACTACGCCGCGCTGGTGCGCGACCCGCTGTTCGGATCGGCGGTGCTCAACACCGTCGTCTTCGCCATCGGCGCGGTGATCGGGCAGATGGTGCTGGGCTTCGCGCTGGCCCTGCTGTGCAGCAAGGCCACGCGCGGCCGCACCTTCTGGCGCGCGCTGTTCGTCCTGCCGGTGCTCGTCCCGGGCATCGTGATCGGCGCCATGTGGAAGCTGCTGCTGAACCCGGAATTCGGCGCGATCGGCCAGCTCTTCGAACTCGCCGGGCTGGAGCCGGTGGATTGGCTCGGCGAGGCCTCCACCGCGCTGCTCTCCGTCGTCATCGTGGACATCTGGCACTGGACACCCTTCTGCTTCCTGCTGTTCCTGGCGGGGCTGGAGGCGCTGCCGCGCGACGTGTACGAGGCCGCGACGGTGGATGGCGCGTCCGCCTGGCAGGAGCTGCGCCGCATCACCCTGCCGCTGATGTGGCCGACCATCGTCGTCACCTTCACCTTCCGCCTGGTGCTGGCGTTCAAGGTCTTCGACGAGGTGTATCTGCTGACCGGCGGCGGGCCGGGGACGGCGACGGAAGTCGTGTCCTTCACGATCTACCAGCGCTTCTTCACCGAGGACCGCGCCGGCTACGGATCGGCGATGTCGGTCGCGGTCATCTTCCTCATCTTCCTCATGCTCGCCGCCGCGGCGGCGGCGCGGCGCAGGGTGCAGCCGGCATGACGAAATTCCGGCGGGAAGCGCTGCTGCAGGTCGGGCTGGTCGCCTGCGGACTGCTCGTCGTGCTGCCGTTTCTCTGGGTCGTCGCGGCCGGCTTCCGCACGCAGATCAACCTGCTGATGGGCGAGTTCTGGTTCGAGCCGACGCTCTCCGCGCATCGCGAGGTGCTGTTCTCCCGCACCTCCGATTTCCTGCTGAACGCACGGAACTCGGTGGTCGTCGGCCTCGCCAGCACGGCCATCGCGCTGATCGCCGCGACGCTCGGCGCCTGGTCGCTGCACCGGATGGACTGGCCGAGGTGGTGGGTTCATCTGCTCCTGCTCTGGGCGCTGGCCTTCCAGATGATCCCGCCGATCGCGCTCGCCGGCGGCTGGTTCGCGATGGCGCGCGCCGTCGGCCTCGACAACACGCTGGTCGGCCTGATCCTGGCGCATGCCACGCTGAACCTGCCGATGGCGCTGTGGATGATGGGCGTCTTCGTCCGCGACGTCCCGCAGGAGCTGGTCGAGGCGGCGCGGTTGGACGGTGCCACGACGCCGGTGCTGCTGCGCCGCGTCGTGCTGCCGCTGGTCGCACCCGGCCTGGCCGCGGCGGGCGTGCTCTGCTTCGTGTTCAGCTGGAACGAGTTCGCGGCGGCGCTGAATCTCTCCATGCGGCAGACCGCGACGGTGCCGGTCGCCATCGCGAAGTTCGCGCAGGACTACGAGATCCGCTACGTCCAGATGGCCGCCGCCGCGAGCCTGTCCGCCATCCCCGCCCTTCTCCTGCTGCTCGTCGCGCAGCGGTGGATCGTGAAGGGCCTGACCTTGGGAGCCGTGAAGTAGCGCCATGAAAGCGGTGTTCCTGCTGTTCGATTCGCTGAACCGCCACCTGCTCGGCCCGTATGGCGGCACGCGGATCCCGACGCCGAATTTCGACCGCCTCGCGCGGCATGCGGTGCGCTTCGACGAGCACCATGTCGGCAGCCTGCCCTGCATGCCGGCGCGGCGCGACATGCTGACGGGACGCATGTCCTTCCTGCACCGCTCCTGGGGACCGCTCGAACCCTTTGACGAGGCGTTCCCGGAACTGCTGCACGAGGCCGCCGGCACCTACAGCCACCTCGTCACCGATCACTTCCACTATTGGGAGGATGGCGGCGCGACCTATCACACGCGCTACGACACGCATGAGTTCATCCGCGGCCAGGAAGGCGATCCCTGGAAGGCGATGGTGCAGCCCCACTGGGACCGGCTGCGGGAGATGTATCACGCGCGCCAGTTCTCGACGGCGCGGCGCGACTACAAGTCGCAGAACGTCGTCAACCGCCAATTCATCCGCGAGGAAGCCGATTTTCCCTCCGTGCAGTGCATGAAAGCCGGCCTCGACTTCCTCGCCCGCAACGCCAAGGCCGACAACTGGCTCCTCCAGATCGAGACCTTCGACCCGCACGAGCCCTTCACCGCCCCCGCCCGCTTCCGCAACGCCTTCCCGACGGAGTGGCGCGGCCCGATCCGCGACTGGCCGCGCTACGGCCGCGTGGACGAGCTGCCCGACGAATGCGAGGAGCTGCGCGCCAACTACTACGCGACGATGGCGTTGTGCGACGAGCTGCTGGGCAAGCTGCTCGACGTGTTCGACGCGCGCGACCTCTGGCGCGACACCGCGCTGATCGTCACCACCGACCACGGCTTCCTACTCGGCGAGCATGATTTCTGGGCGAAGAACCGCATGAACCTCTACACGGAGGTTGCGCGCATCCCGCTCTTTGCCCACGACCCGCGCGCGCCCGCCGCGCCGGGTGAATCCTGCGCCGCGCTGACGCAGACGATGGACCTCGCCGCCACCTTCCTGGACCTGTTCGGCGTCGCGCCGACGCCGCTCATGCAAGGCATCCCGCTGCGCGAGACGCGCGCCGGGGCGCGTCGCCGCGAGGCGCTGATCTTCGGCTATTTCGGCGGCGCCGTTAACGCCACGGACGGCCGCTTCACCTATCACCGCTTCCCGCCCGACCTGCGGGGGCAGGAGATCCACCAGTACACGCTGATGCCCACCCACATCTGGGAACCCTTCAGCGTGGAGGAGCTGTCGGACGCCCGTCTCGCCGGCCCGCTGCCTTTCACCAAGGGCGCGAAGGTGTTGCAGGTGCCGGTGATCGCGCGCTCGCCCTTCTTCGACAATTACGGCCCCGGCGCGCTGCTGGAGGACGAGACGCGCCTGTATGACCTGGCCGCCGATCCCGGCCAGGACCGGCCGGCCCGCGATGCGGCGGCCGAAGCGCGGATGATCGCGCAGATGCGCGCGCTGATGGCGGGGTGCCACGCGCCGCCCGAGGCCTTCGCGCGGCTCGGCCTGACGCCGCCCTGATGCCGCCGCCCGGCCTGCTGGCGACGCCGCGTGCCTTCGCCTCGCTGCGGCGCATGACGCTGGCGGACGGGCCGGAGGCCGGGCTGGAGTGCCTCGCGCTCTCGACCGGCGGCGGGCTGGATGCGTGGCTGCTTGCCGGCCGCAGCCTCGACATCGGCCCGCTCTGGTGGCGCGGCCGGCAGGTGGCCTGGATGCCGCCGCAGGGCTTCGCACACGCCGCGTTCCGCCGCCCGGAGGAGGAAGGCGGGCGCGGCTTCGACCGGATGTTCGGCGGCGCGCTCGTCACCTGCGGCCTGTCCCACATCCGCCAGCCGGCCGGAGGCGAGCCGCTGCACGGCCGCCTTCCGTACACCCCCGCCCGCATCACCCTGGCGCGCGACGGTGACGGCGTGCTGGAAGCCGAAGCCGAGATGGTGGAAGCGCGGCTCGGTGGCCCGGTGCTGGTCCTGCGCCGGCGGATCGAGGCCGCGGCGGGCGGCGCTTCGCTGCGCATCACGGACGAAGTCGAGAATGCCGGGCCGTCGGCAGCGCCGCACGCCATCCTCTACCACGTCAACCTCGGCTGGCCGCTGCTGGCGCCCGGCGCGCTGGTGATGGTGGATGGCGAGCCCTTCGGTGCGCCGTTCAGGCCCGGCGACGCCGCCGCGCAGCCGCAGGTCGCGTGCCACGCGGCGCCGGGCGGCGTCGCGCGTCTCGCCTCGCCGGAAGGCATGGCGGTGACGCTGCGCTTCGATCCCGTGTCCCTGCCGTACGTGCAGGTCTGGCACGATCTTCGGCCGGGTGTCTGCGTGCTCGCGCTGGAGCCATGTTCCATCCCGCGCGACACCCCGGCGCCCCTGCTGCAACCCGGCGAGCGCCAGCGCTATGCGGTCGAGATCGCGCTGGAGGATCTGGCGTGAGGGTCGCGCTGATCGGCGCCGGCTCGATCGCCGACTGGCACCTGGCCGGCCTCGCCGCCGCGGGCTGCCCCGCCGCGCTGGTCGCGTCGCGCCGGATCGCGCGTGCCCGGGAAGCTGCCGCGCGCCACCGCATCGCCGAAACCGTGCAAGGATGGGAGACGCTGCCACCGCGGGCAGATATCCACGCGGCGATCATCGCCACGCCCGACGCGACGCATGCCGAGATCGCAGCGGCCTTCCTCGAAGCCGGCAAGCCCGTGCTCGTGCAGAAGCCGCTGGCCGGGTCGGTCGAGGCCGCGGACCTGCTCGTCGGGCTCGCGCGGGCGCGCCGAGTGCCGCTCGAGGTCGCGTTCATGCATCGGCACCTGCCGGAGGTCGTCGCCGCGGCCAGGCTGCTGCGCGAAGGCGCGATCGGCCGCGTGCTCTCTGCCCGCATCCGCAACGCGACACCCGGCCCGGACTGGGACCACTGGTTCTGGCAGGCCGGCGAGTCCGGCGGCGTCGCGGGGCAGATCGGCATCCACGGCATGGACCTGCTGCGCCACCTGATCGCGCCGATCACCAGCGTGGCCGCGGAAGCCGCGATCCGCGTGCCGCATCGCCGCCTGCGCGACGGCACGACCGTGGAGGTCGGCGTGCCGGACCACGCCGCTGCGGCCTATCGCCTCGGCGACGGCAGCCTCGCGACCCACGAGATGAGTTTCTGCGACCGCGGCGGCACCGACCGCTTCGCCATGGAGATCCACGGCGAGACCGCCAGCCTCGCGTTGCGCGGCCCGCACGGACCGCTTGCGCTGCTGCGCGACGGCGCCTGGGCCGCGCAGCCGGTGACGGCGGAGGCGGACGGGCTGCGTCAGCATGCGCTGTTCATGGACGTCGCGCGCGGCCGCGTGCCGCCGACCTCCTCCGCCGAGGACGCGCTGGCGGCGCAGCACGTGATCGCCGCGGTCGCCCGTTCCGCCGCCTCCGGCCATCGCGTGGCGCTGCCGTGACATCCCGCCTCCGCCTAGGCCTGCTCGGCGTCGCCCATTATCACGCCGGCTTCTGGCTGCAGGCCTGGGCGCGGCATCCGCACGCCGGCATCGTCGGCATCTGGGATGCCGATGCGGCGCGCGCCGATGCGCTCGCGGCGCAGCACGGCGTGGTGGCATACCGCGACATGGCAGCGTTGCTCGGCGCCTCCGATGCCGTCGGCATCTGTTCGGAAACCGCGGACCACCCCGCGCTGATCGAGGCGGCCTGCGCTGCGGGCCGCGGCATCCTCTGCGAGAAACCCGTCGCCGCGGAAGAGGCCGGGCTGCGACGCGTGGAAGCCGCCATTGCCGCATCCGGCGTGCGCTTCGCGCAATCCTTCCCGAAGCGCACGGACCCGGTGAACGGGGAACTCCGCCGCCTGCTGACCGAGGGCGCGATCGGCCGCCCCTTCCTCGCGCGCATCCGGCACGGCCACGGCCACGGGGCGGACGCAGCCTTCACCGGCGGCTGGTGGGCGGACCCCGCGCGCGCCGGCGGCGGCACGCTGCTCGATGAGGGCGTGCACGCGACGGACCTGCTGCGCTGGCTCTTCGGCGACCCCGCCGAGGCCGCCGCGCTGCTCGGCGCCGCGACGCCGGGGCTTGCGGTGGAGGATGTGGCCCTCGCCGCCTTCCGATGGCCGGACGGCCTGCTCGCGGAGGTCGCGACGGCGTGGCGCTTCGTGGCGGCCGAAGCCTCGGTGGAAATCTACGGCACGGACGGCACCATCCTCGTCTCGCGCGTGGACCTCGCCTCGCGCGATGCGGAGGCGGCGCCGTTGCGCCTGGCCCGCCGCGATGCCGGCGCGCGCTTCGTCGCGCTGCCGGTGCCGAGCGCCTTCCCGACCGGCTGGTTCCACCAGCGCTCGGCCGAGGCCTTCGTGGACGCGATGCGCGACGGCGCGCCCTTCGCGGCGGGCCTGGCGGAGGCGGCCGGCGCCGTCCGCCTCGTCTTCGCCGCCTACCGCGCGGCGCGGGAGGGGCGGACGGTCCGGCTCGGCTGACCGCGCAGGGCAGCGCAACGGATCGCGCGCGGGCGCGTTGGCGGCTTCGAACGGCCGGGAACGAGCGCGATGCCAGGGGCTGCAACGGGCGGGGCCGGTCCGCGATGACCGGGACCGTCGAGCCATATGAAGGCCCGGCCGGCGGCTGGGGCTCGCTCCGATCCGTCGAGGGCATCCTGCTGCGGCAAGGCATCCTCGCCAGCGGCAACGCGACGCTGCTGAAGCAGAATAAGCCGGACGGATATTCCTGCGTCTCCTGCGCCTGGGCGAAGCCGGACGAGCCGCAGCTCTTCGAGTATTGCGAGAACGGCGCCAAGGCCACGGCGTGGGAGATCACCCGCAAGCGGATCGAGCCCGCCTTCTTCGAGGCGCACACGCTGGCGGAGCTGCGCGGCTGGTCCGACCACGACCTGGAAGCGGGGGGGCGGCTGCTGAGCCCGATGCGGCTCGACCGCGCGCGCGACCGCTGGGTGCCCGTCGCGTGGGAGGATGCGTTCCGCGAGATCGGCGCGGAGCTGCGCGCGCTCGATCCGAAGGCGACGGTCTTCTACGCCTCCGGCCGGGCGTCGCTCGAAGCGTCGTACATGTGGGGCCTCTTCGCGCGGCTCTACGGGCACAACAACCTGCCCGACAGTTCCAACATGTGCCACGAGAGCACCTCCGTCGCACTGCCGGAGGCGATCGGCGCGCCGGTCGGCACGGTGCTGCTGGAGGATTTCGCGAAGACCGGCTGCATCCTGTTCTTCGGGCAGAATGTCGGCTCCAACTCGCCGCGCATGCTGCATCCGCTGCAGCAGGCGGCGAAGCGCGACGTGCCGATTATCACCTTCAACCCGCTGCGCGAACGCGGGCTGGAACGCTTCATCAACCCGCAGGCGCCGACCGAGATGCTGACGGGCGACGAGACGCGCATCTCCTCCGCCTATCACCAGGTGAAGGCGGGCGGCGACATCGCGGCGATCACCGGGATCTGCAAGGCGCTGGTGGAAGCCGACGAGGTGGCGCAGGCGCGCGGCGACGCGCCGTGGCTGGACCACGCCTTCCTGGCGGAGCACACGCACGGCTTCGAGGAGTTCGCAGATTTCGTGCGCGCGGCGGAGTGGGAGACGCTGGAACAGCGTTCCGGCCTCATGCGTGCGGAGATGATGGCGGCCGCGGCCACCTATGCGCGCGCGCCGTCGGCCATCGGGGTGTACGGCATGGGCCTGACGCAGCACCGCACCGGCGTCGAGAACGTGCGCATGGTGATCAACCTGCTGCTGCTGCGCGGCAACATCGGCCGGCCCGGCGCCGGCATCCTGCCGGTGCGCGGGCATTCCAACGTGCAGGGCCAGCGCACCGTCGGCATCACGGAGAAGCCGGAGCTGGTGCCGAACGACACGCTGGAGAAGCTGTACGGCTTCGCCCCGCCGCGCGACACGGGCATGAACACGATCGAGGCCTGCGAAGGGATCATCGGCGGAAAGGTCCGCGCCTTCCTCGGCCTCGGCGGCAACTTCATCCGCGCCGTGCCGGAAACCGCCGCGATGGAAGCCGCCTGGCCGGGGCTGCGGCTGACCGTGCAGGTCGCGACGAAGCTGAACCGCAACCACCTCATCAACGGGGAGGTCGCGTTCCTGCTGCCCTGCCTCGGCCGCCTGGAGGTGGACAGCCAGGCATCCGGCCCGCAGACCGTGACGTGCGAGGACACGACGACGAAGATCCACCCGAGCCACGGCACCGTCACGCCGGCCGGGCCGGATCTGCGGTCGGAGCACGCGATCATCGCCGGCATCGCGAAGGCGACGCTGCCGCCGAACCCGCGCGTGCCCTGGGATGACTGGGTCGCCGACTACGCCCGCATCCGCGACGCCATCGAGGCGACGTACCCCACCGTGTTCCGTGACTACAACGCGCGCATCGCCACCGGCGGCTTCCACCGCCCGCTGGCCGCGCGCGACCGGCAGTGGGACACGGAGAGCGGCAAGGCCAATTTCCACCTGCCCTCCTCGCTGCGCGAGGACCTGGACACCGACCTGGAACGGCCGGACGTGCTGCAACTCATCACCATCCGGTCCAACGACCAGTTCAACACCACGATCTACGGCTACGACGACCGGTTCCGCGGCGTCAGCGGCACGCGCATGGTGCTGTTCGTCAACCGCGAGGATGCGGACCGCTTCGGCCTGGCGGACGGCGCGACCGTCGCGCTGACCACCGCGGTGGAGGACGGGATCGCGCGGCGCGTGGATGGCTTCCGCGTCGTCCACCACGACATCCCGCAGGGCTGCTGCGCGGCCTACTACCCGGAATGCAACCCGCTCATCCCGCTCTGGCACCATGCGGAGCGGAGCAAGGTGCCGGCGGCGAAATCCGTGCCCGTGCACCTCCACGCATGAGCGCGCTGCTGCGCGTTCCGCGTCTCGCCGTCACCGGCGCCGCGCCCTTCGCGGGAGAACGCGTGCTGGCGGAGGAGGTGCCGGTCGCCTTCTCCTACGACGGCGCGACGCATGCGGTGATGATGGCCAGCCCGGCGGACCTGGAGGATTTCGCGCTCGGCTTCTCGCTCTCCGAAGGCATCGTCGCGTCGCGGCAGGCGATCGAGGAGCTGGAGGTGGTGCCGCGCGACGGGCTCGGCATCGAGCTGCGGATGCGGCTGGCGGAGGTCGCCGGCAACCGCCACGTCCGGCGCCGCCGCGCGATGGCAGGGCCGGTCGGCTGCGGGCTGTGCGGCCTGGACTCGCTGCGCGAAGCTGCGCGCCCCGCCGATGCCGTGCGCGCCGGCCTGCGCCTCTGGCCCGGGGCGATCGCGGCGGCGATGCGGGCGCTGGACGCGGCGCAGGCGATGAACCGCGAGGCGCGCGCGCTGCACGCGGCGGCCTTCTGGTCCCCGGCATCCGGCCTGGTCGCGCTGCGCGAGGATGTCGGCCGGCACAACGCACTCGACAAGCTCGCGGGTGCGCTGGCGCGTGGCGACGTCGCGGGCAGTACCGGCCTCGTCGCGCTCACCAGCCGCGTTTCGGTAGAGATGGTGCAGAAGGCGGCGCGGATCGGCGCGCCGGTGGTCGCGGCGATCTCCGCGCCGACCGCGCTGGCCGTGCGCACGGCGGAAGCCTGCGGCATCACGCTGGTCGCGCTGGCGCGCGGCGAGGCGTGCGAGGTGTTCACCCACCCAGCGCGCGTGATCGGCGCCTGACGCCTGCCGGGCGGGATGGGATGGCGCAGCTCTTCTCACCCCAGGCGGACCGGCGCCTTCGCCTCGGCCTGGCCGTCGCGGCCGGCCTGTTGCTGCTCGCCGCGGCGACCGCCTTCGCCATGGCGCGGTCCGGCACGACATGGGCCGTCGGCCGCGCCGCGCCGCAGCCGATCCCCTACAGCCACGCGGTGCATGCGGGCGGGCTCGGCCTGGATTGCCGGTACTGCCACGCCGGCGTCGAACGCGGCGCTTCCGCGGGCATGCCCAGCGCCGAGACCTGCCTCGGCTGCCACGATCGCGTGTGGAACGTCGCGGCGCAGTTCGCGCCGCTGCGCGCTGCGATCGCCGCCGGCACGGCCGTCGAATGGTCCTCCGTGCATCGCCAGCCGTCTCACGTGCGCTTCCACCACGGCGCGCACAGCGCGGCCGGCATCGCCTGCGAGACCTGCCACGGCCGCGTGCAGGAGATGCCGCTGACCGTGCGCGCGCAGCCGATCCACATGGGCTGGTGCCTAGACTGCCACCGCGGCGCCGGCGCGCACGCCGCGCCCTACGTTCACCTGGGCGTCGAGGTCTCGCCGCTCACCCGCTGCTCGACATGCCACCGATGAGCGCGCCGCGCCGCGACGCGCTCCGCGTGATGGGGGCCTCCCTCGCGCTCGCGGCACTCGCCGGCTGCGACGGCCCGGACGAGTTCGGCCATCCGCTCCACGCGCGCGCGCGCGCTGCCCACGGCGAGGCGGAGGACGCGACCTACGCGACGGTGCTGGATCTCGACGGACTCGGCCGAGGCGTCCTGGTGCGCACCCGTGCCGGCCATCCGATCAAGATAGAGGGCAACCCCGCGCACCCCGCGAGCCTCGGCGCCACCGACATCTTCTGCGAGTCCGCCGTGCTGTCGTTGCACGCGCCCGAACGGTCGCGGCACGTCCGGCAGGGCGGGCGCGTGATGCCGCCGGAGGCGCTCGACCACGCGCTCGCCGCCGCGCGGCATGCGATAGCGTCGCGCGAGGGCGCGGGCCTGCGCATCCTGACCGGCCCGGTCGCCTCGCCGACACTCGCCCGCCTGCTGGAGGAGGTGCTGGCCGCGTGCCCCGCCGCGCGATGGCATCAGCACGACCCGCTCGCCGACGACGCGGCGCTGGAAGGCGGGGCCCGCGCTTACGGCGAGCCGCTCCTCGCAGCACCCGATCTGGCCCGCGCGCGCGCCGTGCTCTGCCTCGGCGCAGACCCGCTCGGCCATGGCCCGGCGCAGCTGCGCCTCGCGCGCGACTGGATCACCGCACGCGCGGCCGCACGCACGGCCGGGCGCCTGCCGATCACGATCTTCGCCGGGCCGACGCCGTGCCTGACGAGCGCGCGCGCCGACCGCCAGCTGCCGCTGCATCCCGCGGCGATGGAACCCTTCGCGCGCGCGGTGGCGGATGCGCTGGGCGTGCCCGGCCTCACGGCGACGGGGGCGCATTCCGAAGCCGCCGAGATCGCGGCGATGCTGGCCGAAGCGGGGCCGGAGGCGGTCGTGCTCGCCGGCGCCCCCGCGACGCCCGCGATCCACGCGCTGGTCCATGCGATGAACGAGTTGCTCGGCTGCCGCGGCGCGGCGCTCCGCCTGCTGCCGCACCCGCTCGCCCGGCCGGAGCCGATGGCCGCCTCCCTCGCCGCACTCGTCTCGGCGATGGGTGCCGGCGAGGTCACGCATCTGCTGATCCTCGGCGCCAACCCGGCCTACGACGCACCCGCCGCGCTCGGCTTCGCGGAGGCGCTGCGCCGCGTGCCCTTCGCGCTGCATCTCGGCCATCGCCTGGATGAGACGGCGCGGCTCTGTTCCTGGCACGCGCCGCTGCCGCACCCGCTGGAATCCTGGGGCGACAGCCGCGCCTTCGAGGGCACGCCCGCCATCCGCCAGCCCGCCTCCGGCACCGCCGACATGCCGTGGGACGAGGTGCGGGTCCTCACGAGTTTGCTCGGTGCGCCGGTGCCCGCGCGCGAGGCCGTGCAGGCCACCTGGCGCGCCGCCTGGGGCGAGGACGGCTTCGAAGAGCGCTGGGCACGCGCGTTGGACGGCGGCGTTGCCGGCCCGCCAGCCGCGCCCCTGGAACCCACGCTGCGCCCGGACTGGGACCGCCCCGATCCGCCGGTCACGCCCGGCCTCGCCGCGATCTTCGCACCCGATCCCGGAACCCGCGCAGGCGAATGGGCGCATGAGGCCTGGCTGCAGGAGGTGCCGCGGCCGCTGACGAAGCTCGCCTGGGGCAATGCCGCGCTGCTCGCGCCCGCTACCGCCGCGCGCCTCGGCGTCGCCGCGGGGGACGAGGTGGAGCTGGAACTCGATGGCCGTCGCGTCACCGCGCCGGCCTGGCCGATGCCGGGCCACGCGCCGGATTGCGTGACGCTGCCGCTCGGCGGCGGCAGGCGCGGGGGCGGGCCGGTCGGTGAGGGCCGCGGCTTCGACGCATACGCGATCCGGCCCGCGGACGGCGCCGCGATCGCGCCCGGCCTGCGCCTGCACGCCACCGGCCGCCGCGCGATGCCCGTGACGACGGAAGCGCACCACCTGCTCGACGGCACCGACGCCGTTCGGCTCGTGTCGCCTGACGGAACGTTGCCGCAGGCGCCGCGCGACGCCTCTCTGCACGCGGACTGGCCCTATCCCGGCCATGCCTGGGCGATGGTCGTGGACCTCGACGCCTGCATCGGCTGCAACGCCTGCGCCGTCGCGTGCCAGGCGGAGAACAACGTGCCGGTCGTGGGGCCGGAAGCGGTTGCGCGCGGGCGGCAGATGCATTGGCTGCGCGTGGACCGCTACCACCACGGCAACCCCGACAACCCCGCTTTCACCTTCCAGCCCGTCCCCTGCATGCAATGCGAACAGGCGCCCTGCGAGCCGGTCTGCCCCGTGAACGCCACCGTGCACGACAACGAGGGGCTGAACCTGATGGTCTATCCGCGCTGCATCGGCACGCGCACCTGTTCCAACAACTGCCCCTACAAGGTCCGCCGCTTCAACTGGGCCGACCACCGCCGCGCGCTGGACCTGCCCGCCCGCAACCCGGACGTGCCGCTGCGCCCGCGCGGCGTGATGGAGAAGTGCACCTACTGCCAGCACCGCATCGTCGCCGCGCGCACCGCCGCCTCCGTCGAGGGCCGCGCGCTGCGCGACGGCGAGGTCGAGACCGCCTGCGCCCGCGCCTGCCCGACGCGCGCCATCACCTTCGGCGACCTGAACGATCCGGACAGCGCCGTCGCGCGTGCGCGGCAGGATGGCCGGAACTACGCGATGCTCGGCGAACTCGGCACGCGGCCGCGCACCACCTATCTCGCGCGCGTCACGCCGGAGAAGGCGCGATGAGCCTCTCCGTCACGCCGGTGATGGCGGCCGCGCTGCGGCCAGGGACGGCGTGGTTCCGGCTGGCCTTCGCCGCCGCCGCGCTCGGCGTCATCGGGCTGGCGGCCGCCGTGGCCGCGCTGCTCGTCCGCGGCGTCGGCATCTGGGGCAACAACATCCCGCATGTCTGGGGCTTCGACCTCATCGCCTATGCGTGGTGGATCGGCATCGCCAATGCCGCGAGCCTCTTCGCCGCCGTCCTGGTGCTGCGCCGGCACGGGCTGCGCACGGCGGTGAACCGCTTTGCCGAAGCCGCCGCATTGGCCGCGGTGCTCTGCGCGGCCTTCTACCCGGTGCTGCACCTCGGCCGGCCCTGGCTGGCGCACTGGACCGTTCCCTATCCGGCGCATACCGGCCTATGGCCGCAATTCGGCAGTTCGCTGGTGTGGGATTTCTGGGGCATCGTCTCCCACGTCGTCGTCACCTCGCTGTTCTGGTTCATCGGCCTGATCCCCGACCTGGCCGCGATGCGCGATGCGGCCGCGGCGCGCGGGCGGATGGCTGCGGCCAGGGCGTACGGCCTCTTCGCGCTGGGCTGGCGCGATTCCGTCGCGCATTGGCACCGCCATCAGGCGGCGTACCGGCTCGTCGCCGCGCTGGTGCTGCCGCTGCTGCTCTGGGCGCAGACGGTGGTGGCGCTGGAATTCGCGACGACGCTGGTGCCCGGCTGGCATCAGGCGCGGCTGCCGGTGCATGTCGTCGTCACCGGCATACCCTCCGGCCTCGGCGTGGTGCTCGCGCTCGCCGCGGTGCTGCGCGCGGGCCTTGGCCTCGAACGCTACGTGGACGAAGGCGACATGGACCTGCTCGCGCGCCTGGTCGCCTGCGCCGCGCTCGCCGCCGGCGCGGCCTATGCACATGAACTCGCGGTCGGTCTGCTGCGGGAGGACGCGACGACGCGGGACGCGCTCCTCGCGCGCCTCACGGGTTCAGGCGCGGCGGCGTATTGGGGCGCGGTCGTGCTCTCCGTCGCGGTGCCGCAGCTGCTGTGGCGGCCCGCGGCGCGCACCCGCGCGGCATGGGTCATTCCGGTCGGCCTGCTCGCCGCCGCCGGCGTCTGGCTGGACCGCTGGTCGCTGGTGGTGAATGGGCTGGCGAGCGATGCGACATATGCGCCGACGCCGCCCGAATGGGGCCTGCTCGCCGGCACCGCGGCGCTCTTCGCAGCCCTGCTTCTGCTGTTCGGCCGCGCCATCCCCGCCGTCTCCATGTTCGAGACCCTGCACGACGAGACCGAGGCCGAAGCCGAGGAGGAGGAGCGGTGAGCCGCCCGCCCGCCTTCGGCGCCATCGCCGAATTCTCCGACGCCGCGGCCATGACCGAAGCGGTCCGCGTCGCGCGTGCGGCCGGTTGGACGCGCATGGAGGCCTATTCGCCCTACCCCGTGCCGGAAGCCGCCCAGGCGCTCGGCCTGCGCGCCGCGCCCGTCGCCTGGATCGCGATCGCGGCCGGCGCCGTCGGCGCGGCGCTGGCCTACGGCACGGAATGGCTCACCGCCGTCCTGCTCTATCCCGTCAATGTCGGTGGCCGCCCGCCGCATGCCTGGCCGGTCTTCCTGCCGACGACCTACCTCGTCGCGATCCTCTGGGCGGCTGCGGCGGCGCTGATCGGGATGCTCGCGCTGAACGGGCTGCCGCGGCTGCACCATCCCGTCTTCCACGCGCGCGGCTTCTCGCGGCCGTCGCGTCGGGGGTTCTTCCTCATGCTGTTTGCCGAGGATCCGCTCTACGCGCATGATGCCGCGCTGGACTTCCTGCGGTCGCAGGCGCCGCGCAGCGTGTCGGAAGTCCGGGCCTCATGAAGCGCGCGGCCTTGCTCCTGCTCCTCGCCGCCTGCGACGGCTGGCCGGAGAGCGAGCGCCCCATGCCGCCCGCGGCTCCGCCGGACGGCAGCGTGCGGCACGGCGCCACCGAGCGCGCGCGTGCCCTCGCGCCGCCCGGCCCGACGGTGGATGCGGCACTACTCGCGCGCGGCGCCGACCGCTACGCGATCCACTGCACGCCCTGCCACGGCGCGCGCGGCGCCGGCGATGGCGTGGTCGTGGCGCGCGGCCATCCGCCCATTCCTCCGCTGCCGCCCGACGCGGCGCGCAGCGTTGCCGTCATCACGACCAACTTCGGCGGCGCGCACGCCATGGCCGACAAGCTCGGCCCGCATGATCGCTGGGCCGTGGCGCGCCACGTCGAGACGCTGATGGCGGATGCGCGATGATCGCCGAAGCCTGGCTGTTCATCTTCCTGCTCGCGGCGACGCTGGTCGTCGGCGCAGCCGCGGTGCTCGCGACCGGCGTGCTGCTCGGCGAGAGCTGGGTCGGGCCGCTCCGCCCCGTGCTCTCCGCCGCGTCGCGCGCCGCGCCGGCGCTGATCCTGCTGGCGCTGCCGTTGCCCTTCGTCGCGGCGCAGCTCTATCCGTGGCCGGCAGATGCCCTGCCGCTGCGGTTCGCCGTGCCGCTGCTGATGCTTGCCGCGCTCGGCCACTTCGTCGCACGCCGCACCGCCACGCCGACCCAGGCCGGCGCGGTGCTGCTGCTGCTGGTGCCTGCCGCTGCGCTGATGCTCGACGAATGGGCGCTGTCGCGCGATCCGGCCTGGGAGGGAAGCCTGCAAGGGCTGGTGCTGGTCGTCGGCAGCGCTGCCGCCGCGCTCTCCGTCGCCGTGCTGTGCATCCTGCCGGCCGCCCGGCTGGAGGATGACGCGCGCACCGGGCTGGAACGCGCGCTGCTCGCCCTCGCGATCGGCACGCTCTGGCTTTCCTTCGTGCAGTTCCTGGTCGTCTGGGCGGCGGACCTGCCGGCCGAGGCCGCGTGGTACGCGCGCCGCGGCGAGGGGGTGTGGCTGTGGCTCTCGATCGGCGCCGTGCTGCCGGCAATCGTGGGCGCGATCGCGCTCGGCGCGGCGCCGCAGTGGTCGCGGTGGCGCATGGCGGCGGTCTGCGCGCTGCTGGTGCTGCACCACGCCGCGCATCTCGGCTGGGCCGTGCAGCCGGACGCGGCGCATGGATGAGGTGGTGCCGTATTGCGGCATGCCGCCGCTGCCGGGCGGCGTCGGCTGGAACCTCGATCCGCTGCTGATCGCGGTGTTGCTGGCAGGGTTGGCCGCGGCCTGGCGCATCGGCGACCGGCGGCTCGCAACGGCAGGCTGGGCGGTCGCCGCGGCCGCGCTGCTCTCGCCGCTGTGCAGCCTCGCGGTCGCGCTGTTCTCCGCCCGGGTCGCGCAGCACATGCTGCTGCTGCTGGTCGCCGCGCCGTTGCTCGCGCTCGCGCTGCCGGCGCGGTCGTCGCGGCCGGGTACCATGGCCTGCGCGGCGGCGGCCTTCGCGGCGGCGCTCTGGCTCTGGCACCTGCCCGGGCCGTATGGGCTGACCTTCCGCTCCGACGCGGCGTGGTGGGCGATGCACGCGACGCTGCTGGGCAGCGCCACCTGGCTGTGGCGCGCCACGCTCTCGCCCGGCGCGCGCGCCGATGCGGCGCTGTTCACCGGGCTGGCCAGCGCGGCGCAGATGGGCGCGCTCGGCGCCTTCCTCACCTTCGCGCCGCGCCCGCTCTTCGCGCCGCATGTGCTCTCGACACTGCCCTGGGGCCTCGCGCCCATCGAGGACCAGCAGCTCGGCGGGCTGGTGATGTGGGTGCCGGGCGGCGTGGCCTTCGCGCTCCTCGCCCTCCTCGCCGTGGCACGGACGCTGGCACCGCGCGGCCGGCCCGCCGCGTGAAGCGCGCGCTTCCGCTTCTCCTCGCCGGCTGCTCGGGCGTGCAGACGCCGCTCGACCCGCATGGCGACCGCGCGGCGTGGATCGCGCAGCTCTCTCACGTGCTGTTCTGGGGCGGTGCCGCGATCTTCGCGCTGACGATGGCGGCGCTGCTGCTCGCGCTGCTCGCGCCGCAGGCCTGGCGCCGGCGCATGGGGTCCCGCCGCTTTGCCACGCTCGCCGGCATCGCCTTCCCGCTGGTCGTGCTGACCGCACTGCTCGGCTACAGCCTGCACGTCTCCCGCGCCGTCCTGCTGCCGCTGTCGGACGCGCCGCTGCGGGTCGAGATCATCGGCCGGCAATTCTGGTGGGAGGTGCGCTACCCCGATCTCGGCGAGGGCGCGGTCACCGCCAATGCGCTGCACCTGCCGCAGGGGCGCGAGGTGGAGCTGAACCTCTCCTCGGCCGACGTGATCCATTCCGTCTGGATCCCCAACCTGCACGGCAAGATGGACATGATCCCCGGCCGCGTGAATCGCCAGCGCCTGCGCGCCGACCGCGTCGGCGCGCTGCGCGGCCAGTGCACCGAATTCTGCGGCCTGCAGCACGCGCTGATGGCCTTCGACGTCGTCGTGCAGCCCCCCGCCGAGTTCGACGCCTGGATCGCCCGCCAGCGCGCCCCCGCCCCGCCGCCCGCCACCGAGGAGGAGCGCCGCGGCATGGCGGTGTTCGGCGAGGCCGGCTGCGGCGCCTGCCACGCGGTGCGCGGCACGCCCTGGTCGGCACGCATCGCGCCCGATCTCTCGCGCATCGGCTCCCGCGCCACGCTCGCGGCCGGCGCGCTCGCGAACCATCGCGGCAACCTCGCGGGATGGATCGCCGCGCCGCAGGACATCAAGCCCGGCAACGCCATGCCGGCCTATGCCCGCGCGCTGAGCGGCGCCGACCTGCTCGCGCTCGCCGCCTGGCTGGACAGCCTGCGGTGAGGCCGACGCCCAGCCGCCTGCCGCGCCCGCCGGACGAGCTCGGCCGGCTGGAGCGCGCCTGGGCCTTCCCGCCGGGCTGGCGAATCATCACCGAGGTCAACAACAACCTCATCGGCCCGCTCTTCCTGGCGACCTCGCTGCTGTTCCTGACGCTCGCCGGCCTGCTGGGCGTGCTGATCCGCCTGCAACTGGCGATGCCCGGCCTGCAACTGGTGGATCCCGCCACCTACAACCAGGTCTTCACCACGCATGGCACGGTGATGATGTTCCTGTTCGCGGTGCCGGCGGTGGAAGCGGTGGGCATCGCGCTCCTGCCCGCCATGCTCGGCACGCGGGAGCTGCCGACGCCGCGGCTCGGCGCCTACGCGTTCTGGATCTACCTGATCGGCGGCCTCGCCTTCTTCGGCTCGCTGTTCGTCGGCGCGGCGCCGGACGGCGGGTGGTTCATGTATCCGCCGCTGACGAGCAAGGCGCATTCGCCCGGCGTCAACACCGACATGTACCTGCTGGGCATCGGCTTCATCGAGATCTCGGCGATCGCCGGCGCAATTGAACTGATTGTGGGCATCCTGCGCTGCCGCGCGCCGGGCATGACGCTCGGGCGCATGCCGGTCTTCGCCTGGGCCATGCTGGTCTTCGCGGGCATGGTCGTCATCGCCTTCCCCGCCATCATCGTCGCCTCCACGCTGCTGGAGATGGAGCGCGCGCTGGGCTGGCCCTTCTTCATCCCGGAACGCGGCGGCGACCCGATGCTGTGGCAACACCTGTTCTGGTTCTTCGGCCACCCGGAGGTGTACATCATCTTCCTGCCTGCGGCGGGCATGGTCTCGATGATCGTGCCGGCGATGGCGCGTGCGCCGCTGGTCGCGCATTCGCTGGTGGTGCTCGCGGTGGTCGGCACCGGCTTCCTGTCCTTCGGGCTGTGGGTGCACCACATGTACGCCACCGGCATCCCGGGCCTGTCGCTGGCGTTCTTCGCCTCCGCCGGCTTTGCCGTCTCCATCCCCTCCGCGTTGCAGGTCTTCGCCTGGATCGCGACCTTCGCGGCCGGGGAGCGCGTGCGGATCGCGACGCCGACGCTCTTCATCTTCGGCTTCATCTTCATCTTCACGCTCGGCGGGCTGACCGGCGTGATGGTCTCGGTCACGCCCTTCGACTGGCAGGCGCACGACACCTACTTCATCGTCGCGCACCTGCACTACGTGCTGATCGGCGGCATGGTCTTCCCGCTGCTCGCGGCACTCTACTACTGGGCGCCGGCGATCGGCACGCCGCTGTCGGAACGCATGGGCAAGTGGGCGTTCTGGCTGCTGTTCGGCGGCGTGAACCTGACCTTCTTCCCGATGCACATCTCCGGCTTCATGGGCATGCCGCGGCGCATCTACACCTACCCGGCCGGGATGGGGCTGGAGCTGTGGAACGCGCTCTCCACGCTCGGCGCGCTGGTCGTGCTGGCGGGCGGCCTGGTGCTGATCGCCGACCTGCTGCGCAACTTCCGGCCGCAGAACGGCGGCGGCAACCACTGGGGCGCGGGCACCGCGGAGTGGCTGCCGAACGAGAACCACGGCCCGCGCAGCCTGCCCCGCATCGAGTCCCGCTACCCGCTGTGGGACGACCCGAAGCTGGCCGAGGAGGTCGAGGCCGGCGCGCATTTCCTGCCGGGCACGCTGACCGGCCTGCGCGAGGCGCTCGTCACCAGCCCGGTCGAGGCCGAGCCGCAATACGTCGCGGTGCTGCCCGGCCCCGGCTGGGCGCACCTGGTCGCGGCGGTCGGCACCGCCGGCTTCTTCCTGGCGCTGACGGTCGAGTGGCTGGTGCCGGCCGCGGCCTTCGCGGCGCTCGCGCTGGCCGGCGTGCTGCGCTGGCTCTGGACGGCGACCGACCTCGGCCCGGTGCCGCCGGGGCGCGGCGAGATCGGCGACGGGATCATTCTGCCCGTGTACCTGACCGGCCCGGCCTCGCTCTCCTGGTCAATGATGGTCGTGCTCATGCTGGTCATGGGGTCCTGCTACGCCTGCCTGGTCGCGAGCTACCTGTTCCTCTGGCTGGTCAACGGAGAGGCGATGTGGCCGCCGGCGGGCATGCCGTTGCCGGACGCCTCGTTCGGTGGTGCGGCGCTCGTGCTCTACGCGGCCGCGGCGGGTGCGATCTGGCTCTCGGGGCGTGCGCTTGCGCGCCGTGGCGCGCTGCCGATCTGGACGATGGCGGCAGCGCTGCTGCTGCTCTGCGCCGCCTTCGCCGCGGATTTCCTCGCCGTCCGGACGGCCGGGCTGGAGGCGGGGCGGCACGCCTTCGGGGCGATCAGCTACGCGATGCTGTCCTGGCAGGGGGTCCACGTGCTCTTCGCGGCCATCATGGCGCTTTACGTGATGGCCCGCGCCGGTGCCGGGCTGCTCGACGGCACGCGGCGGCTGAGCTTCGACAACACGGCGCTGTTCTGGTTCTACACGGCGGGGCAGGGCGCGGCCGGGCTGTTCGTGCTGCACCTCCTGCCGAGGCTTCTGTGATGCGCGCGGCGCCGGTCGCGCTGTTTCCCACGCTCGCGGCGCTGCTGGTCTGGGGCGCGCATTTCGGCGCGATCTACGCCGTCCACGCGCTGGCCTGCGAACGCGGGCTGTCCGGGCGCACGATCCTCGGCCTGCCGTTGGTGCCCGCTGCCGTCGCCGCGGCGACGCTCCTCGCGCTGGCTGCACTCGCGCCGCTGCTGCGTCGCGCCGCGGCGATCGGCGGCGGCGAGGAGGAGCCGGGCTTCACGAGCTGGTTCGCCGGCGCCGCCGCCGTGCTCGCCGCGCTCGGCGTGCTGTTCCAGGCCGCGCCCGCCTTCGTGCTGCGCGCCTGTTGAGGGATCAGCCACGCGGCCGGATGCGCGGCTCCGGGCGCGGCCCCGCCTCGTCCGGGCCGAGCGGCATCCCCGCCGGCACCAGCGGCACGCGCTCCGCACCGAGACCCAGCAGATAGGAAGCGGCGTCGCGCGCCTGCCCCTCCGTCAGTCCAAGATTCGGCATGGCCGATCCCGGCGACATCGCCTGCGGGTCGCGCAGCCAGGCCACCAGGTTGTCCGGCGTGTTCGGGAACCGCCCGGCCACGTAGCCCCGCCGCGCCCATTCCGTCAGCGGCGGGCCGACCCAGGCGGCCGCGCCGCGCACGCCGGGGATGACGTGGCAGGCACCGCAGCCGCGCTCCGCCACCACCGCATGGCCGCGTGCCGGATCACCGCCGGCCACCCGCAGCGGCGCGGGCGGCGCCTCGTCGCAGCCCGCCAGCAGCAGCACGGACCACAGCGCGGCACGCATCAAGGCTGGCATCCCGCACCTCCCGGATCGGCGACGACACGTTGCCCCGGCAGAAGGCCGGCGCCGCGCCGCGGTTCCGCGCCCGGCCGTCACGGCGGTCACGCCGACGCGAGACGAACCGGATGCCGGCCGGGCGCGTCTTCCTCGTGGCATCGAGGAATCACGCCGTGGACAAGCCGTTGAGCACGCCCCCGCTGCCGTACGGCCCGGGTGACGAACAGCACCAGCCCGACGAGGCGAAGACGCACGCGGCCCTGCGCGCCGACATGCACGCCATCCAGGAGACCACCTTCCGAGACTACGGCCACGCCGTGCGCAGCGTGCACGCGAAGAGCCACGGCCTGTTGCGCGGCGAACTCCGCGTGCTCGATGGCCTGCCGCCCGAACTCGCGCAGGGGATGTTCGCGCGGCCCGCGACCTATCCGGTGGTGCTCCGCATTTCCACCAATCCCGGCGACATCCTGGACGACGACATCTCCTCGCCACGCGGCCTCGCGCTAAAGGTGTTCGGCGTGGAAGGTGAGCGGCTGCCCGGGTCCGAGGGCGACGTGACGCAGGATTTCGTGATGGCGAACGCGCCCGCCTTCGCCGCGCCCGACACGGCGTCCTTCGCCGGCAACCTGAAGCTGCTCGCCCTGACGACCGACAGCGGGCAGGCCTGGAAGAAGGGGTTCTCCGCGGTGCTGCGCGGCGCCGAGGCGGCCGTCGAGGCCTTCGGCGCCAAGAGCCCGATGCTCACCACCATGGGCGGGCACCCGATCACCCACCCGCTCGGCGAGACCTTCTACTCCCAGGTGCCGTTCCGCCACGGCAGCTACGTCGCGAAGCTCGCCGTCTCGCCCGTCTCGCCGGAGCTGCTGGCGCTGAAGGACGCGAAGGTTGATCTGGCCGGCCGGCCCAACGGTCTGCGCGAGGAGGTGATCGCCTTCTTCCGCGATGGCGGCGGCGAGTGGGAGCTGCGCGTGCAGCTCCGCACCGACGCGAACACCATGCCGATCGAGGACGCCTCCGTCGCCTGGCCGGAGGATGCCAGCCCCTACATGGCGGTCGCGCGCATCAGCGTGCCGCCGCAGCCCGCCTGGAACGAGGCGCGCGCGCGGGTGATGGAGGATGGGCTGGCCTTCAGCCCGTGGCACGGCCTGGCCGCGCATCGTCCGCTCGGCGGCATCAATCGTTCACGGCGCGAGGCCTACGCGATGGCCGCCGGTTTCCGCGGCGAACACAACGGCTGCCCGATGGCGGAGCCGCGGCAGGCGCCGGTGCCCACGGACGGCGCGGCGCAGGCCTACGGCACCACGCGCGGCCGAGAGGGACGCCGCCCCGGCACGCCGGATGCCCGCCCGGGCGCCTGGACATCGCCGATGAGCGACGGCCCGCGGCACATCGTCGCCGGCGCCGCCGGCGGGCTCGCTGCCGGCATCGTGCTCTCCGCCGTCATCGCCGGCATGGCGGCGCGCAGCGGTGGCCCCTCGGAGCTGGGCGAACTCGAGCGCAGGACGGCGGGTCGCCTCGGGCTGCCGCATCGCCCGCCGCACGCGGATGCGGTGGCCGGCGAGGAGATCACGGCGCATCTCGGGCATCTCGCCCTGTCGGCGGTCGCCGGCGCCGGCTACGGGCTGGCGACGCGGGGCGATGGCGCCTCTCCGGTCGGGCCTGGCCTCGCCTTCGGCCTGGGCTTCTACACCCTCGCCTACGGCATCGCCGGACCCGCCCTCGGCGTCGCGCGGGCGCCGTGGCGCGACAGTGCCGGGAGCGTGGCGCAGCATGTCGCGATGCACGCGGCCTTCGGCGTGCTCACCGCGTTCCTCACCGATCGCGTCGCGCGGCGGATGCAGGCGTGACGGCATCGAGCAGCGCGGTGACATCGGCGTCGGTGAGCTGGCGGAAATCGTCGTAGAAGGCGCCGACCGAGCCGAACTCCGCCGGCTCTGCCAGGAACACCGCCTCGTCGCAGAGCGGGCGGAGCGCGGCCGCGACCTCCGCCGGCGCGACGGGCGCGGCGAGGACGCGCCGCCCGGCGCCGCCGCGTTCCAGCGCCAGCAGCGCGGCGCGCACCGTCGCGCCCGTGGCGATGCCGTCATCCACCAGGACGACGGTGCGGCCCCGCGCCGCGACGGGCGGGCGGCCCCACAGCTCGCGGCGGCGGTCCAGCTCCGCGATCTCCTGCGCGGCCCGCCGCGTCACGAAGCCTGTCGGCACGTCGAGCGTGGCGACGATGTCCTCGTTCAGCACGGTCTGCGGCGGATCGCCTTCCACGACCGCGCCGAGCGCGAGTTCCGGCTGATGTGGCGCGCCGATCTTGCGCACGAGAAGGATGTCGAGCCGTGCCCCGAGCGCCTCGGCAACCGGTGCCGCAACCGCGACGCCGCCGCGCGGCAGCGCGAGCACGAGCGGATCGCCCCCACGCAGATGCGCGAGGCGCGCGGCAAGGTCGCGCCCGGCGGCGGCGCGGTCGCGCCAGCGCATCGCGCCGCCTTAGCGGGGCTGGACGGAGCGGTCGCCGCCAGGCGTGCCCGGTGGCGGGATCACCGGCGTGGTGCCCGTCTCCGGGGCGCCGCGCTGGATGCCCGGATCGGTGCTCATCGGCGGACGGATGACGGATCGGCCGGGGCCGCCGCTCTCGCTGTCCTCGATGATGTCATCCCCGGTCGGCCCGCCGCCGGAGCGGCTGCGCGACGGGTCCGTTGGATCACCGCCCGGCCGCGAGCGGTCCACTTCCGGCGGCGCATTGCGGAGCGCGTCCGGCGCGGCGGCCTGCGCGACGGCGGGCGTCGCGGTCAGTCCAACCACGGCGACGAGAGCTGCAACGGAACGCATCATGCCCGGAGTCCTTCCGTGATGATGCATTGGAACGACCGGCCGGCGCGGTGGTTCACGCCTCACATGTGGATGGGCCGCCCGTCCACTGCCAGCGCTGCTTCCTTCACCGCCTCGTTCAGAGAGGGATGCGCGTGGCAGGTACGCGCGATGTCCTCGGCGCTCGCGCCGAACTCCATCGCGATCGCGATCTCGGCGATGAGCGTGCCGGCATCCGGCCCGATGATGTGCGCACCGAGCACGCGGTCCGTCGCCTTGTCGGCGAGGATCTTCACGAAACCGTCCGTGTCGCCCATCGCCCGCGCGCGGCCGTTCGCGGTGAAGGGGAACTTGCCGACGCGGTATGCCACGCCGCGCGCCTTCAGCTGCTCCTCCGTCTCGCCGATGCTCGCCACTTCCGGCCAGGTGTACACGACGCCCGGGATCACGCCGTAGTTCACATGCCCATGCTGGCCGGCAATCCGTTCGGCGAGTGCGACGCCTTCCTCCTCGGCCTTGTGCGCCAGCATCGGGCCGGTGATCGCATCGCCGATCGCCCAGATGCCCGGCACGTTCGTGGCGAAATGCCCATCGGTCCGCACGCGCCCGCGCTCATCCAGCTCGACGCCCGCTTCGGCAAGGCCGAGACCTTCGACATAGGCGCGCCGGCCGATGGCGACGAGCACCGCGTCGGCCTTGATCTCCTCCGCAGTGCCGCCTTCCGCGGGTTCCAGCACGAGCGTCACGCCGTCATTGCCCTTCCGCGCCGCCGTGACCTTCGTCTTCAGCCGGAACTTGAAGCCCTGCCGTCCCAGCACGCGCTGGAACATCTGCCCGACCTCGTTGTCCATGCTCGGCACGAGGCGATCGAGGAACTCCACTACCGTCACCTCGGCGCCCAGCCGGCGCCACACGCTGCCCAGCTCCAGTCCGATATACCCGCCGCCGATGACGACGAGGTGGCCGGGCACGCGGTCCAGCTCCAGCGCGCCGGTGGAGGTGACGACGACCTTCTCGTCCACCTCGACGCCCGGCAGCGGGATGCTCTCGGAGCCGGTGGCGATGACGATGTGCTTCGTGTCGTAGGTCGTGCCCTCGACCTCCACCACCCCCGCACGGGCGACGCGCGCGCTCCCCTTCAACCAGGTCACCTTGTTCTTCTTGAACAGGAACTCGATGCCCTTGACGTTGGCGGTCACGACCTCGCCCTTGCGCGCCTGCATCTTCGCGAGGTCGAGCGAGACGGACCCGACATTCACGCCGTGGTCGGCCAGCTTGTGCCTTGCCTCCTCGAAGTGTTCCGAGGATTGCAGCAGCGCCTTCGACGGGATGCAGCCGATGTTGAGGCAGGTGCCGCCGAGCGTCGCGCGCTTCTCCACGCAGGCAACCTTCATGCCGAGCTGGGCTGCGCGGATGGCGCAGACATAGCCGCCGGGACCGGCGCCGATGACGATGACGTCGAACTGCTCTGGCATTGGGGGATCCTGATGGGCGGCCGGCGGACCTTGCCGGCGGATGTCACCCTGTCAAGTCGGGGCCGGCCCGCACTTCCGCAAGCGCGATCAATCCGGGCCGCGGCAGGATGCAGCCATGCAGGACGTCACCTGGAAACCGGCCACCCGCCTCGACTACGCCCGCCGCGTCGCGCGCGCGATGGCGGTGCTCGCGGCCGATCCCGCGCGGACGCCGAGTCTCGAGGAGCTGGCGGCTGCCGCGGCGTTCAGCGCCTTCCACTTCCACCGCATCTATCGCGAGATGGCCGGCGAGACGCCCACCGAGACGCTCGCACGCGAACGCCTCTCCCGCGCCGCGCACCTGCTGATGCGCGGGACGCTGCCCATCGCGCGGGTCGCACGGCGCTGCGGCTATGGCAGCGCCGCCGCCTTCACCCGCGCCTTCCGCGCCGCCTACGGCATCCCGCCCGCGGCCTACCGCAACGCCGGCGGCATCGGCGCGCCGGTGTTGCACGCGAGACAACCAGAGGAGAGCACCACCATGCCCGATGTCATCATCCGCGAGGAGCCCGCGCTGCGCCTTGCCGCGCTCGCCCATCGCGGCGCCTACGGCTCCATCGGCAATGCCTTCGACCGGCTGATGGCCTGGGCTGGCGGCCGCGGCCTGATCGGCCCGGAGACGCGCTTCATAGGCCTCTACCACGACGACCCCGTGACCGTGCCCGAGACCGAGTTGCGCTCCGACGCCTGCCTGACCGTGCCGAGGGGTGTCGAGGCGACAGACGGCATCCGCATCCTCGAACTGCCGGCGACGCGCGTCGCGGTGCTGACCTTCAAGGGCCCCTACGCCGAACTGGAAGGTGCCTATGCCCGCCTCTATCGCGACTGGCTTCCCGGCAGCGGCGAGGAGCCTGCCGACCAGCCCTGCCGCGAGGACTACCTGAACGATTGCCGCACCCTGCCCCCGAGCGAGTGGCTCACCGCCATCATGCTGCCGCTGGAGGAAAAGGTGCCGGCATGATCCCTCTCCCTCCCCCGCGCTTGCGGGGGAGGGCCGGGGTGGGGGTAACACGCTTCGACTGAAGCCCCCTCACTCCAACTCCCGCATGAACCGCGCCAGCTCCGCCACCCAGAACCGCGCCGTTCCCGTCGTCCCGTGCCCGAAAGTCTCGGCACTCGCCGGGATCACCACCAGGCGACCGTTCGGCACCCGCGCCATCGCCGCCTGCATCAGCCCGGTCTCCGGCGGATTGCGCTCGTCATCCGCCGCGTTGATCGCCAGCACGCGCGCCCGGATGCGTTCCAGCCCCGGGGCCGGGTTGTAGTCGCGCGAGCTGTCCCACTGATACACGAAGTCGTTCGCGTCGCCCGGAGGCGGTGCGCCCAGGCGCTGGTCCACGAGGCGGTCCGCCGCCTCCCGCGTCGGCGCCTGCGCCTGAAGGAACAGCGTGCCGCCATTCGTCGCCGTGCCGTAGAACACGTTGGCCAGCTGCAGCGAGGCCGGCTGCGCCGCGTAGTTGCCGCCCATATACGCGGGATCGCGCCGGATGTTCTCCACCAGCAGCCGCCGCAGCATCCAGTTGCGCGCGGACATCTCGGTCGGCTGCGCCGCCATCGGCACGACGGCGTCCATCATGTCGGGATGGGAGGTCGCCCACATCCACGCATGCATCCCGCCCATCGAATTGCCGAGGATGAGGCGGAGCCGCCGGATGCCGAGCCCCTCCGTCACCAGCCGGTGCTGCGCATGCACCATGTCCGCGTAGTTGTAGCGCGGGAAGGCCGCGCGCAGCCCGTCGGACGGCTTCGACGATCGCCCCGCGCCCAGCGCGTCGGGGATGACTATGAAGTAGCGCGACGCGTCCAGCGGCTGCCCCGGCCCGAACAGCTCGCCCCCGAAGGCCGGCGACAGCATCGCGCGCGCCGAGCCGCCGGTGCCGTGCAGCACCAGCACCGCCGGGTTCGCCGGATCGCCGAGCGTCGTGTAGGCCAGCCGCAGCTCCGGCATCACCTGGCCGTCGTGGAAACGGAAGTCGCGCGCGATCCATGCGCCGTCCCGCGGCGCCAACTGCGCGGAGGCCGCCGCCGGCAACGCGAGCACGCCGAGCGCGGCGAACAGCGCCGTGCGCCTGGTCGTGGATGATCCCGTCATGGCCGTTGCCCTCCCTTGCCCGAACAGCCTATCGGAAGGCCGCCCGGCGCGACGACAGCTTTCGTCCCGATCCCTGCCTGCGCGCAAACAATTGCGCTGCGGCAACCGTCAGCCTGCGGTAGCACCGGGGGCATGGACCTGCCGCCCCGCATCCCTCTCCTTCTCGCCGCCCTGGCATTGCTGGCGCCGCCCGCCTCCGCACAGCGCCCGCCGGCCTCGCGCGACGCGGTCGCCGAGCCCGGCGGTCGCGTTCCCGGCGCGCGGCCGCTCGTCCTCGTCGCGGTCGCCGGCGGGATGCGCGACCCCACCGGCGTCGCCGCTGCGCAGGACGGCACCGGCCGCCTCTTCGTCACCGAACGCGCCGGCCGCGTCCGCATCGTCACGCGCGAGGGCCGGCTGCTGCCAACGCCCTTCCTCGATCTCGACTCCGATCAGCCCGGTGCCCCGCATTCCGAGGTCGCGACGGCTTTCATCGAGCAGGGTCTGTGGTCCGTCGCCTTCCACCCGCGCTTCCGGGAGAACGGCCACTTCTACGTCCACTACTCCTCCCTTCGGGAGAACGGCGCCGGCCTGGTGGTGCGCTATACCGTGGACCCCGCCCGGCCGGACGAGGTGACGCCGGACCGCGCGCGGCGGACGCGCAAGGAGATCCTGCGCATCCCGCAGCTCCAGTTTCACCACAACGGCGGCACCATCGCCTTCGGCCCGGACGGCTACCTGTATGTCGGCCGCGGCGACGCCGGCTGGCCCGAGGCCGCGCAGCGGACCGACCAGGCCTATGGCCGCCTCCTGCGTCTCGACGTGGACACGCCGGACGACGTGCCGCACCGGCCCGCGCCGAACCCGCCTTTCCTCGGCGTGACGGACCGGGCGCTGGGCGCCGGGATCAGCGCGCTGGAAGGCCTCGGCGTGGCCGGCGCCGGCGCGCGCGACCGCCGGCTGCAATGGCGCGAGCTGTCCTGGGCGATCGGGCTGCGCAACCCCTACACCTTCCATTTCGACCGCACGGGCGCGCTCTGGCTGGTGGATGTCGGCGACACGAGTTGGGAGGAGGTGAACTGGCATCCGCCCCGCGCGCCGGGCGGCCAGAACTACGGCTGGCCCCTGAACGAGGCCGCGCACTGCGTCCCGCCCACCGGCGGCCGGCCGGACTGCCCGGTGGTCGGCACCCTTCCCGTCGCGCAGATCCCGCATCTGCGGCCCTGGCCCGAATCGCCGCCGCTGGAACGCGACTGGGCGTGCGCCGCGGTCGGCCTCGGCCCGTCGCGCGACGCGGCGGAGGGCGGCGCCTACCTGGTGGGCGATTGGTGCTCCGGCCGCATCTGGGCGCTGGCCTGGGACGCGGCGGCAGCGCGCTGGCAACTCGAGGAGATCATGCGCGTCGCCCTTCAGCCCACCGGCGGCACGGTGGACGAGGACGGGCGCGTGGTGATGGTGAACTGCAACTGCAACTACGGCGACCGCTCGCCCGACGCGAACCTGCCGGGGGCCCTGTGGCGCTTCGTCCCGGCGGCCGAGGCGCCGCCGGGCGCGGAACGCGCGGCACTCGGCGCACCGCAGATGCGCCGCTGACCCGTTGCAGCTGCGCACGGCCCTGCCCGCCGCGCTGGCGGTTTGCCTCGGCACGGCGGCGGGGGAGCCGCCGGATTTCCTCCACATCCCCACCGGCACGCCGCTCGACCTGTCGCCGCGGCCGGGCGAGGTGCTGTCGCCCGCCGTGCTGGACTTCCACCGCACCGGGCGGAACCGCTATCGCGACGACGCGGAGGCGATCGCCGCCGGGCGCCTGATCTTTCGCCAGCGCTGCTCCTTCTGCCACGCCTATGACGGCAGCGGCGGCAACGCGCCGCCGATCAACGGCACCGGCTTCACCTACGCCACCTCGGCCGAGGATGCCGGCATGTTCTCGATCATCTGGGGCGGCGGGTTCGGTGCGATGCGCAGCTTCGCCCGCCACGGCCTCTCCCAGGACGAGGTGTTGCAGCTGATCGCATATGTCCGCCGCCTGGCCGAGCCGGGGCCGGAGCGCGACGAGGCACGGCGCGACGCGGCGATCGGCGGCGGCGCGCCGCGATGACCTATCCCAGATCGGCCGTGACCGGCAGCACCGGCACGCCCGCGCCCGACACAGCCCGCGCCCGCAGGACGGCGCGGCGCACGGCTGCCGCCGTGACTTCGGCCGCCATCACCGACAGCGCCATCATGTTGCCGGTCACGCCGCTGCGCCCGGTCGCCAGCGCGAACAGCGTGTCGCCGTCCCACATCGTGTGCACCGGCGTGATGGCGCGGGCGAGCCCGTCATGCGCGACCTGCGCCAGCCGCCGCGCCTGCGCCTTCGTGAGTTGGGCATCGGTCGCGACGACGCCGATCGTCGTTGCCATGCCCGCCTGCAGCGCCATCGGCAACTCGCCCCGCAGCACCGCGGCCGCGGCGCCGATGCGCTGGCGCCCGTCCGGCGCATCGCGCGCGCCGGCCAGCACCGAGCCGTCCGCGCCGATTACGTCGCCCACCGCATTCACCGCGACCATCGCGCCGACCGTCACGCGCCCGACCCTGACCGAGGCCGTGCCGATGCCGCCCTTCATCCCGCGCGGCAGGCCGAACAGCTTGCCGACCGTCGCCCCCGCGCCGGCGCCGACCGATCCCTCCTCGGGCGCCGCATCGCCCGCTGCCGCGCAGGCCGCATAACCCGCCGCGGCATCGGGCCGGATGCGGTGGTCGCCCATGCCGAGGTCGAACAGGATGGCGCCCGGCACGATCGGCACGCGCGCGGGGCCGGCCGGAAAGCCGATGCCCTTCTCCTCCAGCCAGCGCACTGCGCCGGTCGCAGCTTCAAGCCCGAAGGCGCTGCCGCCCGACAGGATCACCGCATGCACGCGGTCCACCAGGTTGGAGGGATCGAGCAGGTCGGTCTCCCGCGTCCCCGGCGCCGCGCCGCGCACATCCACGCCGCCGACCGCGCCCTCCTCCGTCAGGATCGCCGTGCAACCGGTGGGGCGCCGCGGATCGGTAAAGTGACCGACCTTCACCCCCGGCACGTCGGTGATCGCGCCGCCGAGAATCGGTCCGGGCTGGCCGGGCTGCGCCGTCGCGACCCCCGCCGCCAGGACCCCGAGCGCCGCGGAGGCGGCAATGTCACGACGGTTCATGTCCGGCTCCTCGGCGGGCTGCCGGGCGAGCGTAGCGCAGAGGCGCCCGCGCCGCGCTACCCGAACCCGCGGCAGGCGCTTCCCGCCGCCATCAGGCCGCCCAGGTGCGATGCCTTGGCGCGCAGCATCGCCATCAGCCTGTCACCGAAATCCGGCCCGACCGCGTCCCGCACGCTCGGCCGCGCCATCAGTGCGTCGCGCCACGCCTCCAGCCGGCGGGAGCCATCGAGGCTGTCCTCGCAGGTCGCCGGGTCCATGACGCCGACCGCGCGGAACACCGGCGCGAAGGCCGCGTCCACCATGCCGAAGCGCTCGCCCGCGAAATACGGGGCGTTGTCGCCCAGCTCGGCGACCATGCGGCTGATCCGCGCACGCAGCGCGTCGCGCCGCGCCTGGTAGCCCGCGCGATCGGGGGCCAGGTACATCGCCGCCACGTCGTCCAGCGCCGCGGCTGCCAGCGCGACATAGCCGCGGTGCCGCGCGCGCCCCAGCGCGCCCTCCGGCAGCAGGCGGGGGGCGATCGTCTCGTCCAGGTACTCGCAGATCGCCGCGCTGTCGAAGAGCGTGACGCCATCCACCCGAAGCTGCGGCGCGGTCCGGGTCGGCGAAGCCGGCGCGCGCGGGTCGAGCTCCGTGCGGGTGAAGGGCACGCCCTTCTCCGCCAGCACGATCGCCACCCGCTGCGTGTGGGGACAGAGGATCGTCCCGATCAGGTCCAGCATCGCGCATACATAGGCAGGTCGGGGGGCGGCGGCCAGGGATGCGCCCGGGCCGCCGTCACCACCGAATTCAGCCGCGAGGCTGGACGCGGGCGCCGCTGAAGGTCGCGGCCGGCACCCAGACGATGCTGCTGTTCTCGCCGCTGCCGACCGAGACCGGCACCTGGCCGGCGGGGGCCCGCTGGACGTAGCCGGCATCGAGGTGGGTGATATGCGCGTCCTCGCCCGTGCCGTTCGCGATCACGCGGCCGCCGCCGACCACGGTGCCGCCCGCCGGGCCGTACTCGATGGTGCTGTTCTCGCCGTTCGTGAAGCTGCGGGGATAGGCCGGGCCGTCCGCGGCGAGCGCCGGGACGGAGAGCGCCGCGCCGAGCAGGGTGGCGGCGGTCAGGGCGGTGCGAAGGGTGGCGTTCATGGTGGTTTCCTGTGTCTCTCGCCGGGGGGCCGGGGCCGGGATGGCCGCTTGGCTTCGGCGGTGACGCGGATGTAGAACCGCCATCCGTGCAAAGCACGCGGCGAGTTCGCCAGTGATGCTTGCAGAATTGCAAAGGGGGCCGGTTTGGACGATTGGAACGACCTGCGCCTCGCCCTCGCCGTCTCCCGCGCCGGCGGGCTTTCGGGTGCGGCCCGGACGCTGGCGGTGAACCACAGCACCGCCTTCCGCCGCCTGAACGCGCTGGAGGAGCGGCTGGGCACCCGCCTGTTCGAGCGCCTGCCCGGCGGCCTCTACCGCGCGACGCCGGCCGGCGAGCGCGTCGCCGCCGCCGCCGAGCGCATGGAGACGGAGACGGCCGCGCTCGACCGCGAGATCACCGGCCGCGACCACAGCCTGACGGGAACGGTGCGCCTGACGGCGGCCGAGACCACGGCCGATCGCCTGGCGATGCCGATCCTCGCCCGCTTCCGCGCGCGCTTTCCCGGCGTGCTGGTGGAACTGGTGGCGGATTCCCGCCCGCTCAGCCTCTCCCGCCGCGAAGCCGATGTCGCGCTGCGCGCCGGGCGCCCGCAATCCGGCGACCTGTTCGGCCGGCGGCTCTGCGACGTCGCGATCTGCCTCTACGCCGCGCCGGGCCTGCTGGAGCGCCTCGGCAGGCCGGCGGATGTCGCCGACCTCCGCCGCTTCCCGCTGATCGGCTGGGCGACGGACAACGACGCCGGCGGCGCCCTCGGTGCCTGGGTGGAGTCGAACCTGCCCGCCGAGGCGATGGCCTTCCGCGCCAACAGCCTGTTGCCGCAGGCGGCCGCCGCCCGCGAGGGCATCGGCCTCGCCGTCCTCCCCGCCTATTTCGGCGACACCGAACCCGGCCTGGTGCGTGCCCTGCCGGAGCCGCTACCCGGCGTCACCCGCGAGCTCTGGGTCGTCACCCATGAGGACCTCCGCCGCACGGCACGCGTGCGCGCGGTGCTGGACGCGGTGGCCGAGGGCATCATCGCACGGCGCGCGCTGATCGAGGGCCTTTCTGCTCCCTCCCCCGCACTTGCGGGGGAGGGTCCGGGTGCGGGAAACACGCGTCCCGCCTGATGCGCAGGTTGACCCTCAGCCACCGTTCCAAAGCGGCCCGAGGAACGACACGACATCCCTGTGCTGCAACAGCAGTTCGTCGAGACTCCGCTGCAAGGCCGCCCGCAATGTTCTCGGCGCCCGGCCTTGCACACCGCGTCCCGCCGCTTCCAGATCCGGGAACCAACGCGGCGTAATCGGCAGGTAGGCCAGCCGCTTCAGGTCCAGACGGAACGCCACACGATGACCCAGCGCTGACGCCTGCATCGCGTCGAACGCGTGGACGCCACGTGGTTGACGCCCGCGGAAGTCCAATCCCGTGCTGGTCGTGTAGGCGACGACCGCCGCGAGCCCGCCATCACCCAATGCGGCGACGTGAAGCACATAAGCCGAATGCCGCGGCCCGGGCGAAAGCGGCCGCTCGCCTTCCGGGAAACGGGTCCAGACGAATTCACCGACCCGAAGCGGCGGATCGCCCATAGGTCAGCGGCGACCCGGCAAGCTCAGGAACGGGCCAGCAACGCGGCGAAGGATCGGCGACGCTGCGCGAACTCCTCATCCGTCTCCTCGTCGTCGCGCACCAACTCCGCCGCGATGCCGCCGAGCTCGGGTGCGACCGCAAGGGTCACCGCACGCGCTTCCGCCTCTGCATAGGCTTTCTCCCGCAGCACCATCTCCTCGACGATGCTGTCGGGCGTGCGTAGTTCGGCCGCAGCGCGCTGAAGCACGTACTCGACCGTATCGTGCTCACTCAGGCTGAGGGTCAGAGGCGCGATCATGTCGGCAACATAAAGCGCGCCAGACCGTATTTCCAGCATGGCGCCGCGAGGCCGCCTGCGACATCGCGCAGGTGATGAAGCGGGTTGGGCGGATCAAGAGTGCGTAGGGGCCGGTGCCCGCGGCAGCACGCCACGAGAGACGATCCAGTTGCGCACCGGCGCCCGCCGCCCTCACACCTCCAGCAGCAGCCTCCGCGGATCCTCGATCGCTTCCTTCACGCGCACCAGGAAGCTCACCGCCTCCTTCCCATCCACGATGCGGTGGTCGTAGCTCAGCGCGGTGTACATCATCGGGCGGATCTCCACCTTGCCGCCCACCGCCATCGGCCGGTCCTGGATCTTGTGCATGCCCAGGATGCCCGATTGCGGCGGGTTGAGGATCGGCGTGCTCATCAGGCTGCCGTAGATGCCGCCATTGGTGATGGTGAAGCTGCCGCCCGTCAGCTCCTCCAGCTTCAGCGCGCCGTCGCGCGCGCGGCGGCCGAAATCGCCGATTGCTTTCTCGATCGCCGCGAAGGACATGTCGTCCACGTTGCGCAGCACCGGCACGACCAGGCCGGAAGGCCCGCCGACCGCGATGCCCATGTGGACGAAGTGCTTGTAGATGATCTCGTCGCCCTCGATCTCCGCATTGACTGCCGGGTATTCCTTCAGCGCGGCGACGCAGGCCTTCACGAAGAAGCTCATGAAGCCGAGCTTCACGCCGTGGCGCTTCTCGAAGCTGTCCTTGTACTCGTTCCGCAGCCCCATCACCGCGCCCATGTCCACCTCGTTGAAGGTGGTGAGCATCGCGGCGGTGTTCTGCGCCTCCTTCAGGCGCCGCGCGATGGTCTGGCGCAGGCGCGTCATCTTCACGCGCTCCTCGCCGCCTTCCAGCGTGCGCGCCGGCGCCTTCGCGGCGGGCGCGGGCGCGGGCGCAGGTGACGTCGCCGGCTTCGAGACGAACGCCAGCACGTCCCCCTTGGTGATGCGCCCGTCCTTGCCCGAGCCTGCCCCGACCTGCGCCGGCGTCACGCCCGCATCCGCCATCGCCTTCGTCGCCGCCGGCCCGTTCGGCAACGCCTGCCCGTTCGGCACCGCCTCGCCCGGCCGCGACACCGGGCCGGACGGCGCGCGCGGCGCCTCCACAGCCGGTTCCGGCTTGGCAGCCGGCTTCGGCGCCGCCGCCGCCGACGCGCCACCCGCCGCAATGGTCCCGAGCACCGCCCCCGCCGCGACCTCGGCACCCTCCTCCGCGGCGATCGCCTCGACGACGCCGGCCGACGGCGCGTTGACCTCCACGGTCACCTTGTCCGTCTCGAGCTCCACCAGCGGCTCGTCGGCCGCGACGGCCTCTCCCGCCTTCTTCAGCCAGCGCGCCACAGTGGCGCTCGACACGCTCTCCCCGAGCGGGGGAACGACGATCTCGGTCATCTCATCCTGCCTCTCGCCGCCGCCTCACGCCAGGCGCAGCGCCTGCCTCACCAAGGTTTCCTGCTGCTGCGCATGCAGCTTCGCGCTGCCCGTCGCCGGGCTCGCCGCGGCGTCGCGGCCGATGTAGCGCGGCCGCTTCGCCTTGCCTTCCAGCCCGCCCAGCACCGTCTCGATCTGCCGGTCGAGGAAGTGCCAGGCGCCGGTGTTCTCCGGCTCCTCCTGGCACCACACGACCTCGGCGTTCACGTAAGCGGCCAGCGCCTTACCCAGGCTCATCTTCGGGAAGGGGTAGAGCTGCTCGATCCGCACGATCGCGACGTCGTCCACGCCCTTCTCCCGGCGCTCCGCCAGCAGGTCGTAATAGACCTTGCCCGAGCACAGCACGACGCGCTTCACCTGCTCCTCCGGCACCAGCGCATCCACCTCCGGGATCACGTAGCGGAAGCCGCTGCCGGGCCCGAACTCGGAGAGGGAGGATACCGCCATCTTGTGCCGCAGCAGCGACTTCGGCGTCATCAGCACCAGCGGCTTGCGGTAGTTCGCCTTCAACTGCCGGCGCAGCGCGTGGAAGTAGTTCGCCGGCGTCGTCAGGTTCCCCACCCGCATGTTCCGCTCCGCGCAGAGTTGCAGGTAGCGTTCCAGCCGCGCCGAGGAATGCTCCGGCCCCTGGCCCTCGTAGCCGTGCGGCAGCAGCATCACCAGGCCGGACATGCGCAGCCATTTCGTCTCGCCGCTGGCGATGAACTGGTCAATGATCACCTGCGCGCCATTCGCGAAATCGCCGAACTGCGCTTCCCACAGCACGAGCGTGCGCGGATCGGCCAGCGTGTAGCCGTATTCGAAGCCGAGCACGCCGAACTCGCTCAGCAGCGAGTTGAACGCCTCGAACTTCGGCTGGCCGCTGCGGATATTGTTCAGCGGCACGTATTCCGCCTGCGTCTTCTGGTCCACCAGATGCGCGTGGCGGTGGCTGAAGGTGCCGCGCTGCACATCCTCCCCCGAGAGGCGCACGCGGTGCCCTTCCAGCAGCAGCGCGCCGAAGGCCAGCGCCTCGCCCGTCGCCCAGTCCAGGCCCTCGCCGGCTTCGATCGCCGCCCGCTTCGCTTCGAGCTGCCGCGCGATCTTCGGGTTGATGCCGAACTCCGCCGGCACCCGCGTCAGCGCCGCGCCCACTTCCCGCAGCGTGTCGAGGCCGATGGCGGTCTCGTGCAGCCGCTCCGTCTCCTCGCCCACCGCGACGGCCTTCAGGCCGGACCAGTGCCCTTCCAGCCAATCCGCCTTGTTCGGCTTGAAGGACTGCGCCGCCTGGAAGGCGTCGTCGAGCGTCGCGTAGAACCCGTCCAGCATCGCCTTGGACTCCTCGGCGGGCAGCGAGCCCTCCGCCGCCAGGCGCTCGGCGTATATCGTCCGCGTCGTCTTCATCTCGCGGATGCGGCCGTACATGATCGGCTGGGTGAAGGCCGGCTCGTCCGTCTCGTTGTGGCCGTGGCGGCGGTAGCAGACGATGTCCAGCACGATGTCCGCGCCGAACTGCATGCGGAACTCGGCCGCCATCCGCGCGCAGAACACCACCGCTTCCGGGTCGTCGCCATTCACGTGCAGGATCGGCACCTGGATGCTCTTCGCCACGTCCGTGCAGTAGAGGCCCGAATAGGCGTGCGCCGGCACGGTGGTGAAGCCGATCTGGTTGTTCGTCACGATGTGGATCGTGCCGCCGGTGCGGTAGCCGATGAGCTGGCTCATCGCCAGCGTCTCGTAAACCACGCCCTGACCGGCGAAGGCCGCATCGCCGTGCAGCGTGATGCCCATCACGCTGCGCCGCCCCTTGGTGTCGCCCGCCATGTCCTGCCGCGCGCGCACCTTGCCGATCACGACCGGGTCCACCGCTTCCAGGTGCGACGGATTGGGCTGCAGCGAGAGGTGCACGGTCCGCCCGGCGATATCCACGTCCGCCGAGGTGCCGAGGTGGTACTTCACGTCGCCGGAGCCCTGCACGTCGTCGGGGTTCGCGCCCGTGCCCCTGAATTCCGAGAACACCGCGGTGAACGGCTTCTTCACCACGTTCACCAGCACGTTCAGCCGCCCGCGATGCGCCATGCCGATGGTGATCTCGTTCACGCCGGCGCCGGCCGCCGTCTCGATCACCGTCTGGATCGCGGGGATGGTGCTCTCGCCGCCTTCCAGTCCGAAGCGCTTGGTGGTGGCATATTTGCGCGCGCAGAACGCCTCGAACCCCTCGGCCTCCGTCAGCTCCTGCAGGATGTTCCGCTTCGCGGCCTTGTCGAAGGCCGTCAGCCACGGCGCGCCCTCGATCCGGCGCTGGATCCAGGATTTCTGGTCGGGGTCCTGGATGTGCATGAACTCGACGCCGATCGGGCCGCAGTAGCTGGCTCGGCAGATCGCCAGGATTTCCCGCAGGTTCGCGGTCTCCCGGCCCAGCACCATGTCGAGGAAGATCGGCCGGTCCATGTCGGCGTCCGAGAACCCGTAGGTCTTCGGATCGAGTTCCGGATGCGGCTTCGGCACCTGCAGGCCGAGCGGATCGAGCTGCGCTTCCAGATGCCCGCGCACGCGGTAGCTGCGGATGAGCATCAGCGCCCGCAGGCTGTCCAGCACCTGCCGCTTCGCCTGCGCCGCGTCGAACCCGGCCGGGGCAGGGGATGGTGCCGCGGGCGCCGCCTTCGCGTCCTTTTTCGGTGCCCGCGGCGGCTCCGGATCGGGCCCGAAGCGGCCGCGCGTCCGCGGCGCCCAGCTCGCGCCCGACGCATCCTCCAGCACCGCCCGCGCCTCGTCGTTCAGCGCCGCGAAGAGCTCCGCGAAGGAGGGATCCACCGAGGCCGGCTTCTCCGCCCAGCGCGCGTAGAGATCGGCCAGGAAGGCGGCATTCGCCCCCGACATCGCGCTCGCCAGAATGTCCACGCCAGCCATCGGTCCCTCCTTACTCCCTCCCCCCTCGCGGGGGAGGGCCGGGGTGGGGGGGGATCGCCCCCCTTACCCCGCCAACGCCTTCACCATCGCCGACCCCAGCGAGGAGGGGCTGTCCGCCACCCGGACCCCCGCCGCCGCCATCGCCTCCATTTTCGCGCTGGCCGTGTCCTTCCCGCCCGAGATCACCGCCCCCGCATGCCCCATCCGCCGCCCCGGCGGCGCCGTGGCGCCCGCGATGAAGCCCACCACCGGCTTGTTCGGCCGTCCCGGGCCGAAATTCTCCCGCGCCAGGAACTCGGCCGCCACGACCTCCGCCTCGCCGCCGATCTCCCCGATCATGATGATGGACCGGGTCTCGTCATCGGCCAGGAACATCTCCAGCACGTCAACGAAGTCGAGTCCCTTCACCGGGTCGCCGCCGATGCCGACGCAGGTGCTCTGGCCCAGCCCCGCCGCGGTGGTCTGGGCCACCGCCTCGTAGGTCAGCGTGCCCGACCGCGAGACGATGCCCACGGACCCGCGCCGGTGGATGTGGCCGGGCATGATCCCGATCTTGCACGCATCCGGCGTGATCACGCCCGGGCAGTTCGGCCCGACCAGGCGGGACTTCGACCCGCTCAGCGCCCGCTTCACCTTCACCATGTCGAGCACCGGGATGCCCTCCGTGATGCAGATGATCAGCGGCACCTCGGCGTCCACCGCCTCCAGGATCGCGTCGGCCGCGAAGGGCGCGGGCACGTAGATCACGCTCGCATCGGCACCGGTCGCCGCCACGCATTCGGCCACCGTGTTGAACACCGGCAGGTTCAGCTCCGGATGGATGGTTCCGCCCTTGCCCGGCGTCGTCCCGCCCACGTAGTTCGAGCCGTAGGCGATGCCCTGCGAGGCGTGGAACGTGCCCTGCGCGCCCGTGAAACCCTGCGTCATCACGCGGGTGTCCCTGTCCACCAGGATCGCCATCGGCTCAGTTCCCCTTCACCGCGGCGACGACCTTCTGCGCGGCGTCGGCCAGGTTGTCGGCGGCGATGATCGCCAGCCCGCTCTCGGCCAGGATCTTCTTGCCGAGCTCCACATTCGTCCCCTCCAGGCGCACTACCAGCGGCACCCGCAGCGACAGCGTCTTCGACGCCTCCACGATCCCCGTCGCGATCATGTCGCACTTCGCGATACCGCCGAAGATGTTCACCAGGATCGCCTTCACGTTCGGGTCGCTGGTGATGATGCGGAACGCCTCCGTCACGCGCGCCGCATTCGCCGTGCCGCCGACATCGAGGAAGTTGGCGGGCGACGAGCCGTACAGCTTGATGATGTCCATCGTCGCCATCGCCAGCCCGGCACCGTTCACCATGCACCCGATCTCGCCGTCGAGCGCCACGTAGTTCAGGTCGTTGTTGGCGGCGTCCAGCTCCTTCGGGTCCATCTCGGATTCGTCGCGCAGCGCCTCCAGGTCCTTGTGGCGATAGAGCGCGTTGTCGTCGAAGGAGACCTTGGCATCCAGCGCCATGATCTCGCCGGCGCCGGTGACCACCAGCGGGTTCACCTCCACGATCGCGCAGTCCAGCTCCCAAAAGGCGCCGTAGAGCGCGGTGACAAATTTCTGGAAGCTGCCGACCTGCTTGCCTTCCAGCCCCAGCCCGAAGGCCAGCTTCCGCGCATGGAAGCCGGAGAGGCCCGACGCCGGATCAACCGCGACCTTCAGAATCTTCTCGGGCGTGTCGTGCGCGACCTGCTCGATCTCCATGCCCCCTTCGGTGGAGGCCATGATCAGCACCCGGCTGGTCGTGCGGTCCACCAGCAGGCCCAGGTAGAGCTCCCGCCTGATGTCGCAGCCCGCCTCCACATAGACGCGGCTGACGACCTTGCCCGCCGGCCCGGTCTGCTTCGTGACGAGGGTCTTGCCGATCATCGCGTCCGCCGCCGCGCGCACATCCTCCGGCGACTTCGCGATCCGCACACCGCCCTTGCCGTTCGGGTCCTCGGCGAACCGCCCCGCGCCGCGCCCGCCCGCGTGGATCTGCGACTTCACGACATAGACCGGCCCTGGCAGCTTCCTCGCCGCCTCCACCGCCTCGTCCGCCGTCCACGCCACATGTCCATCGAGCACCGCGACCCCATACCGCCGCAGCAGCTCCTTCCCCTGGTATTCGTGGATGTTCATGGGCGCTCCTGACTCCCTACCCCCTCGCGCGGGGGAGGGCCGGGGTGGGGGGGACGCGAAGCTTGGAGGTGCGCGGCCGGACGCTCACACACCCAGCTTCCTGAAATCCTCGATCAGCTTCTTCACCGCGTCGCAGCTCTTCCCGAAGGCCACCTTCTCCTCCGCGGTGAACTGCACCTCCACGATGCGCTCCACGCCGCGCGCGCCGATCACTACGGGCACGCCGACATAGAAGCCGCTCTGCCCGTATTCGCCGTTCAGCAGCACCGCGCAGGGCAGCACCCGCTTCTTGTCGAGCAGGTAGCTCTCCGCCATCGCGATCGCGCTCGCCGCCGGCGCGTAGAAGGCGCTGCCCTTCTCCAGCAGCTTCACGATCTCGCCGCCGCCATTCGCGGTGCGCGCGACGATCGCGTCCACCTTCTCCTGCGTCGTCCAGCCCATCTTCACCAGGTCGGGGATCGGGATGCCCGCTACCGTCGAGTAGCGCGTCAGCGGCACCATCGTGTCTCCGTGGCCGCCGAGCACGAAGGCCGTCACGTCCTCCACGCTCACCCCGAACTCATGCGCGAGGAACAGCCGGAACCGCGAGGAATCCAGCACGCCGGCCATGCCCACCACGCGCTCCGGCGGCAGGCCCGATTTCTGCTGCAGCACCCACACCATCACGTCGAGCGGATTTGTGATGCAGATGACGAAGGCATCGGGGCAGTGGGTCTTGATCCCCTCTGCCACCTGTCCGATCACGCCGGCGTTCTTCGTCAGCAGGTCGTCGCGGCTCATGCCCGGCATGCGCGGGAAGCCGGCGGTGACGATCACCACGTCCGACCCCGCGATGGCGGCGTAGTCGCCGGTGCCGGCCATATGGCTGTCGAACCCGTCCACCGGGGCGGATTGCATGATGTCCAGCGCCTTGCCGGCCGCGACCCCCGGGAAGACGTCGAACATGACGACGTCGCCGAGCTCCTTCAGGCCGATCAGGTGGGCGAGCGTCCCGCCGATGTTGCCGGCGCCGACGAGGGCGATCTTCTTCCGGGCCATGCGCGTCCTTCAACCTTGCTTCCGGGGGCGCGCGTTCCTACTCCCGCGGTGCAGCAACGACAAGGCGGCGGCCCATCCTGCCCACCCCACCTGCCCACCCCGGTGGTGCACGGCCAGGCCGGCCATAGGACTATCCTGCTACGAAAAGGGCGCCCGCAGGCGCCCCCTCACGCGACGCGATGGCGCCCGCGCTCACATCGGCATGCAGCGGACCACGTCGTCATGCCCGCGCGCGAGCGTCGCGAAGGTGCCTTCCGGGCAGTCGCGCTGCGCGTAGTCCACGCGCGGCAGCCCGGTCTGCCAGCCCGCGATGCCGCTGCGCGCCGGCGCGCAACCTGCGCGGCCGCTGCGCGGCGTGCAGGCATTCGCCGCGTCACGCGACACCGCATCCCCGGGCACGCGCGCGGCCGCGGACCCGCGCACCGCGACGCCGCTGCGCGAGGTCCGCACGTCGCCGCGCTGCACCTCGGCGCGCGGCGCCGCGCGGGTCGCGGGCGCCTGCTGTCGGCTCGCCTGCGCCGGTCTGCTCGCCGCCTCCGCACGTCCCTCGTCGCGGCGCGCGGCTTCCGCCGCGGGAACCGAACAGCCGAGTGCGATCAGCGCGAGCAGGATCCTGCGCATGCGTGCGGTCTTCCCCCTAATGGTGCTTCCGCCGGCCCCCCGACGGCGGATCCCCCCGGACCCGCAGCACGAACGCCTATCGTGGTGCCTGCGAACCCCGTGGCCTGTCAACGCATGTTCCGCGCGCCGCGCTGCTGTATTTGGGCGACACTGATGCATCCATGCCGAGCCAAGGGGGCGAGCAAGCGGGCGAGCTACGGCAGGTGCGCCAGCGCACGCCACGCACGGCTCTGCATCTCGTGCAGCCGGCTCGCCGTGCGTTCGAACATCGCCGCGTTGTCGCCGCGCTCATAGAGCCGATCGGGTGCGGCCGCCGCGCTCGCCACCAGCTTCACGCGATGCTCGTACAGCGCGTCCACCAGCGTGATGAAGCGCCGCGCCTTGTCGAAATTCTCCGCACCCAGGCGCGGGATCCCATCCACCAGCAGCGCGTGGAAATGCCGCGCGACGGCGAGGTAATCGGCAGGCCCGAGCGGCTTGCCGCAGAGCTCCTCGAAGTCGAAGCGCGCGACGCCGCCGGCGGCCTGCGGCACGCGGATGTCGCGGCCGAGCAGCGTGAGGCGCGTCGGCTCCGCATGGTCCTGCCCGGTCAGCTCGCGGAACGCCGCATCCATCGCGGCATCGGCGCGCGCATCCAGCGGCATGTGCCAGCTCGGCAGGTCCAGCACGCGTTCCCGCCGGTAGTCGCGTGCGGCATCCAGCACCAGCACCTCCAGCCGCCGCTTGATCAGCGCGATGAAGGGCAGGAATGCGTCGCGGCCGGGCCTGCCCTTGAACAGCTCGTCGGGCGCCGTGTTGCTCGTCGCGACGACGACCGTGCCGCGCGCGAACAGCGCCTGGAACAGCCGCCCGAGGATCAGCGCATCGGCGATGTCGTGCACCTGGAATTCGTCGAAGCAGAGCAGCGCGGCCTCCGCCGCGATGGAATCCGCCAGCGGCGGGATGGGATCGGCGTCGCGCGTGTCGCGCGCGGGAAAGCGTTCGCCGTGCCGCCGCTTCCATTCATGCATGCGCCGGTGCACGCGCCCCTGCATGAAGTCGTGGAAGTGGATGCGCTGCTTCCGCGGCACCTCCGCCTTTTCGTAGAACAGGTCCATCAGCATGGACTTGCCGCGCCCCACCTCGCCGACGAGATACAGCCCCATCGGCGTCCCCGCCGGCGCCTCTTCCGGCGCCACCGGCTTCAGGCGCAGGAAGCGCGCGAAGAAGCCGCCGCTCTCCGGCTCCTCGGGATCGGGGTCGTAGCCGCGGGTGCGGCGCCAGAGGTCCTGCAGCACCTCCGCCGCGCGCGCCTGCGCCGGATCGGGCTGCAGAGTCCCTTCCGCGATCAGCGCGCGATAGGCGGGCAGCGGCCCGCCGGCGGTCGGCACGTCCATCCCCCGGCGATAACGCGCGGCCAACGGCGCGGCAACCGGTTGACGGGGACACGCACCGCCCCGCAGCCTTCCGCGATGCCGCCGCCCGCCGCCGCCCTGCTCTACGCCCCCGACGGCTTCGACACCTCGCGCGCGAAGCTGATGGGCCGCCACGCCGCCGGCGAGGGTTTCCTGCGCGGCCTCGTCCACCACGCCGGCTTCGACCGGGTGGTCGCGCTGACCCGCGGCGAGGCCGATGCAGACGCCTTCCGCAAGCATGTCGCGGCCCTGGGCGGCACAATGCCGGCCGAGACGATCCCGGACGACGCCTTCCATCGCCTCGCGGAGATCGGCTGCCTGCTGCTGCCCGGCCCCGGCCTCGGCGCGCATGCCTGGCGCCGCCGCCGCGCCGGCATCGGGGGCGCGATCTCCCTCGTCGGCGTCACCCACACCATCGCCTCCGCCGGCGCGATGGACAGCCTGGCCGACATGCTGGTCGCCCCCGTCCAGCCCTGGGACGCGGTGGTCTGCACCTCCACCGCCGTGAGGGACGCGGTGGAACGGCTGCTCGCCGCGCAGGGCGACTACCTCCGCCGCCGCCTCGGCGCCGCGCGGGTCGAGGGCGCGATGCTGCCCGTCATCCCGCTCGGCGTGGATTGCGCGGCCCTCGCCCCCGATCCGCGCGCGCGGGCCGAATGGCGGGCGAAGCTCGGCCTGAACGACGCAGACATCGCCGTGCTGCACCACGGCCGCCTCTCCTTCCACGCGAAGGCGCACCCGCTGCCGATGTTCCGCGCGCTCGCCGAGGCATCCCGCGCCGCGCCGGCGGGATCGCGCGTGGTGCTGATCCTCTCCGGCTGGTTCGCCGACGAGACGCAGCGCCGCGCCTTCACCGACCACGCGAAGGCCCTCGCCCCCGGCCTCCCGATCCGCCTGGTCGAACGCCCGGCCACCGACACGACGCTGCGCAACGCCGCCGACCTCTTCACCCTGCTCTCCGACAACGTGCAGGAGAGCTTCGGCCTCGCCCCCGTCGAGGCGCTGGCGGCCGGCCTGCCCGTGGTCGCCACGGATTGGAACGGCCTGAAGGACACGGTGCGGCACGGCATCACCGGCTTCCGCGTGCCCGTGACGATGGCCGGCCCGATGCCCGACCTGGCGGAGCGGCACGATGCCGGCCTCGACGGCTATGACAGCTTCATCGCCGGTGTCGCGCAGTTCACCGCCGTGGACGTCCCCGCCGCGACCGACGCCTTCGCCGCGCTGATCCGTGACCCCGGCCTGCGCGCCCGCATGGCCGAGGCCGCGCGCCGCGACGCCCTCGCCCGCTTCGACTGGCCGGTGGTGATCGCGGCGTGGAAGGCGCTGTGGGAGGAACTGGCGAAGCTGCGCCGCGCCGCCCGCGCCGAACGCGTGCCCCCCACCCGCGGCGAGGAGCGCGTGCCCCACCGCCCCGACCCCGCGACGGTCTTCGCCGACTACCCCACCAACCGCCTGTCACCCGAGACGCGCCTGATGCTGGTGCCCGGCGAGACCGCCGAGTCCGCCTCCGCCCGCCTCGCCGCGACCCTCGCCCTGACCGGCGCCGCCCCGCGCCGCGACCTGCTGCCGGGCGCCGCGGCCTTCCGTGACGTGTTCGTGACATTGCAGGCCGGCCCCGCCACGGCCGCGCAGCTGGCCGCCGAGCTCCCGCCCGCCCGCGCCTGGCGGATGCACCGCGCGCTGGGCTGGCTGCTGAAGATGGACCTGGTGCGCCTCTCCGGTTGAACATCGTTTCGGAACTCTTTCGCCGCGGCTTCGGGGCACCGCGCCCGCGGCGCCCTATCCTCCTGCCGGTGTCCAGGACCTCGCGACGGCAGAGGAGGCGAATGAGGAAGCTGATGCAGGCGCTCGCGGTACAGGTTTCGTCTGGCGCGATCCGCGGGCTTCTGCCTAGCATGGCCTCGTTCCGCTCTCAGGCTGACAAGATGGCTTTTGCTCTCCCGAGCGGTCCGGCCACGGGCCGCATCCGGTTCGGCGCATGCGTGCTCGACGATGGACGCGGCACGCTCGCGAGCCCGGACGGCGCCGAGACGGTGCTGCGCCCGAAGACGCTGGAGCTGATCCGCCTGCTGCTGCGCAACCCCGGCCGCGTCGTCGGCCGGCAGGAGATCCTCGACGCCGTCTGGCCCGGCCTCTTCGTCACGGACGACAGCATCACGCAATGCGTGGTGGAGCTGCGCCGCGCGATGGGCGCGGGCGGCGCCGAGCTGCTGAAGACCGTCCCCCGCCGCGGCTACCTCCTCGAGGCCGAGGTGGAGAGCGAAGCGCCGCCGAAGCCCACTCGGCCCGCGCTGCCGGAGGACCGCCCGAGCATCGCCGTCCTGCCTTTCCGCAAGGAGGGCGGTGACGCGCAGGAGGCGTATTTCGCCGACGGCATCATCGAGGGCATCGTGCACGTGCTCTCGGGGCTGGAGCGCATCGTCGTCGTCAGCCGCGGCTCCGCCCTCGCGGTCGCCGAGCAGACGGTGGACCCGCGCGAGGTCGGCACGCGCCTCGGCGTCCGCTACGTGCTCTACGGCGGCGTCCGCCGCGCCGGCGACCGGCTGCGCATCACGACGGAGCTGAGCGAAACCGAGGGCGGCACGATTATCCGCGTGGACCGCCATGACGGCGAGGCGGGCGACATCTTCGCCTTGCAGGACCAGATCGCGGAACGCGTGGTCGCGGCCGTCGCGCCGCAGGTGCGCGAGCACGAGCTGGCGCGCGCGCTGCGCAAGCCGCCGGCCAATCTCACCGCGTACGACCTGGTGCTGCGCGCGCTGGACCGGATGCACCGGCTGGACCGCAACAACTTCGAGCAGGCCCGCGAGTTGCTCAAGGAGGCCGCCGCCGTGGACCCGAGCCACGGACTTGCGCAGAGCTATCTCGCCTGGTGGTACTCGCTGCGCATCGCTCAGGGTTGGTCACCGGACAGCGCGGCTGATGCGGAAGCCGCGGACCGGGCCGCTTCTGTCGCCCTCGAACACGATCGCAACGACGGGTTCGCTTTGGGGCTTCGTGGCGTGATGCTCGGCTACACGCGGCGAGACTTTGTTTCCGGATGCAAACTGCTCGACCAGGCGGTGGCCATCGCCCCGAGTTGCGCGCTCGCATGGAGTTGGGGCGCACTGATGAGGTGTTGGCGGGGCGGCGGGCCGGAGGCCGTCGTGTGGGCGCGCAGAGGCTTTCAGCTCGCCCCGCTCGATCCCTTCACCTTCCTGCACGAATACATCCTTGCGCAGGCGCATTACGTCGCGGACGAGTTCGAGCAGGCGATTTCGTGGGCACGATCCTCGGCCGCAAGACAACCCCTCCATGCCCCGACGTGGCGGACCCTGATCGTCAGCCTCGTCGCGACGGGCCGAGTGGCCGAAACACGCGAAGCACTCGCGCAACTGGCCCGGCTCGACCCGACTTTCGGGCTGCGTTCCTTCGCGGAGCGCACACCGTTTCTCGGCAGCACGCGAGACGTCTTCGTGGATCGGCTACGCCAAGCGGGCCTCCCCGAACACCCGCCAGTGACAGTCAACTGATCGAGGCAGCGAGGGGGCAAGCGAATGGCTGGCAACATGGGCGACACGGGCAATATGGGAGATACCGGCAACATGGGTGACGTCGGTCGCCTGGGAGGCGCCGGACGAGGCGCTTTCTTCGCCGACCGGCTCGACCTTCCCTTCGTCAGCACGGTTCTCGGCAGCGGCACCGAGGCGAAGCGCGCCGGCGCCCAGCGGCTGGCGGACGCGCCCGGGCTCACCTTCGAGCGCTTCTGGACGGCGCCCTACGCGGCTTGGCGCATCTTCGCCGACTTCACTGCGACCGCTGGGTGGCGCGGCGCGCTCCAGAAATTGCCGCCTGACACTGCTCTCAGCGTGCCGGACTGGAAAAGCTGGCCACTGCCGCCCAGCATAGAGGGAGCGGCCGCGCCCACGGAGACGGACGTGCAGCGCGAGCTGGATCTGCTGGTTCGGGCCGCCGAGGACGAGCGCGGTGATGCGATGGGCGAAATCCTCTCCCAGGCCGACGATTTCATCACCGATTTCATGGCTCTGCTGGCCGCCCGACCTGGCGTTCACGGTGCGACCGCGCGGTTGCTGCACGCCGCCAACCTTGTCGCCTCGCTCGGCTCGATGCACTTCAAGCACAAGTTCCAGCGCCCGCGTCCCTCGCAGCTCTGCCCCGCCCTCAAGCCGCCGCTCGAAGTGCCGGGTCACGCCTCCTACCCCTCGGGCCACGCCACCCAGGCCTTCCTCATGGCGCATTGCCTCGCCGAAGCGCTGGACGGCACGCCGCACGCCCCCGCCATCCCCATCGTCGAGGCGCTCGCCACGCGCATCGCGCGCAACCGGGAGATCGCGGGCCTGCACTACCGCAGCGACACGCTCGGCGGACAGGCGCTGGCGCGCGGGCTGTTCGGCGTGCTGAAAGGCGTGCCGAGCTTCAATTCGACGGTGCGCGCAGCGAAGGCCGAGTGGGCCTGACGCCATGGGCGACATCACAGACCTGTTCGGCCTGTTCAACGAGCGTCTGCTGCGCGACTGGGCGGCGGAGTACGGCGCCCGGAAGCGCGAAGTGCCCGGGCTGCGCAGCGGCACGATCAGCCTCGACCCGCCGACGCCGCGCGACGGCTGCGACCCGCGCCTCGCCGCCATCTGGAACCGGCTCGGCTGGCCAGTCGAACAGCGGGAAGGCGCGCCGCCGCTCGCCACCGAATTCGCCCACAACCCCGATGCGGCGCATCGCTTCCTCGGCGACATCGCCGGGGCCAGCAACTGCGCCGACTCCGCCTCCGGCTTCGCCTCCCGCTACGGCAGCAGCGGGAACTGGTCGGGCGCGGTGCTGCGGCCCCGCGCCGGCACGCGCTTCTCGGCCGCCACCGCCCGCTGGCGCGTGCCGAAGGCCGGCCTCCCGGCGGGTGCGACGACGCCGGTCGGCGCGCTGCCGCACTTCCAGGAGATCGGCAAGCCGGCGATCCGGCAGCCGGATACCTGGCGCATGTCCGTCTGGGTGGGGCTGGACGGGCATCGCCGCGCCTCGAAGTCGCTGCCGCAGATCGGCACGGCCAGCGTCGTCGGCCTGGAGAACGGACAGCCCGTGGAGAAGTACTACGCCTGGGCGCAGTGGTGGGTGCGCGACGGGTTGTTCGGCGAGATGATCGCGCGTGACTTCGTCGTGCGGGCCGGCGACGCCGTCACCGCCTGGCTCGCGCTGCGCAACACGGACGAGGTCGCCTTCCGCATGCTGAACGAGACGACCGGCCAGCAGGCCGCCGCCCTTTGGGGTTCGGGCCGCAAGCCTGCAAGCCAGGGCCGCATCCTCGGCGAACAGGCGCATCCGGGCCCCCACCCGGCCGAGGGCGCGGCGGCGGAATGGGTGGTCGAGCGCCCGATGGTAATGCACAGCACCGCGCTCTATCCGCTGCCACAGTTCGATCCGGTGACGATGCAGGACTGCATCGCGGCGGAGCGCGACATCAGCGACCCGCCGAACCTCGCCTGCGCCCTGCGCGGCCTGTCGGGCGCGCGGCTGATCCGGCTGTTCGACCAGCACGCCGACCCGTACAGGTCGGGCTTCCAGTCGGTGCCCGACGGCGACGTGGCGGGCGAGCGGATGACGGTGCGCTACCGGGCGTAGCCCTCACCCCCTCCGCCTGAACCGCTCCACCGCCGAGACCAGCGCCGTGCGCACGCCCGGCTCCAGCGCGGAATGCCCGGCATCCGGCACCACCGTCAGCCGCGCGCGGGGCCAGGCGGCGGCCAGGTCGAAGGCGGTGTCGGGGGGGCAGACCATGTCGTAGCGGCCCTGCACGATCTCGGCGGGGATGTGCGCGATGCGGCCCATGTGGCCCAGCAGGCCCTCGGGCGGCAGGAACAGGTCGTTGGCGAAGTAGTGCGCCTCGATCCGCGCCAGGCCCAGCGCGCTGCGGTCCTGCGCGAAGCTCGCCACCGTCTCCGGGCTCGGCAACAGGGTGGAGCAGGAGCCCTCGTAGAGCGACCACGCCCGCGCCGCCGGGCCGTGCACGATCGGGTCGGGGTCGCACAGCCGCCGCAGGTAGGCGCCCAACAGGTCGCCCCGCTCGGCGGGCGGCACGTGCTCGGCGAAGTTGGCCCAGGCGTCGGGGAAGACGCGGCGCAGGCCGTACAGGAACCACTCCACCTCGGACCTGCGGCCGAGGAAGACGCCGCGCAGCACGCAGCCCGCGACGCGTTCGGGATGCGCCTGCGCATAGGCCAGCGCGAGCGTCGAACCCCAGGACCCCCCGAAGGTCAGCCAGCGCTCGATGCCCAGGAAGCGCCGCAGCACCTCGATGTCGGAGACCAGGTGCGCCGTGGTGTTGTCGCGCAGCTCGCCCAGCGGCCGGGACCGGCCGGCGCCGCGCTGGTCGAAGATCACCACGCGCCAATGGCCGGGGTCGAAGAAGCGGCGATGGATCGCGCCGGCCCCGGCACCGGGGCCGCCGTGCAGGAACAGCACGGGCTGCCCGCGCGGGTTGCCCACCTGCTCCCAATACATGACGTGCCCGCCCGACAGCGGCAGCAGCCCGGTCTCGAAGGGGGCGATGTCGGGGAAGAGGTCGCCGCGCGGCATGGCCCGGACGTTTTGCGACGCCCGCGCCCCATCGGCAATGCCCACCATTCGTTCCGCATGCGGGAAGCAAGTTCCGCCCGCCTCCCCCTTCGCCCGCGCCGCGTTCGCCCCTAGGTTAGCCGCGATGGCCGAGATCCCCTCACCCGGGTCCCGGTCCGCGGCCGCCGGCACGATCCGCTGCGGCGTCTGCGGCACCGAGAGCCGGCACCCGCCCTTCCGCCCCAGCCCGCCGGAGCAGCCGCCCGACCTCGACCTGCGGCCGGGCGAGCCGGTGCGCTCCACCATGGCGCGCTGGCTGCAGCAATGCCCGGGTTGCGGCTACTGCGCGCCGGACATCTCCCGCGCGCATCCGGCGGCGGCGGAGGCCGTGCGCGCGGCGCCCTTCCGCGCGCTGATCGCCGATACCGGCATCCCCCCGCTCGCCCGCCGCTTCCTCGCCTGGGCGCTGGTGCTGGAGGAGACCGGCGCGCTGCACGCCGGCGCCGAGGCGACGCTGCAGGCCGCCTGGGTCGCCGACGACCTCGGCCGGCACGAGCTGGCGACCGCCTGGCGGCTTGAGGCGGTGGCGCTCTGGCGCGGCGGCCCGTCGCTCGACGCCGAGCAGACGGTGCGCGTGGTGGACGCGCTGCGCCGCGCGGAGGCCTGGGACGACGCCGCGAACACCGCGGACGGCCTCGCCTCCCAGAACCCGCCGGAGGCGGTGGCGCAGGTCGTCACCCTGGAACGCCGGCTGATCGAGGCGGGCGATGCCGGGCGGCACACGATCGCCACCGCCCTGCCGCCCCCCTCCCGCCGCCCGCATGTCACCCACCAGCGGATCGCGCCGCGCGGAGAGGGGATGTGGGCGAAGCTGCGGCGGCTGTTCGGGAGGGGCTGACGGCCCGATTTTCGCGGCCGCGCTTAACGAGATATTCGTGCACGCGGCGTCATGTGCGGGTCCCGCCACCCAGGACAGGACCGTCCCCGCCCATGCGCTTCCTCGACAACATGCCGATCGCGCGGAAGGCGCTGCTCGCGCTCGCGCTGATGGCTTTCTCCGCGCTCGGCACCGCGTTCTACGCGGTGACCAATCTCGCCGGCACCGACATGCGGTATCGCGGCCTGCTGGAGGAGGAGGTGATCGCCAGCGCGCAGCTCGCCGCGGCGAACACGGCGCTGATCGATTCCGGGCGCCAGCTCAACCGCATGCTGGCCGAGGAGGAGGCCGAGCGCCGCCGCTCCCTCGCGCGCGAAGCCGATGCCGCCCGCCGGCTGGTGGCGGAGCGCCTGGGCGATGCCGTCCGCGGGCTGCCCGCCATCCGGCAGGAAGTCGAGGCGCTGACCCGCACCGTCGAACGCGCCGCCGAGGCCGCGCGCGAGGTCGAGGCCGCGCTGACGGGCAGCGGCCGCGCCGCGGCGATGGCGGCAATGCGCGACCGCTACGACCCGCTCTCCGTCGAGGCACGTCGGCAGGCCCGGGCCCTCGTCGAGCTGCTCGACCGGAAGGTCGCGACGGAAGCCGTCGTCGTGAAGAAGGTCACCGGCGAGGCCTGGTGGTACACGCTTCTCGCGGCGTTCGCTGCCGCGGCGCTCTCGGTCGCCGTCGCGCTCTGGACGATGCAGGCCGGCGTCGCCCGCCCGATCGGCCGCATCGCCGACCGCATGCGCACGCTCGCCGAGGGCGAGACGGAGAGCGCCGTCCCCGGCGCGGGGCGCCGCGACGAGGTCGGCCGCATGGCGGATTCCGTGGAGGCGTTCCGCCGCGCCGCCATCGAACAGGCGCGCCTCGCCGCCGCCGCCGCGGAGGAGACGGCCGCGAAGGCTGCGCGGGCCGAGCGCGTTGCGATGCTGATCCGCGGCTTTGAAGGCGAGGCTGCCGAGGCGCTGCGCGCCGTCGCCGCGGCCTCCACCGAGCTCGACGCCACCGCCGCCGAGATGCAGCGCACCGCCGAGGCTGGTAGCGGGGGGGCCGCCGCACTCTCCGCCGCCTCCGGGCAGGCGAGCAACAACGTCACCACCGTCGCCGCCTCCGCCGAGGAGATGTCGGCCTCGATCGCCGAGGTCGCGCGCCAGGTGACCGAAGCCGCGCGCGTCGCCCGCCAGGCCGCCGAGGATGCGCGCAGCACCGACGCCGCGGTGGGCGGCCTGGCCGAGGCGGCCGGGCGCATCGGCGACGTGGTGCGCCTGATCGGCGACATTGCCGGGCAGACCAACCTGCTCGCGCTCAACGCGACGATCGAGGCGGCACGCGCCGGCGAGGCCGGCAAGGGCTTCGCGGTCGTCGCGTCGGAGGTGAAGTCGCTCGCCGCGCAGACCGCCAAGGCGACCGAGGAGATCGCGGCGCAGATCGCCGCCATGCAGGCCGAGACGACGCGCGCGGTGGACGCGATCCGCGGCATCGCCCGCACCATCGAGGGGATGGACGGGCTGACGACGCAGGTCGCCGCCGCCGCGGAGGAGCAGTCTGCGGCGGTGCAGGAGATCGGCCGCGCCGTCGCCGAGGCCGCCGCCGGCACGCGGGAGGTGACGCGACAGGTGGAGGGCGTGTCGGAAGGCGCGCAGCGCACCGGGAACACCGCCGGGCAGCTCCGCGCCGCCTCGGGCGAGCTGTCGCGGCAGGCGGAGGGCCTCCGCGCTCAGGTGGACGGGTTCCTCTCCGGCATCCGCGCCGCGTGAACGGGGGCGGCGCGGTCCGCCTCGGCGCGATGGAGGCGGCGGTACAGCGCGACCAGCCGTGCCGCCTCTCCCGCCCAGCCGAAGCGCGTCAGCGCGGCCTCGCGGCCCGCCGCACCTATCGCGTTCCGGATCGCCGGATCCGATAGGCGGCGGACAGCGTCCGCCACGCGCGCCGGGTCGCCGGTGTCCACCGCGAGGCCGCAGCCGGCCTCGCGCACCACGGCGCATACCTCGACGGCGAAATCCGGCACGATCACCGGCAGGCCGCAGAGCATCGCGTCGAACAGCTTGTGCGGCAGCGCCAGCCGGTGGTTCTCGACGCCCGGCTGGAACAATACGAGCGCGACGTCGCAGCCCGCCGAGACCCGCAGCGCGGCCTCTCGCGGCAACCAGCCGTGGCGCTCCACGCGGTCCGCCAAGCCGAGCGCGGCGGCGCGCGCGAGGAAATCGGGTTCGCTGCCGTCGGTGAAGCGGCCCACCAGCACCAGGCGCGCGTCTTGCGGCAGAGTCGCGAGCGCGTCCAGCATCGTGAAGGCGCCGCGCGACGCACCGAGCGCGCCGAGATGCAGCAGGCGCATCGGGCCGGGCGCATGGGCGCGCGGCGCGATGCCGGGATCGGCGGCGTAGTTGCGCACGGGCGTGCAGCGCGCCGCCCCGCCGAAGGCGTCGTCCAGCCCGTCCTTCGCGACGACCACCGCATCCGCCGCCGCGGCCATCGCGCGGCAGGCCAGGCGCAGCGCCGCGCGCGCCAAGGGCCGCAGCACCGGCGGCAGGCGCGGATCGAGGCGGGACGGATAGTGCTCGTGCACGTCGAGCACCACGCGCGCGCCGCAACGCCGCGCGGCAAGGATCGCGGCGAGCCAGGAATCCGGCTCATGCGCGTGGATCACGGCAGGGTGCAGCGCGGCCGCCGCGCGCGCCAGCGCCGGGATGCCGATGAGACGCGCGCGCCAGCCCTTGCCTCCACCATGCCCCTGCAGCGCCACGCCATGCGCGCGCTCCGCCGGCGGCGCGCCGCGCGCGAGGTGGACCACGCGGTATCCCGCGGCGGCCAGCGCCGCGCCCCCTTTCGCGACGATCCGTACGTCGTCGTGCGGATGCGCGGCCGAGAGCATCAGGACGGTCATCGCGCCGTCGCCTCCACCAGCCGCACGAAATCGGCGGCGATGCGTCGTCCGTCGAACTGCGCCTCCGCCACGCGCCGCGCCGCGCGCCCCATCTCCGTGCGCAAGGCCGGGTCATCGGCCAGCCGCCGCAACGCGGCCGCGAGCGCCGCCGCATCGCCCGGCGGCGCCGCGACGCCGCAACCGCCCTCGCGCAGCAGCCGCCCCGCGCGGCCGGCCACGTTCGAGACCACCGGCCGCCCCGCCGCCAGCCCCTCCGCCAGCTTGTTCGGCGCCGACCACTCCTCGAACTCCGGCACGGGCTTCAGGCACAGCAGCGCGACCTCCGCCCCGGCCAACAATGCGGCGATCCTCGGCTTCGGCAGGGGATCGAGGAAGCTGACGGGCAGTGCCTCGGCCGCGGCACGCGCCACCAACGCGGGCTTGCGGGCACCGTCGCCCACCAGCAGCAGGCGGATGCGCGCGCCACGCAGCAGGGCTGCCGCGTCCAGCAGCGAATCCAGCCCGTTCGCCATGCCATGCGCGCCGGCATAGACGGCCAGCACGTGCTCCGCCGGGACGCCGTCGGGCCGCCACGGCGCGACATGCGGGCCGAACAGATCGAGGTCGGCCCCCTGCGGCAATACGTGCACCGCGCGCGGATCGGCCCCGCGCGCGATCGCCGTCTCCGCCATGCCCTCCGTCAGCGCGACGACGGTGCCGGCCCGGCCGCACGCGGTATTCGCCAGGTGGCCCATCGCGCGCAGCACCGGGCGCGGCACGGCGGAGAGTGCGGTCACCGATTCCGGCCAGGGATCGCGGATTTCGAACAGGAACGGCGTGCCGCGCGCGCGCCGTGCCAGCAGCGCGGGGATCGCGACCGTCAGCGGCGTGGAGGACGCGACGATCACATCCCACCCGCCGGACAGCGCGAGGCGTGACGCCGCACCGGCATAGCGCAGGAAGGCCGCGGCGCGCGCCGGCAGGCGCTGCGCGTTGCCGCAGGCGATGTCGAATTCGCGCACGGCGAAGCCATCCGTCTCGCCCGTGCGGCAACCCTGGCGGAACGCGCCGTCCAGCCCGGTCGCCGCGCCGGCATACCGCCCGCACGCGACCGTCACCGCATGCCCGGCCTCCGCCAGCGCCCGCGCGTGCAGCCAGGAGCGCGTGGCCGTGCTGCCCTCCGGCCGCGAATAGTGCTGGTGCAGGTAGAGCACGCGCAGCGTGCGGGTCGAGGCCGTCGGCGCGGCGCGGCGCGCCAGGCCTTCAGCGCCGGGCAAGATCCCACACCACCTCGATCACCCGCGCCTGGTCCGCATCGCCCATCCCGCTGCCGGAAGGCAGGCACAGGCCGCATTCGAACAGCGCCGCCGCCACCGCGCCCCCGACGTGCGGCGCGTCGCGGAAGGCCGGCTGCAGGTGCAGCGGCTTCCAGGCCGGCCGGCTCTCGATCCCGGCGGCGTCGAGCGCGCGGCGCACCGCCTCGCGATCCGCGCCGAACTCCTCCGCGTCGAACAGCGCCACGCTGAGCCAGCGATTGGCGCGGCCCCAGCCTGGCTCCGCGATGAAGGAGAGGCCCGGCAGCCCGGCCAGTTCCGCCTCGTACGTCGCGAAGACCGCGCGGCGCCGTTCCACCCGCGCGGGGAGCGTCGGCAGCTGCGCCAGCCCGACGGCCGCGAGCACGGAGGACATGCCATAGGCATAGCCCGTCGTCTCGTGCTGGAAATGCGCCGCCGGCTCCCGCGCTTGGCCGGCCAGCGCGCGCGCCCGGGCGAGCAGCGCCGGGTCGTCGCCGGCCAGCGCGCCGCCGCCGCCGGTCGTCACGATCTTGTTGCCGTTGAAGGAGAAGGCGGCGAGCCGCGCGCCGCGCCCGGCATGCAATCGTTCGCGCCCGAGCGCGCCTATCGCGGCCGCGCTGTCGCACATCACCGGCACGCCCCATCGGTCGCACACGGCGACGATCGCCGGCAGGTCGCAGCACTGCCCGTAGAGGTCCACCGGCACCACCACCCGCGGCAGCCGGCCGCGCCGCGCCGCGTGGGACAGTTCCTCGGCCAGCAGGCCGGGATCGAGCGTGAAGCCCGGCCCGGTCGAGTCCAGGAAGCGCGGCACCGCGCCCATCTGCACGGCCGGCGCGACCGTGGCGACGAAGGTCGCGCTCGGCACCCAGACCTCGTCGCCGGCGCCGACGCCGAGCACGCGGTAGCCGAGATGCAGGGCCGCCGTGCCGGAGGAGGTGGCGAGCGCGCCGTCGAAGCCGGTCGTGGCGGCGACCGCCCCTTCGAAGGCCGCCGGCGTCGGCCCGGCCGGGGCGAGCCAGCCGGATTCGAGCGTCGCGCGCAGGCTCTCCAGCTCCCGCCCGCTGAGGTCGGGGGGCGACAGGTGCAATCGTGTACCCTGACGCATTCGCACGGGCAGCGGGATGGGAAGCGGCGGGCGGGCCAGATGCACCGACACGTTGTTCCTTCCCGGGTTCGGTAACGCCATTCTGGTTTATGTTTCGCGGCCCAATCAAGCGGCAGACGATAAGATTTTAAGATTTTCAACTCCGGGGATCATTCCGCCCCGTGAGAACCGGCATGGTGGGATGTCCCGGCGCCTCCGCACCCCGTCCCGACGCCCAGATGCGGAGAGAACCCGCGAGCAGCCGCAGGTCGCCGCGCAGGGTCGCCGGCCGGTCCGCATACGCCGCCGCGAGTTCGAGCCGTTCCGGCCACCCCACCGCGTTCCGGCCTGCCGCCACGCCAGGTCCGGCCAGGCCCGGCCGCACCCGCAGCATCGCCGCCTGCCGCGGAGAGTAGTGCGGCAGGTAGGAGAGTGGCAGCGGCCGCGGGCCGATCAGGCTCATCTCGCCGCGCAGCACGTTCAGCAGTTGCGGCAACTCGTCGAGCGCGGAGCGGCGCAGCGCGCGGCCGAATCCGTCCAGCCGCTCCGCGTCGCTGCCGGGGCCGTCGCGCATCGAGCGGAACTTCAGGATGCGGAAGGGCGCGCCGTGCCGGCCGGCGCGCAGCTGGACGAACATCACGGGCGCGCCGAGCCGCCGGCCCACGGCCAGCGCGACCGCGGCAAGGGCGGGCGCGAGCAGGATCAGCAGCAGCGCCGCGACGCCGACATCCAGCGCGCGCTTGCCCCAGGCATCATACATGGCGGGCGCTGCGGACGCAGAGGCTGAGCGCGAGGCCGAGGGCGAACCAGGCCATTCGGTTGCCGAGGTCCGTGGAGACGAGGACGGTGAGCACGACGGGCAGGACCATCGCCGCGACCCGCGCCGCGCGCCCAGGCGCGACCTCGCGCATCATCCGCGCCGCCGCGACGATCGCGCCGCCGAAGGCGAGCACCCACAGGAGCAAGCCCGGCAGCCCGCCCTCGGCCAGTGCCTCCAGGGCGTGGTTGTGCACGTAGAGGCCGCGGCGCTCGCCATGTCCTGCGGCGATGGTGAAGCCGCCGGTGCCGAGGCCGAGGGGCGCCGCCTCGCCGGCCCAGCGCAGTGCGGCGGCCCACAGGCCGAGGCGGGAGTTCAGGCCGCCGGCCTCGGTCGTCAGCCGTTCCAGGGTGCGCAGCCCGGCGACTTCTTCCGGCCGCAGCAGGAACATCAGCGTGCAACCGGCCCCTGCGAGCGCTGTCCCGGCGAGCCAGCCCGCCGCGCGCCGGCGCCGCCCGCCGAGCCAGAGCCGCAGCGCCGGCGCGAGCGCGACGCCGAGGCCGAGCGCGGCGAGCGCCGTCCGCCCGCCCGGCAGCAGCGCGGCCGCCGCGAGTGCCGCGACGAGGATCAGCCAGGGAAGCGCGCGGCCGACGCTCCGCGCCTCCGCCGCACGCACCGCGGCGATCGCGGCGGCCGTCGCGATCGCCAGCCCGGCGATCTGGTATTGCAGCCGCGCGGCACCGGGATCGAGCACCGCGCGCACGCCCCAGCCCGCCGTGACGCCCCAGCCGACGGTCGCCGCGATCACCACGCCGATCAGCAGGGTGGCGAGGACGAGCGCGCGCCGCGCGGCCGGTTCGGCGCCGGCGATCAGCCCCGCCGCGACCATCGCCGGCCCGGCCAGCACGATTTCCGGCAGCCTTTGCGCCGCAACCTCGCGCGACGCCGTCCAGCTTCCCGCCACGACGAGCCACGCCATCAGCAGCGCCGCCGCCGCCAGCGGCGGCCCGAGGCGCGAATCCACCTCCCACCGCCGCGTCGCGGCGAGGACCGCCAGCATCGGCACCGCGATCGCGAAGGCGACTATCGACAGATCGAACGGCAACCCGGCAAGCGGCGGCGCCGTCTTCAGCGCCCCGGCGAGCTGCAAGACCCCGACGGAGACGCCCGCAATCGCCGCAACACTCCCTCCCCTGCGAAGCGGGGGAGGGCCGGGGTGGGGGCATTCGCGAGCGCCACCCACGTTCACTCAGCCGGCTCTGCCCTCAGCGGACGCCGCGCCCCCGCCGCCAACACCCCCGCGCCCACCACCGCCACCGCCGCCATCGGCGCCGCGACCGCCAGCAGCAGCAGCAGCAACGACCGGTTCGGCAGCGCCGGCCGCACGCCGACGCTCGGCGCGGAGACCAGCCGCGCGGCCACCGCCTCATCCGCCGCGGCGACCACGCCGGCGCGCTGGCTCTGCGCCAGCAGCTCGTAGAGCGACTGGCGGAGGTAAACGTCCGGCTCGCGGTGCAGCCGCGCCTCCAACGCGGCGACGCGGCGGCGGGCCAGCTCCTCCAGATCCGCACGCACCTTCGCCTCGGCGAAGCCGTGCAGCCGGCGCAGCACGTCCAGCGCGGCGTCGCGGTCAGGATGCGCCAGCGCCAGCGTCCAGGTCACCGCGCCGAGCGTCTGCGTCACCGCGAGATGGCGTTCCAGCCAGGCGCGGAGGTCGTCGAGGTCGGCGTCCAGCCGCAGGCCGAGCGCCCCCCGCAACGCGCCCATCGGGCCGTCGCGCCGGTTCGCGGACAGCCAGGGCAGCAGCGTCGTCTCGCCGGCCAGCATCGCCACCGCCTCGGCCGAGCGCAGCGCGCCGAGATACACCGCGAAGTTCCCGGTCGGCCGCGGGTCGAGCAGCCCGCCGATCGCCGGGGAGGGCGAGAGCAGCGAGGAGGTCGCGATGCCCGTGGTCTCCGCCGGCGCGACGACGACCGCCGCGACGAAGCTGCGCGGCCAGGACAGGATCGCGACGGCGCCGGCGCCGAACAGCAGCAACGCCAGCAGCAGCGCGCGGCCGCGGCGAGCCCACAGCCCGGCGATCAGCTCCTCCATCGGCATCAGGGCAGCCGGATCCGCGTCGTCACGCGCGTGACCGGCGCCTCCGCCTGCACGAGCAGCACGGGCGTGGCGCCGACCGCGCGATAGGCCGGGCTCTCCCAGCCCTCGACCAGGGCGAGGCGGAGCGGGGCATCGGCCTCGACGGTGATGGCTGCGACGGCGCTCTCCGCCGAGTGGCCATGCAGGCGCCACGCGGCCTGGCAGAGCCGCCAGTGCCAGGCCACGCGGCGGAACGGGCCGCGCAGGCGGTCCTCGACCGTCCATATGCGATCCCCGACATGCACCTCCCTCCGCGTCTCGTTGCCGCGCGAATCGCGCGCGGCAGCGCCGTCGGGCAGGGTCCGGGTCGCCGGCCAGCGCGCCAGCAGGAAGCGCCCGGCGCGCGGCATCGGCTCGGCCCCGTCGAAGACCGGCGCATTGTGCCCGGCCGTGCCGGAGAGCGCGGGCCACCACCAATCCTCCGGCGGGTCGTAGCTGCCGGTGCCGCCGTCGCGGACGATCCAGGTCGCGCCGTCGCGCAGCGACAGGTGCAGAAGGTCGGCCTGCGACGGGCGGAAGCGGAGCGGGCCGGTGCGGAGCACGGCAAGCGCCGCGCCTTCGTGCCAGCCCCGCGTTCCCGCCGCCTGCCAGCGCGCCGGGCGTTCCAGCCGCGAGGCGGGCATGGGCAGGCCGAGCCAGGCGCAGCCGGGATCGTCGGGCACATCCGCGCCGGCCCCCGCGAACAGGCGCGCCGCGCGCTCGATGCTGCCGCGCGAATCCGCCGGCCCGCGGAGCGAGAGGTCGGCGAAGCACGAACCATCCTCCACGCCCAGCGGCGGCGTGCCGCCCGTCGCCGGATCGGTGATCCGGTGCAGCCAGGCGGCAAGCGCCGCGGCGCGCTCGGCGAGCGGCGCCGGGAAGGGCGCCGCGCCGTGGCGCCGGCGCAGCCACTCGACAACCGAGAGCGTGTCCAGCAGCAGCCGCGCATAACCCGGCGAGACCTGCGCGAAGCCGCCATCCGCCGCGACCAGCCGCGCGACGCGGCGCGACAGCGTGGCGGCGTGGCCGCGCGTCCGGCGCCCCAGCAGCAGCGCGCAGGCGTAGGCGCCCGCCGCCTCCGACACCGGATGGTTGTTGTCCTGGGCGAGCGCGCAGGCCGGCGTCGCGCCGATCCGCCGCGCGCAGAGGAGAAGCAGCGCGCGGGCACCGGGTGGCGGGGCGCGATCGGCCTCCAGCAACGCGAGCGCCAGCGCGAGGTGCAGGGCGCGGAAGGCCGCTTCCTGCCCGCAGGCCCAGTTCACGCCGCGGAAGGGCGGGTTGGCGCGGCACCAGTCGCGCAGCAGCGCCTCCGCCCGCGCGAGGTGCCCGCCGGCGGGATCGAGCCGCGCCGCCATGGCCAGGACCGGAAGCGCGCCGAGGCGGCTCGCCTCCCACACCGGGCGCGCGCCATCGCCGACATGGAGCGCCAGCGACAGCGCGTGATGGTCGGGGGGAAAGCGGCCGTGCCAATCCGGCGCGGCCGGAAGCGCGGCGGCGGCGCGGAGCACGGCGTCGGCTGCTGCCTGCGGCAGGCGTGGCGCGACGGGACCGGCGGCCGGCAGGAACCGGCCCGCCGGCCTCGGCAGGTCCGGCAGCCCGAGTCGCGCGAGCCCGGTCTTCCGCAAGGCCCGGTCCGCAGCCCAGAATGCAACCGGCCGCGCGCCCAGCCGCCACGCCGCGTCGAGGCGAATCCCCGCGCGACCGGAGCCGGCGGCAGGGATTACCGAGCGGATAGCAGCTGCAGAGGGGGCTTGGTCAGGCATGGGGCATGCTGTTACGCTACCGTGAGCATGTATTGTCCCGGTGTAAAGACGTGTTCTGGTTGATAAGCCTGGCCCTCGCCCTTCTCATCCCGACTGCCGCCGCGCAGCTCCCGCCACCGCCGCTGTCCGGCATCGTGGCGCCATCGCTTCCGCTGCCTGTCCCCCCCGACGACCCGCTCTCCCACACCGAGGCCTTCTTCGCCGAACGTCTCGGCCAGCCGCAAGGAACATCCCTCCGGCAATTCGGCTACGACAGCTTCCGCGCCGGGCCAGGCACGACACCGGTGCTCGGCGCGCTGCCCGACGACTACCTCATCGGCCGCGACGACGAGCTGATCCTCGCCTTCCGCGGCCGCACCCGCGCGACCCACACCCTGCGCGTGCTGCGCGACGGCACGCTGCTGGCGCCGGAACTCGCCCCCGTTCCCGCCGCCGGCCGCACGCTGCGCGAACTCCGCGCCGAGCTGGAAGGCCGCATGGCGCGCGACATGCCGGGGACGGAGCTGTTCCTGACGGTCGGGCAGGTGCGCCAGATCGCCGTCTTCGTGGGCGGCGAGGTGATGCGCCCGGGCATCCAGGCGCTCACCGCGCTCTCCACCGTGCTCGACGCGCTGCAAGGCGCGGGCGGCGTGCGCAAATCCGGCACGCTGCGGGCGGTGCGCGTGGACGGGCCGAACGGCAGCCGCGTCGTGGACCTCTACGCGGTCATCTCCGGCGAGCGCGGCGAGGCCGAGCTGCGCCTGCGCGAGGGGGAGCGCGTCATCGTCCCCGCCCTCGGCGGCGCGGTGGCGATCGCGGGGGAGGTGACGCGGCCGGCGATCTACGAGATGCCGTCCGGCGCCGCCTCGCTGCCCCTCTCCGCGTTGCTGCGCCTGGCCGGCGACACGCTGCGGCCGGCCGGCAACCGCTTCCTCGTCCAGGGCACCGACGCCGCCGGCCGGCGCTCCTTCACCGAGCTGCGCCCGGGCGACTTCGTGCGCCGCGGCGACACGGTGCTCGTGCAGCCCGGCGCCGACGTCGTCGCGAACCAGCTCCGCCTCGCCGGCCACGTCACCGCGCCGCTGACCCGCGCGGCCGGGCGGGGCACCACGCTGCGCGCGCTGCTCTCCGACCCGCGGCTGGTGCGGCCCGACCCGTATCCGCGGCTCGGCGTCATCCTGCGGCCGGATGCGGCGACGCGAGTCCGCGGCTTCGTCGCCTTCGACCTGGCGCGCGTGCTGTCCGGCGCCGCCAACCCGGCGCTGCGCGAGGGTGACGAGGTCGTGCTGCTCGGCAATGCCGACATCGCCTGGCTCGCATCACCGCCCGTCGGCCGTGCGCTGCGGGGCGAGGCACCCTCCGACGGTGCCTGCCCCGCGCTGACTGCGCTCGCCATCGCGGCCGGCGCCGCGCCGGCGCGCTTCGCCCATGCGCGCGGCGCCGGCTTCCCGGAGATCGGCGCGCCGCCCTGCCCGCAGGTCTTCCAGGACTACCCCGCGCTGCTGCCCTTCCTGCTCGACCACGCCGCGCTGCTGACCGGCGAGGTCCGCCAGCCCGGCTTGTATCCGGTGGCGGGAGAGACGGCGCTGGACGGCGTGCTGGCGGCCGCCGGCGGCACGACGGATGCCGCCGACCTCGCCGCGGTGGAGCTGGCCGCCAGCGGCGCCGGCCGTGCCACGCTCGACCTGCGCGGCGGCGCGGCGCGCGCCGCCCGCCTCGCGCCGCGCGACGTGCTGCGCGTGCCGCGTGCTTTCGCGGAGCGCGAGGTCGGCCACGTCACGCTGGCCGGCGAGGTCACCCGCCCCGGCAACTACGACATCCGCCGCGGCGAGCGCCTGTCGGAGCTGCTGGCCCGCGCCGGCGGGCTGACCGCGCAGGCCTACGCCTACGGCACCGTCTTCACGCGCGAGAGCGTGCGCACCCGCCAGCAGGAGGGATTCGCGCGCACCGCGCGGGACCTCGAAACGTCGCTCATCCAGGTCGCGGCGGGGCAGGCCAATTCAGGCGTGCAGGCCGGCGTCACCGACCTCGGCGGGCTGGTCGCGGCGGGGCGCGAGCTGGCGAACACGTTGCGGCAGGCGCAGGCGGCAGGCCGGATGGTGGTGGAGGCGAACCCCGTGCTGCTCGCCGCGCGGCCGGAGCTGGACGTGCTGCTGGAACCCGGCGACGTCATCGTCATCCCGAAGCGGCCGAACGAGGTGACGGTGGTGGGATCGGTGCTGAACGCCGGCAGCTTGCAATTCCGCTCCGGCTGGCGCGCGGCGGACTACGTGCGCGCCGCCGGCGGCACCGGGCGCTTCGCCGATTCCGGCCGCGCCTTCCTGGTGCTGCCGAACGGCCAGTCGGCGCCGGCCTCGCTCTCCGGCTGGGGCGATGGCGGGCCGCCGGTGCCGCCGGGCAGCCTCGTCGTCGTCCCGCAGGATCCCTCGCCCTTCGAGACCCGCGGCCTGATCCGCGACCTGACCGCGATCCTGAGCCAGGTGACGATTTCCTCCGCCGCCCTTGCGGTCATCGCGCGGGAGGTCAGGTAGCGCCCCCTGCTCCCTCCCCCGCGTTTGCGGGGGAGGGTCGGGGTGGGGGAGGTCGCCAACCGATGCAGGGGTTCAGGAAGCCAACTCCTCCGGCGTCGCCGCGAACCGGCGCTCGCGCAGCCAGGCGGAGACGCGTGGATCGGCGCTGAGGACACAAAGCGGAATCGCGAAGACCATGCCGAGCGTGAAGGGAAGCGCCAACGCCAGCGCCGGGGGAGACGCCGCGAACATCGCCGTCAGCACCACCCCGACCAGCGTGTGCGGCCAGAGCAGCCGCGCCGCGGCGCGCCACGCGATGCCCCGGTCGGCGCGGTTCTGCGGCGCCCAGCCGGTGCGGCGGCCGAAGGGCAGCGTCGCCAGGAACATCGCCTTGTTGAGGTTCGACAGCGGCTCGAAGAGCTGCATGAAGGCCAGCTCCGCCAGCGCCCCGCGCGCGAAGGCCGCGCGGCCGCCGTAGCGCGCCGCCACCTCGGCGCGGATCAGCGCATGCGCGTAGCCCGCGAGCTTCGGCGCGAAGTAGCAGAGCCAATGCGCGGCGACCGCGAGCAAGACCGCACCTGTCGGCGCCGCTCCCGTCGCGGCCAGCACCGCGCAGGCCAGCAGGATCAGCGCGTGCAGCGGCGCGCCGAGGAACAGCAGGATGGCCTGCAGCAATTGCAGCCGTCCCATCGGGGTGAGGTTCGGCAGGCGCAGCAGCTGCCAGTACTGCATGTTGCCCGCACCCCATCGCTCGTCGCGGCGCAGGAATTCGGGCATGGCGGGCGGGTTCGCCTCCAGGCTGCCATCCTCCTCCGGCAGGCAGCGCACGCGCCAGCCGGCGGCCTGCAGGCGAACGGATTCCACCATGTCGTGGCTGAGGATGCGGCTGCCATCGGGCAGCGCCTCCAGCCGCGCATGCCGGCGGAACGGCTCGCAGCGGAGGATCGCGTTGTGGCCCCAGTACGGCCCGGCATCGAGCTGCCACCACGCCTGGCCGGTCGCCCAGGCGCGCATGCCTGCGCGCATGCCGAACTGGAACAGCCGCGGGAAGGCCGCCGTCGCGGGCCGGCCGACGATGAGCTGCTGCACGATGGCCAGGTCCGGCTCGGCTTCCATCACCGCCGCCAGCCGCAGCACGGCGCGCGGCGTCATCACGCTGTCGGCGTCGAGCGTGATGAGGAACTCCGCCTCGCCCGCGTGGCGGTCGAGGAAGTCCATGACGTTGCCGGCCTTGAAGCCGGCATTGTCGGCGCGCCGGCGGTAGTGGACGTGCGGATGCGCCGCCGCGAAATCCCGGATCGCCGTCTCCTCGGTCGCGGCCGCGTGCGGGTTCGCCGTGTCCGACAGCAGCCACAGCCGGAACCGGTCGCCCGCGCCGGCCTGCGCCAGCCCGTCCAGCAGCCGGCCGAGCGGCGGCAGCACGGCGGCCATGTCCTCGTTGCGGATGCAGACGCCGAGCACGGTGACCGCCCGCGGCGCGCCCGGCCGCGCGCGGCGCAAGGCCGGCAGCACGAAGCCCGGCGGGTCGCGGCTGCCGAGCAGGATGAGCAGGCCGACGAGCGAGTTCGCCGCCGACAGCGCCGCCCAGGGGATCACGAACGCCGCGGCGACCAGGATGAGCACTCCCGCGGTGCCGGGCGGCACGGCGCGCCAGGTCAGCCAGAGCAGCAGGATCGCGATCGCCGCGACGAGCGCACCGAACAGGGCACGGCGGAGCGGGGCGGATTCCTCGGTCACGCGCGCCTGATGCGCGCGGATCGTGGCGGGCGTGCGGCGGGTCAGAAGCCGGTCAGCAGGACGTCGAGCGCCTTGGTGATCGCGTCGCGCTGCGGTTCGAGGCTGCCGACGGGACGGCCGAGATCGCGCTTCGGCACGGCGGCGAAATACTGCGGGAACAGGATGTGCGGCTCGCCTTCGATGGTGAAAGCCGGGTTGAGGTCGCGGGACGCTTTCGGCGCCTGCTCCGCCGGAACGAGCGGGACGACGACGCGCGTCGCGAGGTGATCGTGGATCGTGTGCTGCACGTTCAGCACGAAGCCGACCTTGTCTCGCGTCCTGTGCAAGTCGAACCGCGCCATCGCGTCAGCACATTCTATACTTCGCCAGTGGAAGCCCGTGCTTTTCGACCCAGGCGTTCTGGTCGTCCATTGCTTCCTGGTTCTCTTCCGCCCATCGCCGCTCTTTCTCCGCCTTCACGGCGGCGCGAAGCGCGGCTTGCGAGATCGCGTCGGCATCCAGACCGAGCTCGCGCGCCTGATCGGCGAGGGGCACCTGCGTTTCCTCGAAACCGCTGCGGTCGGCAGAACGGGTATCATGCGTCGCCATGACGCCCTCCGTAGCCAGCCCAGGCGCCGTCGGCAACGACAAACAGCGTGCCCCGCAACCCTACCCCGCCACCCGCCGCACCCACACCTCGTAGATCCGCGGCCCCGCGAGCGCGACCAGCGCGACGGTCAGGATGCACAGCGACACCGGCCGCGTGACGAAGGTGGTCCAGTCGCCCTGGCTGATGGTCAGCGCCTGGCGCATCGCCTGCTCCGCCATCGGGCCGAGGATCATGCCGATCACCACCGGCGCCACCGGGAAGTCGAAGCGGCGCATGAACATGGCGATGATGCCGATGCCGTAGAGCAGCACCAGGTCCACCACGGAATTGCTGATGCCGTAGGTGCCTATCGTCGCGAAGACCAGGATGCCGGCGTAGAGCTGCGGCTGAGGAATCTTCAGGATGCGCGCCCACAGGCCCACCAGCGGCAGGTTCAGCACCACCAGCATGACGTTGGCGATGAAGAGGCTCGCGATCAGCGTCCACACCAGGTCGGCCTGCGCGGTGAACAGCAGCGGGCCGGGCTGGATGCCGTAGCTCTGGAAGGCGCTCAGCATGATCGCCGCCGTCGCGCTCGTCGGCAGGCCGAGGGTGAGCATGGGGACGAGGACGCCGGCGGCGGCGGCGTTGTTCGCGGCTTCCGGGCCGGCCACGCCCTCGATCGCGCCGGTGGTGCCGAACTCCCGCTGCGCGTCCGGCGAGGCGAGCTTCCGTTCGGCGTAGTAGCTCAGCATCGTCGGCATCTCGGTGCCGCCGGCGGGCATGACGCCGAAGGGGAAGCCGAGGCCGGCGCCGCGGATCCAGGGCCAGAAGCTGCGCTTCCAGTCCGATCCCGACATCATGATGCTGCCGACCGGCAGCACCTCCTGCTTTCCCTCCACGTGGCGCCAGGCGAGGTAGAGCGTCTCGCCCACCGCGAAGAGCGCGACGGCGACGAGCACGACATTCACGCCGTCAAGCAGTTCCGGGATGCCGAAGGTCAGGCGCGGCTGGCCGGTCTGGAGGTCTATGCCCACGAGGCCGAGCAGCAGCCCGAAGAACAGGCTGGTCAACCCGCGCAGCGCGCTGCCGCCGAGCACGGCGGAGACGGTGACGAAGCACAGCACCATCAGCGAGAAATACTCGGCCGGGCCGAGCTGCAGCGCCAGGTCCACGACGATCGGGCCGAGGAAGGCGATGCCGAGCGTGCCGACGGTGCCGGCGACGAAGCTGCCGATCGCGGCGGTCGCCAGCGCCGGACCCGCGCGGCCGTTCCGCGCCATCTTCGCCCCTTCCAACGAGGTGATGATGGAGCCCGATTCGCCCGGCGTGTTCAGCAGGATGGAGGTGGTGGAGCCGCCATACATCGCGCCGTAGAAGATGCCGCAGAACAGGATGAAGGCGCCGGTCGCGTTGACGCTGAAGGTGATCGGCAGCAGCAGCGCGATGGTCAGCGCCGGCCCGATGCCCGGCAGCACGCCGATCGCCGTGCCGAGGAAGCAGCCGAGCAGCGCCCAGCCGAGATTGCTCAGCGACAGCGCGTGGGAGAACCCGAGCGCGAGGCCGTTGATGGCGTCCATCACTCCGGCACTCCGAACACCAAACCCTCAACCACGCCCGCGCCGATGTTGACGCCGAGCAGCTTCACGAACAGCGCGTAGGCGCCGAGCGCGACGACGAAGGCGATGGCGAGATTGAGCAGGTGATTGCGGCTGCCGAAGGCGGCGGCGACGAGCGCGAACTGCACCGTCGCCGCGACGGTGAAGCCGAACGGTTCGATCAGCGCGAGGTTGGCGAGCAGCCCGGCCAGCAGCAGGCCGAGCGCGCGAAGGTTCAGCGGCGGCGCGCCCTGCAACTCCTCGATGTCGCGCGACCAGCCGCCGCGCAGCGCGACGGCGGTCAGCGCCGCGCCGAGCAGGACGAGGCCGGCCGCGACAACGTAGGGCACCGCCTTCGGCCCGACCTGCGCATAGATCGGCGAGGTCGGGATGACGCTCGCCTGCCAGGCCGCGAGCAGGCCGAGGGCGAGGACGAAGAGGGCGGCGCCGAGGTCGGCGCCGCGGTCGGAGCCGCCGTTCACCCCACGAGGCCGATGTCGCGCAGCACCTGCTCCGTCTCCGCCTGGTCGCGCGCCAGGAACTGCGTGAAGGCGTCGCCGGCGAGGAAGGCGTCGTCCCAGCCGCGGGTCTGCACGATCTCCCGCCACTGCGGCGTCGCGTGCAGCGCCGTCATCCAGTCCACCAGGGCCTGGCGCTGGGTCGCGTTGATGCCGGGCGCGCCGAATACGCCGCGCCAGTTGCCCATCACGATGTCCATGCCGCTCTCCTTCAGCGTCGGCACGCCGTCGAGGCTGCGGGTCTCGCCGGTGGTCGCCAGCGCGCGCATGCGCCCGGCCTTGATCTGCTCGGAGAACTCAGACACGCCGGAGATGCCGGCGCGGACCTGCGCGCCGAGGATTGCGGCCTGGGCCGGGCCGCCGCCGGCGAAGGCGACGTAGCTGCCCTCCCGCGCGTTGCGGCCGAGCGACTTCAGCATCAGGCCGAGGATGATGTGGTCAATGCCGCCGGCGCTGCCGCCGCCGATCGAGACCGCGCCGGGGTTGGCGCGCAGCGCGGCGAGCAGGCCCTGCAAGTCGCGCAGCTCGGAGCTGGCAGGGACGACGATCACGCCCGGCTCCGTCGTCATGCGTGCGATCGGCGTCACGTCCTTCAGCCCGACCGGCGTGCGGTTGGTGAGGACGGCGCCGACCATCACCGCGCCGCCGACCATGATCGCCTCGCCCCGGCCGCGGCGCTGGCTGACGAAGCGCGGCAGGCCAACGGTGCCGCCGGCGCCGCCGACATTCTCGAACTGGAAGTTCTGCACGAGGCCTGCGGCGCGCGAGGCCTGCTCGATCGCCCGTCCCAGCCCGTCCCAGCCGCCGCCCGGCCCGGCGGGGACGAAGACGTACATGCTGTTGAAGCGCTGCTGCGCCCGGGCGGGGCCGGCGAGGCCCGCGGCGCCGAGCGCGGCGGCGCCCAGGACGTGGCGGCGTCGGATGGTCATGTTTCCTCCGGTTCCTCCCGTTGGGGGCGGGCAGCGTTGCGCCGAAGCCTAGGCCAGTGGTCCCGGGCGCGCAAACCGGCTGCGGAACCGTTCGGCGACGCTGCGCGCTTGTCATGCGCCCGCAAGGAGTCCGGTCCATGAGCGACCCCGGCCAGCCCGCGCTGAAGCGCAGCATCGGCCCCTTCCAGCTCTTCGCCTACACGCTGGGCGGCATGCTCGGCGCGGGGATCTACGGGCTGGTCGGGCGCGCGGCGGGGGAGCTGGGATCGGCGGTCTGGCTCGGCTTCGTCGTCGCGATGGTCGCGGCTCTGCTGACCGGGCTGTCCTACGCCTCGCTCGGCAGCCGGTATCCGCGCGCGGGGGGGGCGGCCTACGTCACCGGGCGCGCCTTCGCCTGGCCGCTGCTGACCTGGACGGTGGGACTGGCGGTGATGGCTTCCGGCCTCACCTCGGTCGCCACGCAGTCGCGCGTGGTGGCCGCAAACCTGACGGCGCTGTTCGGGTTGCAGGCGGTGCCGACCGTCGTGCTCGCGCTCGGCTTCCTGCTGATCGTCGCCGGGATCGTGCTGCGTGGCATCCGCGAGAGCATGTGGCTGAACATCGTCTGCACGGCGATCGAGGGACTGGGCCTGGTGCTGGTGATCATCGTCGGCATCCCCTACTGGGGCACGCAGGACCTGTTCGAGACGCCGACCGGCGACGCGATCGGGCTGACCTTCCTGATGACCGGCGCGATCCTCACCTTCTTCGCCTTCATCGGCTTCGAGGACACGCTGAACGTCGCGGAGGAGGCGCGGGAGCCGCGCACGACGCTGCCGATCGGCATCGTCTCCGCGATGCTGGCCGCGACCGTGCTCTACATCGCGGTGGCGATCACCGCCGTCTCCGTCGTGCCGTGGCGGGAGCTGGCGGCGGCGCCGGGGCCGCTGGTCGAGGTGATGGCCCGCGCCGCGCCCTGGTTCCCGGGCTGGGGCTACGCAGCGATCACGCTCTTCGCCGTCGCGAACACGGCGCTGCTGAACTACGTCACCGCGTCGCGCCTGCTGCTGGGCATGGCGCGCGGCGGGCTGATGCCGGAAGCCTGCGCGCGCATCCACCCGACGCGCCACACGCCGCATGTCGCGACGCTGGCGCTGCTGCCGGTGGTCGCCGCGCTGGTGCTGGCGGGCGACATCGGGCAGCTCGCGGCGGCGACGGTGCTGCTGCTGCTCGCGGTGTTCACGGTGGTGAACGTCGCGCTGATCGTGCTGAAGCGCCGGCCGGAGGAGCCGAAGGGCGGGTTCGAGGTGCCGGTGATCGTGCCGGCCGGCGGCGCGCTGGTATGCGGCGCGCTGCTGGTGAACCGCGTGCTGTCGGGCGACTGGCGCGCGCCCGCGCTGGCCGGCGCGCTGCTGGTGATCGTGCTGCTGGCCTACGCGGTGCTGCGCCCGCAGGCGACGCCGGAGGCGATGGAGGCGTGATGCCGCTTGCCGCGCCCGCCTCGGCCGCCGCATCCTGACAGCCCGAACAGGACGGATCGCCGCATGACCCCTGGCCGCCACCCGGCCGGCGCGCTCGCGCTGGCCGCCCTGATGCTCGCCTGGCCCGCCGCCGCGCAGCTCGCGCCGAAGCGCACGGCCGCGGAGGAGCGGAGCGTGGTGCTGGTGAACCGCCACCTGGAGACGGTGCGGGAAGCCTATCTCTCGGCGAGCACGGAAAGCCAATGGGGTCCGGACCGCCTCGGCACGGCCACGCTCGCGGCCGGCGAGGACGCGACGGTGACGGTGCCGGGCGGCTGCCTGGCCGACATCCGGATCGTCTTCCCGAACGGCGCGGCGGAGGAGCGGCGAGCGGTGGACCTCTGCGCGACGCCGCGGGTCGTGCTGCGCCCGGGCTGGACGGTGGCGGAGAACCTCGGCGAGGAGGACGACCCGGCGATGCCCGCCGCGACCGCCTTCCTGCGCGTGCGCAACGCCGGCCGGCTGCCGATCGTGGAGCTCTATGCCTTCCCGCCGGGCGGCGAGCGCGGCGAGGACCGGCTGGGCGACGACATCCTGCCGATCGGCGCGACATTCGAGATCGAGCCGGAAGACGCGAATGCCTGCGCCGCCGACCTCCTCGCGGTGTTCCGCGACGGGCGGGAGGTGGCGCGGCCGGGGGTGGATCTGTGCTCCGGCGAGGAGATCGAACTGCGATGAGAAGGCTGATCCTCGCCCTGCTGCTGCTGGCCGCGCCCGCGGGCGCGCAGGGCGTGCCGGAGGCGACCCGCGGCGCCTGGTTCGCCGGCGACTGCGCAGACCCGACGGCGATGCTGGTGATGAGCGGCCGCGCCGCGGCGCGGGTGGATACCGAGACGGAATCGCGCCTGTTCCGCTTCACCGAGACGCGCCCCGTCGCGGGCTGGACGCTCGGCGTCGGCACCGGCGCGGAGGCGCCGCGCCTGCTGTTCCGCCCCGCGGCGGAGGGGTTGGAGACGATCGAGCCGGAGGCGAAGACGCGCGACGACCGGCTGCCGGGCGACGTGCCCCCCGCCGTCTGGCGCCGCTGCGACACGCCGCCGGCCGCGCTGGCGGCGCTGCATGGCGAGGGGATCGCCTTCATGGGCGCGCTGGAGCAGCTCGAAGCAGGGTGCGCCGGCGCGATGGGCGCCTGCGCGGAGGCGATCGTGCGGGTCGGCGATGTCAGCGGCGACGGGCGGCTCTCGGCGGCGGAGCTGGCGCGGCTGGCGCGCGGCGCGGCGTGGCTGGTGGCGGTGCAGGAGGGTGCCACGAACGAGGTGCTGGCGGGTGCGGTGGGCGCGGGGGCGCTGGGCGGCATCCTGGCGGCGCGGCTGGTCGTCGAGAGCCTGGACTACGACGGCGACGGGCGGATTTCCGCGCAGGAGCTGGCGCAGGATCGCGCCACGGCATTCGGGCGCGTGGCGGGGACGGCGGAAGGGCGGCCGCTGCGGCTGGACGGGCTGCTGGAAGGGGCGGGGATGCTGCGCGGGTTGTTCGAGGGGTTGGCCGGGCGCTGAGCGGCTTCGCGGCGACGCCGGCCGGCGTCAATCCGCCGCCGTGTCGGAGAATCCGCTGCCGTCGTGCTCGCCGAGACGCGGTGCGCCGGCGCGGGGATGCGGGCGTTCGCCGTCGAAGCTCAGCGGCAGGGCGACGAGGGGGAAATCCTCGCCGGGGGGCGTGACGAGCATGCCCATCGCCTGCGACTGGGGTTCGTCCAGCAGCTCGGGCACGGTGTTGATCGGCGCGCAGGGGACGCCGGCGGCGACGAGGCGGTCCAGCCATTCGCGGCGCGGTCGCGTGCGCAGCACGGCGCGCAGCGGTCCGAGCAGCGCGTCCTTGTTGACCAGGCGCTGGCGGTTGGTGGCGAAGCGCGGGTCGTCCGGCCATCCGGGGTTCCCGACCTCCTCGGCCAGCTTGCGGAACAGACGGTCGTTGCCGCAGCAGATCAGGAACGGGCCGTCCGCCGCGTCGAAGGCCTCGTACGGCACGAAGTCCGGGTGGCCGGAGGCGTGGCGTTCCGGCTCCTTTCCCTGGTTGACGTACGCGCTGATCTTCTGGCCGGCCCAGAGGAACGCCGTCTCAAGGAGCGAGGTGTTCACGACGCAGCCGCGGCCGGTGCGGTGGCGCTGCTGAAGCGCGGCGAGCGCACCGATCACCGTCCACATCCCCGTGCCCTGGTCCACCACGCTCGCACCCATTCGCACCGGCGGGCCGCCGGGCTCCCCGGTGATGGAGGACAGGCCGCCGAAGGCCTGCAGCAACGGCTCGTAGCCCGGGCGGTCCTTCAGCGGGCCGCGATGGCCGAAGGCGCCCATCGCGCAGTAGATCAGCCGCGGATGGCGCGCCGTCGTCGCCTCCGGCCCGAGGCCGAGCGCCTCCGGCACGCCGGGGCGCATGTTGTGGACGAGGATGTCGGCCTCCGCGAGGAGCGCGTGCAGCGCCTCGACGCCGTCCGGCGTCTTCAGGTCCAGCGCGACGCTGCGCTTGCCGCGGTTGAACTCGTGGAAGTTGAGCGCATCGCCGCGGCGGAAGGCGGGGCCCATCTGGCGCGCGTCGTCGCCGCCCGTCGGCTTCTCCACCTTGATCACCTCGGCGCCGAGGTCGGCGAGGATGGCGCCGGCGAAGGGGCCGGAGAGCACCTGGCCGATCTCGACGACGCGGATGCCGGCCAGCGGCGGGGTCATTCGGGCGCGCCCGGCATCACGCGGCGTCCTGCCGGCGCGCGCGATACGCGGCGAGGGTGCCGGCGTGCATCACGCGGCCGTTCAGGCGGCGGCCGATGAGGCGTTCGGCCATCCGCGCGCATTCCACCAGCGCGTCCAGGTCCACGCCGGTCTCGATGCCGAGTTCGTGGCACATGAACACCATGTCCTCCGTGCAGATGTTGCCCGCCGCGCCGGCATCGCCGTGTGCGGCGAAGGGGCAGCCGCCGAGGCCGGCGATGCTGCTGTCGAACAGGTCCACGCCCATCTCCAGCGCGGCGAGGACGTTGGCGGCGCCGAGGCCGCGCGTGTCGTGCAGGTGCAGGCCGATGCGCGTGTCCGGCACCGCGTCCCGCACCTCCTCCACCAGGCGCCGCGTCGCGTCCGGGTTCGCCCAGCCCATGGTGTCGGCGAGGAAGAGCTGCGGCAGGGGGAGGCCGCGTTCGGCGCAGATGTCGCGCGCGTAGCGGGCGAGGGCGACGACGCGCGCGGCCGGGATTTCGCCTTCGTAGTTGCAGCCGAAGGCGGCCATGACGATGGCAGAGCGCACGGGCACGCCGGCTTCGGCGTAGAGGTCGTGCCAGCGGCGCTGGCGCGCCGCCATCTCCTCCGCGGAGCAGCCGTTGTTGCGGCGCGCGAAGGCATCGGAGGCGTAGAGCGAGATCTTGCCGTGCAGGTCCACGCCGGGCGTGGCGCGCGCGCGGGCGAAGCCCTGCTCGTTCAGCCAGAGGCCGGTGTATTCGACGCCTGGCTTCCGGCGGATCGCGGCGAAGAAGGCTTCGCTGTCGGCCATCTGCGGGACGTGCTTCGGGCTGACGAAGGAGGCGACCTGGATGTGGCGCAGCCCAGTCTCGGCCAGTGCCTCAACGAGGCGGACGCGGTCGGCGAGGGGGTAGGTGGTCTTCTCGATCTGGAAGCCTTCGCGGGGGCCTTCCTCGCGGAATTCGACTCGGCTGGGGCGGGTGGGCATGGGGGGTGTTCCGTGTGGCCGTGGCTGCAGGATCGGCGTGGGGTGCGGTGGGGTGCAAGGCTGTTCGACAGCTTGCGCTTCGCGTGCCCCCTCTCCCGCAAGGAAAAAGGGAGTGCTTGCGGTCTTCTACGGGTTGAGGCGTTTCCAGAAGCTCGGCGCGGCGCCGGGGAGCGTGGGGTCGGCGGCGATCAGGCGGAGTGCGTGGTTGAAGAAGATGACGAAGCGGTCGGCGTGGTGCGGGGTGCCGATCGGGTATTGGCGCATGCGCCAATGGTTCGCCTGCGCGGTCTGCTCGTACACCGAGCCGGCATTGTAGGCGCAGGCGACGACGGGCGGGTCGAGGCGCGTGCGGGCGGCCTGGCTGGCGATGTAGAGCGCGCCGGCCTCGATGGAGGTGGCGGGGTCCTTCAGCAATTCGGCGGTGATGCGCAGCGCGGAGGTCGTGCCTTGCGGCACGGGGATCACCTGGCGCGCGGTGCTGATCAGCGTCTGCATGAGGCCGACGGAGACGCGGTGGGGCGTGCGCTCGTCGCCGTTCCAGCCCGGCTCCTCGCGGCGCGCCCGGGCCGCGGCCGTGGGGCTGGCGTAGAGCCGGGTGGCGCCGAGCACCTCGGTGCAGGCGGTGGCGACGAGGAGCTCGATCGGCACGCCGGTCTTCGTCGCGGCGCGGCGCAGTTCGTCGCCGAACCAGTCGAAGGCGCGACGCGCGGCAACCGGCGCTACGGCGGCGCCGGGCATCGGCTTGCCGGCGACGACCAGGCCCGCTTGGGTGAGCTTCCAGCGGCAGCCGCCGGGGAACACGGCGTGTTCCGCGACCAGGCTCGGCAGCGCGGCGTCGAGCACGGCGGCGGCGGTCGCGTAGCCGGTGCGCCGGGCCGGGCGTTCGGCGAAGGGGGCGGGGTGGATTGCGACGCTGGGGGTGGGCATGGCCCTCCGGCTCCTCTCAAGCTTCGGAGAGGACTTTATGCCTAGATACATAGGAATGCAAGCGGAATTGACGCCGGCCGGCGCAGGTCTTGACCCGTACCCTGTCGCCCCTGCGAAAGCGGGGGCCCACCCTCCCGCCGTTCCGACACGCGACACGGTGGGTTCCCGCTCACGGGGGAACGACAGAGAGAAGCGCTGAGGATCAACGCCGGCTTGATACCGACCGGCTGAAGTTCTGACCCTTTCGATGTCGCCCCCGCGAAAGCGGGGGCCCACCTTCCCGCCGTCTCGACACGCGGCGCGGTGGGTTCCCGCTTTCGCGGGAACGACAGGAAATGGATCAAGAGTTGCGCCGTTCGATATGAGTGGCGTGCGTTGCGGGAGTGCCGAAGACGCTTACGGCGCCCCCACCCCGGCCCTCCCCCGCAGAGTGGCAGGGAGGGAGGGAATGTCAGGCCCTTGCGAGGAGGGTGCGGATGCGGGGGGCGTCGTTGGGGGGGACGGAGATGCGAAGTTCGCAACCCTCGGCGGCCTGGCCGATCTCGGCGCCGCTGCGGTCCACCGGGCCGTCGCGGACCAGGCCTTCGAGGGCGATCTTGGCGGCCTCGTTGCTGGCGAAGCTGCGGCGGAGGGTGACGGCGTCGGCGACCGGGCCGCTGCGCTCCATCAGGCGCTCGGGCGGGACGGCGCGGGCGCCGCTATCGGCGGTGGTGGCGGGCGGGTCGCTGGCCGGGAAGGTACCGGCCATGGCGATGTCGGTGACCTGGTCGAGGCTCTTGGGTTCGGCGGGCATGGTCGGGTCCCCCTTCGGGCGGTGTCGCGGAGGGAAACGCCCGGTCGCGGCGGGGGTTCAGGGCGGGTCGTGCGTATCCCGCAACAAGGGCGGGAGCGGCCAGGAGGCGGGCCAGGGCGCCCAGGGCGAGGGATCGTCCGGGCGGAGGCGTAGGAGCAACGCGTCCGCTCCGACGGATGTGGCTTTGGGGGTGCCCTCGGGGGTGCCCTGCACCGGAGGGGGTCGGCCCGGAGCAGGTCGGCCCGGAGGGGGTGGCACCGGAGGGGGTGGCACGGGCGACGGACCCTCGGCGGGCGGTGGCGGTGCGGGGGCGCCGCAGCCGGACAGGCCCATCGGGCACCCGTTGAGCTGGTAGCCGGCTTCGGTGGCCGGTAGCGAGACGAGCGCGGCGGCGGCCGCGCCGCCGGTGCCGCCGAGCGTGCCGACGAGGAAGGCGGAGCCGCCGCGGGCGAGGAGGCCGAGGCGCCCGGCCTCGATCGTGCCGACGGCGGGGGCGCCGTCGAGCAGGAGGAAGACGGGGGAGCCGCCGGCCGCGATGTCGAAGGCCGCGCCGGCGGCGGGGGAGGTGCCGACCGGGCCGAAGGCGGCGAGCTGCGTCGGCTGGGCGGCGGCGGGGAGGCCGGGGAGGTCGGGCGCGAGGCCTGGCGGAATGGCGGCGAGGCCGGCCGCGCGGGTGTCGAGGATCAGGACGGGCAGGCGGGCGGGGTCGAGCGGGGCGAGGGTGGCGCGGGGACCGGCGACCAGGCCGCCGGGGGCCGCGAGGAGCACGGCGCGGCCGGCGCGGAGCGCGGTGCCGTCGAGGGTCATCGGGCCGGTGGCGCTGACGGTGATCGTCTCGGCGGCGATCTCGGCGGGCAGGGTGAGGGGGCCGGCCGTGGCGAGGGCGAGGCCGGCACCGGCGCTGCCGCCGAAGCTCGGGACGGTGTTGCCGGCGCCGGCGAGCGCGACGGCGCCGGCGGCGTGGGCGGTGAGGCCGGCGCCGAGGGTGAGGCCGGCGCCCGTGGCGGATTGCGTCACGTCGCCGGAGAGCGCGAGCAGCAGCGCGGGGCCGCTGGCGGCGACGGGGACGAGGATCGCGATGCGCTCGGCCTGGAGAGCGAGGGCGCCGGAGATGTCGAGCGGGCCGGTGATGTCGAGCGGGCCGCCGGCGGCGAGGCGGAGCGCGCCCGCGCGGCCGGACAGCGCGGCGACGCGGTGGTTCGCGGATTCGAGGGTCGCGGTGCCGGCGATGTCGAGGGCGAGCACCTGCGTGCGCAGCGCGCCGGTGGATTCGGAGAGGCCGCCGGCAAGGGTGAGCGCGACCTCGGGCGCGGCGAGGAGGCCGGCGAGGCGGAGGTCGGCGGTGTCGGCGTTGTTCAGGCGCCAGGTGGCGGCGGCGGTGCCGCCGGCGGCGCCGACGAGGTTCGGGCCGTCCAGGATCACGCTGCCGTTCGGCGCGCGGGCGATCAGGATCGGCGCCTGGATGAAGCCGAGGAGCTGGCGGAGGTCGCCGCTGGCGGTGAGCGTCATCGTGCCGAGCGAGCGGGCGCTGCCGAAGAGGGCGAGGGTGCCGGAGGTGGCCAGCGTGAGGTCGCCGGCGACGGTGGCCGTGCGGAGAGTGGAGATCGCGTTGCCGGGTGCGTCGAGGGTGACGGGGCCGGCGGAGGAGAGGGTGAGGCTGTCGGTGCGGATGGTCGCGAAGGGCGATTGTGTGAGGGCGCCGCCGGTGGTCAGGCCGAGCGACGGCAGCGCGAGCGGGGCGGTGAGCTGCAGCGCGGTGGAGGTGCGCAGCGCAAGGCCGCGCGCGGTGACGGTGCCGAGGGCGCGGATGGCGTTGGCCTGTGCCTCCAGCGAGACGGTGCCGCCGGAGGAGAGGTGCAGCAGGTCCGCGGCGATGCCGGCTGGCGTCTGGGTGATCGCGCCGCCGGCGGCCAGCGTGACCTCCGGCGCGGCGAGGTCGCCGGCGCGCAGGGCGGTGGTGGTGGACAGGCGGTAGGCGGTGCCGGCGCGGCCGGAGACCGCGGCGACGGCGTTGCCGACGGCGTCCAGGCGGACCTCGCCTGCGGCCTCGGCGCGCAGTTCGGGGGTCGCGATGCGGCCGGCATCCTGCGTCACGTCGCCGGCGGTGGCGCGGAGCGTGGCGGCGGGGGCGTCGAGGTTGGCGGCGAGGCGGAGGGCGGGTGCGGAAAGGGCTAGGCCGCCGCCGGCATCGAGCGGGCCCGTGACGTCGAGCGGCGTGTCGCTCGCCAGTGCGAAGGATCGCGCGGCGCCGGAGGGGAGCAGTGCGGCGACGCGGTTGCCGGGGCCGTCGAGGGCGACGTCGCCGGTGATCGCGTTGATGCGCAGGCGGTCGGCGGCGATCGTGCCGGTGGTCTGGACCAGGGAACCGCCGGGCGTCAGCGTGACCTCGGGCGCGGTGAGCGGGCCGGCGAGGCGGAGCGTGCCGGAGGTGGCGAGGGAGAAGGCGGTGCCGGCCGCGCTCGCGCCGAGCGCGTCCACGATGTTGAGCGGATCCTGCAGGGCGACGGCGCCGGTGGCGGCGGCGCGGAGGAGGCCGGTGATGAGGAGGGCGTCGGTCTCCTGCGTCAGGTCGCCGCGGGTGGACAGCGTGACGGAGGCGGCGCGTACGGGGCCGTCGAGGGTGAGGCTGCGGCCGGCATCGAGGGTGACGGCGTCGCGCGCGCTGCCGGAGAGCCGCGCGACGGCGTTCAGCGTGGAATCGAGGATCGCGGCGCCGTTCGGGACGGTGACACGGAGACGCTCGGCGAGCAGGCGCGACGAGGCGGATTGGGTGAGGCTGCCGGTGTCGAGCGTGAAGGACGCGACGGGCGCGGCGACGGTGCCGGCGAGGTTCAGCGAGGCCGCGTTGCGGAAGGCGAGGCCGTCGCGGGCGGTCGCGTCGGCCAGCGTCGCGACGCGGTTGGCGGCTTCGAGCGCGACGGCGCCGTTCGGGGCGTCGAGCGAGAGCGTGGCGGCGGTGACCGGCGCGGCGGCGTCCTGCGAGATGCCGCGGCTGGCGGTGAGCTCGGTGGTGGTCGCGCTCGTCAGCGGGGCGCGCAATGCCATCGCGTTGCCGCTGGTGAGGCGGATGCTGCCGGCGGTGACCGGGCCGTCCACGGGGAGGCCCAGCGCGGATGCCACGTCGAAGCGCGTCGCGGCGGCGCCGCCAGCGAGCGCGCGGATGGCATTGGTGCCGGCATCCAGGCGCACCGCGCCGGCGCGGCTCTCGGCGAAGAGGGTGCCGGCGAGGATGCGGGCGGATTGCGTGATGTCGCCGCCGGAGCGGAGCACCAGGTCGCCGGTGACGTTCAGCGTGCGCTCGATGGAGATGCCGTCGCCGGGGCCGGTGGTTTCCAATGTCAGCGGGCCGGTGGCCTTGGTGACGGGGGCGCGCACGCGGATGGCGCGGTCGGCGCTGAGCGTCAGGGCGCCGGGGGTGGCGGCGATGGTGGCGGCGGTGATCTCGGCGGGCTCCGTGGAACCGGAGAGGGCGGCGACGATGTGCAGCGAATCCGGGTCCACGAGGACGCGCCCCGCATCCAGCGTGCCGTCGAGGGCCAGGGCGCGGCGGGAGGAGATTTCGGCCTCGCGCGCGCGGACGGTGCCGCGCATCTCCGTGCGGTCGGCGGCGTGGACGATGACGCTGTCGCCGCGGAGCGTGGCGCCGGGGGCGACGGTCGTGCGGGCGGAGAGGTTTTGCGGGGCGCCGATGCGGCTGGTGGCGGCGGCGCCGACCGTCAGCTGGCCGGATGCGTCGAGGGTGCTGCCGGCGGGGACGAGGATTCCGGCGCCGGGGGCGTTCGCGGTGACCGTGGCGGCGGTGACGGCGCCGCCGGCGGTGACGACGTGCTCGATGACGTCGGAGGCGGCGCGGGCGGTCAGCAGGACCTGCCCGCCCTCCGCCGCGATCGTGCCGGCGTTGGTGGCGAGGCCGGTGCCGGTGATGTCGAGCGAGAGCAGGCCGTCGCCGCCGAGGTCGAGGGTGACGGCGGTGCCGCCGGCGATCGCGACGCGGCCGAGGCGCGCGTTGATCGTGCCGCGGTTCGCCGCATGGGGGGCGACGAGGGCGGCGAGGCCGGCATCGCGCACGGTGATGGTGCCGTGGTTCTCGACGCGGGCGCCGGGGCGGGGCGCGCCGTCGAAGGCCAGGCGGCCGGCCATGAAACTGGCGTTGGTGGTGGTGGAGGCGGTGGCGATGAGGGAGGCCACGTCCACCTGCGCGCCGGCCATGAAGGTGACGCCGTTGGGGTTGGTGATGGCGACGCCGCCGTTGGAGGTGAGGCGGCCGGCGATGGCCGAGGGGTCCGGGCCGGTGACGCGCTGGAGCGACCAGGAGGGGGGGCTGGGCTGGCGGATGTCCACCTGGTGGGTGGGGCCGATGTCGAAGCCGCGCCATTCGATCACCGCGCGGCCGGTGGTCTGGTTCACCTGCGTGCGGGTGGGGGTCTGGGTGATGGTGGCGGCGCCGGCGACGGTGGTGCCGCCGCTGGGGACCTGCGCTTCGGCGAGGCTCGGTGCGAGGAGGGCGGTGGTGGCGAGGAGCAGGCGTCGCATGGGACGAGTTTGCGACAGGTGAACTCGCGGCGCCAGTCGGAATGATGTCGTAACCACTGCGCTTCAGTCGGGCATTCGTGAAGGCTTGTTGCGCGCGTCAACGTATGCATTGATGAATGCGTGGGAGCCACCCCGAAACCCGTCGCGCGCCTGCCGACCGCCGCCGAGGCCGCGCATCGGCGCCTCCGCGCGATGATCCTGGACAACCAGCTGCCGCCCGGCGCGCAGCGGCTGGAAGCGGAGCTGGCGCTGGAACTCGGCTTGTCGCGCACGCCGGTGCGGGAGGCGATGCTGCGGTTGCAGGCCGACGGGCTGGTGACGGTGACGCCGCGGCACGGCATGCGGGTGGCCGCCGTCTCGCCGGCCGACATGCGCGAGATCTACGACGTGCTGGAGAGCCTGGAGCCGATGGCGGCCGAGCTGGTGGCGCGGCGCGGGCTGAAGCCGGCGGCGCTCGCCCCGCTGCGGCGGGCCTGCGACGCGATGGAGACGGCGCTGGGGCGGGAGGACCGGCCGGCCTGGGCGCGGGCGGACGAGGCGTTCCATCGCGGGCTGCTCGACCTCTGCGGCAACGGGCGGCTGGCATCCATGGTGATGCAGGTGTGGGAGCAGTCGCATCGCGCGCGGATGTTCACGCTGAACCTGCGGCCGCTGCCGGCGGCCTCGACGGCGGAGCACCGCGCGATCACCGAGGCGATCGCGGCGGGCGATGCGGATGGTGCGCGGGAGACCTTCCGGCTGCACCGGCGGCGCGGCGGGGCGGAACTGATCGCGTTGATCGAGCGGAGCGGGCTGGCATGGGTATAGCGTCGAACAGCGTGCGCGTGGCGCTGATGCCGGGGGATGGCATCGGCGTGGAGGTAATGGACGCGGCGGCGGGGGTGCTGGAGAAGCTCGTGAAGCGGCACGGGCTGGGGCTGAGCACCGAGACGCTGGCGGCCGGCGCCTTCGCCTATCGCGAGACCGGCACGGCGATGAGCGAGGAGGTGTTCCGGCGCGCCGAGGCGAGCGACGCGATCCTGCTCGGCGCGATGGGATGGCCGGGCATCCGCTACCCGGACGGGACGGAGATCGCGCCGCAGCTCGACCTGCGCTTCCGCCTCGGGCTCTACGCCGGCGTCCGGCCGATCCGCGCGATCCCCGGCGTGCCGCTTGCGCTGGCGCATCCGCGCGCGAAGGACATTGACCTGGTGATCCTGCGGGAGAGCACGGAGGGGCTGTTCTGGGCGCGCGGCCGCGGCGAGATGGTCGGGGACCGCGAGGCGCGCGACACAATGGTGATCACGCGGGCGACGACCGAACGCCTGTCGCGCTTCGCCTTCAGGCTGGCGGAACGGCGCGCGGCGCGGCTCGGGCGGGCGCAGAAGGTGACGCTGGTGGACAAGGCGAACGTCTTCACCAGCATGGCCTTCATGCGGAAGGTCTTCCGCGAGGTGGCGGCGGAATTTCCCGGCGTGCCGGCGGGCGAGCACTACGTGGATGCGATGGCGCTCGACCTGGTGCGGCGGCCCTGGGACTTCGACGTGCTGCCGATGGAGAACATGTTCGGCGACATCCTCTCCGACCTCGGCGCGGGGCTGGTGGGGGGGATGGGGTATGCGCCCTCCGCGGATGTGGGCGACACGCATGCGGTGTTCCAGCCGAGCCACGGGACGGGACCGGACATCGCGGGCAAGGGTGTGGCGAACCCGACGGCGATGATCCTCTCGGCGGCGCTGATGCTGGACTGGCTCGGCGCGCGCGGGGCGGGGCAGGCGTGGAGCGATGCGGCGACGGAGCTGGAAGGCGCGGTGGACGCGGCCTTCGCGAACGGGCTGCGGACGGCGGAGTTCGGCGGGGTCGGCACGCTCGACGCGGCGCGGGCGATCGCGGAGCGCATCCCGGGATGAGGCTCGCGGTCGTCGGCTGCGGCTATTTCTCGCGCTTCCATCGGGAGGCGTGGTCGCGGCTGCCGGTGGAGGTCGTGGGCGTGTGCGACGCGGATGCGGCGAAGGCCGAGGCCGCCGCGCGGGATTTCCCGGGTGCGCTCAGCTTCGTGGACGCGGCGGCGATGCTGGATGCGGTGCGGCCGGATCTCGTGGACATCGTCACGCCGCCGGGGACGCATGCGGACCTCGTCGGGCTGTGCGCGGCGCGCGGCGTTGCGGCGATCTGCCAGAAGCCGCTGGCACCGGACCACGCGACGGCGGTCGGGATCGTGGAAGCGGCGGAGCGCGCCGGCATCACGCTGCTGGTGCACGAGAATTTCCGCTTCATGCCGTGGTTCATGGAAGCCGACCGCCTGGTGCGCGAGGGCGCGGTGGGGGAGCCGCTCGACATCGCCTTCCACCTGCGCTCCGGCGACGGGCAGGGCGAGGACGCGTATCTCGCGCGGCAGCCGTATTTCAGGACCATGCGGCGCTTCCTGATCCATGAGACGATCATCCACCTGATTGACGTGTTCCGCATGATCTTCGGCGAGGTCGCGGGCGTCTTCGCGCGGCTGCGCACGCTGAACCCGGTGGTGGCGGGGGAGGATGCGGCGACGGTGCTCTTCGCCTTCGCCGATCCCCGGCGCCAGGGAATCGTGGACGGCAACCGGCTGCTGGACCACCCGAGCGACGATCCGCGCATGACGAACGGCGTGCTGACGGTGGAGGGCACGGGCGGCGGGCTGCGGGTGGATGGCTACGGGCGGATCTTCGTGCGGGCGCAGCGCGGGGTTGAGCGCGAGCACGCCTATCCCTGGGAGAACCGGGGCTACGGTGGGGATTGCGTCTTCCGCCAATGCGCGGCGGCGCTGGCGCATCTGCGGGACGGCGCGAAGGTGCCGAACGCGGCGCGGGCATGGCTGCGGAACATGGAAGTGGAGGAGGCCGCGTACCGCTCGGCGGCGGAGGGGCGGTTCGTGGTGGTGTGAGTTTTTGGGGGACGGGTTTCCCCCACCCCGACCCTCCCCCGCAAATGCGGGGGAGGGAGAAGAAGAATGGCGGAGGAGAGGTCCATGGCGCTGGTCACGACACGACGTATGGCATTGCTGGGGACGCTGGCGCTGCCGGCGGTCTCGCGCGCGCAGCAGCCGCGGACGCTGCGGCTGAACCACACGGACACCGAGGTCGGCGCGCGGCAGGAGGCGGCGAACCTGTTCGCGCGCCGCGTGCAGGAGCTGACGGATGGGCAGTTCCGCGTGCAGGTCTATCATTCCGGGCAGCTCGCCAACGATGCGCGCAGCCTGGAGCAGGTGGCGGTGGGCTCGATTGACCTCGCGATCACCGGCGTCATCACCTACGCGACTCATACGCGGCCGCTGAACCTGGTCGCGCTGCCCTACCTGGCGGAGACCTATGAGCAGGGGTGGCGGCTGTATGACAACTCGCGATTCATCGCCTCGCAGAAGGAGGCGCTGGTCGGACGCGGGATGCGGGTGATCGGCGATTGGGAGGCGGGGTTCCGCAGCTTCTCCACCACCTTCGCCCTGCCCTCGCCGGCGGCGGCGCGCGGCCGGAAGCTGCGCATCGCGCCGGTGGACATGGTGCGCTGGATCATGGAGAGCCAGGGCTGGAACCCCGTGGTGCTGCCGGTTACGGAGGTGTACCTCGCCATCCAGCAGGGCACGGTGGACGGGCAGGAGAACCCGGTGGACACCATCTTCAGCCAGCGCTTCTTCGAGGTCGCGCGGCACATCACGCTGTCCAACCACGTCTATTCGCCGCTCTGGCTCTGCTGCGCGGAGCGGACATGGGGCACGTTGCCACAGCCCGCGCGCGACGCGCTGATGCAGGCGGGGCGGGAGAGCGGGATGCAGAACCGCCGGCAGGTCGCGGCGAATGACGACCGGCTGCTGGAACAGATGACGGCGCGCGGCGCGGTGGTGAACCGGCCGGACCTGTCCGCCTGGCGCGCGGCGTCGCAGGGGGCGGTCGCGCGGGCGCGGCAGGAATACGGGGCGGAGAACGTGGACCGCTTCATCGAGGAGGCGGGGGCGCTGAGGGCGAGGGCGTAGGGGATGGTGGCGCGTTCTTCTCCCTCTCCCGCTCGCGGGGCAGGGTCGGGGTGGGGGGGTGCGCTGCGTTCTGCCGCGTCTCGCCGGCCCCCCACCCAACCCTCCCCCGCGAGGGGGGAGGGCTTTCGGGTGCGCGGGTGGTGATGGTGCGCGCTTTCGACGGGCTCTGCGCCGCGCTCGGCCGTGCGCTGGACCTGTTCCTCATTGTCGGCGGCGGTGGGCTCATCGCCGTCGTGATGGCGAACGTGGTCGCGCGCTACGTGTTCAACATCTCGCTCGCCTGGGTGAACGAGATGGGGGAGTTCACGCTGCTCTGGCTGACCTTCCTGGGCGGCGCGCGGGCGGTGCAGCTCGGCGCGCACCTGGCGATCACGGAGCTGGTGGATGCGGCGGGGCCGCGCGCGCGCATCGTGCTGCGCTGGATTGCGGAGCTGACGGCGGCCGCGGTGCTCCTCGCCTTCCTCGTCTGGGGCACGGCGCTGTCGCGGCAGATGATGGGGCAGACGCTGTCGGTGACCTACATCCCGATCGGGCTGGCGTACGCGGCGATGCCGGTCGGCGCGGCACTCGGGCTGCTGTTCATCGCGCGGCGGCTGCTGGGACACGCATGAGCCTCTTCCTCGGCTGCTTCGCGATCTTCATGGGCGTCGCGCTGCTGGGCGTGCCGCTGGTCTGGGCGCTGACGGTCTCGACCTTCGCCTACATGGCGCTGTCGCCGAACTTCTACATCGAGGAAGGCATGCTGCTGGCCTTCATCGGCGGCGTGGAGCCGTTCCACCTGCTGGCCGTGCCGATGTTCATCGTGGCCGGCGAGATCATGGTGGCGGGCGGCGTCGGCACGCGCATGATTGACTTCGCGACGAAGGCGCTGGGCTTCCTGCGCGGGGGGCTGGGCGTCGTCACCGTGTCCTCCTCCATGCTGTTCGCGGGCGTGTCGGGCAGCGCGGTGGCGGACAGCGCCGCGATCGGGTCGGTGATGATCCCTGGGATGAAGCGGCGCGGCTACACGAAGGAGTTCGCGGCCGCGCTCGTCGCCGTCGCGGGGACCATCGGCATCATCATCCCGCCCTCCATCCCGATGGTGATCTTCGCCTTCATGGCGAGCGCGAGCGTGGAGGAGATGTTCCTGGCCGGCTTCATCCCCGGCCTGCTCTTCGGCCTGGCGCTGATCCTCTGGTGCATGCATGTCGGGCGGGCGCGGGGATGGGATCCGGGCGGACGGCCGGTGGGCCGCGAGGAGCTGTTCGCATCCTTCCGCGCCTGCATCCCGGCCCTGCTGTTCCCGGTGGTGATCCTGGGCGGCATCTTCGGCGGCGTCTTCACCCCGACCGAGGCCGCGGCGGTGGCGTGCTTCTACGCGCTGCTGGTCGGGCGCTTCGTGCACCGGGAGCTGGGCTGGGCGGAGGTGCCGCGCATCCTGCGCGACAGCTTCGTCACCTCCGCCACCGTCATGCTGGTGATCGGTGCGACGACCGCCTTTGCCTGGGTGATGACGATGGAAGCGGTGCCGATGGGGCTGGTCGCGACGCTGCGCGAATGGGACCTGGACCGGTGGGAGTTCCTGCTGGTGGTGAACGTCGCGCTGCTGCTGCTGGGCATCTTCCTGGAACCGGTGCCGGCGCTGATCCTGACGGCGCCGCTGCTGCTGCCGGTCGCGAAGGGCCTGGGCGTGGACCCCGTGCATCTCGGCCTGGTGATGACCTGCAACCTGGCGATCGGCCTGTTCACGCCGCCGGTGGGCGGCACGCTGTTCGTCGCGGCGAAGATCGCCGATGCGCGGATGTGGGGCATCACGAAGGAACTGGCGCCGATGTTCGGGCTGTGCTGCATCGTGCTGGGGATCATCACCTTCCTGCCGTCCTTCGTCATGGCGCCGGTGTACTGGTTCCGCTGATGCGCGTCGCGGACGTGACCTTCGTCGGGAGCGGGCTGGTGCGGCCGGAATGCGTGCTGGTGGCGCGCGACGGCGCGGTGTTCACCGCGGATTTCCGGGGCGGCGTCGCGGCGATCGCGGCGGATGGCTCGCACCGGCTGATCCGCGGCGGGACCGCGGACCTGCCGGGCGGGCTGAAGCCGAACGGCATCGCCTTCGAGCCGGACGGGTCGTTCATCGTCGCGCATCTCGGCGCCGATGACGGCGGGGTGTTCCGGCTGTCGCGTGACGGGCAGGTGGCGCCGATCCTGCGGGAGGTCGAGGGCGTCGCGTTGCCGCCCACCAACTACGCGACGCGCGATGTGGAGGGACGCCTCTGGGCGACGGTCTCCACGCGCCTCGCGCCGCGCTGGGCGGATTGGACGCCGCGCGCCGCCTCCGGCTTCATCGTGCTGTCGGATGCGCGCGGGGCGCGGATCGTCGCGGACGGGCTGGGCTACACGAACGAATGCGCGCCCTCGCCGGACGGGCGCTGGCTCTACGTCAACGAGACCTACACGCGCCGCCTCTCGCGCTTCCCGCTGCGCGGCGACGCGCTGGGGCCGAAGCAGGTGGTCGTCGAGTTCGCGGACGGCGAGTTCCCCGACGGCTTCGCCTTCGATGCCGAGGGGTGCATCTGGGTGACGGCCATCGTGGCCAACCGGCTGCTGCGCGTGGACCCGGCGACGGGCGGCGTGGAGCGCGTGCTGGATGCGGGCGATCCGGACCATGTCGCGCGCATCGTCGCGGCGTATGGCGCGGGCATCTTGCGGCCGGGCGACATGGAGGGCGCGAACAGCCCGCTCGGCAACGTCTCCTCGCTTGCGTTTGCAGGCCCCGGCCGGCGGGAGGCGTGGCTGGGCTGCCTGCTCCGTGATCGGATCGCGCGCGTCACGATGCCGGTGGAGGGGGCGCCGCCGCCGCATTGGCGCTGGTAGAACAGCGCATGACCGACGACGCATTGCTCGATTCCCGCGCGGCCTGGGTGCGGCTGGCCGCGATCGTGGCGCTGTCCACCATCGGCGGTGCGGGGATGTGGACGGTGGTCGTCGCGCTGCCGCATGTGCAGGCGGAGTTCGGCGCGACGCGGGCCGCGGCCTCCTTGCCATACACGCTGACGATGCTCGGCTTCGGGGCGGGCGGCATCCTGATGGGGCGGCTCGCGGACCGCTTCGGGACGATGGCGACGCTGCTGGGCGGCACCTGCGTGCTCGCGGCGGGCTACGCGGCGGCGGCGGCCAGCACGAGCCTCGCGATGTTCGCGGCGGCGCAGGGCGTGATGATCGGGCTGCTGGGGTCGTCGGCGGCGTTCGGGCCGCTGATGGCGGATGCCTCGCTGTGGTTCCGCAAGCGGCGGGGCATCGCGGTGGCGCTGGCGGCTTCGGGCAACTACCTGGCCGGCGCGGTCTGGCCGCCGGTGCTGACGGCGCTGACCGCCGCGTATGGATGGCGCAGCGCGCATCTGATCGTCGGGGCCTTCTGCCTGGTGACGATGATCCCGCTGGCGACGCTGATGCGCGCGCGTCCGCCGGGCCTGCGCGGCGGCACGCTGGCGGGCGAGGGCAGCGACCGGCCGCTCGGCCTGTCGCGCAACGGGCTGACGGCGGTGTTGTGCGTGGCGGGCGTGGCATGCTGCGTGGCAATGGCGATGCCGCAGGTGCACATCGTCGCCTATTGCGGCGACCTCGGCTACGGCGTGGCGCGGGGGGCGGAGATGCTCTCGATCATGCTGGCCTGCGGGATCGTGTCGCGGATCGGGTCGGGCTTCATCGCGGACCGGATCGGCGGCCTGCCCACGCTGCTGCTGGGCGCGGTCGCGCAGGCGCTCGCGCTGTCGCTGTTCCTGTTCTTCGACGGGCTCGCCTCGCTGTATGTGCTGTCGGCGCTGTTCGGGCTGGTGCAGGGCGGCATCGTGCCGTCCTACGCGGTGGTGGTGCGCGGCGCCTTCCCGGCGCGGGAGGTGGGGCTGCGCGTCGGCATCGTGCTGTTCGCGACGCTGATCGGCATGGCGCTGGGCGGCTGGCTCTCCGGCCTGATCTTCGACCTGACCGGCAGCTACGCCGCCGCCTTCCTGAACGGCGTGGCGTGGAACGCGGTGAACGTCGTGATCATCGCGACGCTGCTGCTGCGCGCGCGCCGCCATCCGCGGCTGGCGACCGCCTAGGCCCGCGCAGCGCGTCCAGGCTCCATGGCCCGGCGCCGGCTGCGGCGAGGTAGAGGAAGACGAAGCAGTAGAGGATGGCCGCGTCGCCGCCGTTCAGCACCGGGAAGACGCTCCGCGGCGCATGGGCGATGAAGTAGGCGAAGGCCATCATGCCGGAGGCCAGGAAAGCCGCGGGGCGCGTGTAGAGCCCGAGCAGCATCAGCCCGCCGCAGACGAACTCGATGACCGCCGCGAACCAGGTGAGCGCGAAGGCTGCGGGCGGATTGGCGGTGGGCGGCAGGCCGAACAGCTTCTGCGTCCCGTGCAGCAGGAAGATCAGGGCCGCGACGATGCGCAGCACGCTCAGCAGGCGCGGCGCCCAGGTCGTGGTGAGGGTGGTCGTGTCCGGCACGCGCGGCTTCCCGATCGGTCGAGCCGGCGCAACGCGGTCTCGGCGCAGCGGTTCTGTGACGAAGCGTCTCCATCTTGTCGGCGGGGCGCGGTTGCGCTTCGCTCCGCGCATCGGAGGGGGAGAGCGACGATGCGGGGCTGGATCGCCGGGCTGTGCCTGGTGCTGGGGTGGGCGGGATCGGCGACGGCCGGGGCGACCTTCGACGCGGTGCGGGCGCGCGGCGCCGTCGTGTGCGGCGTGAACCAGGGGGTGGCGGGCTTCTCGGCCCCGGACAGCCGCGGCGAGTACCGCGGGCTGGACGCGGATTTCTGCCGCGCGCTGGCGGCCGCGCTGTTCAACGACCCCTCGAAGGTGCGCTTCGTCGCGACCTCCTCGCAGAACCGCTTCACGATGCTGCAATCCGGCGAGATTGACGTGCTCGCGCGCAACGCGACGCAGACGTTGCAGCGCGACACCGCGCTCGGGCTGAACATGGCCGGGGTGAACTTCTACGACGGGCAGGGCTTCCTGGTGCGGCGGTCCTCCGGCGTCACCGCGGCGCGGCAGCTCGACGGGGCGACGGTGTGCATGCAGCCCGGCACGACGAGCGAGCTGAACGCGGCGGACTACTTCCGCTCCAACAACATGCGCTTCACGCCCGTGCTGATCGAGCGGCCGGACGAGTTCGTGGCCGCCTATGCCGCCGGCCGCTGCGACGCGATGACGCAGGATGCGAGCCAGCTCGCCAGCTATCGCGCGACGGCCTTGCAGGTGCCCGCGGACCACGTGCTGCTGCCCGAGCGGATCAGCAAGGAACCCCTCGGCCCGATGGTGCGGCACGGCGACGACCAGTGGTTCGACGTGGTGAAGTGGGTGCTGGCCGGCTTGGTGGAGGCGGAGGAGCTCGGCATCACCCAGGCGAATGTGGACCAGCGCCTGCGCGACACCAACCCGACGGTGCAGCGCGCGCTGGGCGTCACGCCGGGCTTCGGGCGCGCGCTGGGGCTGGATGAGCGCTGGCTCTACAACGCGATCAAGGCTGTGGGCAATTACGGCGAGAGCTTTGAACGCCACCTCGGCAGCGGCAGTCCGATCGGATTGCCGCGCGGGCTGAACGATTTGTGGACGCGCGGCGGGCTGATGTACGCGCTGCCGCTGCGGTGATGCCCCACTCCGGCCTCGCCATGCTGGCGCGCGCCGGTGCGGCGGCGCTGGACGCGGCGGGCCCGGAGGAGGCGATGCGGGCGCTCGCGGAAGGGTGCCGCGAGGCGCTCGGCGATCGTGACGCGGCGCGGCGGCCCGGCGCACTGAAGCCGGGCGAGCGCGACTACCGGGTGGGCGGGTGCTTCGTCGTCACGCCTGATGCGCGGCACCACATGCTGGTCGGGGGCGTCGGGTTTCCGGCGGAGCAGCGGCGGCTGATGATCCCGATCGGCGGCGGGCATCCCGGGCGCGTCTTCGCCAGCCGCGATCCGCTGCTGCTGGCGAACACGGACGAGGATGTGGGCTTCCGGCAGTATCTGAAGACCTCGCGCATGGGATCCGCGATGTATGCGCCGATGATCCGGCGCGGGGAGTTCCTCGGCCAGCTCGTCGTCGCGGCGCAGGCGCGGTGGACGTATGGGGAGGACGACCTCCCGGCACTCGTGGTCGCGGCGCGGATCGCGACGGGCGCCTGGCTGGCGGCGGACGGGCCGGCGTGGCTGGGCGCCAATGCCGATCCGCCGGACGCGTTCAGGGTGGCGATGGGGGGCGTGGGTTGAGGCGCGCGGGGCGCGGCGGTATGGGCGCGGGATGAGCGACGAACTCCCTGACCGCCTCTCGGTGGACCCGCGCAGCCCGCATCACCGGGCGGAGCTGCTGCAACGCGGCGTCGGCATCCGCTTCAACGGGGCGGAGAAGACGAACGTGGAGGAATACTGCGTCAGCGAGGGGTGGATCCGGGTCGCGGTCGGCAAGACGCTGGACCGGAAGGGCAATCCGCTGACGATCAAGCTGCAGGGGAAGGTGGAGCCGTTCCTGCGGGAGGCGGCGGAGGAGTAGGGGAGCGGGTTTCCCCACCCCGGCTCTCCCCCGCAAGTGCGGGGGAGGGAGAAGGGGATCACGGGAGCGACTGGAGTTGGCGTTCCACCACTGGCCGCCAGGGCGCGTCGCGCGGTGCGTCGGCCAGCAGCGCCTGCCACACGCCCCGCGCATTCGCGGCGCGGCCGGCGCGGGCCTCGGCGAGGCCGGTGAGGAAGCGCAGGCGCGGGTCGGCGGGCGTGTTGCCGAGGGCGCGGGCGAGCAGGGCGGCGGCGTCGGCATGGTTGCCGCGCTCGATCTCCAACTCGGCGAGATCGCCGGCGAGCGCCGCGTCGAAGCGGATGGCGAGCGCGCGGGTCCAGGCTTCGGCGGCCTGGTCGAGGCGGCCGCGGTTGCGTTCGGCATTGCCGAGCAGCAGCAGGCCCTGCCGCGCGGGTTCGCCGTTCGGGTCCACGGTCGAGAGGCGATCACGGAGCGCCTGCAGCAGCTGCTCCTCGGCCTCGGATTGCTGGCGGCGGAGGTCGTAGGGCGCGCTCGGCATGTCCGGCACGCCGCGGACGAGGTAGAGGCCGAGGGCGGCGGCGGGCAGGAGGAAGAGGGCGGCGGCGATCAGCGCGGCGCTCTGCGTGCCGCCGCCGACGCCGCCATCCTTCGGCGCGGCGAGGATGCGGCGCTGCACCTCCAGCGTCGCGGCGGCGTGCCCCGCGGCATCAAGGCGGCCGAGCTCGCGCTCCCGCTCCAATTCGGCGAGCTGGGCGCGGTAGAGGGCGAGGTCCGATTCGGCTCGGCCGCGCGCGCGCACCGGGCGCAGCACGACGACCGCGAGCGGCGCCATCGCGGCGAGCGCGAGCGCACCGACCAGCACCCAGATCACGCGCGCGTCCCGCCTTCGCCCCTTGGCTGATCCGCCGGCACGCCAAGTGCGGCGAGGCGCTGGCGTTCTTCCTCGGTCAGCGGCGCCGGTGCGGTGCCGGCGGCGGCGCGGCGGCGGCTGGCGAGGATCAGGCCGAAGCCGGCGAGCAGGGCGACCAGCGGCGTCGCCCAGAGCGCGGCGGTGGACCAGGCGAAGGGCGGCTTGAGCAGGACGAAGTCGCCGTAGCGAGCGTGCAGGAAGGATTTGATCTGGGCGTCGCTGTCGCCGGCGGCGACGCGTTCGCGCACGATCAGGCGGAGGTCGCGGGCGAGGCCGACCTCGCTGTCCTCGATGGATTGGTTCTGGCAGACCATGCAGCGGATCTCGCGGCCGAGCGCGCGGGCGCGGGCCTCCCCCGCGGCGTCGGGCAGCATGTCGGCGGGATTCGAGAGCGCGTGGGCCTGGAGCGGCAGCAGCAACGCGAGGGCGAGGCGGCGCATCATACGTGGCGCCTCAGCAGCGGCCTGATGTCCTGCTCCAGGACCTCGGGCGTGACGGGGCCGGCCCAGCGCCAGCGGATGATGCCGCGGCGGTCCAGCAGGTAGGTCTCGGGCACGCCGTACACGCCCCAGTCAATCGCGACGCGGCCGGGTTCGTCCTTCGAGAGGCGGCGGAACGGGTTGCCGCGCTCGCGGAGGAATCGCAGGCTGTCCTCCGGCTTGTCCTTGTAGGCGATGCCGAGGACGGGGATGCCCTCCCGGTGGAGGCGCATGAGTTGCGGGTGCTCGATGATGCAGGGCACGCACCAGCTCGCCCAGAAATTCACCAGCACGGGGCCGGGCAGGTCGCGCAGATCGGCGGCGGAGAGCGCGGGCGTGTCGGCGCCGGCGAGCGGCGGCAGCGAAAAATCGGGCGCCGCCTGGCCGATGAGGGCGGAGGGCACGCCGCGCGGGTTGTACTCGCCGCGGCGCATGCCTTGCAGCATGCCGTAGAAGGCGACGCCGCCGGCCGCCGCGACCGCGAAGGGCGCGAAGAGCAGGGCGCGGCGGGAGGCGGGCGTCATGCCGGCGCGGCCCCCACGGCGGCGCGCCGGTTGGGCGCGGAGACCCGCACGCGCCGGTCGGCGAGCGACAGCGCGCCGCCGAGCGCCATGATCGCCGCACCCAGCCAGATCCAGGGGGCGAGCGGGTTGTGGTGCAGGCGGATCACCGCGCGGCCGTCGCTCTCCTCGCCGATGACGGCGTAGAGGTCGCGCAGGAGGTTGGTGCGGATCGCGACCTCCGTCGTGTTCTGGCGCCCGATCGGGAACCAGCGGCGGGAGGGCTGCATGACGTGGACCACCTCGCCGTCGCGCAGCACCGAGATCGTCGCCTGGCGCGCGGTGAAGTTGGGACCGGGCGCGTCGCGGATCGCATCGAGCCGGAAGGTGTAGCCGGCGAGCTCCGTGGCATCGCCCGGCGCCATGGCGGCGAGGCGTTCCTGCGCGAGGCCCATGCCCGCGATGCCGGCCGCCAGCACGCCGATGCCGGCATGGGCGATGGCAGCGCCCCAGGCCGCGCGCGGCAGGCTTTTGGCGCGCGACCATGCGTTCGGAAGGGTGGTCCGGAACAGGGCGGTGCGATCGGCGAGGTCGGCGAATGCCGCGCCGATCGTCCAGGCGGCGAAGGCGAAGCCGATTGCGGGCAGCACGCGCTGGCCGCTCAGCAGGAGTGCCAAGAAGAACGCGGCGAAGGCGAGCACCGCGGTCCACCACAGCCGCTGCACCACCGGCCAGAGCGCCGCGCGCTTCCACGGCATCAGCGGCCCCATCGCCATCGCCAGCACCAGCGGCACCACCAGCGGGAAGGCCGCGCTGTTGAAGAACGGGGCCCCGACCGAGACCTTCGCGCCGAACAGCGCATCCGCGAACATCGGCCAGAGCGTGCCGACGAACACCACCGCGCTGATCGAGCAGACGAGCAGGTTGTTCAGCACGATCGCGCCTTCGCGCGAGACCGGCGCGAAGATGCCGGCCGGCGCCATCGCGGCGGCGCGGATGGCGAAGAGCAGGAAGGCGCCGCCCATGTAGAACATCAACAGGCCGAGGATGAACAGCCCGCGCTCCGGGTCGTTGGCGAAGGCGTGCACGCTGTTCAGCACGCCCGACCGCACCAGGAAGGTGCCGAGGAGGGACATGCCGAAGGCGATGATCGCCAGCAGCACGGTCCAGGTCTTCAGCGCCTCCCGCTTCTCCACGACGATGGCGGAATGCAGGAGGGCGGTGCCGATCAGCCAGGGAAGCAGGCTGGCGTTCTCGACCGGGTCCCAGAACCAGTAGCCGCCCCAGCCCAGCTCGTAATAGGCCCACCAGGAGCCGAGCGCGATGCCGCAGGTCAGGAAGCTCCACGCGGCGAGCGACCAGGGGCGCACCCAGCGGCCCCAGGCGGCGTCCACGCGGCCTTCGATGAGCGCGGCGATGGCGAAGGCGAAGGTGACGGCGTAGCCGACATAGCCGAGGTAGAGCAGCGGCGGATGCATCGCGAGCCCGATGTCCTGCAGGATCGGGTTCAGGCCCTGCCCGTCCGGCGCCGGCGGCCAGACCCGCTCGAACGGGTTCGACGTCTTGAGGATGAACAGCAGGAAGCCGACGCTGATCAGCCCGAGCACGCCGAGCACGCGGGCGCGCAGCACGGAGGGCAGGCCGCGCCCGAAGGCAGCGACGGCCAGGCCGCAGAGGCCGAGGATCAGCACCCAGAGGATCAGCGAGCCCTCGTGGTTGCCCCAGGTGCCCGTCAGCTTGAACAGCAGCGGCTTCGCGGAGTGGCTGTTCTGCACGACGTTCAGCACCGTCGTGTCGTTGACGGCGTAGGAGTACATCAGGCAGCCGAAGGAGGCGGCGATGGCGAGGCAGCCGCCGATCGCCAGCGGCGGGGCCGCGGCCATCAGGCGCGCGTCGCGCGTCTCGGCGCCGAGCAGCGGCAGCACGCCTTGCGCGAAGGCGAGGATCAGCGAGAGGGTGAGCGCGAAGTGGCCGAGTTCGGCGATCAAGAGCCGGTCCTTGGTGCGGTGTTCCAGGTGGCGGGTGCGGGTGCCGGCCCCTGCGACGGGTTCCAGTGGCCGGAGCGCTTCAGCGCGTCTGCGACCTCGGGTGGCATGTAGGTCTCGTCGTGGCGCGCCAGCACCTCCGACGCGCGGAAATTGCCGTCGGGGGTCATGCGGCCGAGGGTGACGACGCCCTGGCCTTCGCGGAACAGGTCGGGGAGGACGCCGTGATAGGTCACGCGGACGGCGTGCGCGCCGTCGGTGACGCGGAAGTGGACGATGGGGCGCCCGCCCGCGACGGTCGGCTCGCGTTCGACGGAGCCTTGTTCCACCAAGCCGCCGAGGCGGAAGGCGCGGTCGGGGGAGGGGCGCTCCGCGACGATGTCGGAGGGGGAGCGGAAGAAGACGAGGTTGTCCTGGAAGGCGGTCAGCGTCAGCGCGGTGGCGCTGCCGAGGCCGAGGGCGCAGAGGCCGAGGACGTAGAGGCGGCGCTTCTTGCGGGTCATTCGCGGTCCCCGCGCGGGTCGAGCTGGCGAAGGCGCGCCCCGGCCGTGCGGTGGCGGACGAAGGCGCCGAGCGCGAGGGCGGCGAAGGTCGCGGTGACGATGCCCCAGGAGAGGGCGACGTGGACCCAGTGGGTGGTCATGGGGTGCCCTTCGCATCCCCCCACCCCGACCCTCCCCCGTGAACGGGGGAGGGAGAGGCATCCAACCGGCGCGCCCGTGCCGTCTCCAGCGCGCGCACGCGGCGTTCCATCACCGCAGCGCGGGTGCGGGAGAGCACGACGGCGGCGAAGAGCAGCGTGAAGCCGATCGCGCAGGCCAGCAGGGGGTAGAGCATGTCCACATGCATCCCCGGCGCGTTCAGCCGGGTGACGCTGGCTGGCTGGTGGAGCGTGTTCCACCAATCCACGGAGAACTTCACGATCGGGATGTTCACCACGCCGACCAGCGCCAGGATCGCGCCGGCGCGGGCGCCGCGTTCCGAATCGTCGAAGGCGCGCACCAGCGCGGCGTGGCCGAGCCAGAGGAAGAACAGCACGAGCACGCTCGTCAGCCGCGCGTCCCACACCCACCAGGTGCCCCACATCGGCTTGCCCCAGAGGCTGCCGGTAGCGAGGCAGAGCGCGGTGGCGGCGGCGCCGACCGGCGAGAGCTCCCGCGCCGTCAGGTCGGCCAGCGGGTGGCGCCAGACGAGGGACATGACGGAGAGGATCGCGAGGCCGGCGTAGCCGCCCATCGCCAGCCAGGCCATCGGGACGTGGACGTACATGATCCGTACCGTCTCGCCCTGCTGCCAATCGGTCGGCGACAGGATCAGCGCCCAGGCGGCTCCGAGGCCGGTGACGGCGAGCGCCAGCGCCCAGAGCCAGGGCATCCAGGCGCCGGTCAGGCGCAGGAAGCGGCCGGGGTTGGCGAAGCGGTGCAGGGACCGCGGCGCGGGCCGGGTCTGGGCAGGGCTGGCGTCCACGGGGCTAACCTAGGCCGGGATCGCGCCGGATTGAAGCGGGCGCATCGGCGCGTTACGTCGGGGGCATGCCACGCCCCCGGAACCATTGGCTCGTGAAGTCGGAGCCGGACGCCTTCTCCTGGGCGCAGCAGGTGGAACGCGGGGTGGAGCCGTGGACCGGCGTGCGGAACCACGCCGCGAAGGCGAACCTGATGGCGATGCGGGTTGGCGACCGGGCGTTCTTCTACCACTCGAACGAGGGCCGCGAGATCGTGGGCGTCGTGGAGGTGGTGCGGGGCGCCTATCCGGACCCGACCGCCAGGCCTGACGATCCGAAGGGCGAGTGGGTCTGCGTGGACATGAAGGCGGTGGCGCCGGTGCCGAAGCCGGTGGGGCTGGCGGCGATCAAGGCCGACCCGGCCTTCGCGGAGTTCGCGCTGGTGCGGCAATCCCGCCTCTCCGTCATGCCGGTGAGCGTGGAGCATTGGAAGCGGCTGTCGCGCATGGGCGGGCTGAAGGCGTGAGCGAGGTCGCGGCCGGCGAGCGCGTGCTGTGCCGGCTGGAGGACCTGCCGGACGGTGAATCGCGCGGCTTCGCGCCGGCGCCGGGCGGGTTCACGGGGCTGTTCGCGATCCGGCGCGGGGTGCGCGTGGCGGTGTACGTGAACTCCTGCCCGCATCTCGGCCTGCCGCTGGACCCGGCGCCGCACCGCTTCCTGGATGCGAAGCGGACGGCGATCGTGTGTTCCGCGCACGGGGCGCGGTTTCGGATCGAGGATGGGGAGTGCGTTTCCGGCCCCTGCTACGGCGAGCACCTGGAAGCGGTGCCGGTGCGGGTGGACGAGGAGGGGCGGGTGATCGTGCCGGCTGATGCGGGGGTGTAGGCTTCCGAAACCTGCCCACCGCAGGCAGGCTGCTCCGGGTCTAGGCGGGAAGACGTGCATGGCGCGGCCGACGTGCCGACCTCGTAGGAGGCCGCGATAGCTGTCTTCGACATGACGAACGCGGCGGCGAACGCCACGCTGCACGACGAGGCGGTGCGGGCGACGGGGTTGCGGATGGGGTGAGGCGGACGCCACGTCACTGCCACCTCCGCCCCGCCCGCGCCGCAACCGCCGCGAAAACACCCTGCCCGCGCCGAAGCCGCGCCACCGGCGCATCCCATCCTCATCCTGCGCTCGAACCAAGAGGAGGAACACGATGCGCAGTACCACTCGCCTTTTGCTCGCTGCCGCGCTGGTCGGCCTGTCCGTCGCGCCGGCCTTTGCCCAGGGAAACATGGGCAGCACCTCCGGCGCCACGGCGCCCGCGCAGGCGAACCGGCCGGCCGTGACGGCACCCTCGCAGGGCCGCCCCGCGGCGACGCCCGCCAATCCCGGCGGTTCGGTGACGCAGACGCAGCCGGCGCAGCGGCGTGAAGGCCAGGGGGGCACCACCGGCGGCACCCAGGGCGGCACCACGGGGCAGGCGCAGCGGGCGACGCCGGCCACCCCGGCGGTGCCCGCGACGCCGGCGCCGCGCGTGACGAACTGAATTCGGGGGGCGGCGACCCCCGTCCCAAGCCCTCCCCCGCACGTGCGGGGGAGGGACAGGTTGGCCGGTTGACGCGCCAGCGAACGCCGTGGCCCATATCCCCCAACCAAGCACTCTGGGGGAAGCGCATGACCGACAGCCTGATCGCCGTGAAGCCGGACATCGCCGCGAAGGCGCTCGTGGATGCGGCGCAGTACCGCGCGATGTCGGACGCCGCGGCCCGCGATCCGGACGCTTTCTGGCGCGAGGAGGCGAAGCGGATCGCCTGGATGACGCTGCCTACGAAAATCAAGGACGTGGATTTTCGCGGCGACATCCGCATCCGCTGGTTCGAGGACGGCGTGCTCAACGCCTCCGTCTCCTGCCTCGACCGGCACCTGGCGACGCGCGGCGACCAGGTGGCGATCATCTGGGAAGGCGACAATCCGAACAGCGACGCGAAGGTGACATACCGGGAGCTGCACGCGCGCGTCTGCCGGCTGACGAATGCGCTGCGCTCGCTCGGCGTGAGGAAGGGCGACCGCGTCTGCATCTACCTGCCGATGATCGTGGAGGCGGCGGTCGCGATGCTCGCCTGCGCGCGGGTCGGCGCGATCCATTCGGTCGTGTTCGGCGGCTTCTCGCCGGACAGCCTGGCCTCGCGGATCCAGGATTCCGAATGCTCCGTGCTGATCACCGCCGACCAGGGGCGGCGCGGCGGGCGGAGCGTGCCCCTCAAGACCAATGCCGACGAGGCGCTGACGAAGTGCCCGTCCATCCGGCACGTGATCGTCGCGCGGAACACCGGCGGCGAGGTGCCGATGCAGGCGGGCCGCGACCTGTGGTGGGATGATGCCTGCGCGTCGCAGCCCGACACCGCCGAGCCCGAGCCGATGGGGGCGGAAGACCCGCTGTTCATCCTCTACACCAGCGGCAGCACCGGCAAGCCGAAGGGCGTGCTGCACACCACCGGCGGCTACATGGTCTGGGCGGGCTTCACCCACGCGAACGTCTTCGACTACCGCGACGGCGAGATCTACTGGTGCACGGCCGATGTCGGCTGGGTGACCGGGCACACCTACATCGTCTATGGCCCGCTCGCGAACGGCGCGACGACGCTGATGTTCGAGGGCGTGCCGAACTACCCGAGCGTGAGCCGCTTCTGGGAGGTCGTGGACAAGCACGGCGTCAACATCTTCTACACCGCGCCCACCGCGATTCGCGCCCTGATGCGCGACGGGGAAGCGCCGGTGAAGAAGACCAGCCGCAAGTCGCTGCGCATCCTCGGCAGCGTGGGCGAGCCGATCAACCCGGAAGCCTGGCTCTGGTACTACCGCGTCGTCGGCGACGGGCGCTGCCCCGTCGTGGACACCTGGTGGCAGACCGAGACGGGCGGCATCCTCATCTCGCCGCTGCCCGGCGCGATCGCGCAGAAACCCGGTTCGGCGACGCTGCCGCTGCCCGGCGTGAAGCCCGCGCTGGTGGACGGCGAGGGTCGGATCATCGAGGGCGCGGCGGAAGGCAACCTCGTGCTGCTGGACAGCTGGCCCGGCCAGATGCGCACGATCTACGGCGACCACGCGCGCTTCGGGCAGACCTACTTCTCCACCTTCCCCGGCATGTATTTCACCGGCGACGGCGCGCGGCGCGACGCGGATGGCTACTGGTGGATCACCGGGCGCGTGGACGACGTGATCAACGTCTCCGGCCACCGCATGGGCACCGCCGAGATCGAATCCGCGCTCGTCGCGCATCCGAAGGTCGCGGAGGCCGCGGTGGTGGGCATGCCGCACGAGCTGAAGGGGCAGGGCATCTACTGCTACGTCACGCTGGTCTCGGGCGAGGAGCCGACGGAGGCATTGCGCAAGGAGCTCGTTGCCTGGGTGCGGAAGGAGATCGGGCCGATTGCGGCGCCGGACGCGATCCAGTGGGCGCCGGGCCTGCCGAAGACGCGCTCGGGCAAGATCATGCGGCGCATCCTGCGCAAGATCGCGGCGAACGAGACGGAGGGTCTGGGCGACACCTCGACGCTCGCCGATCCGGCGGTGGTGCAGGACCTGGTCGAGAACCGGGTGCGATAGCGCCTGCACGGCGGCGAAGCGGCCGCCACTTAACCAGAATAGTGACAATCCGATAACGCGACCGGGAGGAATTGTCAGGCAGCGGACAGACGGAATGGTCCGCTGTTGCCACACACGCCGGAGTGAGCCTGGAACATGGTCCGTCGATCATGTCGTGGCGTTCATCCCGGAATGATAGCCATTCGGACCAACATAGACCGCGGTGCGCCGCCGCCACCCGCCGGCCAACCGCTCCTCGGCAACCGGCTGCTCGCGGCCCTGCCCCGACCGGACCTCGAACTGCTGACGCCGTACCTGGAACGGGTGCTGCTACCGACGCGGCGCGTGCTGTTCGAGCCTGGCGACGAGATCATGCACGCGCATTTCCCCGCCGACGGAACCGTCATCTCGCTCGTCAGCGTGATGGAGGACGGGCGCGCGGTGGAGGTCGGGATGGTCGGCTGCGAAGGCGCGCTCGGCGGCCTGATCAGCGCGGGCCACAAGCCCGCCTCGACCCGCGCGGTGGTGCAGGTGGGCGGTGCGGCGCTGCGCATGGACAGCGCGCGGCTGGAGGAGGCGAAGCTCGCCAGCCCCGTGCTGCGCGACATCGTGAACCGCTTCGCGGACGCGCTGCTGGCGCAGGTGTTCCAGTCCGTCGCGTGCAACGCGCTGCACAGCGTTGAGGCGCGGGCATCCCGCTGGCTGCTGGCGATCCAGGACCGGACCGGCACGGACGAGCTGCCGCTGACGCAGGAACAATTCGCCGAGCTGCTGGGCGTCCAGCGCACCACGGTGACACGGGTGATCGCCGACCTCGTGGCGACCGGCGCGATCGAGTCGCGGCGCGGCCGCGTGGTGATCGCCGGCCGGACAAGACTGCTCTCCACCGCCTGCGAGTGCCACCGGACGGTAAGGGCGCATTTCGAGGCGGTGGCGCCGGCGCTGTATCCGGAGATGCCGCGCGCGCCCCGGACCGTGCCCGTCGCATAGGGCGCCGTTGCGTCGCCGGGTGTGGCGACGCACCATCGGCCGATGCCGGATCCGCAGCGCTACGGGCGATTGATCCTCGTCCTCGGCTGCGCGGCCTGCGCCTCCTCGCTCGCCGGCCGCGCATTCGATCCGCTGGTCGGCGTGATCGGCGCAGAGTTCGGGGTGGCGGCGGCGAGCGTCGCGCTGCTCGGCACCGCCTTCGCGCTCCCCTACGCGCTGGTGCAGCCCGTGCTGGGGCCGGTCGGCGACGCGCTGGGCAAGGAACGGGTGATGCGCGCCTGCCTGGTGGTGCTGGCGGCCGCACTCGCGGCCTCCGCCTTCGCGCCGGATCTGGGAACGCTCGCGGCGGTGCGGGTGGTGGCGGGCGGGGCGGCGGGCGGCGTCTTCCCGCTGGCCATCGCGGTCGTCGGCGACCGCGTGCCGATCGAGCGGCGGCAGGTCGCGCTCGCGCGGCTGATCGTGGCGGGGCTGACGGGGTCGGTCGCCGGCGGGGCGCTGGGGGCACTGGCGGCACCGCTGATCGGCTGGCGCGGCGTGACGCTCGCCTGCGCGGCGGTCGCGATCGGCGCGCTGCCGTTGCTGCGCGGCGCCGGTCCGGCGGGCGGGCGGCTGCAGCTGGCCGAGGCGGTGGCGCGCTACCGCGCGATCATCGGCTCGGCTGCGGCGCGCGCGCTCTACATCGCGGTGTTCGTGGAGGGCGCGCTGTTCCACGGCGTCTTCCCCTTCCTCGCGCCGCTTTTCGCCGCGCGGAGCGGCGGCACGGGGGCGGCCGAGGCTGGTTGGGTGATCATCGCCTTCGCGGCGGGCGGCTTCGTGTTCGCGGCATTGGCACCGGCGCTGCTGCGGGGGCTTGGCCAGGGGCGGATGGTGATGCTGGGCGGTGCGATGGGCGCGGCCGGCTTCGCGGGGCTGGCGGCGGCGCCGACGGCGGCGGCCGGCGCGGCGGGGATGCTCGTCGCGGGGCTCGGCTTCTACATGATCCACTCCTCCATCCAGACGCGCGTGACGGAGGTGGCGCCGGGCGCGAGGGGCAGTGCGGTGGCGCTGCACGCCTTCAGCTTCTTTCTCGGGCAGTCGTTGGGGCCGGTGCTGATGGGCGGGATGCGCGCGGCGCTGGGGGCGGAGCCGGCGATCGTGGCGGCGGCGGTGGGGTTGCTGGTGCTGTCGGTCTGGCTGGCGCGCGGCTGGGCGCGCTGACCGGCGGCGGAGGTTCGCGATTCGCCCCGATTCGGGAACGGGGCGGGAATCCGTGGCTCAGGCAGGTTTGTTGAAGCGTGCAGAGTCAGGGGCTTGGTCCGAGTCGCGCGAACGAATCGCTGACTCGGCAAATCCGTTCTCCTGACACAAGTGGTTGGGGTGATTCGGGATTCCGGGCACAAGCGTGTTCGCGGGGCCAGGACCGCTCTCCCCCCTCCTCTTGCGGGAGGCTGCAGCGATCAAAAGTCGCTCACCCGGCCCTTTCGCTCCCAGTCGCCGTAGCGGGTGGGTTCGGGGCCGGCGGGGCCGCCGACTTCCTTCATGCGCACCGGCTCCTCGGCCGGGGGATCACCGGCGGGAGGGACGTGCTCGCCGGGGAGGGGCGGCTCGATATCCGGCGGGGGCTGGGTCGGGCCGGGGAGCGGCTCAGGCACCGGGCGGCCCGGGGCGGGGCCTGTGGGCTCGCCGGGCGGGATCGGCACCCCGCTCGCGCGCCGGGTCGTGTCATTGCGTGTGTCGGTCATGTCCCACATCTAGGGCATCTCCGCGCGGTGTCGCGAGACCAACGCGCGGGACAGCCATTCGGAGGCACGTGGGTCATGGCCGGCTATCTGCGCACCGCCGTTCTGCTCGCGGGGATGACGGCGCTGTTCGTCGGCGTCGGCTACGTCATCGGCGGGCAGCAGGGGATGGTGATCGCCTTCCTCGCGGCCTGCGCGATGAACCTCTTCGCCTGGTGGAACAGCGACCGCGTGGTGCTGGGGATGCACAACGCGCAGCCGATCGGGCCGGGAGAGGCGCCGCGCCTCTACGAGATGACGGCCGCGCTGGCGGCGCGCGCGGGGCTGCCGATGCCCGCGCTCTACGTGATCCACGAGGACCAGCCGAACGCCTTCGCCACCGGCCGCAGCCCGCAACGCGCGGCGGTCGCGGTGAACACCGGGCTGCTCGACATGATGAGCGAACGCGAGGTCGCCGGCGTGATCGCGCATGAGCTGGCGCATATCCGCAACCGCGACACGCTGATCATGACGGTCACCGCGACGCTGGCGGGCGCGATCGGCATGCTGGCGCAGTTCGGCTTCCTGTTCGGCGGGCGGAGTTCGGACGGACGTTCCAACCCGTTCGGGCCGATCGGCGCGATCCTGCTCATCGTGCTGGCGCCGATCGCGGCGATGGTGGTGCAGATGGCGATCAGCCGGTCCCGCGAATACGAGGCGGACCGGGTGGGCGCAGAGATCACCGGCGACCCGCGCGCGCTGGCCTCCGCGCTGCAGCGGCTGGAGGGCTACAAACAGGGGCGCGTGAACGAGGCGGCGGAGGCGAATCCGGCCAGCGCGCATGTGTTCATCATCAACCCGTTGTCGGGGCTGCGGATGGACGGGCTGTTCTCCACCCATCCGAAGACGGAGAACCGGGTGGCGGCGCTCGAGGAGCTGGCGGGGCGCATGGGGCCGCCGGATACCGGGCCACGGGTGGCGGCGCCGCGGCCGCGCGTGGCGCCGGGGCCGTGGAGTGGGGGAGGCGGGAGGAATCCGTGGGGGTGATACCCGTCGGCGTCGTTCCTGAGCGCCTCCTGCTGTCGTCCCCGCGAAAGCGAGGCCTCTGCGAAATCAGCTGACAGTGGTGATGTGGTCTGATTCGCTGTCTCTGGTGTGAGGGAGTGGGTGAGATGGAGCAGCGGGGGTTTGCGGAGGCGTTCCTGCCGGCGGGTTTCGGGCGG